>Ga0111538_10005728_pt1 | contig 16936 bp, 15 predicted proteins | sample SoiMethybrSBSTD1_FD_79669 | JGI IMG/M metagenome (GOLD analysis project Ga0111538, IMG submission 79669) | Bulk soil microbial communities from a Populus tree surrounding site in Tennessee, USA - Soil MetaG P. TD hybrid SBSTD1 (version 2)... | ecosystem: Environmental > Terrestrial > Soil >...
AAGCAGGTGGCCCGGCGTCTGCTGGCGCCGAGCCTCGGTCAGCAGGTGCTGTACAACCACGTCAACGCGGACGTCGTGCAGGCCCTGAAGGAGCAATGCGACGCACGGGCCGAGCACGAGGCCGACGCGTTGGCGGCGCATCTGCGGACGTTCGCGGAGCTCGAGCGGCTCGTCGGGGAGCTCAGCCGCCGCCAGGCACGGACCGACGCCGAGCTCCAGCGCCTGCGCGCCGAGCTCGACCGGCTACGCGCACCGGGCGGCCCCGCCGCGCGCTGAAGCCTTTCAGTCGCGCCGGATTGCCGCTATCTTCGTGCGCCGTGCGAGTCGGGTTCGTCGTGCAGCGCTACGGCAACGAGGTCTGCGGGGGGTCGGAGTTCCTGTGCCGCCTCGTCGCCGAACGGATGCGACGCCATTGGGACCTCGAGGTCCTCACGAGCTGCGCGGTCGACCACTTCAGCTGGCGCAACGAGTATCCGGCCGGGCTGGACGCCGTGAACGGCGTGCCGGTGCGGCGTTTCCCGGTCGATTTCACGCGCGACCTGGAGAGCTTCCACGTCCTCTCGGCCCAGGTCTACTCGGGCACGGGCTCCGAGGCCGAGGAGCTCGACTGGATGCGGCTCCAGGGTCCGTACTCGACGGCGTTCAACGACTACATCCGTGCGCACGCCGACGACTACGACCTGCTCGTGTTCTTCACGTACCTCTACGCGTTCACGTTCTACGGCCTGCCCGTGGCGCCGGCGAAGAGCGTGCTCGTCCCGACCGCGCACGACGAGCCTCCGATCTACCTCGGCATCTTCCGGCGGATCATGACGGCGCCGCGCGCGCTCGTCTTCCTCACGCCGCAGGAGCAGGACTTCGTCAACGGGCTGTTCGGCACGCACGACGTCCCACAGGACGTCCTCGGCGTCGGCGTCGAGGCGCCGGCCGACGTTGATCCCCGCCGGTTCCTGGCCCGTCATGCCGACCGTCTGGGGGGCGCGGACGTCGTGCTCTACCTCGGGCGCATCGAATGGGCCAAGGGCTGCTACCCGCTGTTCAACAACTTCATGCGCTTCCGGCACGAGGCCCCGCAGCATCGAGCCAAGCTCGTGCTCCTGGGCTCGAGCAGCGTCGACATCCCTCCCCATCCCGACATCGTTCACCTGGGATTCGTGAGCGAGCAGGAGAAGTGGGACGCGTTGGCCGCCGCACGCGTCGTCGTCCTGTCGTCGCCCTTCGAGAGCCTCTCGCTCGCCGCGTTGGAGGCCTGGAAGATGGGGACGCCGGTGCTCGCCAACGGCGCATGCGAGGTCCTCCGCGGGCAGTGCATCCGGACCGACGGCGGCCTCTGGTACGAGAGCTACCCGCAGTTCCGTGAGGCGCTGGCGATGCTGCTCGGCGACGCCGCCCTGCGACGGCGGCTGGGCGAATCGGGGCGGGCGTTCGTCGACTCGCACTACGAGTGGCCTGCGATGGAGGCACGCTACCTGCGTCTCATGGATCCGGCCGGGCGCGCCGAGGGCCGGGACGTCGCCTGAGCGTCCGCCCCTCGTCCGGCCGCTTTGCAAAGCCGCGGGGGATGTGGTTCGAGCGCCGAGATGGACGCCGAGGAGGTCGCGGCGCGTATCCGGCAGGACGTCCGGCGGCAGCGCGAGAGGCTGGTCCCCGTGCCGCCGAATTTGCAGGCGGCCGCGGACGCCGGCTTCCTCGAGGCGGCCCAGGACATCTACCACGTCGAGCTGTCACCCACGCGCGGCCTGCTCGGCGCGCCGGTACGCGCCGTGAAGGCCATGATCCGCCGGCTCCTGGCGCCCGTCATCGGGCGGCAGGTCGAGTTCAACGCCGCGGCGGCTAGGCACGCGCGCGACGTCGACGAGCGGCTCGAGGCGCTGGTCGAGCGCCAGGAGGAGCTTCGCCGCCTGGTGGCGGCGCAGGCCGAGGAGCTCCGCGCGCTCCGAGAGCGCTGATGAACGTCGCGCTGGTGGCCCCGAGCCCCGTACCGTTCCAGTACGGCGGCGTCGAGAGCGTCCTCGAGAGCCTTCCCCGGGCCATCGCCGCGCTCACGCCGCATCAGGTGGAGGTGGTGAAGCTGCCGGCCAGCGAGGCGACGTTCTGGGATCTCCTCGACGGCTACCGTCGCTTCGCGGCGCTCGACCTGCGACACTTCGATCGCGTCATCTCGCTCAAGTATCCCGCGTGGATGGTGCGTCATCCGCACCACGTCTGCTACCTGCAGCACCGTGCGCGTATTCTGTACGACACGTATCCTGCGGCGCTCGGCACGTCCGTCAGCGCGCAGGCGCCCGCGGTCACGCGGCTCCTCCGCCACATCGACGAGCATCGGGAGGACGGGCACGAGGCCCTCCCGCGGCTCTTCGAGCTGCTCGACGACCTGCGGGACGACGCCCCGACGCTGTCGCCGGAGCTGTTTGCCTTCCCCGGGCCGCTCCTCCGGCACATCGTCCACCACCTCGACGACGTGGCGTTGTCGCCGCGCGCCATTCGCCGTTTCGTCGCGATCTCACGCGTCGTGGCGCGACGACGGGACTACTTCCCGGGCGGCGTCAGCGTCGACGTGGCGCCGACGGTGTCGCGGCTCCAGGGCCTGCACGACGCGGGCTCGGACCACTTCCTCGCGCCCGGCCGGCTGGACGGCCTGAAGCGCGTCGACCTGCTCGTCCGCGCGATGCGGCTCGCGCGGACCACCCGGCCGCTGCTGATCGCCGGAACGGGGCCCGCGGAGCGCTCGCTCCGCGAGCTCGCCGCCGGAGACGATCGCGTCCGCTTCCTGGGGTTCGTCCCGGACGCCGACCTCGTTGACCTCTACGCACGCGCGCGGGCCGTGCTCTGCGTCGCCTACGACGAGGATCACGGTCTCGTGCCGCTCGAGGCGATGGCGAGCCGCAAGCCCGTCGTCACCTGCGAGGACTCGGGCGGACCCCTCGAATTCGTCACCGACGGCGAGACCGGCATCGTGACTCCGCCGACGCCCGAGACGCTGGCAGCCGCCATCGACCGCCTCTCGGACGACGGCGAGCTGGCACGACGACTCGGCGCCCGCGCGCACGAGCGTACCCGGCACGTCACCTGGGAGGCCGCCGTGCACGCGCTGCTCGGCGACCGAACACCACAGATCGCGCGGTCGGCTGGCGACGTGTGGGCGGGTGGCTCGCGGCCACGCATCACGGTGGCCGTGCCCTATGCCGTATATCCCCCGCAGAGCGGCGGACAGGAGCGACTGTTCCATCTCTGGCGCGGCGTCGCGACGAGCTTCGACGTGGATCTCGTCACCCTCGGCCACCCGGGCACGCGCGCGCTCGCGGCCGAGATCGCCCCGGGCCTGCGCGAGACCCGCGTCCCGAGGACCGAGCGGTTCGCCGCCGAGGAGCGGCGCCTCGCGCGCGCCACGCCCCATGCGCCGCCGGCGGAGCTGGCGCCCGCGGTCCTCCTCCAGCACGTGCCGGACTATGCCGCGTTCCTCGGCCGCTCGGTCGCCGGCGCATCGCTGGCCGTCGCCTCGCATCCCTACTGCATGCCGGCGCTCCGCGCATGCCGCGGCGACGTGCCGCTCGTGTACGAGGCGCACAACGTCGAGGCCGCGCTCAAAGCGCAGACGCTTCCGACGGAGCTCGCGCGCGTCGCCCGGGAGCTCGAGGCGGAGGCGTGCGCCGCGGCACGGCTCGTCGTGGCGTGCTCGGCGGAGGACGCGGCGGATCTCGTGCGGCTCTACGGCATCGATCCCGGGCGCGTGCACGTGGCGCCGAACGGCGTCGACGCCGCCGCGGTGACGCCGGTGGACCGGGCGACGTGGGCCGCGAGCCGCCGCGCCCTCGGCATCCACGACACGCGCATCGCGCTCTTCGTCGGCAGCCGCCATCCCCCGAACGTCGAGGCGGCGGAGGTGATCGTGGGGCTCGCGGAGAGCCTCGCGAACGTGACCTTCCTCCTCGTGGGCAACCACTGCGAGGTGCTCGCCGGGCGCCCGCGGCCACGGAACGTCGCGCTCATGGGCAGGGTCGACGAGGCGACCCTGTCGGCCGTCCTCGGCGTCGCAGACGTGGCGCTGAACCCGATGCGCACCGGCTCCGGGACGAACGTCAAGATCGCGACGTACCTGGCCGCCGGCGTGCCCGTCGTCACTACGCCGCTCGGTGCACGCGGCTACGCGCTCGTCGACGGGCAAAATGCGGTCGTCTGTGCCCCGGAGGAGTTCGGCGGGCGCCTGGGCGCGCTCCTCGCCGACGACGCTCAGGCGACGCGCCTCCGGATCGAGGGCCGGCGCCTGGCCGAGAGCGCCTACGATTGGGGCGCGGTCGCCGCCGGCGTGGTCGGCATGCTCGAGCGGGTCCTCGCCGACACGGAGCAGGCAGACCGCCGGCGCTCCGCCGGCTGATGGCCGACGGCATCGCGGTCTCGATCATCATCTGCACGCGGAACCGCGCCGCCGCGCTCCGCGAGACGCTCGCCGCGCTGGCGCGGACGGCGCGGCCGCCGGACCTGGCAGCCGAGCTGCTCGTCGTCGACAACGCCTCGACGGACGGCACGCGCGAGCTCGTGCGACCGCCCGCGCTCTACCTGCACGAGCCGCAGCCCGGCGTCGCACGCGCACGCAACACGGGCCTGGCGGCGGCGCGAGGCGACGTGCTGCTCTTCCTCGACGACGACACGCGGCCCCCGGCGGAATGGCTCGAGCCCATGTGCCGGCCGATCCTCGCCGGGCGCGCGGACGCGGTCGCCGGCGGTGTGGCGCTCGCGCCGCACCTCCGCCGGCCGTGGATGCGCCCGCTCCACCTCACGTGGCTCGCCGCGACCGACTACATCGATCCGGCCGCCCCGCAGGAGATGGTCAGCGCGAACATGGCGCTCGGCCGACACGTGCTCGCGCGCGTCCCGGGCTTCGATCCCGCGCTCGGCCCGGGAGCGCTCGGACAGGGCGAGGACGCGCTGTTCTCGTGGCAGCTCCTGCGCGCCGGCTTCCGCATCGCCGGCGCGCTCGACACCCGGGTGGAGCACCACTTCGAGCCGGCGCGCCTCTCGCGCGCGAGCTTCCGCGAGACGGCCCGCCGCCGCGGGCGGACGCTGGCATACCAGCGCCACCACTGGGAGCACCTGGAGCTGCCGGACGCGCGGCGCCGCCTCTGGCGCCGCCGCGCGCGCCTCGCGCTCTTGCGCGTGCGAGCCCTTCGGGAATGCCTCCCGCGCGAAGGCATGCCCGAGTGGGAGATGCGGGCCATCGAGGACATCGCGTTCCTCCGCCACTGGGAGGTGGAACGCGTGCATCCGCGCCGCTACGAGCGCTACGGGCTCGCGCCGCTTTCCGGCTGAGCGGTTGGCATCCGCGCGCGAATCCCCTATTCCTCGACGCCCGATGCGCGTCCTCTCGACCGAGCTGCCCGACGTCCTGATCCTCGAGCCCACCGTCCATCGCGACGCGCGCGGCTTCTTCCTCGAGACGTACCAGGCGGAGCGCTTCGCGAAGGCGGGGATCACCGCGCCGTTCATCCAGGACAACCACTCGCGCTCCGCGCGCGGCGTCCTCCGCGGGCTCCACGCGCAGCGGAGGACCCCGCAGGGGAAGCTCGTACGCGCCATCCTCGGCGAGATCTGGGACGTCGCGGTCGACATTCGCCCCGGCTCGGCGACGTACGGCCGCTGGATCGGGGTGACCCTCGACGCGGCGAGCTTCCGCCAGCTCTGGATCCCGCCCGGGTTCCTGCACGGCTTCTGCGTCATGAGCGAGTGGGCGGAGATCGAGTACAAGTGCACGGCTCCGTACGACCGCGACGACGAGATCGGCGTCGTCTGGAACGACCCGGACATCGGCATCGCGTGGCCGATGGCGGCGCCGGCGCTCTCGCCGAAGGATGCCTCGCTGCCGCGCCTGTCCGCGCTGCCCAGAACCTAGTCGCGCGCCGACATGGCAGAGCGACGCCGCGTGCGCTATCGTCGCGCGCGCGCATGCGCAGGTTGCGTCTCCTCTGGGTGACGCCACACCTTCCGCGCCGCGGCGTAAACGCGGCGCGCGAGCGGTGGTGGCAGCTGACGGCGCGCGTCGCCGCGCGCCACGATCTCACGCTGCTCGCCTTCGTCGATCCCGAGGACGCGCCGGCGGCGGCGGCGCTGCCGCCCGGCCTCGCCGCCGTCCATCTCGTCCCGCGCCGCTTCCATCGCCCCGACGATCCGTTGGCGCTTCTCCCGCGAACGGTCGCCGGCGGGCTCGCGAGCCCGGACTTCCGCGATGCGGTCGCCGCACGCCTCGCCGGCGAGCGCTGGGACGTCGTCCAGTACGAGTACGTGGAGATGGCGCACTGCATTCCCGGGCCGGCGCCGCGCTCCATCCTCACCGTGCACCAGCTGGGCTTCGCGCAGGAAGGGGACGCGTGGCGCGCGCAGGGCGGCGGCGCGCGGGCGGCGGGGGTGTTCCTCCACCGGCATCTCCGCGAGCTCGACTTCGAGCTCCGCGCCGTCCGCCGCGTCGACCACGTCATCACCATGTCGGACGAGGACGCCGCGCGGCTCCTCCGCTTCCATCCCGACCTCGGCGTCTCGGTGAGCCCCTGCGGCGTCGACTGCGCAGAGTTCCGTCCCGCCGCGGAGCCGCCGCCCGCGGCCGTCGAGCTCGTCTTCGTCGGCCATTTCGGGCATCCGCCGAACGTGGACGCGATGCGCTTCCTCGTACACGACGTGATGCCGCGGATCGGGCGCGCCGTGCGCCTCCGCATCGTCGGCCGCGACGCCGGCCCGGCCGTGACGGCGCTCGCGCGGCCCGGCGCTGTCGAGGTGACCGGGGCCGTCGACGACGTCCGCCCGCATCTGGCCGCGGGTGCGGTGTTCGTGGCGCCGGTCCGCTTCGGCACCGGGATGCGCGGGAAGATCCTCGAGGCGCTCGCGCTCGGGCGTCCCGTCGTCACCACCTCGGTGGGCGCCGAAGGCCTCGGCGCCGCCCCCGGACGCCATCTCCTGGTCGCCGACGGCGCCGGAGACTTCGCCGCCGGCGTGCGTCGCGTGCTCGACGATCCCGCGCTGGCCCGCACGCTCGGCGCCGGCGGACGCGCGCTGGTCGAGTCGCGCTTCGATTGGGGCGCGATCGCGGCGGCCCACGACGACATCTACGACCGCGTGCTGCGCGAGCCGTCCCGCGCCGCCGCCGGCGCGGACGGAGGGGCGCGTCGCCTGCAGGCGATCGCCGGGCGGCTCGGCTGGGCGCCCGGCCTCGCGCTCGGGACCTCGCTCCTCGCCGCGCGCGCGCTCCGCTGGCACCTGCGCCGCCTGCGCGCGCGGCCGGCGTCGCCGCCGCTCGGACGCACGGCCGCCGTCCGCGGGGGGACGGCAGCGTAGTGCCCGCCGCCAGCGTCGTCATCTGCACCCACGACCGTGCCGCGCTCCTGCGTCGCGCAGTGGACGGCGCCGTCGGCGAGGCGGCCGCGCACGACGCGGAGGTGCTCGTCGTGGACAACGCGTCGCGCGACGACACGCCTGAGATCCTCGAGGCGCTCGTCCGCGAGCACGGCGGCCGCGTGCGTGCGGTGCACGAGCCCGAGCTCGGCCTCTCGGCCGCGCGCAATCGCGGCCTCGCGGCGGCGCGGAGCCCGATCGTCGTGTATCTGGACGACGAGGCCACCCCACGTCCGGGCTGGCTCGCGGCTCTCCTCGCGCCCTACCGCGAGCCGGCGGTCGCGTGCGTCGGCGGGCGCATCGTGCTCCGCTTCGAGGGCACGCCGCCGCCGTGGCTCGTGCCGCCGCTCGACGCGGCGCTCAGCGCCTACGATCAGGGAGACCGGCCGCGCCGGCTCCGCTACCGCCCCGGCGACGTGTACCCCTTCGGCGCCAACATCTCCTTTCGCGTGAAGGATGCCGTGGCCGCCGGCGGCTTCAGCACCGCCGTCGGCCCGCTCGGCCGCCGCCAGCTGGTCCACGACGAGACCGATCTCTGCTTTCGTCTCGACGTGGCCGGGCGCGAGATCCACTACGCGCCCGCCGCCGTCGTCGACCACCTCGTCGTCGCGGAGCGGCTGTCGCCCGCGTGGATCCTCAGGCGCCACTACCTCGGCGGCGTCTCCGGCGCCACGTTCGAGATCAAGAACCGCGGGCTCTGGCGCGCGCTCGGGAAGCTCCGCTGGTACTACCGGCCGCGGGTCACGTGGGAGCGCTACGTGCCGCGCGAGCCGGTCGACGCGGCGAGCCTGGTGCGGGCGTGCGCCCGGCGCGAGGCGCTCGGCTACGCGGCCGGCCTCGTGCGCGGCACCCTCCGCCTGCGCGAGCTCCGGCGCGAGGGGCCGCCGCATCCCATCGCGCCGTTCCCCGCCCTGCATCCCGACGGGGCCGCGCGCCCGTGAGCGCACCGCGGATCTCGGTCATCGTGCCGGTCCTGAACGCCGGCGCGGACCTCGAGCGCGCGCTCGCGAGCGTCGCCGCCCAGCATCGTGACGACGTCGAGACCGTGATCGTCGACGACGGCTCGAGCGACCCGTCCACGCTGGCGATCCTCGAGCAGGCGGGACGGCGCCCCGGGACGAGCGTGCACCGCACGCCGAACCGCGGCCCGTCCGCGGCCCGGAACCTGGCCATCGAGCACGCGCGCGGCACCTACGTCCTGCCGCTCGACGCCGACGACCATCTCGCGCCCGGCTACCTCGCGAAGACGGTTCCCATCCTCGACGCGGAGCCCGACGTGGGCATCGTGCACACGTGGATCGGCCTCGTCGGCGGGCAGTACGGCGTATGGCGCACCGGCCGCTTCGCGCTCCCGGACCTGCTCGTCCGCTGCACCATCCACGTCACCTCGCTCTACCGCCGCGCACTCTGGGGCGACGTCGGCGGCTACGATCCCGCCTTCGTCGAGTCGGCCGAGGACTGGGATTTCTGGCTGGGCGCCGTGGAGCGCGGCTGGACCGCGCGCGAGGTCCCCGAGGTGCTCGCGTACTACCGGCGCAGCTCCGGGAGCCGCGAGCGCGCCGCGCGCGCGCCCGGCGTCAGCGGCAAGACCATGCGGCGCCTCGTGACGAAGCACCGCGCGCTCTACGAGCGCCACCTCGACGACGCGCTGGTCGGCATGTACGAGCACCTGGCGGCGACGTCGCTCACGCTCGAGCGCATCTACGGAAATCCGGCGGTGCGCGCGGCACTGACGGTCCGCGACTGGCTCGCGCGCCGCTTCTGAGCGGGGCGCGGATGATCAGACCGGGAGCGCCCGCAGCACGCGCTCGACCGCCCGCGGCAGTCCGACCGCGGCGAGCGCGCCGACCGCCGGCCGGCTGAAAAGCGTCCCCGGGTGCTCGCGGAGCGCGCGGGCGACGAGCGGCAGCGCCGCCCCGCGGCGCCGTCCAGCCACGATGCCTGCGTGGTACCAGACGTGCCGCGCGCGCGCCGCCGCGTGGCCGATCCCCGCTTCGCCGGCGACGGCGGCGTCGGCATACAGACGATCGAGGACCGCGAGCCCGCTCGTCATCACCTGCTCCGGGCTCGTGTTCCCATCGTGCTGGCGATAGCGGACGAGCTCCTCGTCGACCGCGACGATGGAGTACCGCCGCGCGAGCCGCATCCAGAGGTCCCAGTCCTCGCAGCCGAAGGCCGGCAGCGTGGCGTCGAAGCCCCCGACGGCGTCGAGACAGCGACGCCGCACGACCATCGAGGCGAGGATGATGAAGTTGCCGCGGACGAGCCGGGGGAACAGTCGGCCGGACGGCGGGAGCGCGGGCTTGCGCTCGGCCAATGGCCGACCGCCTGCGTCGACGAAGCGCGCCACCGCATAGCAGGCGCCCGCGTCGGGCGCCTCCACCAGCGCGGCCACCTGCCGCGCGAGCTTGTCCGGCCGCCACACGTCGTCGGCGTCGAGGAACGCGATCAGAGCGCCGTCCGTGGCCGCGATGCCGCGGTTCCGGGCCGCCGCGCGCTCGGCGTGCATCCCGGGGAGGTAGCGGATACGTGAGTCCTCGGCGAAGCGCTCGACCACGGCGCGCGTCTCGTCCGTGGAGCCGTCGTCGACGACCAGGAGCTCCCAGTCGGCGAACGTCTGCGCGCGCACGCTGGCCACGGCTTCCGCGAGAAAGCCGGCCTGGTTGTAGGCCGCGACGACGATGCTGACCGACGGCATGCGCCTCTGGGGCGGCTATCACGATTCGGCCGCGCCGTGCACGTTCGCGGTGCGTGTGCTAGACGGCGCCGCATCGCCACGCCTCAGACGCAAGCCCAGGCCCAGGGCCAGGTCGTCAACTGCGCCGCGTACGCCGACGGCTGCAAGGTGGGCGACGTCGCGATCCCGGACATCAGCGAGGTCCTGAAGGTCGAGGGCCAGTTCGTCTGGATCGGCCTGCACGAGCCGAGCGAGGAGCTGCTGCGCCAGATCCAGCAGGAGTTCGGGCTCCACGACCTCGCCGTCGAGGACGCCCACAACGCGCACCAGCGGCCGAAGATGGAGGAGTACGGCGACTCCCTCTTCATCGTGCTGCGGACGGCGCGCCCGGCGGACGACGGACCCGAGTTCGGCGAGACGCACGTCTTCGTCGGCCCGCGCTACGTCGTCACCGTCCGCCACGGGCCTTCGACGAGCTATGCCGAGCTGCGCACGCGCTGCGAGTTGAGGCCGCACCTCCTCGCGAAGGGACCCGGCTTCGTCCTCTACGCCATCATGGACTTCATCGTCGACCAGTACTTCCCGATCGTCGACGACTTCGAGGAGCGCCTCGAGAAGCTCGAGGAGGAGATCTTCGACCTCACCTTCGACAGCACCACGACCGGCCGCATCTACAACCTGAAGCGCCAGCTCGTGACCGTGAAGCGCGCCGTGTCGCCGCTCATCGACGTCTGCAACCGGCTGGTCCGCTTCGACATGGCATTTATCCCCGAGACCGCCCGCCCCTACTTCCGCGACGTCTACGACCACGTCGTCCGCATCAACGAGTCGATCGACAACCTGCGCGAGCTGCTGACGACGGCCCTCGAGGCGAACATCTCGCTGGTGTCGGTGCAGCAGAACGAGGTGACGAAGAAGCTCGCGGCGTGGGCCGCGATCCTCGCCGTCCCGACGGCGATCGCCGGCATCTACGGCATGAACTTCCAGCACATGCCGGAGCTCCGCTGGCAGTACGGCTACGGCGTCGTCATGGGGACGATCGTCGCCGTGTGCGGCGTCCTATACTGGCGGTTCCGCCGCGCGGGATGGCTCTAACGCGGCCGTCACGGGCGCTCGCCACCCTCCTGCTGGTGGTGACGTCGACGGCGGTCGGTTTCGGCTTCGTGGAGATCGCCGTCCGTGCGTTCGCGACCGAGCCGGTCTATTGCGCCGCCGACGGCGTCTTTCCGGGCTTTCAGCACGCGGTTGCCACGAACTACTTCGTCCGGGATCGCCTCCTGGGCTTCGCGCCGGGACCGGGATGGAAGGGCGCCCGCGGGCGTCGCGGATTTCAGAATGGCGCGGAGTACGCAGGCATGGCGGGCTCCGGCCTCGACATCGTCCTCCTCGGGGACTCCGTCATCCAGTCGCAGCTGCTCGAACAGGGCCTGAAGCGGCTCCTGACGGGCTTCGCGGTCCGCATCTGGAACGCCGGGATCGGGGGCTACAACACGCTCCAGGAAGCCTACTATCTCGAGCGCCGTACGAGGGTAGCGCCCCACGTCATCGTCGTCGGGTTCTGCCTGAACGATTTCCTGCCGTCGATGACGATCGCCGGTGATCGTTCGCGGCGGACGATGACGCAAAATCTCTTCGAGCCCATCGGCCGCGTCAGCCCGTTCTGGTTTCGCCACTCGGCGCTCTACCGGATGGTGGCGCTTCGCGTTCTCCTCCCCCGCGACTCCGGAAGTTTGTGGTCCGCAGACACCGTTCGGCGGAATCGACCCGTCGTGAGCGAGGGCCTGTCGCGCATCCGGCGGTACGCCGCCGAGCACGGCGCCACGCTCGTCGTCGCCGTGTACCCGCATCTGAGGGCCGACGACGACTATCTCCGGGCCGCGCACGACACCGTCCTGGCGGTGCTCGACGAGCTGGCCATCGACGCGATCGACCTGCAGGCCATCTACGACGAGCTGGGCTTCGATCCCGCGCGGCTGAGACTGTCGCCCGACGACGTCGTCCACCCGAACGCGGAGGGGCATCTGGTCGCCGCCGCCGAGATCGTGAGGCGGCTCGCCCCGCGGCTCGGGATCACGGAGCGAGCCGCCGACCGGCTGATCGCCGAACGCGCGCCGAGCGGGTGGCCGCTACGCCGCGAGGGTCAGCGCCATCACGGGGCGTAGTCCGACGCGACTCACGCCTCTTTGCCGGCGCTCAGGAGGAGGCGGCGCGCCTGGATGGCCACACCATGCGGTACGTTCTTCGACTTGGCGATGAAGCGGAGATCCTTCTCCGACAGCGAGGCGACGTGCCGGAGGGCGATCGGGAGCGCGGTCTTCGGGTTCGTCGCCAGTGCATGGCGCACCTGGTAGTTCCGCACCCACTCGCGCTTGTCGTTGATCATCCGCAGGAGCTCCTCGTCGGCGCTCCGGTTGCGGGCGAGGGCGATCACCTCGCCGTCGCTGATGCGCGGGTTCTGGAGGACGCAGCGGCGAATGAGACGGATCGGATCGCGGATCAGGATCGTCCGCGCGTCCTTGTTGCCGCGCATCGCGAGCTTGATCTTCTCGTGCACGCCCATGGTGAGGATCTGCGCGTAGAGGCTCTGCGCCGGGGGCTTCTCGGGCTCGCCCTCCTTCTCGACCAACAGCTCGGCCGGGACCGCGATGCCGTCCCGGCCGGTCTCGACTGCGCGCACGATCGTGTCGAACGCGGCCTCGAACGCGGACTCATCAGGCATTGCGCTCGGCCTTGGCCGCCTGCGCTTCCCTGATGACGCGCTCCGCCAGGTGCGGCGGGACCTCCTCGTAGTGGGAGAACTCGAGCGCGAAGTCACCGCGGCCGCTGGTCATCGAGCGCAGGTCGGGCGCGTAGCGCAGCACCTCGGCCATGGGCACGTGCGCGCGGATGACCTGCGCGTGCCCCTTCGTCTCGGCGCCGAGCACCTTGCCGCGGCGGCTGTTGAGGTCGCCGATGACGTCGCCCATGTGCTCGTCGGGCACCGTCACGCTGATGGTCATGATGGGCTCGAGGAGCACCGGCTTGCACATCTCGAACGCCTTCTTGAAGCCGAGGTGCGCGGCGATCTTGAACGACATCTCCGACGAGTCGACGTCGTGGTACGAGCCGTCGTAGAGCTTCACCTTGACGTCGACGATGGGATAGCCGGCGAGGAGGCCCTGCGGCAGGAGCTCGCGCACGCCCTTCTCCACCGCGGGGATGAAGTTCCGCGGGATGACGCCGCCGACGACGGCGTCCTCGAACTCGAAGCCCTGACCGCGCGGGAGCGGCGAGAGCTCGATCCAGGCGTCGCCGTACTGGCCGTGCCCGCCGGTCTGGCGCTTGTGCTTCCCCTGCGCCTTGGCGGCGCCGCGGATGGTCTCCTTGTAGGGCACCTTCGGCGCCTTCAGCTCCACCTCGATGCCGAACTTCCGCTTGAGGCGCTCCACCGCCACCTCCACGTGAAGCTGGCCCGTGCCGGAGATGACGAACTCCTTCGTCTGCTCGTCGCGGTGCACGCGGAGCGCCGTGTCCTCCTCCATGAGACGGTGGAGCCCCTGCATGACCTTCTCGTCGTCGGCCTTGCTCTTCGGCTGGAGCGCGAAGGAGATGGCGGCGGGCGCGTCGGGCAGCAGGGGGAAGACGATGGGATGCTTCTCGTCGGAGAGCGTGTCGCCCGTCTGCGTGTCCTTCAGCTTCGCGACGGCGATGACGTCGCCGGGGAGGACGGAGGCGACCTGCGTCTGCTTCTTCCCCTCGAGCTTCAGCGGATGGCCGATGCGCTCGCGCGAGTCGCGCGAGGCGTTGACGCAGCTCAGGTCCGGGCTCGTGTGCCCCGAGACGACGCGCAGGACGGAGAGCTTCCCGGCGAACGGGTCGACGATCGTCTTGAAGCAGAAGGCCGAGAACGGGGCGGCAGGATCGGCGGCGCGCTCGATCTCCTCGCCGGTCTTCGGATTGTCGCCCTTCCAGGCGGGCAGCTCGACCGCCGACGGCAGGAGGTCGACGATCGCGTCGAGGAGCGGGTGGAGGCCGATCGCCCGCGCGCCCGAGCCGCAGAGGAGCGGCAGGAGCCGGCCGGCGCGCGTCGCGTCGTGCAGCCCGGTGCGGAGCTCGTCGAGCGAGAGCTCGTTGCCCTCGAGATACTTCTCGAGGAGCGGGTCGTTGGCCTCCGCGATGGCCTCGACCAGGTGCTCGCGCGCCTTGGCGATCGTGTCGGCGAGCTCGGCCGGCGCCGCGCCTTCCTGAAACGTGCCGGAGTCGCCCTGATACACGAACGCGCGCCCGGAGAGCACGTCGACGACGCCGCGGAACTCGCCCTCGCTGCCGATCGGCACCTGCAGCACCGCCGGCTTGGCGCCGAGCGTCGCGAGGTCCGCGAGCGCATGGTCGAGGCTCGCCCGCTCGCGATCGAGCCGCGTGACGAAGCCGATGCGCGGGAGCCCGAGCTCCTCGCACCAGGCCCAGACCTTCTCGATCTCGACCTTCACCTCGCCGCCGGTCGAGCCAACCACGACGACGACGCCGGTGGCCGCCGCGAGGCAGTTCCGCGTGTCGTGGAGGAACGCCGAGTAGCCGGGCGTGTCGATGACGTTCAGCTCGTGCTTCTTCCACGCGGCGTGGTGGATGGCGCCGGTGATCGACGTCTTCCGCCGGATCTCCTCCGGCTCGGTGTCGAACGCGGACGAGCCGTCCTCGACGCGGCCGATGCGGCTCGCGGCGCCCGCCGCGAAGAGCAGCGCATCGGCCACCGTCGTCTTTCCCGTGCCGCCCTGTCCGACGATGGCGACGCTGCGGATTTTCGTTGGGTCGTCAGCTGGCATCGCGCCCTCCGGTGTCGGCGCCCGTGTGGCGCCCGTAGACGAGCCGGAGGCCGTCGAGCGTCAGGAACTCGTCGACGGCCTCGATGGTCGAGGAGGCGGGCGCGATCAGGCCCGCGAGCCCCCCGGTCGCGAGCGTCCGTGCTTCCGCGTCGTTCTCGGCTCGGATGCGCTCCACGACGCCGTCCACCAGCGCCGTGTAGCCGTGAATGATGCCCGACTGGATCGCATGGACCGTGTTGCGGCCGACGACCCGCGGCGGGCGGACGAGCTCGACCGGCTTGAGCTTGGCCGTCCGCGCGTAGAGCGCGTCGAGTGAGATGCCGATGCCCGGCACGATCACGCCGCCGACGTACTCGCCGCGCGGGCTCACGTAGTCGAACGTCGTGGCCGTGCCGAAGTCGACGACGATGCAGGCCCCGCGCGTGCGCTGAAAGGCGGCGACCGCGTTGACGATGCGGTCGGCGCCGACCTCGTGCGGGTTGTCGTAGAGGATCGGCATGCCCGTGCGCACGCCCGGCCCGACGAAGAGCGGCGCCTTGCCGAAGAACTTGCGTCCGAGCTCGTCGACGGTCTCGTTGATCCCCGGCACCACGCTCGAGACGACGATGCCCGCGACCTCGGGCTCCGGGTCGCCGGCGGCCTCGAACAGGCCCAGGAGGAGGACGCCGTACTCGTCCGCCGTGCGCTCGTGATCCGTGCGCAGCCGCCAGTGCCGCTCGAGGCGGTCCCCCTGGTACGTGCCGATGACGGTGTGGGTGTTCCCGACGTCGACGGCGAGGAGCACGGCGTCAGACCCCGCGGCCCCCGCGCAGCGTGACCTCGCCCGCGACGATTCGGGTGACGCGGCCGTCGGCCCCGCGGAGCCGGAGCGCGCCGTCGTCGTCGAGGCCGAGCACGCGGCCCACCACCTCCCCTCCCGGCCCCTGCACGCGCACCTCCGTGCCGGTGAGACAGGAGTAGGACTCCCACTCCGTGCGCACGCTCGCGAATCCCACGCTCAGATACCGACCATAACGCGCTTCCAGCGCGGCGAGCAACCGGGCCGTGAACGGCGCACGCTCGACCGGCCGCCCGGTCAGGAGAAGGAGCGAGGACGCCTTCTCGCGGAGCTCGCGCGGAAAGCGGCGGGTGTTCAGGTTCACGCCGATGCCCGCGATCACGTGGTGCACGCGGTCCATTTCGGACTCCATCTCGGTGAGGATGCCGCAGACCTTCTTCCCGTCGAGGAGCACGTCGTTCGGCCACTTGATGGCCGGGCGGCGGCCGGCCGTTTCCTGCACGGCGTCCGCCACCGCCAGGCCGGCCACCAGCGCGATCTGCGGCACCTCGGCCGGCGCGCGCGGCGGCCGGAGCACGATCGAGCAGTAGAGGTTGTCGCCGGGCGGCGAGTGCCAGGTGCGGCCGAGCCGCCCGCGGCCCGCCGTCTGCTCCTCGGCCACCACCGCCGTGCCCTCGGCCGCGCCGCTGCGCGCGAGGTCGCGCGCCACGCGCTGGGTCGAGTCGACCCGTGCGAGCCAGTGGACGTTGCGCCAGCCGCCGCGGAGATGCGGGGCCAGCTCCGCGGGGCCGAGGCGGTCCGGCGTGCCCGCGAGCACGTAGCCGGCGGCGTGGCGTGCCTCGATCTCGTAGCCCTGCTCGCGGAGCGCCGCGATGCGCTTCCAGACCGCGGCGCGCGAACAGCCGAGGAGCTCGGCGAGTTCCTCGCCCGACACCGGCGCCTTCGCGGCGCGGAGACGGCCGAGGATGCGCGCGTCGGGATCTTCGGACGCGGCGCTCACGGAATCGGCTCGAGCTTCAGATGGAGATCCGCCGCGCCGGCCGAGTGCGTGAGGGCGCCCATGGCGACGAAGTCCGCGCCCGTCGCGGCGACGGCGGGCAGATCCTCCGGGCGGACACCGCCGGAGACCTCGAGCGGGACCTTCTTGGCCACGAGCTTCACGGCGGCGGTGATGTCGGCGAGCGACATGTTGTCGAGGAGGATGAGATCGGGCTTCGCGGGGACCGCGGCGGCGACCTCGTCGAGCGTGCGGCACTCGATCTCGAGCGGCAGCCTCGGCGCCGCGGCCCGGGCGTGCCGCAC
>Ga0111538_10005729_pt1 | contig 16934 bp, 12 predicted proteins | sample SoiMethybrSBSTD1_FD_79669 | JGI IMG/M metagenome (GOLD analysis project Ga0111538, IMG submission 79669) | Bulk soil microbial communities from a Populus tree surrounding site in Tennessee, USA - Soil MetaG P. TD hybrid SBSTD1 (version 2)... | ecosystem: Environmental > Terrestrial > Soil >...
AACCGCAGCTGCCGTCGTCCCGCCGACTTGATTCCGCGCATGTCCCGTTGTCGGCGTGGGCCGCGGCGGGTTGCGGGGTGAACGGCCGGACGATCGCGCGGTCGGGCCGGACGATCGCCGCGCGGTCGGCCGGACGATCGCTGCGCGGTGAACGGTCGGACCGTGGTAACGGCGGCCATCGACTCGACTTGATTGCGCGGATGTTCTGTCGGCGGCGCGGGGGGCCGATGGGGCAGGCCCGGCGGGGCCGGGGACGGCGCGGTCTTGAATCCGCGGATGTCGGGCCGCCGAGGATGTGACGAATCATGCTGGGCTCGCGCTAGCCGGGAATCAACGCCGGCCTGGCCGCGATTCGAGCGGCGCGTAGAGGCCGTGGAGCCAGTTGTCGATGGGCTTCGTGGCCCAGGCCGGCAGGTGAGGCCGGGCGAAGTAGAAGCCACCACCGAGCGCCACGACGATCAAGACCGCGCGGATCGTCATGCGCCGTACCCATCGCTTGAAGCGCCCGGGCCCGGCTTGCGCGGCCGGCGCGCCGCCCCGCGCGGCCTTTTTCAGCCGAGCGGCCCACGACGGGTCCGACCAGGTGGGCGCGTTCGGCGCCGCGGCCTCGGGACGCGCGGGGGCGCGGAGGGGGCGCGTGTCGAGGCCCGTGCCCCGATCCTGTTCGACGGCGGTCGACACCACCTCCTCGAGCTCCAGGTCCATGCTGCCGAGATCGACGGCGATGCTCGGATCGGGCGAGGGCGGCGCGACCGGGACGGGCGGCTTTGCGCCGTCCTTCGCGCTCAGGGTCTCGAGCCACCGCTTCAGCGGCGCGGGCCCGCTTGGCTCCCCGAGCTTGACGAGGATGGCGTCGATCTTGTCCGCCATCTGCTCGGCGCTCTGCCAGCGCTTGCCGGGGTTGGCGCGCAAGGCACGGTTGATCACCCGCTCGACATCCAGGTTCAGGTCGCGGACCACCGTCGAGGGCTTCTCGGGCCGCGCGCGCCGGACCTGCATGATGACGTCCGCGTCCGTCTTCCCGTCGAAGGGCTTGCGTCCGGTGGTGAGGAGGTAGAGCACGGTGCCCACCGAGAACAGATCGGAGCGCGCGTCCAGCGGCTGCGCCTGCGACTGCTCGGGCGACATGTAGGCGAACTTGCCCTTGATGATGCCGGTGGCCGACCTCTCGCTCTTACCGATGGCCTTGGCGATGCCGAAGTCGGCCAGCTTCACCTCCCCGTGCTGGCTGATCAGCACGTTCTGCGGCGTGACGTCGCGGTGCACGATGCCCAGGGGCTTTCCGTTTTGCTCGCGCGTATGGACGTAGGCGAGGCCTCGACACAGCGCGCTCACGACGGTGAGGGCGAGGGGGATGGGCAGCTTCAGCTTGACCTGCTGGGCGCGGCGCCGGATCTGCTCGAGGCTCCAGCCGTCGACGAATTCCAGCACCAGGAAGTACTGGCCCCCCGACCTCCCGAGATCCAGCACCTGCACCAGGTTGCTGTGGTTCAGCGTCGAGGCGATGTGCGCCTCGTCGACGAACATGCGCACGAACTTGGGATCAGCGGCCAGCGCCGGCAGGATTCGCTTGAGCACGACCGGTTTTTGAAACCCCTGCTCACCTTGCTGCAGGGCCAGGAAGATCTCCGCCATGCCGCCCTTGGCGATCTTGCTGACGACGTGGTATCGCGTCCCGCGCGCCATCGGCCTCCAGAATACCCCGCCCGGGGGCATCGACATCGAATCCGTGTTACGGGATGGGTGACCGCGATGTGACGCGATGAAATCGAGGCATTTTCCCGTCATTCCGGCCTGGGGGGTCGTCGCTCTCGTCCTCCCGCTGGGGTGCTCGGGGACCATGGGCGGCAGCGGCGGAGCCGGTGGGGCCGGCGGCATGGCGGGGGCGCCCGGGGACGACCGACTCTTCGTGCCGGAGGGCCTCCCCAACACGCCCCGCGCGGGCGATGTGGGCCAGACGCTGAAGCTGCTCGCCGCCACGCTGGTGCAAGGACCGGCCGGCCTCGAATTTTACGCGGCGGTCCGGAACGACGGGAACGCGCCGTCATGCAACGCCGGCATGCTCACCGACTTCATCGACAAGGCCGGGCAGACCGTGGCGAGCGTGGCCACGACCTTGCGGAGCAAGCAGCTCTACCGGCTCGACGCCAGCACCATCCTCAGCTGCGTCGATCCTGGCCAGATCGCGATGACCGACTCGACGTACCTTCCCCCGGAGATCGTGATCGGGGCGCTTGCGCGGATGACACACACGTTCCCGACCTTCGGCGGGTTTGACGGCATCGTTCCCCTCATTGGCCTGACCGTCACCCAGGTGGAGACCGTCCCGAAGGCCGGCGGAAGCGTGTACACAGGCACGCTCACCAACGCGCTGGATGTGACGGCCAGCGCCCCCACCGTGGCGATCTTTCCGCTGAATCGGGTGGGACGGCCGCTGGGCATGGCGACGGTCGGCACGACGATCGTGCTTCCGCCCGGCGGAACGTGGTCCTTCGAGACGACCACCGTGAGCGATCCCGGCGTCGACCACGCGGCCTACCCGGCCGCCTTCATCACGGATTAGCCGCTCCGCGCCGCAGGCGCGGTGTGCGGCTAGTCGCTCCGCGCCGCAGGCGCGGTGTGCGACTATTGCTTTTTCAGGTAGCCGCACTCTCGCGCTTTGCGCGAGAGCGGCTAGTCAGGCTTCGTCCAGAAGCCGGCGAGGGGCGTGGCGAACGGGGCCGCGGTCGAGGTGTGGCCGAACGCTTGCGCGATCGTGCCCCACAGCTCGCCGATGGTGATCTTCATGGCCACGTAGCGGTCGTGAACGAAGCCTAGCTGTTTGCCGCCGATGATCATCGCAGCCATGTTGCTTCGTTCGTGCCCGCATGCCGTCACCTCCGTCAGGAACGGAACGCAGGTGTAGTCGAGCAGGTTGTTCCCGCAGCCGTCCACGGCGTTCTTCCAGGCGGCGAAGTTCTCGGCGTGGCGCGCGAAGTACCAGCTGTGCACGTGGAAGAGAAACTGCGGGGTGGTGTTCAACCCGGCCAGGCTCGCGGACGCGGTGGTCTCGGCCGTGTAGGTCTTGTGACTCTGCGGGTGATGCTGGTAGGGCGTCGTGGTGCCGGGAAACAGCGCGAACCCGACGTGGTTGGTGGCGGTTGACCACTGGAACGTCCCGACGCGAATCACGTCGCAGATGAACGCGGCCTTCAGCACGTCGAGGTGGGCCTGTCCCGCCTCCGCGTGGATGGGCGCGTCATCCAGCGTCCCCCTGGTTGGATCGTTGAAGGAGTTCCCCCAACCCCGTGGGGGATCCGCCACGCCCATGACCGGTGGGGGCGCATTCACAGTCCCGCTCTGGCACGGACCACAGGTCGATCCGCTGCTGCCGCTGCTGCCACCGCTTCCGCCTCCCGCTCCCGCCATCCCGCCGCTGCCGCCGCCCGCATGCGGGTACCCGTTGATGGCGTTCACGACCGAGGCCTCGGCGGCGACGACGGCGTCGGTGTGGATCGTGAGCTTGTTTCGCGCCGCGCTGGGCGCGATCCGCTTGAGCTGATTCAGCTCCTCGATGGCGAAATCGAGGACGCTCCGCCGGCCCACCAGCTTCTTGAGGATTGCGTCGGCGACAGGTTGTGGCGCGCCGCCCCCCGCGCCGCCTGCGCCGCTGCTGCCACCGGTCCCGGGCGTTCCGGGGACGAAGTTTTGGAAAAGGTTGGTGTACTGCGCGAGGGGGCTGATGGCCCCCGGCAGCGGCTTGGCCTCTTGCACGATGCCGGGCTGGAGCGCGCTCACCGGTTGGAATTCGGTGGAGTACGAAAGCGTCTTCGACCCGGTCTCCCCGAAGTCGGTGCGGCTGTCCACGATCGAGTTGGCGTACCCCGGCCCCGGCCTCTGCAGCGCGGCCACATTCTGCAGCAGGAGCTGGTCGAACGAGGGCCCGCCGGCAATCGCGTCGTCGGCCTCCACCTGGCCCGCCCGCGTTCCCGGAGGAGCCACTCCTGTGACCAGCGCGACGGTGCCCCCCTCTTCGCCGCCGCCGAAGCCGATGGGCGTCGTCAGCCCGCGAATCACGGTCATGTCGGGCCCGAGACCGCGCTGGGCGAACGGCTGGAGCGCCAGGGAGCCGCCCACGCTGCCTGCCGTCGGTTTCCACAGCGCGTCGCTCATTCCCGCCACGATCCCGACCGGCCAGCGCGTGACCAGCAGCCGGCCCGGTGATCGCGTCCCTTGCGCCGAGCTCTCCAGGTTGCGGAGCATGATCTTGAGACCAACGCCGCCGCTGAGCGCGGTGATGAAGGCGCGGCGCCGAAAACGATAAGACGTCATGGCTCCGCCCTCCGCAGCCCGAAGGCGGGGGCGGTCGCCGTCGCGCGGACGAGATCGGTGAAGGTCTGTCCGCTGCCGCTCTGGTAGCGCTGGACGACGTCCGCGGTCGCGCAACCGGCCTGCTGCGAGGCCAGCGGGACCTCGACGCTGGTGGCGGGATCGACCAGCGCGTACCGCAAGAGCACATTCGCCATGCAGTTCGTGAAGGCGGGGCTGGCCGCCAGCTTCTGCGCCAGCTCCACGCCGTTCGCCACGGCGCCGCCGCCGACCGCGGCGGGCAGCGTGGTCCGCGCGTCGATCGGACGGCCGCCGTCGTCGATCGTCCGGTAGCGTCCGAAGTCGTCGTAGTTGTCGAGGGCGAGACCGTACGGATCGAACTGGGCGTGGCAGGCGCTGCAAGCGGGCTGCGCGGCGCGCATCTCGACCTGCTGCCGCGCGGTGGTTTGCCGATCGAACCCGGCCGACCCTGGCATGTCCGGCCCTGGATGGGGCATGCAGAGCAGGACCGTGGAGACGAGCAGGCCGCGTGGCACGACGAGGTTGTCCGCCTGGACGCGGGGGCGGGACGTGAGAAGCGCGGCGTTCGTCAGCACCCCCGCGCGCTCGTCGGCCGGCAGCGTGGTCTGGACGAAGGTCGTCGGCGTCGCGCCCGGTGGCGCGGCAACCATGTAGATCATCGTGGCGAGGTTCGTGTTGAGGAACGCCCGCCGCGACAGCAGCAGGTCGGTCAGGTTGCCGCTCCAGAGCGCGTCATCGAGGAACAGGCGCGACTCGGTGCCCAGGTCGGCCGCGAGCGCGGGATCGATCGACAGCTCCGGCAACGTATTCAGGCGAAGGTACGTCGCGATGATCCTCCCCAGCCAATCGCGCGCGGCGACAGTCGCGAGCAGCGCATCCACATGGCCCGCCAGGTTCGCGCGAAGTGTCCCCGCGCGCGCCGCCGCCAGCACGTTGGCGTCGGGAGGCCGATCGGTCAGGAAGAACGCGAGCTGCGTCGCGAGCTCGTCCTCGGTGAGCGGAATGCCGGTCGGGGCCGAGGCCATCGCGGGATCGCCGAGCTCCCAGCGCCAGAGCATCTGCGGCGAGCCCAGCAGCGCGCGGACCGCGTAGCTGGTGGCTTCCTCGACGGTGAACGTGACCTCGTACCCTTGGACCGTCTGCGGCGCGCGCAGCTTCGCGTAGAGCGCCGCGAACCGGGACTGCTCGTCGGACGCGAGCGGCCGCCGGTACGCTCTCGCCGCCAGCGTGTCGAGGTAGGCGGTCGCGCACGCGTCGGTGGCGGCGGGACACGCGGTGACTGTCGCGAAATTGGCGAGCACGTAGCTCGCGACGTGGTCCGCGATCGCTTCGAGCTGGGGGAAGCTGGTGCCCGTGATGTTGGTTTCTGCCAGCGCGGCCAGCGGCGGAAACCGTCGGCCCAAGTCGGTGCTGTCGTCCGCCGTGCCGACGAGTCCGGCGCTGACCAGCGCCGCGGCCTCGGTGCTGCCGAACAGATAGAGGACCGTGTTCAGCGTTTCGTTCATCGTCAGCCGCAAGATGCGCTGGCCGGCGACGACCAACCGCGCATCGGAAGGCCCCGCGCAAGCGGCCGGCACGCCGCCGGTCCCCGTGACGCCGCCCGCGCCGCCGGCGCCGGCTGTCCCCGCGATCATCCCCACGCCCGCGTCGTCGTGCAGCGCCGACCGGCGGCAACCCGGAGACGCCCCGACGCCGAGCGAAAACGCCGCGACGACCAACCACCCACAGAGGGAAATGCGCGTCGCGTTCCGCATCAGTTGGGGCTTCCTGTCGGGTCCGGTGCTGGGGAAGTGATTCCGCGATCCGGTGAGGGCTCAACTATCGACCGGGCCTCCACCTCGCGCCGGCGGGGCACCGCCCGCCCGAAACGTCAGCACCCCTACCCCTTCCTCGTCGAAGCAAATTTACAAGAGCCATTTTCGGCGCTGGTGTCATCTGCGGGCTGGCAGGACATGCCGAAAGGAGAGTCGGACCCATGAGAGCACTGAGGGCGTTGGCGATCATTTTGGTGGCCTCATCGTCGTTTCTGTTGGGTTGTGGTGGTCTTCCGGAGGACGGAACGCTGACGGAGTCCGCCATCAAGGGCGGGGATCACGGCGACTTCCAGATCACGAGCCCTGCGTTCGCGGACGGAAGCACGCTTCCCGACGAGAACACCTGCAATGGAAAACCGTTCGGGTCCGGCACCTCGCCCGCGCTCGAGTGGGCGAACGCGCCCCAGCACACGAAGAGCTTCGCGATCGTGTTCAAGGACATCTCTCTCACGGAGGCCACGCCGCAGGATCCGCGCGGCTTTCACAACGTCATCTGGGACATCCAGAAGAACACGAACAGCCTGCCCGCGGCGCTCCCGAGCACCGAGTTCCTCGACGAGCCGCGCGACGCCCGCCAGTGGTCGCGCTACAGCCCGTACGGCTACCTGGGCCCCTGCCCGAATTTCCTTCCGGGGATCCCGCCTCGCACGGACACGTATTCGTTCACCCTGTACGCGCTCGACGCGAAGATCCTCGACTACCCGCCGCCCAATCCGGCGATCGCGAACTACACCAAGGTGATGGACGACTTCCTGGTGACGGTGGCCATCGCCAAGACCGAGCTCCGGGTCACGTCGGCCGCCGTCCCGTCGGCCGGCCCGGTGCCGCCCGGCCCGCCGCCAGCGCCAAGCCCGCGGCCGTAAGACAGCCGGGCCGGACCCCTCACCCTAACCCTCTCCCCGCTTCGCGGGGCGAGGGGACAAGAGCTTCGCGGGCGAGGGGACAATGAGCAGGAGCTGAGCCTTCCCGCCCCGCTGGTGGCATCTGTAGAGGGGCCATGCGCAGGACCTTCAACCGCCGCGTGCTTCTCCGGGGCCTCGGCGGCGCAGCGGTCGCCGCGCCTTTCCTGAGCTCCGTGGCCGAGCGGTCCGCGAAGACGCAGGGGCTCCCGGCGCCGGCGGCTCCCAAGCGACTCATCGTCCTCTTCACGCACTACGGCTGCCTGACGAACCGATTTTTCCCCGCGAAGTCGCATGGGCCGCTGAGCAAGAGCGACTACATGGCGATGTCGACGCTCGCGCCCCTGGCGCCCTACGCGGACAAGCTGCTGATGGTGCGCGGCATCCGCGCGATGAACGAGTGGAGCTTCGCGGGGGTTCTCGGGCAGATGAACGATCCCCACACGCAGGTTTGTGGAACGTACTTCAGCTGCCATCCCGTGACCCCCAACGCCACGAGCAGCAGCGCAAGCAACCCCGGGAAGTTCGACGCCAAAACAACCGGTCGCACGCTGGATCACGTCTGTGCCGAGCAGGTCAATCCGGGCGGCACCCCTCCGCTCTTCATCCAGATCGGCGGCGTTTCCGGCAGCGCCAACAACACGCAGTCGGTGATCTCGTACGACAAGCCCGAGCAGATTTTCCCGGGCTATGGGACACCGCAGGCAATCTTCACCAACCTCACAGGCCTCTTCGGCCCGGGCCCGATCTCGCCGGATTCGTATCAGGCGGCGCGCCGCAACAGCGTCGTCGACTGCGTGCGCGATGACCTCAGCAACCTCATGCGGGTCGACATGAGCCGGTCGGACAAGAAGAAGCTCGCCGACTGGGCCGAGCTTCTGAACCAGACGGGCAAGATCGTCACCACCCAGTGCAACGCCGACACCGCAACGAAGCTCGGTCTCACGCAAGCATCCGTCCAGCCGGGCGCCACCACCGATCTGTCGCAGCGATCACCCCTCATGATGGATCTCGCCGTGCTCGCCGCGACCTGCGACACGAGCCGCGTGATCTTCTTGAAGATGCCCGCCGGCTACGTGTTCAGGTTCCTGGGCCTCAACAGCGACAGCGGGAGCGTCTCCCATCGCATCGGCAATGGCGGCATGGGCGGCGCGTGCCTCACGAATGCGATCGACATGATTCACGCGATCGACAAGTGGTACGCGCTGCAGTTCGCCTACCTCGTCGGTCGGCTGGACAGCATGACGGAAGGCGACCGGACGATGCTCGACAACAGCGCCACCGTCTGGTTCAACGAGATGTCGGACGGCGCCTCGCACAACCTCAACAACCTCCCGATCCTGCAGGCGGGCAGCTGCGGCGGCTACTTCAAGACCGGCTGGGCCGTGAACGTCGAGGGCGGCAAGGCTGACATGACGCCCGGCCACAGTGACGAGGATTGCGCGGATGGGCTATCGCCGCCGGCCAGCCTGTCCACCGGCGGACAGTCGGTTGGCCTGGACCTCCTCGGCACGCCGCCCGATGTCGCCACGCAGCCGATCAACAAGTACTACTGCAACCTGATGAACGCGATCGGCGTGAAGGCGGGTTCGGACGGCCACCCGCTGAAGGGCGGCACCGCGCCGGTCAGCAAGTTCGGCAAATACGACGACACCACGCTGTTCAGGACGGACGCGCCCGCGATGATCAAGAACCCGGGCGAGTACACGGAGCTTCGCGCGAGCTAGCGGCGGGGCAGGACTGAGCCTTCCCGCCCTGCTCGTGGCATCTGTGCTTGGAGAGCGGAATCGTTTCCGCCTGCGAACCGCGGGAACTCCAAGGAAATCAGCTATATGCGCAACCGCTTCAACCGCCGGCTGCTTCTTCGGGGCCTCGGCGGGGCCGTCGTCGCCGCGCCGTTCCTGAGCTCCGTCGCCGAGCGGACCGCGAAGACGCAAGGGCTGCCGCCGCCGCCGGCCCCGAAGCGGTTGATCGTGTTCTTCACGTATGGCGGCTGCCTGACGAATCGATGGTTCCCCGCGAAGTCGCACGGGCCGCTGAGCAAGAACGATTACCTGGCGATGTCGACGCTGGCGCCGATGGCGCCGTACGCGGACAAGCTGCTGATGGTTCGCGGCATCCGCGCCATGAACGAGTGGAGCTTCGACGGGGCCCTCGGGCAGAAGAACGATCCCCACACGCAGGTTTGCGGATCGTATTTCTCCTGCCACCCCCTGACCCCCAACGCCCCGAACGCCGGCGCGATGAACATCGGGAAGTTCGACGGCAAGCCGACCGGTCGCACGCTGGATCACGTCTGCGCCGAGCAGGTCAACCCCGGCGGTGTCCCGCCGCTCTTCATACAGATTGGCGGCGTGAGCGGGAGCGCCAGCAACACCATGAATGTCATCTCGTACGAACAGCCCGGCGTGATCTTTCCCGGCTATGGGACACCGCTGGCGCTCTTCACCAAGCTGACCGGCCTGTTCGGCCCGGGGCCGATTTCGCCGGACAGCTACCAGGCGGCCCGGCGCAAGGGCGTGATCGACTGCGTGCGAGAGGACCTGAATGACCTCCTGCGGGTCGACATGAGCCGGTCGGACAAGAGGAAGCTCTCCGACTGGGCCGACCTCCTCAATCAGACGGGGAAGATCGTCACCACCCAGTGCAACGCCGAGAACGCAGCCAAGCTGGGCGTCACGCAGGACTCCATCCAGGCGGCCGGCACCACCGGCACCAGCTCGGACTTCTCGAAGATCTCGCCCCTCATGATCGATCTGGCGGTGCTCGCGGCGATCTGCGACGCCAACCGCGTGATCTTCATGAAGGAGCCCACGGGCCGCGTCTTCAGTTTCCTGGGCATCAACATCGACTCCATCAGTCTCGGCCATCGCATCGGCAATGCCGGCATGGGCGGCGCGTGCGTCTTGAATGCGATCGACATGATTCACGCGCTCGACAAGTGGTACGCGCAGCAGTTCGCGTACCTCGTCGGCCGGCTCGACAGCTTCACGGAAGGCGACCGGACGCTCCTCGACAACAGCGCCACCGTCTGGTTCAACGAGCTGTCGGACGGCGCCTCGCACAACGTCAACAACATGCCGATCCTCCAGGCGGGGAGCTGCGGCGGCTACTTCAAGACCGGTTGGGCCGTGAACGTCGAGGGCGGCAAGGCCGACATGACGCCCGGACACAGCGACGAAGATTGCAGTAACGGGCAATCTCCGCCAACCGGCGGCGCCGCCAACCTGGACTCCCTGGGGACGCCGCCGGATGTCGCCACGCAGCCGATCAACAAGTACTACTGCAACCTGATGAACGCGATCGGCGTGAAGGCCGGTGCGGACGGCCACCCGTTGAAGGGCGGCACCGCGCCGGTCAGCAAGTTCGGCAAATACGACGACACCACGCTGTTCCCGACGGACGCGCCCGCGATCATCAAGAACCCGGGCGAGTACACCGAGCTTCGCGCGACGTAGCGCCACCGAGGCGCGGCGCGACCGTCAGCGCGCGTTGTAGAGCGCGGTGATCTGCTCGCGGTTCAAGGCCCGGCGATACACGCGGAAGTCGTCGATGAGCCCGGCGAAATACGGGTCGGCGAACTGGGACTTGCCCAGGAAGTTGTTGACCGTGGCGCCCAGGTCCGCGGCGTGCAGGGTCATGCCCGCGTTCGTCGCGACGGAAACGCCGTCGACGTAGAGCTCGCCCGTGTACGGCGAGCCTTCGGGAAGCACGACGGCCAGGTGATGCCACGCCGACAGCGAAAGCACGACGGTGCTGATGATCTCCTGCTGCACCCCGCCGGTGGTCCTGATGACGAAGCGAACCGCGTCGGAACCGTTGTGGGTGGTGAGCGCGATGTTGTGGGTGGTCGTGTTGCCGACGTCCACGACGCGCTGCCACCGCTGGGCGGTGTTCACGTATACCCACGCCGAGAGCGTGAGCGCGCCCGGCGCAAGATCGTGCAGGCTGGGAACGATCACGTAGCCGCCGCCCGCGGTGCCGTTGGCCGTCAGGCTGACCGCGTGTGTTCCCACTTGATGGGTGGTGGAGAAGGCGACCGCGCCGGCCGTCCCCCCGGTCACCAGCGTTCCGTTGCGCGGCGCACCCGAGGCCGTCGACGAATCCAGCGCGACGGTGCCGCTTCCGTCGTCGAACTTGTACCAGAGGACGAGATCGACTTCGGGGCTGCCGCCCGTGCCGCCACGGCCGCCGGCGCTGCCCGCCACGCCGCCGCCGCCGCCGGCCATGCCACCGACTCCGCCGGTTCCACCTCGTGCGCCGGTGCCCGCCGCGCCACTCGCGCCGCCGCGGCCTTCGCCGCTGCCGCCCGCGCCACCCGCGCCGCCGCGGCCTTCGCCGCTGCCGCCCGCGCCACCGCGGCCTTCGCCGGCACTGCCGCCCGCGCCGCCGCGGCCTCCGGCGCTCCCGGCGGCGCCGCCGGTACTGCCACCGGTTCCGCCGGTGCCGCCTCGTGCGCCCGCGCCCGCCGCGCCACCCGCGCCGCCGGCGACGCCCGTTCCACCCGCGCCGCCGAGGCTCCAGTCACCGCCGGTGCCGGGGCGAGCGCCCTCCCCGCCGATGCCCCCTTCGCCGCCTCCGCTGCCGCCGCTGCCGATGTCACCTCCGGTGCCAAAGCTGGAGCCGCCGCCGCCACCCAGGAGCGCGTCGTAGTCGTAGCGACAGCCCGTCAACGCGCAAGCGGCCAACGCGCACAACAGCGCGACACGCATCTTCAGAAGCTCCACGCACCGGCGAAACCAGCCTCGCGCGCGTTCACGTAGACCACCACGCCTGTCGCGAGGGCGCCGACGCCCGCGGCCGCCCAGAGCAGGTTGGCGGTCAGCGCGCGCGACTTGACCTGGTCGATGTCGCTCTGCGCGCAGCCCTCGACGGTCTGACCGCACGATCCCCGGAGCTCGTCGTATCGCTGCGACGCCCCCAACCCGGTGGCCACCGCGCCCCCGGCAAGCGCCAGGGTCGCCCCGACTCCGGCCCACGGCAGCCAGCGCGGCAACGGCGGCTCGGACCGGGGCGCCGGATCCGCCGCGGCCTGGGCCCGCAGGTCGACGGCGGGGAGCGCGGCCAACGCCGGTGGAGGAGACGGCGACGAGGGGGACGTCACGGGTGCGGGCGCGAGCGCCACCGGACGTGCCGGCTGACTTGTCCCCTGACTTGTAACGACGGTTGGGCGCGCCGGCGCGAGCGGCGGGGCCGGCCTCGCCATCTTCAGCTCGAGACCACTGGCTGCGCGTTCCGCCGCCTCCCGGTGCTGGCCACGGGGATCGCGTGCGAGGTACGTGCGATAGAACCTGAGGGCGGCGACGTCCTGTCCGACCTCGCGGCTCACCTCGCCCAGGCGGAAGAGCAGGGTCAGGTCCCCGGTCAGCTCGTACGCGCGCTTGAATCCTGCGATCGCTTCCAGCAGTCGACCCGCGTCGTACGCCTGACGCGCTTGCGCCACCGCCTCACCGGCCGCATCCGATTCGCCACGCACTTCGGCCGGACTGCCCGCCAGCGCCACCGCGAACGCCAGCAACGAAAAACTAGAAATGAACCGACGCACCACCTGAAGCCCCTTCCGTATGAACGCCGTCCTGAGTGGCGGAACAACGTAAATTCGGCTCGACTATTCACGACAAAACGACGACAAAAACTGGGGCCAGGATCCCGGATCGACCCGTACACTTTCCCACGCGTCCGGACTTGCGAGCGGACGTACAAAGCGGCAGAGTCCGGCCGTGTGGGAGGTTAGTGGGGGGCCGGTGGCGACCGAGACCGAAGAGCAGGAGCGCTTCGTGGCGAACGCGATCCCTGCGCTGGTCGCTTACCTGGATACGGCCTGTTGCTACGTCTGGGCGAACGAGGCCCACCGGAGATGGTTTGGCCATCCGCCCGAACGCCTTCGCGGTCTTCACGTCAGGGAGGTGCTGGGCGCGACGGACTGGGCGTCGGTTCATCCCCGGATCGAGCGCGTCCTGGCGGGCGAAGAGGTTTCGTTCGACCACCGGATCGTCTCCGGGAACCGCCCGCCACGCGAGGTCCGCGCCTTCTACGCCCCGCACCGGGATGCCGCAGGCCGCGTGCTCGGCTTCGTGAGCATGGTCCAAGAAATCACGAGGACCCCGGGCGTTGACGAAGCCCTGCGCCGCAGCGAGCACATGCTGGAACGATCGCAGTCCTCGGCGCACGTGGGGAGCTGGGAGGTGACGCTGGTCGACCACGAAAGCGGCCGTGCGGGAGCGGTGGAGTGGTCGGACGAGACCTATCGGTTGCTCGGATTCGAGCCCGGCGCGGTCGAGATCACCGACGCGGGCTTCCTGGACTACGTCCACCCGGACGAGCGCCAGCCGCTGTGCGACGAGTGGACAGTTCACATCCAGCGCGGCGAGCCGTTCGAGTCGGACTTTCGGATCATCCGGCCGGACGGGACGGTGAGGTTGCTTCACACCTGGACCGACTTCGAGCGCGACGCCCAGGGCAGACCGACGCACATGGTGGGGACCTGCCAGGACGTCACCGACCGCAAGCGCGCCGAACGGGAGCTGCTGGAGGCCGATCGGCGCAAGGACGAGTTCCTGGCGATGCTGTCACACGAGCTGCGCAACCCGCTGGCGCCGATCCTGAACGCCGTCGAGATCCTTCATGACGCAAGACCCGACGACCAGGAGCTGGCGGTCAAGTACCGCGCGATCATCGCCCGACAGGTGCGGCACATGAAGCGGCTGCTCGACGATCTGCTCGACGTGTCGCGCGTGAGTCAGGGCAAGATCCAGCTGCAGAGGCGGCCCATCGAGCTGGGCACGCTGCTGCTGGAAGCGGTGGAGATCAGCCGGCCGCTCATCGCGGAGAAGCGACAGCAGCTGTCGCTGGCGCTGGCGCAGGACCTCTTGCCGATGGACGCCGACCCCACGCGCCTGTTGCAGGTGTTCGCGAACCTGCTCAACAACGCCGCCAAATACACCGACGCCCACGGGCACATCACGCTGGCGGTCACCGTCGAAGACGGCGAGGCCGTGGTGAAGGTGCGCGATGACGGGACGGGCATGACCCCGGAGTTGCTGGCGCGCGTGTTCGATCTGTTCGTGCAGGAGACGCGGTCGCTGGATCGCGCGCAGGGCGGGCTGGGAATCGGCCTCACCATGGTCCGCACGCTGGTCCAGATGCACGGTGGATCGGTGCGCGCGTTCAGTGACGGCCCGGGCCGGGGAAGCGAATTCGTGGTGCGCCTGCCGCTGGCGACGCCGGCCCCGGCCGGCGCGCCGCCGCGCGAAACACCGCCATCGACGGAGGTCGGCGCGCGACAGATGTTGCGTGTGCTGGTCGTGGACGACAACGCCGACGCCACGCAAGCGCTGCAGCACCTGCTGGCGATGCTCGGGCACGACGTCACCGTCGCGCACGACGGGCCGGGCGCGCTGGTGGCCGCCGCGCGCATCGGGCCCGAGCTGGTCCTGCTCGACATCGGGCTGCCCGGCATGGACGGCTACGCGGTCGCGACGGCGTTGCGCAAGGCCGGCCACGATCGCGCCGCGCTGGTGGCGCTCACCGGTCATGCGCAGGACGAAAGCCTGCACCGCTCCAGGGGCGCCGGTTTCGATCGCCACCTGGTCAAACCGATCGACGCCGCCACGCTGCGCGCGCTGACCAAGGAGATCGCGGGCCGCTTCGCGGCGTGCTGACGTTCGGTGCGGTTCGCCGTCAGCAGTTCGGGCAGCTGCAGACGACGCCCCCGGCTGAGGGCGTATCGCTGCAACCTATATAGGGAGGCAGGCAGACCGCCCGTCCGAGACAGCTGCAGCCGCTCGTGAAGCCACACTCGGCAGGAATCGTCACGCAATGGGTCTCGGTCCCGCGCTGGGTCGCGTACCTGACGCAGTCTGTGGTTGTTCCACCCGGGCACACGCCGCAGTCGCTGACCGTCAGGCACTCGGTCCGGGGCGCGCAGGTGCCCAGGTAACAGGTGCCGGTGTCGTTGACGGCGGGGACCTCGCCCGCAGGGCAGGTGGGCGGCGCGATCCGGCAGGTCACCTGCCGGGCGTCGCAGGCGAATCCGGCGACACATTGCCCGGCCACGCAGGCCACCGCGCCGCGGGGGAGTTGCCGGGCGTCGCAGTTGCTCTGAACGCAGATGGCCGGGCACGTCTCGTGCGTGGCGCCGACCGGGATAGCCTCGCAGGTGCAGCAGTCCGTGAAGAGCTTGCAGTCAGCGGCGGTGGTGCACTCGGGTCCAGGCCCCGCCCCGCCGCGCCCGCCGGATGCGCCGCCGCCGGTGCCGCCCCGGCCACCGGACGCGCCGCCGCCGGTACCGCCCCGGCCGCCGGACGCGCCGCCGCCGGTACCGCCCCGGCCACCGCCGCCCGACGATCCACCGCTGCCACCGCTGCCGGCCGCGCCTGCGCTGCCACCCCTGCCGCTCCCTGCGGCTCCGGCCGCGCCGGTCGTCCCCGCACCGCCCGTCGTTCCCGCACCGCCCGTCGTCCCGGCCGCGCCGGTCGTTCCCGCCGCGCCGGTGGTTCCCGCCGCGCCCGTCGTTCCCGCCGCGCCGGTCGTTCCCGCACCGCCCGTCGTTCCCGCACCGCCTGTCGTTCCCGCACCGCCCGTCGTTCCCGCGTCGCCGCCGTCACCGGCTTCGACAGGGCGCTTGGAGCAGGCGGGTGCCAGCAAGGCGGCAGCCCCGATGAGGCCGACGACGAGACCGAGCGCGGACACCGTGAACGGTTTGGGCGCCATGTTGCGTGCCAATTATCTTGGCTCCGGCCGCCCGGACGCAACTGCCCCGTCCGGGCTGACCGCGAATGACAGCCCCGCCGAGACGCCCACCCACAGCCGGCCCGTCGAGCCGACCGTCCCCAACGGATCGACGTCCAGCTGGTAGGCGCGCGGGAAGATCTCCGCGTGCAGGTCGACGAACGGGGCCAGCCGCCGCGTCGCGCGGAAGCGAAGCTCGACGGCGAGCCGGACGCCCGCATCCAGGCGCGTCGATTGTGATCCCCCGTCGAGCCCCTCGCCGCGGAGCGTGAGCGGCACCAGCGCCGCGCCGACCGCACCCGCCACCGCCAGCCGACGGCCGATCCCGTGCTGCGCCGTCACCGCGATGCTGAGCGGAAAGCGCTGCTGGCGGACGGTGACCGACGGGAACTTGCTGTCGGTCGGGGCGAGGACACCCCCGGTGGCGGCGACGCCCAGCCACCCCCAGCCGACGGCCGCGCGCGCCTCGAAGCCGATCGCGGCGCTGGTGTCGGACGCCGACCCGCCGTCGAGGCGCGCGGCCGCGGCCAGATCGATCCGCCGCTCCAATGTGGGTGTCGGCGTCGGCGCGGGCGGCGCTACGACCACCTGCTGTGCGGCGCCGTCCCGGACGACCGGCGCGGGCGGCGCCGGGACGACGGGCGGGTTGAGCGCGAGCGCGATGAACACGGCGGCCGCGCGCGCCCGCTCGTCGCAGTCTCGCGCCGCATCGACGAACTGGCGGGTCTGGCCGCGCACGGCGACCGAGAAGCGATCGCCCTGATCGGATACCCGCGGCGCGTCCGCGACGTCGGTCGTCGCCTCCTTGCCCAGGGCCGACCCGAGCGCCGCCGTCACCGCCTCGGCGCTGGGACACGCGCCGGTCGCGGCGACGGGCACGGGTGAGACGGCGGCGGCGGCGAGCAGGGCGAACAGCAGGGTCAGGCTCATGCGGCCACGGCCGGGGTCGCGAATTTTCTCTCCCGCTGTATCGTTGCGAAGGATTGCCGGCCCGCGCTCTGTACTGCTGGATGCTGGCCGCCTGCGTCGCGCTCGGCGTCACGGCGTGCGGTCGCCACGTCTATCTCGGCAGCACCGCCGACGGGGGAGCCGGGATCCTCTGGCAGGCCACCTTCGAGCCCGGCGATCTTTCGGAGTGGCTGGGCGACGGCAACGGCGGCAT
>Ga0111538_10005731_pt1 | contig 16924 bp, 13 predicted proteins | sample SoiMethybrSBSTD1_FD_79669 | JGI IMG/M metagenome (GOLD analysis project Ga0111538, IMG submission 79669) | Bulk soil microbial communities from a Populus tree surrounding site in Tennessee, USA - Soil MetaG P. TD hybrid SBSTD1 (version 2)... | ecosystem: Environmental > Terrestrial > Soil >...
AAGCCGGGCCGAAAGGTGCGAGGTCGATGTCCGTCTCGAAGGCCTCGGATTCCGGGGTGGCGTTGCGCACCAGAACGTGGCTGAGCTCTGGTGGCCCCGAACCCGGGATGGCCGCTACCCAAGCCATCGCGTCGCCGCGCCGCGAGATGATTGGGGGCTGCCCAGATGTCTCGCTCGAATCGGCCAATCGCTGCAGCGGTACCTCCGGATAGCGAAGCGTCCACCACGTTCTTTCGGTGGTGACTCTATCCATCTGCTCGACGACGGCGAGTCCATCGGAGGTGGCGAATTGAAGGCTGAGAGAGAAGTCGAGATACCCCTCGGGACTCTTTCCTGCCGTCGGTAGCACGGCATCGATAGTCAGGCACTCAGGCACGCGGAGGAGAGTATCTCGTCCGTCTGGCGAGCGACTGGCCCACCACGTGCGAGCGCCGTGCTCCGCTTGCGGCACTGGCGAGCCTACGGGCCGCAAGGCTACTCCTCGAACGAAGCAGTGCTCAGCCCATGTGTTCATCTCGCTCGCCGTATCTGCTTCGATCAGGAAGTACGAGGGGATGAAGGACAGGTAAGCCGCGTTCAGGGCCACGGTCAGCGGGATGATTCCGACCCAAACGACCTTGCGGGCCCAGCCGCCGCCGAGTGACCAGTAGAGGGCAAGACCGGTGGCAATCTGCGCCGTCAGCGCCACCAAGACGTCTGCTGCCATCCATGCAAGCGTTCGATCGATCGTGGCGCTTGCAACGAGCCACCTGCCAAGGAACCAGGCCGCATGAGGGCCGACGAGCGGAACGGCGTACACGCCAAACGATCCCAGCAGTGCGACCCACCCTCGCCAGCCTGGTTTGCCCATCTCACCGATATTTCGACAACGTGCGCCAGGGTCTGAAGGCCCCCACCCGCGAAATGCGCGGACGTGCCCAGGATGTCTCTCAGGCTGAATGAACGTACGCTGCCTGATTGTGGGGATCGCCCGAGCGAGTGACGCACGTGTCCACTCGCTGAAGTGTTCGGCCGTTCGCGGCCAGACGCACGGCGACCAGAGCAGGAGGTCCCGGCAAGCCCAGTCGCTGCTCGAGTGGCGCCAGCGGCGACATCTCTCCGGCGAGAATCTGGACCGCCCAGAAGTTGTCGATCTGGACCTGCGATCGCATCAATCCGTCCTTTGAACGATCCTCATCGATCAGGGAAGCCACGACGAAAAAGCTTCCGTGGCGCTCACATAACTCCAGATGGTGACCACGCTGCTCCAGATCACGGCGCTCGGTGTCGAAGCGATGCACGAAAGAAACGTCGGTCTCGACACCGGGTAATCCGTCTCGAATCAGATCCCGGCCCGGGCGGGACCAGCCGTTGGGACCTCGCTCCCGGTTCCGTTCCGAGGCGGCCGGCAGCGATTCGAGCTCCCGGGGTTCGAGCCGGTCAATCAACGATCCGACCGCCCGAAGCTTTTGAGCCCAACGATCCAGCTGTGCCGCTGGTCTCCGCCTGATCTGATCGAGGCGGTTCTGGAACTCTATCCAGAGCGCCTCGAATGCCCTCGTGGCTTCGTCACGCGGTGCGAATTCGCTGAGCGGCAGCCGCCGCACGGCCGTTTGTTCAACGATGCTGGCGTAGGGCACGTGTGCGGCGAGGAAAACCTCCCCGACTTGGCTCGAGCATTCGCAGGCCCGCCGGTGTAACGCCTTCCGCCGATCGACCATGTTGAAGAAGGCGGCGAGTGTGACGTCCGCATCGGAGCGCTCTGCCCACTTGATCAGTCGCCCCACCATCCGCAGCGAGAGCACGGTTGGAATGGTCGGCACCAGTATCGCGTCGGCCACAGAGAAGATCGCTTCGGTCAGCAGCGAAAAGCCGGCCGGACAATCGAGAAACACGAGATCGAAGTCTCGTCCGACGGTTTCGAGGAGCGCGCCAATCAGGCGCTCCGGCTTGCCGTGCGAGCCAAGGAACCGTTCGAACTTGCGGTAAGCGAAATCTGCCGGCAGGAGGTCCAGGTTGCGGTGATCGGTTTCTTTGATGGCCGCGGCCAAGGCCTTGCCGTTCGCGAGGCTCTTCTTGTCGAACCCCGACACATTCGGCCTGACGCGAAACGCGAAGCTGGCCGCCGCCTGAGGGTCGAGATCCCAGAGGAGGGTGCGTTGGCCGGAGGCCGCGGCGAGATAGGACAGGTTGACTGCGGCCGTCGTCTTTCCCACGCCGCCCTTCATGTTGTAAACCGCGACCGTTCTCATCTCGCGCGCTCCTCAGGTTGTGCGCTCTTGAACGCGTGGCGACAGGCCGATCGTATGTCGCGCGCCCGGAACCGCTTCAGCCTTCCCAGCACTTCACGGCGCAGGCTTTCGCGCCGCTGCCGGCTTTGCTCGGCCAACCGACCGAGCATCATCTGGACGTTCGCGGACGTTTCAGCGCCGAGCGCTCTGCCACATTCCACCAACCGACGTTCTTGAACGTCGGCATCATGGAAGTCGCCGAGCGCACGCTGAAGCTTTTTCAAGGCATTCAGCACGCAGGCGAGATCCGCGGCGTCGTAGAACGCGGGTGTGACGTCAATCAGATAGCGCAGCTTCTTCGCGTCGATACGGAGAGCGTGGATTTGCTCGGGCGGCGTGCGCTCGTCCACGGTCTCGCTGTTGTTCGCGATGCGCCGGCTCAGCCGCCAGGCGCGTCGCGAGACAACCGCCCGAAGAGGTGCGTCGGCGTTTTCCGCATCAGGCCTGGAGGGGGATGGCCGCCGCAGGAAGGACGTCCAGTCCGCCAGCAGCGTCCGGTATCGATCGCTGTCGAGTGCCAGGGCGAGCCGATCGTGTTCCTGGCGCTGCACGTGACCAAGGGCCGACATCAGCGCTTCGTGGTCGTCGGCAGGTCGTTCGTTCTGAGGCTGCCTCAGCGAGAGGGCCAGCACGTCCATGTCACGCGGTGGTCCGGTCAGTCGCCCGAGCCACGAGAACTCCGCCGAGAAGTGCTGCACCTCGTCTTCCGGGAAAACGCCTCGGATCTGGCTCAAGAGCGATCGTGTGCGACGGACGGCCACTCGGAAGTCGTGGAGAAATTCGGTATCGAGGTTCCCCCGCAGGCCCGGCTCGTTGGCCTCGAGGATGGCGAGCAGCGCCAGATGGATCTGCCGTGCCCCAATGCCGGCGGGGATCGTCGAATCGAGATCCACGCGAGGCACCGAGAGGTCGCCCCGGATTGGCGCCCCGACCCGCGTGAGCATGACTCCAAGCGGTCCCTCCTGACAGGACTGGAAACCGGGACGGCTCTCGATCACCGCCGCAAGTCGTGTAAAGGCCTCTTCGTAGCCGCGAAGGCCAGTCAACGTCACCAAGGTTGGCAAAGACTGCCAGGCCGCCGTCGCCGTGGGCAGTTTCGCCTGGCCCGACATGATGCGAAGGCGTGCCACGGTCTTGGCGCGATTGTCGAGAATGTCGAGCAGCGATCCCGACTCTTCAGCATCAGCCTGCGCGAGCAGGCGCCGCGGACCGATGACCGATGCCAGAAGCTTCTGCAGAGGACCGTCAGGAAAGTCCCAGGCGAAACTGACGGGCTGCTTCAGCCGCATCACCAACTGGCTGCCTCCGCCCTGCGATTGCCAGACCAGTCGCGGCCGACCGCCTTCGCCGTCGCAGGTCAGGCACGCGCCTGACCGTCGAACGCGCCCGTCGAACGTATCCAGGACCGTGAAACGGTGTCGGATGATCGAGTGGTGACGCGTTGTCAGCAGCGCCTGAAGACTGGTGGTGATCGTGTCCCCGGACAGGTCGGTCGGGGCGACGTACACTGACTCATTCGGAAGGGTTGCGCCGTTGCTCGCTGCTGTTACGCTCACGATTCGAGCTTGGTCTTGAGAGGCAGGATGAATTGATGCAGTTCTTTGTGCAGACAATCCGCCGCGTCGGGGATCCGCATCCAGCGGCGGCGCCTGACTCGGTCTTCGAGCCAATGCTCGAGCACGTTGGTCACCCGCATCAGATAGACGTCGACCCGCCGTCGGCCATTGCCGTTGCCTTTGGTGTGGTGATACCGGCCGATCGGATTCCGTGTGACCACGCCGCGAAGGCCGGCCTCCTCCTCGGCTTCCCGAATCGCCGCGTCGCGCGGTCGTTCACCGTCATCGACCGACCCTTTCGGGACGATCCACCGCTTGCCTCGGGACGTAGTCACCAGGGCGACTTCGACGCGTTCCTTTCGGATCCGATAAGGAACCACGGCCGCTTGCTGACGTACACGGGGCATCCACCCTCCTGTCGTAGATTGCGCCTGCGGTCCGATCGCCGGGACTCTTGAAGTTGGGCGACGAGAACGTACCAGAGTTGGGCGTTCAGTACAAGATGGCGCGCAGAAAGCTCCGCCTCGCGTCTGACGCGCGTCGCCGCTCAGTCCCTGCGTCCGGGCAAAGCTGCGCTCGAAACCTGAGCGGCGGGAACGCCTGGCTCGGACCTCAGGCTGAACGAGGAACGCACCTTGCGTCTCGCCCGTCATCGACACTCACCAGGAGGCGATGATGACTAGTGCTGTTGCGCCGTATGTGGTCGCAGTCTCCGCAATGTTGTTGGCGGGTCTCAGCGCCCTGACGCTGATCTACGCCATCAGTCATCTGGACCGGCCCTGAGTGAGCCCGCCCCGGAGACGCGAAGAATTCCGCACCGGGCGCGAAAATCTTCACTCAACGAGTGCATCGGCTGACTGCCGAGGTCACGCCTGACCGCGTTGACTGGAAGCCGTGCGTCAGCTGGATTTGAGGAACGACAGCAGCTGCTGGCTCACGATTTCGGGCTGTTCCTCTTGAGGCCAGTGCCCGGCCCGATCCACCAGCTGCACGCCTCTGAATTTCGTGAAGCCGTTCTTGCCGGCTCCCTCAGCGCCGCCGGCGATCCGGTTGGCTCCCCAGTCCTGGACTCCGGCGATGAACTGCGCGGGGACGTCGATGGTCCGCCCCGAGAAGGTGAGTTGCTCGGCGATGTTTGCGGGAAAAGCGGTACGGCGGTGCCGGTAGTTGTGCAAGGCCCCGGTCCACCCCGAGGCGTCGTATTCCTGCCCGTAGACGTCGCACTCCGCTTGAGTGAACCATTTGCAGTTCGCGATGTACTCCTTCGACGGCATGAACGCGACCATCGTAGCCGGCATGCCGCGATCCCTTCGCATCACGTAGTACTCCGGCATGCGCGCGTTCTCTGCCGCGGCCTCTCTCGCCGTCGGCATCGGCCGCAACGGGGTCAAGTTCTGGTTGGCGGGAAACTCGCCGCCTTTCATGTAGTAGAACGCGCGGAAAAAATCGCTCATGCTCTGCGGCATGTGCTTCATGTCTTCATCGGCCTGCTTGCTGGCCCAGTACTCCTGATAGTCGCGGCGCGGCGGATTGAGCTTCGCGAACTCCGCGTCGAGTTCCGCAGCGGTGTACGCTGGCTTTCGTACCGTCCCCGCGAATGGGAACGATGGCGGTGCGCCGCCCGCCGAGGAGACCGTCGTCAGACGGCGAAACATGTCGGGCCGGACGATCGCCGCATACGTTGCGATCAGCTGACCCTGATCGTGCCCCACAATGATCTCGACCTGGCGGTAGCCGAGTGCATAGACGAGCGCAATCTGATCGCGGACCATGTTCAGCGTAAGGAACGGCGTGGGGTCCGCATCCCAGGATTTGTCCCAGCCAGCCGTGCGGCCAAACCCCCGGCAGTCCGGAGCAATCACGTAGTAACCGGCGTCGGCGATTGCCGGCAGGACCTTGCGCCAGCTGTAGCCCAGGTTCGGAAAACCGTGAAGCAGCAACACCAGGGGCCGGCCCTGAGCTCCCGCTTCAATCATGTTCACGGTGAGGCCGTTAATGTTCGGCACGAGGCGCGGTCTGACTCCGGCCGGAAGCGTGTTGTTCCCGTACGGCCCCAATTTCTCGAACGGCGCCATCGTCGTGATCTGCGCCGGTGCGGCGGACGCGAGCGCCACGCCTCCGAGAGCCGAAGCCCCCATCAGAAGCTCGCGTCGCGAGAGCCCGGACGTCGTCGTGCCGTTCATGGTTAACCCCGTCAGCCCTTCAACGTTCGATCGTCGGGCGACCCCGTCAGGGGCCGCCCATCGGTTCGCTCAGAAACTCAGAATTCCCACCTCGCGCCCAGTCTGACGATCCGCGGATCCAGGAGCGCGATCACGCGAAGGAAACTGGTGCCGGTGTTGTGGTTAAAGTTCGTCACCACGCCGCTGTTGGTGACGTTGAAGACATCGACGACGCCGACCAGGCGGCCGCCACGGCCAGGTAACCTGACTGACTTGTCGAGGCGGATGTCGAGAATCCCAACGTTCGGGGCGCGGCGCGCATCTGCCGGCTCCACGCGGATGCCGGTGGCACCGGCCACCGGTAAGGGCGCGGACCAGATGCGGCCCCATTGCCGCCCGGACTGGAGCTTGTACGATCCGCTTACGCCGATGGCGTACGGAAACGTATACCGGCCGATGGCCTTGTAGTTCCACAGCGTTTGCGTCTCTCGTCCGTAGCGCCGCTGGTTCGGGTTGTCCCACTGGAAATTCGTCTCAGTCGTGACGACTTTGCCGACACCGGCCACGCCAAGCGCACTGGTGGATGCCTGCGCGATGTCGAAGAACGCCTTTCGCCAGGTGTATTCGAACGACGTGAGCGCCATCCAGCGATCGTTGAAGCGGCGATTGACGGCGAATTCGATCGTGTGGAAGTCGGAGTCGAATTCCGGGATATTGGCGAACATCCGGCGTTCCGTCGTTCCAGCCTGCAGATCGAACAGCTGGACGGGTTGGTCGTCGGGCGTCCCGCTACGACCGTCAGGGCCGGGTTCGGTGAGCGTCACCGCGGTCGTGAACTTCCCGACGCGGTTCATGTCGATATCGTCCCATTCATTGCGGATGTTCTTGTACACGTACGAGACGCGCCCCGAGAGGCCGGCGGCAATCTCCTGCTCGAAGTGGGTCGAGACCTCGTCGCCGTACGGTCGCTCGAGATTTGGATCAACGGTCACCGCACCGGCGGCAGCATCGAGCGTCCGGACGAACGCGCCGATCTCGGCAGGACCATCGACGAGCCGGTTGCCATTCAGATCATTGAACCGGTAGCGCGCCCGGAGGCGGCCGACCGGGTTCTCGACATCCGCGACGGTGTCGGCCGAATTGAAGTAGAAGCGGCCGTAGAAGGCCTTGACGACCGACTGTCCACGACCGGTGATGTCGTAGGCAAAGCCGGCGCGCGGCGCCGCGGTCGTCGTCCTGGCAACCGTCCGTCCCGTGACCCTCTGCGCCGCGAACAGATTCGTGAAACGCGGATCGCCGGCGAGGGCTGGGACGCCGTCCGGCGCAACCTCCTGGTCCGGCCAGCCGTCGGTGTAGTGTTCGATTCGGAGGCCGAGATTCAGCGTCAGTCTATCGTTCATCTTCCATGAGTCGTTCGCGTAGGCGGCGCGATAGTTCACGTCGTTGGTCGGCGAGACGGGCGTGTTGTAGACGTCCACCTCGTTCACCAGGCCGGCGCGGTCGCGATAGAAGATGTTGAACGGCTGATCCTGAACGAAGATGCGGCGGTCGCGTCTGATTTCGGTGCCGAACTTGAAGTCGTGACTGCCCATCCACCCGTCGCGGACGTAGGCGAGCGAAGCGGTGAACTGGGGCTTGTAGCGCTTCTGATCCTGATACGAGTCATGGGCGCCGCCATCGAACCGCTGCAGCGTGGCCTCGTCGCGCCGGCCCGGCACGAACTGGTCGGCGGGAAAGTTGCCCACTTCAGACTGCGGTCGCAGCGGGAAATAATTCGTCCAACGCGCGACCAACACGTCGAGGAACATCCGCGGCGACAATACGCTCGTCCATTCGACTTTCCATGGATAGTTGCGGGATGACTGATATCGCGACGCCGACAATGGTGTGGTCGGCCCGATGTCGCGATAGGCCTGCAACTTCTCCCGCTTGTTCGTGTAACCGATAATCTGGTTGGATTTCGAGAGCTGATAGGTGCCCTTGAGCGTCCACGGATTCGTCAGCTTCGAGCGCGCGAGCTCGTCGAAGCCGAGGACATAGCGATACTGGTCGTTCAGCCGGTACGAGGCGAAGAACCACGCCTTGCCGCGTTTGACCGGACCGCCCAGGTTGCCGTTGATGTCGTACTGTCGATCGATCGGGTTCCCTCGCTCGAGTGGCGCTGCCACGTTGTACCCATCGCTGGTCGTGCCGCCGGCCACTCTGAGTTCCGCCGGGACGTTGTCGCTGACGAGACTTTTTCCTTCGTAGTCGCTGTACCACGTGCCGTGAAAGTTGTCGCCGCCCGATTTCACCGTGATGTTGAGCGAGGCGCCAGGCACATCCATTTCAGCCATGTTTCCGGCGCCGCCGATCTGAAACTCCTCGAACGATCCGAAATCGAAATAGCCCGCGTTGGAGTCGGTGGCTTCGGTGGTATTGATCCCTTCGAGACGCGTGGCGTTCTGATCGCCCATCCCATAGGTCATGTAGCCGGTTTGCGTGCCGGTGTGCGAGCCGCCGACGTCATAACCGGTCATCTGCAGGCCCGGCGCCTGTGCCATCGCTGCCCACACGTCACGCGCGTTCGGGATTTCCGTCAACAGTTCATTCGTGAAGTTGGTGCCGACGGCGGTCGTCGAGGTGTCGACGACTGGCGACGCGCTCGTGACGGTGACCGTTTCCGCCAGCGAGGCGACGGTCATGTTCGCATCCACGGTCAACGTCGTGTTGATGACGACGCGTATCTCAGTTCGTCTGACCGACTGAAATCCCGACAGCTCGAACGTCACCTCGTAAACGCCGGCGGGGAGTGCGATGAGGCGGTAAACCCCGTCCACACCGGTCGTGGTCGTCTGCGGCTGAATCAGCGCGGGACTGCTGGCGGTGACGATGACGCCCGGGAGGACAGCACCGCTCTGATCGGTGACGATACCGTTGATCCGTCCACGAAATTCCTGAGCGGCGGCCGGCGATGCGAGCGCGAGCAGCGAAACGACTGCGACTCTGAACAGCCACCGTGTTGTCATCATCTCCTCCATCTGTCTGCGGTTGCGCATTGCCGCCGAATGAGGACGAATGAAGACGAGTGAAAACGAATGAGGATGTCAATGAGCCGATGTATGCACCGATGATGAGCTAAGCTGCCGGGCGCCAGGCGATAAAACGCCTTCGCGTTCGGCGGTTAGCATAGCGCACGTTCTCCGTTCCTGCTCAGCTGTCGCTATGGCGAGGCAACGCTCCGACTGGAGCGTTGCCTCGATGGCCGCTTAGTGATCCAGTCCGGATTCGTCATCGACGTCGTCGACGTCGTCTCCATCATCATGTGAGGACGGTCGCGAGACCACGCTCCTGACCTTCAGGTTGTCGAAGAACACGCCGCACGCCGTCGCCGCTGGGCGAACTTCGCGGCACGTGACCGTACTGTCCTGCGTGAACTCGAACCGGAGCTGCACGGTGCTGCCCTGCATGCCGGGCAGGCGCATGTGCACGTGCTTGAGGCCGCCCGAGTCACCGGCCCAGGCCGACATGTCCTGGAAGTACACCGCATTTCCGCTTCTCGGCAGGTGTTTTGGATAGTGCGCGAGACGCCCCGTCGAGAATTCGTCGGTGAAAGCTTCCGCCAAAACACTTCGCAACGTACGCCCGGGCGTGAGATCCGCCAATCTGAGAAAAAACCCGTCGTATCCGGTAATCGCCAGCACGGGATCGTCTTCAGTGTCGTAACAGACGTCGAAATCTACCTCGACGTACTCGGCGTCAGCCGGGACGACGAATGGCGGACTGAAGAGCCGCTCCCAACGCGTCGGCGAGGCGCCGCCGCCGTCGTTGGCATTGGCGTGGAACGCCCCGTTCGACGATCCACAGAACGAGGCCGATGTCAGCCAGGGAACCGTGGTGGTGCCGCCGCCGTGACTCGTCGTCCAGCCGCTGGGGAGATCGCCCGATGCGACACTCTGGAAGTCTTCTTCGAGCAGCGTCGTCCTGACGGGTCTTCCCGTGAACAGAGTGTGATGCAGTTCGGTGAATCCGGAAGTGCTGACCACCTTGAGCACCAGATCGATGGGTGTGCCTGGTACGAACGTGCGCGTCAGGTGCAGCTCGAATGCGTCGACGTTCCTGACGGTTTCTCCAGGAGCAATGCCGGGGTAGAGCGAGAACCCATGCGTGATCTCGACCCCGCTCGTACCGGTCGTCAACAAGCCGACGGCGGCGCGGACGTCTTGCGCATAGAGCGGGTTGGTCGCGTAATTGAACAGTGGAAGACGCAGCAAAATCGTCTCGTCCGAGTCGCCTGACCTGCCCCTTACGCGCGCCGACACTCTCTGGAGGCTCACTGGCGCGTGTGGAAACACGAAGTCGATCGTGGACACGATGCCGACGGTGGCATCGGGGACGGTCATCGACGTGAGCGGCTGGCCGTCGACAAAGCCGAGCGGCGGCCGGCTGGCCAGTGCATACGAGAACCAGGTGCGATTGCCTGAGGCCACGGCCTGGTTGTAATCACCGAGATTTGGTTGACTCGTATCGTTGCCGTGACCGGCATGGAACGGCTGGATCGTCAGCGCGCGCGGGTGCTCCCACGTCTCGCCACCGTCGCTGGAGAAGAGATATGACACCTCGGTCAGATCGCCGCTCGTGGCGATGCCCTGGTCATAGTAGAAGACTGAAATGCGGCCGGTCTGATCATCCACCGCGATCGACGGGAACCACTGAGCCCGGTCGCGGCCCGGACGGGAGTTGATCAGAAGGGGCGCCGAAAACGTCTGGCCGCCATCGGTGCTCTTCTGAAAGACGATGTCCGCTCCGTCGCCGCTGTTGTTATTGGCATACACCACGTAGACGGAACCGCGATAGCGGCCCCTGGAGCGATCCACCGCCAGCGACGGGTAGGTGTTCGATCGGTCATTGCCAAGAATCAGGTCCGAAGTAAGAAACTCCTCGCTCAGGTCGGCCGGCGACTCCCACGTCAGCCCGTTGTCGGTCGAACGCGCGAATCCAGTGGTGTTGCCATAGCCGAAGAGGGCGCCGGGGGACGGGAAGCGGGCCCACGAGACGTACACGTCGTCCGATCCCCGTGCGAACCGCGGAATCGATGCCTGACCGTCGGCATCGGTCGCGGCGATGACCGCGCTGGTCGCGACAGGCCACGTGAAACCACCGTCGTCGGAAATCGCGGAGCGGATCTGCACCGAGGTCGCGCCGAAGTTCGTCCACGTCATGATCACCCGGCCGGTGTCCGGATCGACGTCCATGAACTCCTTGTCGGCGGCATCGATCGCGCTGCCCGCAGGGTCCAGCCGCCCGCTCGGATTCGTCGCCGCCTCCACGTCATACGGACCGAGCCACGTGTGGCCGCAATCGGTCGATCGATGCACGCCCATCGTCTCCGCCTCGCCGCCGGACGGGATCGCGACGATCAGAATCGACGAATAGATGAACGTGCAGCCACCAAGGTATTTGACGTCGGGATCGCCGAACACCTGCGGCAGCACCGTGGTGCCGATGATGACGGTCCCGGTCGTGACTGGCAGCTGTCCGCCATCGGTGAACGTCCGTCCACCATCGTCCGAATACATGAATCCGGAGAGCGAGAGGGGAGAGGTGGAAAACCCGCGGAAGTCGTTGAAGCCCACGACAACATGCCGGCCGGTGCTGTCGACGGCAATAGCGGTTTCCGATTGCGTGGACGACGGACCGTCGGGAAAGCCCTCACCGCACTCAGGCTCGTTCACACACGGCCCCTCTTCATCACCATCATCGAGTCGGGCGGCAATGGTGCCGCCGGCCGTTGGGGGCGTCGAGGTCCGGGTCGCCATCCTGGCGCGAGCTCGCGCCGCGAGGCGGCCCATGGCGGACATGCGATCCTGGCGATCGCGTGTCTGTTTCTGAGCGTGCGCGGCTGTGGAGCCGAGCGCGATCAGAAGAAGGCCGAGCAGTGTCGTTCGAAGGGCTCTATTCGCCACAAGTGACATGTCGCCCTCGCTTTCCCCGGATTCCCCCGCCGGAGGTGCACGGTCGCATGGACATGCGGAGGGTGCCCGGGAGTGCCTGTTTAACCTCCGTGCCACCACGAAGGACCGCGTGCCTCGCGATGCATGAAGCGCGTCACGAGCGGCCTCTCTTCCGTTATTTCAGTTGTCGGTGGGAGCGTGAGCGAGGCAGCGACGAAGTCAGCGCGCCGCACGCGCCAGATTCTACACGCGCGCCTGCGAGTTGCAATGAGTTCCGTGACGCCGCCGACGTGTTGTCGGCGATTTTATGAACCGGAGGCACGACACCCGCTCTCTCTTCGCCGCTCCGATTCGCTACCTCTACAATCGCGAGAGCGCTATCAGATAACGCCACGCACATGGCGCAGCCTCACCGCGCCAAACAGCATGGCCGCTGCCGCCGTCAGCCCGAGCCAGATGTCGGGACTCGCCAGGAGGTGGACCAGCGAGTGCGGCGCCAGCATGTCCATCGTCATGCCTCCAGCCCCCGCGGCTCCCGGACTGCCGAGAAAGTAGTTCCGCAGCAGCAGGGCAAACCGCGCGGAATCGAACGCGATCCGCTCCGCAATCCCGACCGCGACGAGCGGCAGCACTGCCCACAGAAACGGCGCGCGCGTCGCCCAGGCGGAGACGAGCAGCAGCCACGCATATAACGGCGCCCAGAGAATGCCGTGAAAGGTGACGAGGTGCACGAGATTGATCCGACTCAGCTCGAACAGCGAGAGCTGACCCCACAACTCGCCGACACTCATGCCCCTGGCGGCCAGCACCGCAGTGCCCATCACCAGCATGAGCCCCTGCGTCCCCATCGTGACGGCGAATGTCACGAGTGGCAAGACGAGAATCGGAATGCTCGCTTTCGCGAGCACGGTGTTGAGGTCCGACACCGGCATCGACTTCCAGAAGAGGATGCTGCGATCCCGCCGCTCGCCGTACAGCGCGTCGAGAGAGTAGACGATGGCGACAAGAATCTCGATGCCCATGAGCATCAGCGCCGCAACCACATACGGCTGTTGCACCGCCTCGCGCAGCTCGCTTGAGCCGAGCACAGAGGCTGCCTGGATGCGAGCCGGCCACCCGCGGAGCGCAACGGCGAAACCGGCGAGGATGATCCCGGCGACAGCCAGCGGGGCGACGTAGATCGATCGGTTTTCCCACAGCTCACGTCGGATGGCCCAGATGAGATTGCTCATTTCACCACCGCCAGGAACAGGTCGGCAACGCTTGGCGTTCGCACCTCGCCAAGGCTGGCAAAGCGCTGCCGGTCTCGACCTTCGAAGAGCAGGATGCCGTGGCCGACGCCGGGTCGCTCGGCAATTGGCGTCAGGGCGCGCGCAGCTGCGAGCCTGTCAGGATGCACCAGCACCTCGTGGAACTGCGCCTCGATTTCGTCCATGGTGCGGTTGAAGATGATGCGTCCGTGGTGGATGTAGAGTACGTCGGTCAACACGTGCTGCACCTCTTCGACCTGGTGCGTCGCCAGGATGACGGTGCGGTTCTGTTCGAAGTAGTCGTCGAGGAGCGCATCGTAGAACTGCTTGCGGTAGATCAGATCGAGCCCCAGTGTCGGCTCGTCGAGGACAACCAGCCGCGCATCGATTGCCATCACGATCGCGAGGTGCAGCTGCGTCGCCATTCCCTTCGAAAGCTCCCGCACCCTGCTGGCCGGTTTGATTGACGTCTTCTCGAGGAACGACTGCGCTTTGGCGCGGTTGAACCGCGGATGTGTACCGGCCGCGAAGTCAAGCGCCTGCGAGACCCGCATCCAACGGGGCAGGACCGAGACATCGCTGATGAAGGAGACATCGCGCACCAGATGCTCACGCTCGGTCCAGGGGTCACGCCCAATCACCCGCAGCTGTCCTTCGTACGACGTCAGGCCGACAATCGCGTTGAGGGCGGTTGACTTGCCGGCTCCGTTCGGTCCGATCAAACCGACGATGCGCCCTTCGGCGATTTGCAGATCGATCCCATCGAGGGCGACGGTTGCACCGTACGTTTTGCGCAGGCCATGCGCTTCGATGTATGCCACGTCAGGCTTTCTCCTCGTCGGCCTTGAGGAGATCCTCGGGGTTCAGACCCAGCCGCTTCATCGTCTGCACGATCCTGGGCCACTCCTCGGCGAGGAATTTCTGCCGCTCGCCTTGCAGCAGTTGCTCGCGGCCGCCCGGGTTGATGAACATGCCGCGGCCGCGCCGGGTTTCCACCAGGCCCTCGTCGGCCAGCTGCTGGTACGCCTTGAGGACCGTGAGCGGGTTGATCCGGAATTCAGCCGCCACGGTGCGCACTGAAGGCAACGGGTCACCTTCCTTCAGCGCGTCCTCGAGGATCATCACCGCGATGCGATCGCGCAGCTGGCGATAGATCGGCTGATTGTCGTTCCACTCACGGCTCATCAAATCGATCGTTCAGCGCGCGGACGCGGTCTGGAAGTTGGTGCGGTGCAGATCGAAGCGCGCGCGCACTGGCTTGTCGCCCGGCATCATGTACGTCCACTCCTCGACGTGGTGATTGTCGTCGATAAACGTGATCACGGCATGGTGCATGTGGCCGGTACGGTTGCTGCCGTCGAGGCTCACGAAGTCGAATGTCAGGGTGCTGCCGTCGGGTGAGAGCGTGCCGCGCATATGCGGCCGGTTGCCGGCGTCACAGTAATGCGTCAGCGCGAGAGAGTCGCCTTCGAGATAAAACATTGTCAACGGATGATCGGGAAGGCCCGATACGGACAGTTCGTGCGTCATGGCGTTGCCCCGCGACGTCACCTGCATCGCGCTTTGCACGAATTTGCCGTCCGCCTCGGGCGCTGATGGAGTCGTCGTCAGCTGCCCGGTCCAGGAGCCGGCCAAGCCCTTCAACTTCTCGAAAATCTTTTTGGTTTCGGCCGATGCCGGCGGGGCTGCATCGCCGTGGTCGTGAGGCCCGCTCGTCGCCGAACCGGCGCCGGACGCAGTCGAGGTGGTTTGAGCCAAAGCCGGGGTGGCCACAGCCATTGCGACAATAAATAAGGTCTGGCGGTAGAGTTTCATTGTTTCTTCTCCCTCGAACGACAACAGTTGGGTCAAGTGAGTCTGTGTTATACATAACTATAACACTAAATCAGACCGCGAGGGAAAATGAAAGCGCTTCTGATCGTTCACGTCGCCGGTGCGAGCATCGGACTGCTCTCCGGGATGACGTCGCTGTTCTCGCCGAAAGGCGGGCAACGGCATCGGCAGAGTGGGATGGTCTTTGTCGTCTCGATGCTCGCGATGTGCGCAGCGGCTATGGTCATTGCGACGGTCAAGGCCCAACCGATCAATGTGGTGGCGGGATCGCTGACGGCGTACCTCGTGGCGACGGCGATGATCACCGTACGGCCCGTCGCCGATCCCGCGCGCAGCCTCGAGCGTGGCCTGATGGCTGCCGCATTTTTCGCGGGCATTGCGGCGGTTGCGCTCGGCCTAAGGGAGGCCGGTGCCGTACGGCCACCGCTCTTGCTGTTCGGCGGGCTCGGCATACTGGGCAGCATCGGCGACTTCAAGACGCTCCGCGCAGGAACGCTCTCCGGCGCGCCGCGGCTCTCGCGTCACCTGTGGCGCATGTCGCTGGCGCTGCTCATTGCCACCGCATCGTTTTTCCTCGGTCCGCGCGAGCGCGTACGGGCCGTGCTGCCCGACGCTCTCGTTGTGACGCCGGTGCTGGTGCTGCCAGTACTTTTGGTGCTGACGGCATTGTTCTTCTGGCTGTGGCGTGTGAAACGGCCCGCTAGGTCTTGGCCTGCTCCCGGGATCTGAACGGCGTCGTCGCACGATCGATCATCGACACGACAGTCGAAGCCGCGAGTAGGTATCCGAGCGCGCCAGCTGTCAGCCGCAGAAACGACGCAAAGCCACCGGGGAAGGGCAATCGCGCCGCCGCGATGAGGACGAGGGGCACGAAATAGAGGACGCCGTTCCAGCGTCCGAGGGAACTGGCGCGCAGCTGCCGCTGACGATGCCACACGTAAGAATCGATGACGTACTGCCCGAAGGCCAGCGGGATCAGCAGTGGCAAGATCGGCGTGATCGACCCGCCGACGGCGGCGCCCGCCAGTCCCCCCGTGACGAACAGGCAGTCAGTGGTGTGGTCGAACAGCATCCCGGTGGCCGATGCCGTCCCTGTTCTTCGAGCGACCGGCCCGTCGAGATAGTCGCTCGCGATCGCCAGTCCCAGCAGGAGCGCCAGGACGCCTGGCGCCAGCAGTTCAGGCCGCGCGAGGGCAGCGGCGATGGGAAGCACAAGTGCTACCCGGACGGCGGTGAGCGCGTTCGCCATTACCGATCGAACAATTCGCGCTGAGCCCGGCGCCAGAATACGACGCCGATGAGCGCGTTGAACAGGATGAAGAAGTTGTGCTGCACGAATCCGAAAGCGGCCATCTGACCCTCGTTGTCCGGAAACAGGACAACCCAGAGCGTGATGGCGGCCGCGCGCATCGGCGTGGGCACCGTGGCAGCGAAAAAGATAATCGGCAGGTATCCCAGCAGGGGCAGCAACGACGCCTGGACTCCGAACAGATTCAGCGCGATGGTGTAGACGACCACTGCCACCAGCAGGGCGGGAGAGCGCAGCACGAAGAACAGCCCGTAATGCTTGAGGGTCGCCATCCGGAACGCATGGAAGATCTTCTTGTCGCGAAACTGACTGGCAGGAAGGATCGCGCCACGAAAATAGAGGACCCATAGCGTGAACACTACGGCGGCTGCCAGGCTGATGACCGGGATGGCGTTGAAGACCGGGGGCAGCGAGTTCCTGCTGACCATAAATCCGACAGTGGCCCACACCAGCAGGTAGAAGACCTCGCCGAACATGATGAACAGCATCACCGACGCGACTTCCCACCCGGGCACATTGTCCCGTCGATTGAGGTAGTACGCCATGGCGCCTTTGCCGATCTGCTCGCTGAAGAGCGAGATGATGTAGGCACTGGCGCGGATCGGCAGGAT
>Ga0111538_10005732_pt1 | contig 16922 bp, 17 predicted proteins | sample SoiMethybrSBSTD1_FD_79669 | JGI IMG/M metagenome (GOLD analysis project Ga0111538, IMG submission 79669) | Bulk soil microbial communities from a Populus tree surrounding site in Tennessee, USA - Soil MetaG P. TD hybrid SBSTD1 (version 2)... | ecosystem: Environmental > Terrestrial > Soil >...
TATATTTAGTAAGTGAGTAGTGAGAACGTAAACTTAAGCTTCTTTAGCCATGCAGCCAGTATCACAATCCTTCGAGACGCCCGTCTTTGAATTAAAGCCGCTCTCAAAAGAAAACATAGAACCTGCCCTCGGTAAAGCAGAACTTTATCGATTACTGAATCAACCCCGACTTGCTGAAAGCATTTGCCTCGACGTCTTGGATATTGATCCCGGAAATCAGAAGGCTACAATTGTTTTATTGTTAGCGCTCACAGATCAATTCAAGCAGGCATCCACCAGAGCTTCAAGACACGCCCTGGGACTTGCGAATAGCTTGAAGGACGAATACTCCAAGGTCTATTACGCGGGTATTGTTCATGAACGACAAGGCGCTGCAGCGCTTAGTTCTTCATTACCGGGCGCCGACTATGATGCCTACACATGGTATCGGGAAGCTATGCAGCTTTATGAAAAGGCGAATGAAATTAACAAAGGTGAAAATGACGATCCCGTTCTCCGTTGGAATACTTGTGCCCGCATCATCATGGAAAATCATTTGCACGAACGACCTTCGGAAGATTACCAGACCATGCTGGAATAATTTTTTCAAAAAAGTCATCTGAAAAAAAATAATAGACATCATTCACAAGGCTCGTGCGCGTCCGCAGGGGGCTTTTGTTCTTGTGCGCCCACGAAAACTATTTTTGAAGATTTGTTCAACCTCGCATATCGGCAATGAAGAGACTCATATTCCTCGTTGCAGTTTTAATTCTGTTAAGCTGCAGCAAAGAGAAACAAACTTTGCACGAAGTACTTTATACGGAACCCCACCGTCCCCAAATTCATTTTTCGCCTCCTGAAAACTGGATGAATGATCCGAACGGAATGGTATTTCACAAGGGCGTGTATCACCTCTTCTATCAATATTATCCCGATAGCACAGTTTGGGGACCAATGCACTGGGGCCACGCGACTACTACCGACTTGGTGCACTGGGAGAATCACCCCATCGCTTTGTATCCGGATAGTCTTGGTTACATTTTTTCCGGTAGCGCTGTAGTGGACGAAAAGAATTCTTCAGGGTTTGGGAAGGAAGGTCAAACTCCGCTGGTAGCAATTTTTACGCATCACAATCCCAAGGCTGAAAAGGTGAGCCCTATGACCGTGGAAAACCAAAGCATCGCATTCAGTCTCGATGACGGGAATACATGGACAAAATACGAGGGCAATCCTGTTCTTAAAAATCCTGGTATTCGTGATTTTCGTGATCCTAAAGTTTTCTGGCACGAGCCGGGCAAGAAGTGGATCATGACGCTTGCTGCCTCCGACCAGATCATATTTTATTCTTCACCGAATCTAAAATCCTGGACAAAAGAAAGTGAGTTTGGAAAAGAATTCGGAGCTCACGGTGGTGTCTGGGAGTGCCCGGATCTTTTTCCGCTGCAATACAATGGTGAGACGATTTGGGTTTTGATAGTGAACATTAACCCGGGCGGCCCCAACGGCGGTTCTGCAACGCAATATTTCACGGGGCAATTTGATGGAAAGACTTTTACACCATATCAGACGGATACGCGCTGGGCGGATTACGGTCCGGATGATTACGCGGGCGTAACCTGGTCTAACACGGGCGCGCGAAAGATTTTTTTTGGATGGATGAGCAATTGGCATTACGCTAATGTGGTGCCTACCGTGAAATGGCGGAGTGCATCTACTTTCGCCCGCGATTTAACGCTTGAGAAAATTGGTGATCGCTATTTACTGCGTTCGCTTCCAGTGGAGGAAATAAAAAAAATTACCGGTGCGCCGATCGTTCTGGAGAACCTCGCAGGAAACAACTTTGACCTGTCGCAAAAAATAGGAAAACTCAACGGACCGGCGCGATTGCAAATTACGTCGGATACGATTCAAACTTTTTCTATTGCACTTTCCAATCAAAGCGGCGAGAAAATTCTGATCGGATACGATAAGGGAAGTAACAGCTACTTTGTCGATAGAAGGTCGGCGGGTAATGTTAACTTTGCAGATGGTTTTGCCGGCCGGCATACAGCCCCCCGGTTGTCACAAGATCGACGACTGTTTCTCGACATCATCATAGACAATGCTTCCGTCGAACTATTTGCCGACAGCGGATTGTCCGTGATGACCAGCATTTTCTTTATCAATGCGCCCTTTACTGATGCACATATCGAGTCTGATGCATTCAAAATAAAAACACTCACCTATACACCCCTTTTAGCCATCTGGGAGTGACAGTGGTCCACACCAGCTCTAAGTGCCTGTAAAAAAATCTGGTTTTTTAAGAAGGCTGATTTATTTAACTTGCCCGCTTTTTACGTTCCGGAGGTTGGATACAAGCGTCAGACATGAGGGCTTTTAAGTTTTTTGGTCTTTTCTTAATTGTTTTTAGTTGCATTGAGCCGTATCAATTCGTCATTGAAGATGATTCCCCGATGCTCGTCGTCGAAGGTTATATCTCGGACAAATCCTTTGATGAAACGCAAAAATATCCTTCCAACGGAAGGTATTTTAGCATTAAACTTACGACAACCAGCAACGTTACCAACATTCGGTCTGCGCCTGTCAGCAATGCTTCCGTTAAAATTTTGAATGAGAATAATGAGGAATGGACCTACCAGGAATCAATCGTTGAAAAAGGTCTTTATGAGCTTTACGATCCATCCTTTGCGGCCCAGGAGGGGATGAAGTATAAAATGCAAATTTTCTTAGAGGAAGAAGTATACGAATCTTCCTGGGAAGCATTTCCCGAAACCCAAGTGCCGCCCATCGGGACCGTTGGTTTTGTCGAAGGCGAAAGCCAGAAGTACGTCGTTGAAGCCGGGGACGAGGTGTTACGAATCATCAAAGATATCAGGACCCATATAACCTTAGGAGAAAATCCTTCCGGGGAACCCATATACTACCGCTGGAAATTCACACCAATGTGGGTTTTCATCGCGCCGCTGTCTCCCAGTGTTACTCGCCCAGGTTACAAATGTTGGGTAACAAACCGCAATTACCTCACAACCTATGCGCTGCAAATTGACAAGACCGGCGGATATAACAAAGATCTCTTCAGCATACCGACAATTGCTAATGAGAGAATTTTAGATGACTTCTCCGTTCTGGTACAACAATTTGCAATGACCGAAAATAACTTTTTCTTCTGGAAAGAAATGTATGATCAGAACGAAGGAAATGTCTTGTTGGATCAACCACCATTTAACCTGCGAACTAATATTCAATCACGCTCAGGTGAAAGGAAAGCCATTGGTTTTTTTGGCGTTGTGAAAGAACAAGCCACACGTTGGCACTTCAACAGAAGTCAGCTGAGCTATCATGTAGAGAATGCCTTCAAAGCAGGTTGTGAGATTTCTTCTGGTCCACCAATTCCCGGGTGCCCTGAACCCTCTCCGGCGTTTCCTGCCTGTGAATGTAAGTATTGCCTAGACTATTCGTGGGGGGTAGCCACAAATGTAAAGCCTTCATGGTGGCCGAATTAGGGACGAATGATTTATTTGGATTGGTCGCTATTGCGATATAGCGCATTTTTAAAAGAGTATTTTCCGCAATTCTGTCGCAATAAATTACCGATATTTCTCAATCCTTCTAACTTTGTGCCCACAAAATCAACCCTATGCTATTGGATTTTGAAAAGCCCATCGCGGACCTGGAGGCGAAACTCGGAGATATGACGCACCTCACGAGCAATAGCGATCCAGAAGTTCAGGCCGCTGTTAAGGCGCTGGAAAAGAAGATCTTAGAGCTAAAGAAGGAGACTTTTGAAAACCTCACGGGATGGCAACGCGTGCAGCTATCGAGGCATCCCGATCGCCCTTATACGCTCGATTACATCTACGAAATTACCACGGACTTTATAGAAATCCACGGGGACAGAAATGTCGCAGATGATAAAGCTATGGTTGGAGGATTTGGCAGTATTGATGGTCAGACCTTTATGCTTATCGGCCATCAGAAAGGCCGGAATACCAAACAACGTCAAATGCGAAACTTCGGAATGGCAAACCCCGAAGGTTATCGTAAGGCCCTGCGGCTGATGAAGATGGCGGAGAAATTCAATAAACCTATCGTTACTTTTATCGATACCCCTGGAGCATTTCCCGGACTTGAGGCGGAAGAACGCGGTCAAGGGGAGGCCATTGCTCGCAACCTGAAGGAGATGTTCATGCTCAAAGTACCTGTGATCTGTATTATCATCGGTGAAGGAGCCTCTGGCGGAGCTTTGGGAGTTGCTATTGGTGACAGAGTGCTGATGCTGGAAAATACCTGGTATTCCGTTATTTCTCCTGAATCGTGCTCTTCCATTTTATGGCGAAGCTGGGACTACAAAGAACAGGCAGCTGAAGTATTAAAGCTTACCGCGAAGGATATGCTTGCCCAGAAGCTCATTGATGGAATCGTAAAAGAACCACTCGGTGGAGCGCATGTGGACGTGAAATGGATGGCGAGCGAAGTCAAAAAAGTAATAAAGGCGACTGCAAGCGAACTTCTTAAACTTTCAACTGAAAAAAGGATCGACCAACGCATCGCGAAGTTTTCCGCCATGGGCGTTGTTAAGGAGTAACCGGTAATCAGTAATCGGTGGCCAAGTAATCGGTGTTCGGTAGCCGAACTGTTTACGTAATACAAAGAAACAACTCTTTCAATTCTTGAGACCCTGACTACCGATTACCGATTACCGATTACCTGATCACCGAATACCATTTATCAAGAATGCGCCTTCATATAATAGAGACCGGTTTCTTTAAACTCGATGGCGGTGCTATGTTTGGCGTGGTTCCCAAGTCGATCTGGCAAAAGACCAATCCACCGGATGACAAGAACCTGTGTACATGGGCCATGCGTTGCTTGTTATTGGAGGACGGCGACAAACTGATTTTGATTGACAATGGTATCGGTACAAAGCAGGATGAAAAATTTTTAAGTCACTATTATTTGCATGGCGATGTTGACCTTATAAAATCAATCCACGACGCTGGCTTTAGTGAAGGTGACATTACCGACATGTTTTTAACACACCTTCACTTTGATCATTGTGGAGGCGGCGTCAAGATCGTTGACGGGAAATCCGAACTTACTTTTCAGAACGCAACTTATTGGTCAAATGCGGATCATTGGAATTGGGCCATGAAACCTAATCCACGCGAAAAGGCCAGCTTTCTACGCGAGAACCTTATGCCAATGGAGGAAAGCGGGCACCTTAAATTTATAGGCAACGACGTGATATCACCTTTCCCAAATTTCGAAATTATTCTTACGTCGGGTCACACGGAGAAAATGATGATCCCGAGGATAAAAACCAACGGAAAAACCGTTTGTTTTATGGCGGATCTCTTGCCCTCCGTAGGGCACATACCCTTACCGTATGTGATGGGGTATGACGTTCGTCCTTTGGTGACCCTTGAGGAGAAAGAACGATTTTTGCTGGAGGCCGCTGATAACCAATATATTCTTTTTTTTGAGCACGATCCTGTAAACGAATGTTGTACGGTAAAGAGGACTGATAAGGGTGTAAGATTGGATCAGGTGTTCAAGTTGCGTGACGTAATAGGGTGAGCAGTCAGCTTACAACGCACAGCTGCAGCTTTGTCCGTCGAAAAAGAATACAAATTTTTTTTATTTTACCCAAGCTGTCAGCTGTGAGCTGTCGGCTGAATGCTTTAGAAAAACTAGCTGTCTGCTGTAAGCTGCAAGCTGAAAACTTATGACAACAGGAATTGCATTATCCGGAGGAGGGGCAAGGGGCATTTCACACCTAGGTGTATTGAAAGCCCTTGGTGAATTTGGCGTACACCTGGATTATATTTCAGGTGCCAGTACAGGGGCGTTGGTGGGGGCGCTTTATTCGTATGGGCTGTCGCCGGAAAAGATCCTGGAGTTAATTGTCAACACTCGTTTTTTTTCCTCATTGCGTCCGGCCTGGACGTGGACTGGATTGGTAAACATGGATGGACTGCGGGAATTGATCTTGAAACTAATACCAGAAAATAATTTTGATGCTCTCAAGATACCGCTCACCATTGCTGCAACAAATTTAAGAAAGGGGAAAGCGGAATACTTTACTGCTGGACAATTAATACCTGCGGTATTAGGGTCGTGCTGTGTTCCAGTAATTTTTAACCCGGTGCAAGTTAATGGAGAAGTTTACGTCGACGGTGGTGTTACGGATAATCTTCCGTCTAAATCTATTCGTGATAAATGTGATTTATTGATTGGCTCTCATTGTAATTACGTTAGCAACGAATTTGATGTCAAAAATTTTCGATCTGTTATTGAACGCAGCCTTCTGATGGCAATTAGCGGCAACACCACTGTAAGCAAAGAACTTTGCGATATATTAATTGAGCCTCCGGCGCTCGCAAACATCAGTGTCTTTGACGTAAAGAATGCAGGGCTCTTATTCGATATTGGTTATGATTTTGTAGTCAAGAACTACACCAAAATGGATTTCACATCCATACAGAAATAGACACGGTTTTGTAAATCCGTCCACACAACTCAGAACAAAATTCTACGTTTGCTTGTCTGTGGAAATAGGTACACACCCATTGCTGAAATTTGGACATCCATTTCCGCAAAAAAGCAGTTAAACCAGAGAATTTTCCTTCTTAACCGATGGAACAAAGCTTGATAGCATTAAATGCGACAATGTATCGGCTTTTAACAAAATTCGCACTCATAAACTATAAACCATTTTATGAAGAAAATTACAATTTTAGCCATCACCTTGTTATCATCCATTGTGGGGTTTGCTCAATTTAACCAGGGGAGGATGCTGGTCGGCGGTAGCGCTGAATTTCGTACAATATCCGATAAGAATAAATCGGGGGGAACGACCACAACGAATGGAACTCGGACGACGCTGTCAGTTTCTCCCAGCTTTGGTTACTTTGTTATTGATCAGCTAGCGGTTGGTGCATCTGTGGATATGAGCCACAGCAAATGGAATGCAAAGACCTCAAATGACGTTGACAACAATACGAATTCATTTCAATTCCAGCCATTTGTTCGTTACTATCTCCCTGCAGGTGTTTTCTTTCAGGGAAAATTTGGAATAGGTACAGCCAAAACCAACTATGATGAAAACTATGACGACCGTAAATACAATACTTCTAGTCTGGCGCTGTCAGCTGGCTATGCAATTTTTCTGTCGGATAATGTCGCGTTAGAGCCTGAGTTGGGTTATCGTACATCAAAGTTTAAGGATACCGATTCAGACACAAAAAATATCAACTCAGGAATTTTTTTACGGATTGGTTTCCAGATCTACCTTTGAAATATGTAGTCTGAACACAATAAAATAACAAGGACCTCAGTTTAATAGACTGAGGTCTTTTTATTTAAGGCACATTCTTTGAATGGAGTTATGGCAAAAACTAATTTGTTTATGAAAAAGATTATTATCACATTATTTTTTGCAACTACCGCGCTGTATTCATTTTCGCAGACCGAGTTCGCCATTGGGATTAAAGCAGGTCCCAATTTTGCCAACATTAATACGGATGCGAGCGCGGGTGAAATTTATGAGAGCAGGACTGGATGGCATGCTGGCGCATTTTTACTCGTCCGTGGAGAGAAAGTCGGATTTCAGCCTGAAGTAATATTCTCACAGCAGGGTTCACAATTTAAATACAGCTCATCTTCTCCATCCCTGGAACAAAATTTTAGCTACGTTAATGTTCCGTTGATTGTAAAACTTTATACAGTGGCCGGACTCAACTTGCAGGTAGGACCTCAATTTGGATTTCTAACGTCGGCAGAGCGGGAAGACTATGCATCAGGCCAGAGCGGGCCGATTACCACTGAAGATATCAAAGACGATCTGAAGAAAATGGATATTAGCCTTGGCCTCGGCGTTGGATGGGATTTACCATTTGGCCTCACACTAGACGGAAGATATAATTGGGGACTTACAGACAACAATGATGGTGCTACCACCGATAGCGGCGCCCCGATAGGTGAGATCAAAAACCAGGTATGGCAAATTTCAGTAGGCTATAAGTTATTCAAAAATTAACTTAACGTTTTTATGACGTATGAAAAAAAAGCCACCTCATCAGGTGGTTTTTTTTTAATCCACCTTGATCAGATAATAATTCTTTTTTCCCTTTTGGGCCAATAGGTATTTATTCTGCAACAACACAAAGGATCCCTTCGCGTTGGCATCTTCTACCTTTGTCTTGTTAATACTAACACCGCCAGCCTGGATCATTTTTCTTGCTTCACCTTTGGATGGAAATACAAAACCATTTGTTGTCACCGATAATAGGTCAGTAACATTAGCATAGTTTTCAAAAGCTGACTTGCTGATGGTGGTTTGTGGAACACCTTCGAACACAGCCAACAACGTTTCTTCATTTAAGCTTTGCAGTTCCTCGGTGGTGGAGTTCCCAAAAAGAATATTAGACGCCTTGACGGCGAGGATATACTCGCCTTCTGTATGTACCCTTACCGTTATATCTTTTGCCAACACTTGTTGAAGCTTTCTTAGATGGGGTGCAGCCGTGTGTTCTGCCAACAAGGACTCTACTTCACCTTTGCCCAGTTGCGTAAATATCTTTATGAAGGTTGCTGCGTCTTCATCGGAGGTATTCAGCCAGTACTGATAAAATTTATATGGCGATGTTTTACTGGGATCAAGCCAGATATTTCCGGATTCTGTTTTTCCAAATTTGGATCCATCGGCCTTAGTAATGAGCTTGGTCGTCAAAGCATACGCCTCACCATTGCATTTTCTTCTGATGAGTTCCGTCCCGGTAACAATATTTCCCCATTGATCGGACCCACCCATTTGAAGCTTGCAATTTTTATTCGTGTACAACCAATAAAAGTCATAGCCTTGAACGAGCTGATAGGTAAATTCGGTAAAAGATAATCCGGCTTCCAGTCTTTTTTGCACGGAATCTTTCGCCATCATATAATTTACGGTAATGTGTTTTCCAACATCCCGGATAAAATCCAAAAAAGTAAAACTTTTGAACCAATCGTAGTTGTTTACCATTTCAGCGGCGTTGCTTCCGCTGAAATCAAGGAACCTTTCCAATTGATTTTTTACACAACTGACATTGTGCTGCAATGTCTCCTCAGACAGAAGATTTCTTTCTGCGGACTTTCCGGAAGGATCACCCACCATCCCAGTCGCGCCCCCGACCAGGGCATAGGGTTTGTGCCCAGCCCGTTGAAAATTCAACAAGGTCATGATCTGAGCAAGGTGCCCAATGTGAAGAGAATCCGCAGTGGGGTCGAAGCCAATGTATCCTGAAATTTTTTCCTTGATTAGCAGATCTTCGGTGCCGGGCATGACATCGTGCAACATGCCGCGCCACCGGAGTTCTTCCACAAAATTATTCGTAGCCATTTTTCAAATTTGGCACAAATATAAAAAAGCAACGTTTCGGAACGAGTAAAAAATGTATCTAAGAAGATTTTATGCCACCGAAGCCACTTGTTTTAGCTTGTAATTTGACTCCATGGAAAATATTTCTTTTAAAGCTCCGATATTTAAGTCAAAATACCAGCCCAACAAAATAGGATCGTTTCCCTTTTCCCAGGCCTTTTGGATCACGTCAAGCTGGCTTAACTTAATAATCTGGGCCCGGATGTTTAATTCACACAACCTTTTTGTCCGTTGTTCAAAATCCATGTCCTGAAACTCATCGCTTCGGTTTTCATACAGATCATGGAGGTCACCCAGCCACCTTTTTACATAGGGACGGTCATCATTTCCCAGCACTACATCTTGAATACCGGAACAGTGACTATAACCACATACAACAATGTATTCGACCTTCGAGATCTCCACCGCGTCTTGAATCGTAGCCATTAAACTAATATCATCCCCACGAACTTGTACGCCCATATTCCGATATACCAGAACGTCACCAGGATCGGCGTTAATAATTTCGCGGAAAGAAACTAAGTTGTCGATAGATCCTATCCATAAAATATTCGGTGCATGCATACCGGATAAACGGTCAAAATAAGTTTTGTCAAGACTTAGCTTTTCCAGTACCCAAGCCTTGCTTTCTAAAAACATTTTTTCTTTTGAAGTCATAATTTGAAAAATGGGTTATGCGCAGCAACGGTCTGCTTGAGTTCTACCGAAATGTCCCGATTGGAAGCTGACTCGCGGAAATCATTAATGGTTTCCAGAATGTCTTGGTCAATAAAAGCAGATCTGGCTCCGTCAATAATCACGTTACTCCCATCGGGAATGTCCTTAAAGGTTTGACGCAACAATGCTTTATTTAAAAAAGAAACATCTTTTGTTAACCTGATGAGGTAATTGCCTTTTTCATTTACGCTGAAAAGTGCCCGGTGGAAATTTGTTTTTAATACGAAGAACAGGCCGACCAGTATTCCTATCGTTATTCCAATAAGGAGGTCTGACAATAAAATAGCCACGATGGTAACTGCGAACGGTATAAACTGATCCTTTCCTTTAAGATACATACTTCGAATAAGCGATGGCTTCGTTAGTTTATATCCTACCATAAGCAATATCGCCGCAAGAGAAGCCAGGGGAATCTTGTTTAAAAGGGTAGGGATAAACAGCGCCGTAATTAATAATAAGAGCCCGTGTGAAATAGCGGACGTTCTTGTCCTTGCGCCCGCGGCGACATTTGCAGAGCTCCGTACGATTACAGCAGTCACAGGCAGTCCGCCGATGAGTCCACAAACCACGTTGGCTAAGCCCTGTGCTTTCAGCTCACGACTTAACGGACTCGTACGCTTAAATGGATCCAGCTTGTCAACCGCATCAATACTTAGAAGGCTTTCCAGGCTGGCTACAATGGCAATCGTAAAAGCAATCGTCCACGTTTCCTTTCTCTGAATAACCGACAAATCGGGAAGTTCGAATTGATTCACGAATGAAGCCAGGCTATCCGCCACCGGCAGGGAAACCAAATGGTCCTCATGAATGGCAAGTGGGGCAAATGAATTCGTAAACAATATGTTTAACAGTATGCCGGCAAGCACCACAAACAAAGGAGCGGGCAGGAGGGTAGAAAATTTGTGATTCTTAATGAACGGTTTTTCCCACAACATTAGAATCATCAATGAAACTCCAAAGATGATAACTGCTCCAAAATTGATGTAACCAAATGCATTAAAAATTTCCGTGAAAGTATTCTCTCCATCAGGTTGTATGAAACTTTCGTCGCCCTCGAAATCCTTATCATACCCGATCGCGTGGGGTATCTGCTTTAAAATAAGAATTATCCCGATAGCTGCAAGCATTCCTTTTATCACAGAGGAAGGGAAATAATTTCCGATCGTACCAGCTTTAAGGACCCCTAACACAAATTGAATTATGCCTGCCAGGAATACCGTTGTAAGGAATGCATCAAAGCTTCCCATCGTAGCGATGGACGAAAGAACTATAGTCGTAAGTCCAGCCGCTGGGCCACTTACGCTGAGTGCTGAACCGCTAATCGATCCAACAACAATGCCGCCCACAACCCCGGCAATAATACCTGCAAAAAGTGGCGCTCCAGACGCCAGTGCCACTCCTAAACAGAGTGGCAAGGCTACTAGAAAAACTACGATGCTGGCAGGTAAATCATGATTAAAATTTTTTAGTGGATTAAATTGCTCTTTGCTCATCTAACCTCCCCCGCCTCAACTTTTGGTCCCTCGATTTTGTTTTCTATTCGATAAATAGCTGGTAATTTTAATGAGCTATCGAAACTCACTTCAAGATCTTTTATTAATCCTGTCTTGAGGCTATATACCCAGCCATGTACTTTTGGTTCGTTGCGCTCCCGCCATGCGTTTTGAATGATGGTGGTTTTCGTAAGGTCGAACACCTGTTCCATCACATTTAGCTCCACAAACCGGTCAAATTTCTGCTCTTCATCTTTAATGGAATCGAGTTCGCGGCTGTGCGTGCGGTAAACATCTTTAATGAAACGTAGCCAGTTATCCACCAGTCCGTATTGCTTGTTTTCCATGGCTGCTTTTACTCCGCCACATCCATAGTGGCCACACACGATGACATGTTTTACCTTTAGAATATTTACTGCATAATCCAGCACACTAAGCATATTCATGTCCGAGTGCACCACCATATTGGCGATGTTCCGGTGAACAAATATGTCGCCAGGCTTCGTGTCTGTAATTTCATTGGCAGGCACGCGACTGTCAGAACATCCAATCCACAAAAACTGCGGACTTTGTCCTTGTGAAAGTTTTTCAAAATATTCTGGATCCTTCTCAAGTCTCCTCTGAACCCATTTTTTATTTCCTTCGAGTAATGAACTATATAATTTCATTTGTTTGTCTGTTTTATCCTGTGATAAGTTTTGCTTCTTGTTCTGATATTTGTTCAAAATCCGATTCTACATCCTGAACGTTCCAAAAATATTCCCAACTGAATTCGTTACCGCGACAACCCCAATAAGAGTGAAATACGCGTCATGATAATGATGTTCCATCACGCGCCGGAGATCATCGCCAAGGAAACGTTTCCGTCCATGGTAATTTTATTTTATGAAAAGAAAGGAATAGAATGATGTGATGATGACGAATGAATGTCCGTCAACATGCGTGGCACACAACTAAGCTTCGGGGGGTGGACTGTATATTTCGTAACTTCCTAAAAGTGGTACTCCTTGATCAAATACCGACCGTTTATTATTGACTTCTGAGATATAGGCGTGGATGGGATGGACTGAATAGCAAAAAATAAGATCAACTTCCTTTGCGGAACAGTCTTCCTCCGGACCTCCAAATGCATCTTTCTCTTCTTCCGCAGCGCTACTGGAAACCAGCTTTATAATATTTGAAAACATTTTTTTGTCCTGATTGATTTTCAGGGCGGATACTTCAAAAAGAAAAAAACTCATATTAAGAAAGATCAGCCCTGTGAACAGGGTCATCAAATTCCTAATAAAAAGGTTTTTAAAAATTCGCATGCGTCAAAAATAACCATTTTTTCTTTAACCATTAACGCATGCCTTATTCCAGCGGTTGTTCCACCGGCTAGAATACCTATTATATCCTTCGACAGCAGCGTTAAACAGGATAAACCGCAAAAAAATAACCTACGTTTACCGGATTAGTTTATTTTTGAACCTTCTTTTAAAAAAGTCTTCCCCAATTATTTGACCCCATTTAATGACGCTTATGAAACAACCTGAATCCCTGGAACTCGTGGCCGAGTTTCACAAGACATTCAAACATCCCATTCTACTAGGTCCCGCTATCCCGCCAGAAAACCGTTGCAAATTGCGTGTGGCGTTAATTGCTGAAGAATTAAAAGAATTGGAGGTAGCCATCCTGGAAAAGGATATTGTTGAAGTAGCCGATGCGTTGTGCGATATACAATATGTACTTTCGGGTGCTATTCTTGAGTTTGGGCTTGGTGAAAAATTCAAAACCTTATTTGAAGAAGTCCAGCGATCCAATATGAGTAAAGCATGCCAGTCGGAAGAAGAAGCAATTGCTACCGTTGAGCACTATAAAAAGAAAGACGGCACCGATTGTTATTACCATAAGGAAGGTGAGCGCTGGCTTATCTACCGCAAATCAGACAACAAGACTTTGAAGTCCATCAACTACAGCCCGGCGAACTTGGAGAAGATACTAGAAGGGAAGTAGCGTTATCCGTCAATCGTCAATCGCGGTTGCTGATCAAAAGGCTGTTGATTTCAAACCGCAGAGGCGCTCAGACGCAAAGAAGAAATCAAAGTACCGACTCGTGTTATTCAGACGCCCTTTGCGTTTTGCGGTTTATTTTTCCACCTATTGAAACATGCCTGGGTGCAGGTCAAACGTAGAATTCAAACTGAAACACGGTGTCCTGTCCACGTAGCTGGAGAGGATTAATAGCCAGGATCTGGGAGTCATTATAAGCCTTAATGAACTCAGTGCGGCTAATGCGCAGCTTGCTCTGCCCCGGCTTTATTTTATGGTACTGCATCCTGCCGGATGAATTTGCAGTAGCACTGTACACATAGCTGAATTGTAAAGTAGTCGGGGAGGGTATATACCTCATTTTCACTTATACGTATCGCTGAAGTCTTTACTCAGAATAGTGTTTTGTTGAGAATTATATTGGGCTAACAAGGCATATGCAGAGTTCGGAACATACTCAAATCGCTTTTCAAGTTCTTCGATTTTGAGACATAGTTCTCTCACATAAAACCTTATCTGTTCGAGGTCCTTACAATCATCGGGATTCTCAAAGTTCCGCGTGGTGAAATTTTTCAATTCATTGTCCACTTCTTTTCTGCTAAATAGTGCCATAGTCTTGTGCATTTATACACAATTATAACAAAATTTAGCCCTCAAATGCAACTAGTTGTGTGAAATATTGCACTATGGTTTTGCCGGATTGTCTTTGAGTTTAGACTTAAGCAAAGTTGTTTAACTTATTGATTAACCGAAATATATGACGGTAAAATAAAGTAATACATTATCTTTTATAGGGATTCGTTGAATCAAATGGGGCCTTACCGGCGGCTGTATTCATGACGGATCTGTCATAAAATTTCAGACAGCAAGTATGCTCAACCGAACTAATTCGTTTTAATTATTATCTTTAAAATCCTCAAACGCATATGGAAAACGAACCCTCAAGCCCTTTTTTAGATTTATGGCACCTGGCGATGATAACAGGAGCGATTGCAATGACGGCCATTGCAATTGGAATTTATATTGTCCATAATATTCGAATCGCCTCGATAAGAGATTACAAGGGCAAGTACAACTACATCAACGAAAAGGAGATAAAAAACTATAAACGGGTTTTCGTTTGCCTAGGTCTCGCAACCATGCTGTTAATCAATATGTACGGCATGGGAAAGCTGCATAACATTGGCGTGTGGTTTTTTGTGCGGTTGTTTATTTCGGTTTCCGGAGGAACTTTAGTGGCCTATGTCGCCTTTCTGGTCCTGGAATACTATTATCCGACTGTGGTCCACAGGAAACTCAATAAGTGGCGCTATATGGCCCGTAAAGGCACCTCAGGCGTTCCGCTGAGATTGTTGAGTGAAGAGGAAGAAGATGTTCACCTGGCCGAAGGTATGCAGGCCGAAGAAAATGTTTTCTCTATCGATTACGATGTCTGGATGGATGAAAAAAGTGGTGAAGTAAAAATCGAAAAATACCCGGGACATTTGCAGGCTTTGAAATGCAACAGCTGTGGTTTTTATACAATGAAGGTTGTTCGCGAAGAAATCACCCGTCAGCCTGGAAAGGATGTAATGGGTGAACTTATTAAGCACTATCAGTGCTACTACTGTAAATCCGTCCGCGCGACAGCTTTTAATATCGCTACGCGCGAGGACGATGATTATCGCTCCATGGCGAGACACAGCTTTAAGAAAAATCGCGACATTGATATGGTTCGCGTCGAGATACTCACAACAACCGGAGGTAAAAAGTTTTTTGAATTTCAAACGATTGGACAGGCTCAAAAATTTTTGGATGGCTACGAGACAGAAAAAATGTCGCAATAAGCTTTCGTATTTACCGTATATAGAATATTAAATAGAACCGGAGTTAATTTGTAATCTATTCGCCTGGATTTGCGTTTTTAAGGAAAGGCATGACATTTGTCATTGTCTAACAGGAGTTAAATTTAATGATAATGAAAAAACTATTTTTTGCGGGACTTTGCGTGGTCTTATTGACTTCTCAACTTGCACTTGGGTCAATTTCTGATACGACTTTACTAAAATCAAAACCGGTCTACGGACGTGAAGCCAAGGTGATAACTTACATTTTGGACAATAACCATTACCGGAAAATTAACCTTGGCGATTCTTTGTCTTCCGTTATTCTTGACGAATACGTTAAGGGGCTTGATAATAATAAGCAGTTCTTCACGACAGTTGATCTTCAGGCTTTCGAAAAGTATCGCGACAAACTCGACGATCTCATTCGCGCTGAAAATGTTGAAGTCGCCTATTTGATTTATAATTCATTCCGCAGACGTTTTGACGAGCGCATGAATTATGTCATGACACAGTTGATCAATCAACAGTTTGATTACAATGTAGACGAATATTATGAATCTGATCGCGATAAGGAGCCATGGTGTAAAACCGACGCGGAGCTCAATGAAGTTTGGAGAAAGATCATAAAAAATCAGGCGCTTAGTTTGAAGTTGGCGGGAAAGTCACAGGAAGAAATTGGAAAAACACTGAAGGAACGGTATGAGCGTTATGCTAAATCGATCAAGCAGTTTAACAGTGAAGATGTCTTTAGCATGTACATGAACTCCGTGACCGAATCGTATGATCCTCATACCAATTATTTTTCGCCGAAAGCAGCGGATTTATTTAAGCAACAAATGACACTGTCGCTTGAGGGAATCGGTGCGCGGCTGCAGACAGAAAATGATTATACCAGAGTAGCGGAAGTTATTCCGGGAGGCCCGGCACAAAAAAGTGATTTGATCCACGTCAACGACCGCATTATTGGCGTAGGTCAAGGTACCAGTGGCGAAGTTGTTGACGTGATTGGTTGGAGGATCGACGAAGTGGTGAAACTGATTAAGGGCCCAAAGGGCACCTCCGTACGCCTTCAGCTATTGCCTGCGGAAACCGGCGTAAATGGTGCGTCTAAAATAATTACCCTTGTAAGGGACAAAATAAAACTTGAAGACCAGCAGGCCCAAAAGAGCTTAATCCATTATCAAAAAGGTGGGAAGGATTTGAAACTTGGCGTGATCACATTACCACAGTTTTATATGGACTTTGAAGGCTACCAAAAAGGCGATCCCAATTATACCAGCACAACCCGTGACGTACAAAGATTGGTGAAAGAACTTCAAGCGGAAAATATTGATGGGATAGTGCTGGATTTACGAGACAATGGAGGCGGATCATTAACGGAAGCTATTGATTTAACGGGCCTGTTTATCAAAAATGGTCCGGTAGTTCAAGTGAAAAACTCTGCTAACAAGATTGAGA
>Ga0111538_10005734_pt1 | contig 16916 bp, 12 predicted proteins | sample SoiMethybrSBSTD1_FD_79669 | JGI IMG/M metagenome (GOLD analysis project Ga0111538, IMG submission 79669) | Bulk soil microbial communities from a Populus tree surrounding site in Tennessee, USA - Soil MetaG P. TD hybrid SBSTD1 (version 2)... | ecosystem: Environmental > Terrestrial > Soil >...
ATCAAGGCGTCGGCAAGATACTGGCGACGCTCGAGCGTCTTGGGCTGACGCGCAATACCCTGGTGATCTACACGCAGGACAACGGCGGCGAGTGGCTGTCGCGGAATGCGCCGCTGTTCCACCGTAAGAACACGGTCTGGGAAGGCGGCATCCGTGTGCCAGCGATCTTCCAGTGGCCCGGACGGATCCCGGCGGGCAAGACATCGGCGCAGGTCGGCATCATCATGGACCTCACCGCGACAATCCTCGCCGTCACGAACTCTCCGGTGCCGGCGGATGCGCGTCTCGAGGGCATCAATCTCCTGCCGCTCCTGCAGCCGAACGCGCAGCGCACCGAGCGAACGCTCTTCTGGAGAATCACGACGCAGGCGCGCCGTCAACGAGCCGTACGGCAGGGCGATTGGAAACTGGTGCTCGACGGCGGCGTCCCGATGCTCTACGACGTCGCCAAGGACGTCGGCGAGCGGAATGACCTCGCCGGTCAGCGCACGGACATTGTCCGAAAGCTCTTCCCGTTGATCGGCCAATGGGAAGCTGACGTCGATGCGGAAGCCAAGGCGCTGGCGCCACCCGCGCCATCGTCGACGCGGCAGTGAGGACGTTCGCCGACGCACCGCGATCGGCTAGAGTCGATGTCGCATGTTTGTCGAGCGTCTTCTGAACAAGTTCGGTGTGCTGCCGTACCTCCGCCGTCGATGGCGAGACGATCAACAGCGGTCCGGCGAAAAAGTCGAGGCACGGTTCGACAGGCATATGGCCACCGTGGCCACCCGACTCGAGAAACTCGATAGCCTGCCGCGTGCGCCGGCGGATACGGGCGAGCGACTCGAAGCGTTGGAACAGAGCCTGCGGGCGCTCTCGCGTAAAGCGAACCGGCTCGAGGCTGCCCTGCGGTTCAACGCCGAACACCGTGAACGACGGTACGGTTCGCACGTCTTCGACGAACCATGCGTCGCCACGCACGTCGCGGTGGCGATAGATCGCGCACCGCTGGACACCGATCCGATGGCCCACCTCGTGGTGGACGGTCTATTGCCGCGCGAAACCTACGACGCTCTCCTTGACGCGATTCCGCCAGCGGAGCTGTTCAGCGACAAGGATGACCGCAAGCAGAACTTCAAGCTCCACGCCGCCGACGCTGCGCCGGAATGGACCATGACGGCGCTGAGTTTCATGGAAGACGTCATCATTCCGCGGATGATCGTCCCCGGACTGTTGCAGAAGTTCGACGCACACGTTCGCGCGACGTACGAGAAGAAGTACGGGGCGACACGGGGCTCGCACGTGGCGGCGCTCCCGCATCTTGCCACGGCGGGGCGGCTGATGCTGAGGCGTCCCGGTTACCATCTCGAGCCGCATCTCGATCCGGATCGGGTCGTGGTGACATGCTTGATCTACTTCGCCCGGCCTGGCGACGACGAATCGTACGGGACGAGCTTCTATCGCATCGACGGTGATCCGGTCATCGACCGGCGGAACACGTTCTTCCCGCGGAACGAAGGCTACTCCTGCGATCTCGTCAAGACGGCGCCGTTCAGGCCGAATACGGCAGTCGCGTTCGTCAACGCCGGCGGCGCGCACGGCGCGGGGATTCCGACCTCGGCCCCGGCGGGAACCGAGCGATACGCCTATCAGTTCTACGTCAGCCCCGAGCCGGGCGCACTTGCTGCGGTCATTCCGTCCGCCGTTGGGAGTGTCGAGTGAAGGCGGTCCGCGTTCACGCCCTCGGCGGCCCAGAGGTCATGACGTATGAAGACGTCGAGGTCCCTCGTCCGGGACCGGGTGAGGCGCAAGTCAAAGTTGCGGCGTCCGGTCTGAACTATCTGGACGTCCAGTACCGTATTGGCCGCGTGAAAGCGCCGCTGCCGTTCGTGATCGGATCCGAGGCCTCGGGTTTCGTCACTGAGGTCGGACCGGGCGTGACCGATCTCAAGGTTGGTGATCGCGTGGCGTGGGCGATGACGCTCGGCTCGTACGCCGAGTACGCCGTCGTTCCGGCATGGAAGCTGGTCGTGCTGCCGCCTGACCTCGACATGAAGGTGGCGGCCGGCGTGATGCTGCAGGGACTCACCGCCCACTACCTCACGCACAGCACGTTTGCGCTCCAGCCGGGACAGACCGCACTCGTGCATGCTGCGGCTGGCGGCGTCGGATCGGTGATCGTGCAGGTCGCTCGCCTCATTGGCGCTCGGGTGATTGCGACGGCCGGTACCGAGGCGAAGGCGGATCTCGCGCGCGAAGCGGGCGCGGACGAAGTGATCGTCTATACCAGGCAGGAGTTCGAAGCCGAAGTGAAGCGTCTGACCGGCGGGAAAGGCGTTGACGTCGTTTACGACTCGGTGGGGAAGGACACGTTCGAAGGCAGTCTGAACTGTCTGCGCCCGCGCGGCATGCTCGCGCTGTTTGGATTCTCGAGCGGGATGGTGCCGCCGTTCGATCCGGCTGTGCTCGGCACGAAGGGTTCGCTCTTCCTGACTCGCCCCGGGCTCAATCAATACATGGCCACGCGTGACGAGCTGATGTCACGCATGCGCGACCTCTTCGAGTGGCTGGCGACTGGCAAGCTGAAGATCCGCATCGGCCACGTGTTCTCCATGGCCGACGCGCGCCGCGCGCACGAGGAGCTTGAAGCGCGCCGCACCACGGGCAAGGTTTTGTTGATGTAGTGTCCGGCTTTAGCCGGACTCGTGAGTGAACGATGCGATCCGTGCTCTCCAAACGCATGTCGCTGCAGGCGTTCGAGAACGGCTACTGGTACGCGACCGACCTGGTGGCGTTTGGTAAGAAGCTGGGTCTACACGCGGCTCACCGGATGCGGAAGAACGAACTGGAGAGCGCTATCAAGGCGTATCTCGCCACCGGCCGGCTTCCGAAGACGACACCATCCAAACCGCTGAAGAAGGGCGTCAGGGATCTCGACAGAGGACTCAGACTCGACCTGCCGATCGCGAACTACACGAGCAACCGAGAGACGAAGGATTTCATCGTCCGCGCGGCGCAGCGGAAGCGTCCGGGATTGAGGGCAAAATCAGGCGTCTGGTATCGGCTCAATCGGTGGCGCGAGGTAAACATCGCGAAAGGGTCGGTGACGTACGGAGATCTCGTCGATCAGTTCATTGCACTCAACACCGTTGACCGGTTTGAGCGTATCCCTCTTGAGGGCTACTACATCCACTTCTTGGCAGATTATTTTGCCGCTGAAAAGGACGCGTCCAGAAAGGACGCTCTCGCGGCGTGGAAGAATCTCAAGACGATGAACGTGCCAAAGACCTACAAATCGTGGCGCGCCGCTGCTCGCAAGAAACGCGTCAGGAGTACCATCTGAGCGAGTGAGGAGAGACGACATGAACGCATACGCACGCTTTGCTTCGATCCTGGGAGCGCTCGCCCTGGCCACCACCATTGGCGTTGCCGCGCAAGGCAAGAGTGAGCAGGCCAAGGACAAGGACAACAACGGTGCGACGGTGAGCGGTGCGGCCAAGGCCGCCGGCACGGCGACGAAAGACGCGGCAAAGGCGACCGGCAAAGCCACCGCAACAGGGGCGAAAAAGGTCGGCAGTACCACCGCGAAAGGTGCCGAGGCGGGCGCAAAGAAAGTGGCGAACAGCCCGGTCGGTGAGACCGCCAAGAAAACAGGCGACAAGACGGCTGATGTGGCCAAAGCGACGGGCAGCACGACCGCGAAGGGCGCAAAAGCCACTGCCGGTGGTGCCAAGAAAGTCGGTGTCGGAATCAAGGATGCCGTGACTCCGGACAAGAAAGACGACAGCAAGGACACGAAGAAGTAGTGCCATGAGATCAGCATTCGTTCTCGGCGTCCTCCTCGGGTGCGCAGTCGCAGTCGTTTCTGCTCAAGGTCCCGCGTCCAGCTTTGCGCGTGGCAGCAGCCAGCAGTCCTGGCAGAACCCCGGACTGAAAGGCGTGCTGGCGAAATGCAAAACGCCGCCGAAGCCATTCGGGATCCCAGTGGCGCAGAACCCGAAGCCGGGACCGCCGCCCGATCCGGCGGCCCCACCCGCGTCAGCAGCGATTCCCGGAGTGATCGCTGCCGGCCAGTCGTGGAAGGTTGTCTGGCAGTGGGAGGGCAACAACGCCGACGGCATCATCGCCGGCGACAAGGGGACGATGCTGTTTGCAAACAACGACGCAAGCAATGTGATGCGTCTCGATCCGGCGACTGGCACGGCCACGGTCATCCACAAGGAGACGAACACCGGCGGCGCGCTGTCACGCAGCAAAAACGGCGCGCTGTTCCTCGCGGCGCGAGGACTCAACGGCGGCATCGTGCAGCTCGAGCCGCAGCGCAAGGTGCTGGCGAGCACGTTCAACGGCGAGCCCATTGAGTGCGTCGGTGGCGTGCTCAACGATCTCGTGGCCGACAGCCGTGGCGGCGTCTACCTGGCCATCACGGGCGCCGGCGTGTTCTACGCCGACGCGAAGGGTGTCATGTCGAAGTACGGCGAGGTTCCGCTGGCCAACGGCATCGTCCTGAGCGGGGACGAGAAGACGCTTTATGTCACGAACGGCGGCGTCGTGCTCGCGTTCGACGTCAAGGCCGATGGGTCACTGGCCAATCAGCGGGAATTCGGAAAGTTGCGCGGCGGTCAGGGCGGCGATGGCTCGGCGATTGATACGGAAGGACGACTCTACGTCGCGACCGGGTCGTCGGTCGATGTCTTCTCACCGAAGGGCGACTTTCTCGGCAGCATCCGTGGACCACAAGGGCTGCACGGCACCGCATTCGGTGGCCCTGACAAGAAGACACTGTTTGGCATCGTCTTCTATGGTGATTGGGGAACACCGAGCGCGCGAAACCGCGTCATCGCGATCCCGACCCTCGCGCAGGGATACACAGGAAGAGCGAAGTAGGCCGCGAGGCTGAAGCCTCCGCACTACGGCACGACGTTCAACGTCAGCCGCATAGAGGAAAGATCGGGACGCGTCGCTGTTGCCGGCGACAGACTCAGTGGCAGCAGCGGCGTCTCATCGTCGAAGAGCGCAGTCACTTCGATCGTCGTGCCTTTCGGCAGCGGAATCGCCTCGCGGAACCAGTAGCGCCGCGACCAGTCGGGCCGAGGATGGAAGGCGATGAGATCGACGCGCGTCCGGTCGGGCCTCGTCGCAACGACTTTCACCGCGGTGTTGTTCAGCCCCCCCTCGGGGTAGACAGCGAGCACCCGCGAGTCGTTGGTCAGCACGCGACGGAACGCGAAGCGGTCGGCTGAACCCACGGCGGTGAAGTCAGGCGCGAGGTGGATGGCCTGCACGCCGGCCGGAGTACCCGACGCGAAATACAAGCCGACCGTGCTTCGGTCTCGTAGTTCCTTACGCTCGTATTCCCACGTCTTTCGATAGAGCACCCGCACGACCAGCTCCGCTGACGCCGGCAGCTCGAAAGCAAGGCCGGCATCGAGCGCGATCGGGTCCTCCCCAGGCAACCAGCGCGCGAGCACGCGTTCGGTGACCGGGTCCGGACCGGATGTTGCCGCCGATCGCACAGCAATCGTCGCCGCGCGAACCATCGCCGCGTTCCCCGGCAAGAGATCGACCGCACGCACCCAGCGGCGCGCAGTGAGCCCAATCGGCACGATGAATTCGATCGTGCGCTCGCGTTCATCGGCGCCGACAGCGGCTTCGGTCGGCAACGTGAGCGCCACATCCGGCGGCCCGAGTGGCCACGCTGTGTCCCGTGTGACTGGCTTGGGATCCTTGGCTGCCTCGCCGATTGGCGTTCCGCCTGTCGCCCACGTGAGCAGCAGGTTCATCTCGCGCGGCGACAGGCCGGACGCGTTTCGGAAGCGCGCCGGCGCTTCGTCCACCGTGCCCGGTGGCATGTGACCGGCGAGCAACTCGGTTCGGATCGATTCTCCCCATGGCACCGTTTCCGCGTGCGTCATCAGCGACATGGGCGCCACGCCGCCGCTCACGTGGCAGCGTCCACATTTATCGCGAAGAATCGGAAAGATGTCGTCGTTGTAGGTGTACGGAGACGTAATAGGTTTGTGCGCGCTCCCGGGCTCGACGCCGATCAGCAGACCGAGCGCGATGAGTGTCAGCGCGACCGTTGCGTGTGCCTCACGGCCCATCACCCCTCGACCGTGCTCGGGGTGACCCTGAGCATGTCGAAGGGTCATCTGAACTCTCCGAACGCGGCGAGCGCATCCGCCACCGCCGCCTTGAACGCCGCATACACCGCTTCGATTTGTCCGCGATTGCCGACATCGCCGGCGGCATCGAGGAGCCACGCGGTGCGCACGACGCGTGAAAGAGCCGGCTCGCCGGCGTCACGCTTGTCAGGCGACAGGTGAGCAACGTGAGGCTCCAGCGCGATCGCGATGTCCTTCGCCTGAAACGCCGGCACCCACACAGCCGCGAAGTCGCCTCGTGCGATGAGCTCGCCGACCTGTTTCTCGCGCACGTCGAGCTGCTCGAGCATCCCGCTCATCGATGTGGGAATCGCCGCCGGCGCGAGCGGATCCAATTCGGAGGACGATGCGGGCGCAGGCGCAGCGGGCGCAGCCGGTGCGGTGAGTGTCGAGAGCGGTTGCGTCACCGACGGACGCACGGTTGGTGCGGCCGGCTCTTTCGAAAACGCGGGGAAGGTGAAGTCGAAGCGATACTCCGGCTGATCGTCGCCGAACTGTACCTTCGCGGTCATCTCCGCCGGCAACGTCGAGGGATCGATGCGCGCTTCGAGATACGGACGATTGCGTGGGGCCTTGAGCGGAAACGCGCTGATCTCGGTCGTCTTTCGCGTGGCCGTATCGAAGGTCTCCTTCGTGACGACGCGCGCTTCGATGTCCTTGACCTTGGCCGATGCGAGCGGACGTCCGTAGTCGTCGTAGATGTAGAGTCGGAACAGGCGCGCCGACGGATGCACGCCTTCGAGGTGATGCCAGTTGTCCGGCGCCATGAAGAACTGACCGCCGTGCTGCGGGTTGTGGTTGCCGTGCGCGCGCAGCGACCGTGTCCCGATGCGCGGCGATCCGTCGGCACAGACGCCAGGCTCGAGATGTTGAGTCGCGCGATCCGCCGCACACGTCCAGGTGAGCGAGACCGTGACCGGGACGAGCTGACGTCCGCACATGCGGCATTTGCCGGAATTCGATTCAGTGACCGTCGTGTGGACGGGACACATCCACGCCGAATCGAGCCGTACCGGGACCAGCGGCAGCTTGCAGTAGGGGCACGTGCCGGGCTTCGACTCGAGGACGTCGGGATGGTGGATACACGTCATCGAGATCGGCGGAAGCGTCGGAACCGCGGGCGGTTTACCGCGCTGCGCCACGGCCGTGGCGATGGTGAGCGCGACGATTGCCGCCGTCAGGATGAATTTCATCGCAGCCGGCTCAATTATGCCTGCTGGAGGGAACGGAGAAAAATCTGATCAAAATGACTCCGTTTCTCCGTTTCTCCGTGTGATTCCGTTTCCTCCGGCCCCTCCGTGAACTCGGCACGGTGCTAAACTCAACCTCGTACGCCTCGACTCATCCTCGCCTCGATCGCGGTGATCCTGCTGCTCGGGCCCGGCGCCGCGGGATTCGTGTCGGCGCAGACGCGCTTCGACGACGCCCAGAGCAGGCCCGACGGCGAGCAGGTCTTCAAGCAAAGCTGCGCATCGTGTCATTCCGGCGCGCCCGAGTCGCGCGCACCCAGTCCTGACGCGCTCAAGGCGCGCACGCCCCAAGCCGTCATCGAAAGCCTGATGACCGGCGCGATGCGTCTGCAGGGGTCTCGCCTCAGCGGACCGGAGCGCCGTGCGGTCGCCGAGTTCGCCACCGGCAAAAAGGCGGGCGGTGATGTCATTGGCGCCGATACCGGACGCTGCACCGGGACGGCACGTGCAAACACGGCCGGCCGCGCCGTCGCGTGGGCGGGTTGGAGTCCGACGATCACGAACACGCGCTTTCAGTCGCGCGAGATGGCGGGGCTCTCAGCCGCAGAGGTCCCGAAGCTCACGCTGAAATGGTCGCTGGGTTTCCCTGATGCCTCCGTTGCCTGGTCATCGCCGACGGTGGCGGGCGGCCGCGTGTATGTCGGCAGTCAGAACGGCACCGTCTACTCACTCGACGCGAAGAGCGGATGCATTCACTGGACCTACAGCGCCGCGGGCGGTGTTCGCACGGCGATTGCGGTTGGCCCCGCCACAGGAACAACCGGCGCGCTGGTGTATTTCGGCGACACCGCCGCGAACGCCTATGCACTGAATGCCGAGACCGGACGCGTCGTGTGGACGCGCAAGGTGGAGGACCATCCTCTTGCGCGTATCACTGGTTCGCCGACCTTGCATGGAGGCCGTCTGTATGTGCCGGTCTCCTCATACGAGGAATCGCAAGGCGCCGATCCGCGGTACGAGTGCTGCACCTTCCGCGGCAGCGTCAGCGCCCTCGATGCGGCGACGGGACGAGTGATCTGGAAGACGATGATGATCACCGATCCGCCGCAGCGTCGCGGCACGAGTACGGCTGGGGCTGCGTTGTGGGGGCCGTCGGGATCGGGGATTTGGTCGGCGCCGACGATCGACGAAGGGCGCAAGCGTCTCTACGTCGCAACGGGTAACGCGTACAGTGCGCCGGCGCACAAGTCGAGTGACGCGGTGGTCGCGCTCGATCTCGACAGCGGTGCGATTCGCTGGATGCGTCAGATCACGCCAGGCGACGTGTACTTGAGCAACTGCCGCGCCGGTAATCCGAATTGCCCCGAGACGAACGGACCTGATTTCGACTTCGGCAGTCCGCCGGTGCTGGCGCGCGCTGAGGGCCGCGATGTGCTGGTTATCGGACAGAAGTCGGGCATCGCCTTCGCGCTCGATCCCGCACACGATGGCGAAGTGATGTGGGAATACCGCGCCGGCCAGGGCGGAGTGCTCGGCGGCATCGAATGGGGCGCCGCCGTCGATGGCGACAACGCCTATTTCGCCGTCTCCGACATCCTGCAGCCGAAGCCCGGCGGCATTCACGCCGTGCGCCTCGCCAGCGGACAGCGTGCGTGGTTCACGCCGCCGCCAGCGCCGATCTGTGGCACTGCCCGCGCGTGCAGTGCCGCGCAGTCGGCCGCGGTCACCGCGATCCCCGGCGTCGTCTTTTCGGGGTCGAACGATGGCGCGTTGCGCGCCTATTCAACCGCAAACGGCGCCGTGCTGTGGGAATTCGATACGAACAAGGACTTCACGACCGTCAACGGCGTGCCCGCGAGAGGCGCGTCGCTCATCGGTCCCGGTCCAGTTGTCGTCGGTGGTATGGTCTATGTGAACTCGGGATATGGCGCATTCGGTGGGCGGCCTGGTAACGTATTGCTCGCTTTTGGCGTGGAATAAGCAAAAGGATGCAGCGCATGAGATTCAAGAGATTCGACACGCGTTCCCTGGTGCTCGTATTCCTCGGGATCGTATGGCTAGGGATCACCTCGACGGTCACCAGTGGTGCGCCGCAGCAGTCAGCTCCGGCATCGGCCGGCGCGCCGACGTTCAGCGCTGACGTGGCGCCGATCGTGTACGCCAAATGCGTCGCCTGCCATCGGCCGGGCGAGGTCGCCCCGATGTCGCTCATCACCTACAAGGACGTGCGTCCGTGGGCGAGCTCGATCCGCGAGAAGGTCACATCTCGCGTGATGCCGCCGTGGCACGCCGATCGTCAGTACGGTACGTTCCGCAACGAGCAGAGCCTCACGCAGAGCGAGATCGACACGATCGTGAAGTGGGTGAACGCCGGTGCGCCCGAAGGCAACCCCTCGCGCATGCCCGCGCTGCCGAAGTTCCCGGAGGGCTGGCAGATTGGTTCGCCAGACGTCGTGTTCGAGATGCCGGCGGCGTATTCGATACCCGCGAAAGGCGAGATCGCGTACCAGTACTTCGAGGTGCCGACCAACTTCACCGAGGATCGATGGATGCAGGCCGGTGAAGTGCGGGCCGGTGACCGCGCGCACGTGCATCACATCATCGTGTACGTGAAGGAGCCGACACCGACGCCGCGTCCGAACATCATGGTGAATCGTCCGATCATGGCGGCGGCCGGAGCCGCCGCGGCAGCCCCGGCACCCGCGGCGGCTCCGGCCGCGCCCGTGGCGCCGGCTGCACCGCGTCCGGCCGCGCCTCGGGTAGAGGCCGCCGCGTCACCCGTCGCGCGTACAGGCGATCAGATGCTGGTGAACTGGGCGGTCGGCGAAGACGCACCGATGTTCCTCCCGGGGATGGCGAAGCGCATTCCGAAGGGGTCGACGCTGGTGTTCCAGGTGCACTACACGACCAACGGCACGCCGGGGACGGACAAGTCGCGCGTCGGGTTGATCTTTTCGAAGGAGGCGCCGAAGCGGGAAGTGCGAACCGGGATGATTCTGAATCCGCTCTTCGCGATCCCGCCGGGCGCTGCGAATCACGAGATTCAGGCCGAGGCCACCTTCACTGAGGACGTGAACGTGTGGAGCATGCATCCGCACATGCACCTCCGCGGCAAGGACATGACCTACACCGCAACATATCCGGACGGCCGCACCGAGATCGTGCTGCGTGTGCCGAAGTTCGATTTCGGCTGGCAGACTGACTACTGGCTCGCCAAGCCGCTCATGCTGCCGAAGGGATCGAAGATCCATGTGAGCGCGCACTACGACAACTCGACCGCGAACCGGCATAATCCCGATCCGGCAGCCACGGTCCGCTGGGGCGATCAGACGTGGGAAGAGATGATGATCGGCTTCTTCACGTACACGGTGGAAGGGAAAGCCGTCGCGAGCTCCGCGCAATAACTCGGCGCGCGGCGAACACGGGCCGGTCCACAAGGACCGGCCCTACGTTTGTACGGAGCTACTTGCTCTTCTCGGCAGCGCGCGACGCGCTCAGGATGTTGCGCATCGAGTTGTTGCCTTCGTGGCACGCGTACTCGAACAGCGTATCGTCCGGCTGTTTGGCGAGTGTGAGCGCCGCAGTCCACGGCTTGGTCCACACCGACGGATCGTCCACCGTCACCTCGTAGTTGATCCCGTCGCCCTCGCGCGTGAAGCGCTCGATGATGTGCAGCGTCTCGCGCGCTCCGCGGAAGTTCGTCTTCTCGCTGAAGTTCGTCGTGTCCACGACGAGGGTATTGCCTTCCCAATGCGCGCGTGAGTCGCCGTTGTATCCGCGGATCGCCGTTCCGACGTGCGCACCGGAGCCGATCGGGATGACGCGCGTGTCGTGAATCATCTCGTAGGTGATCGCGATGGCACTCGGACCCTGGACGATGCGCAGGTTGGCGTTGTAGACGGTGGGGAAGATGGCGCCAGGGATGCCGCGGCTGATGCAGCGTTCCCAGAGACTGAGATCCTCAGGCCCATTGAAGATCGCCGTCCCGCCAAACGCGCCGAGCCCGCCAAACGTCCCGACGCCTCCCGCACGGCCGCGTCCTGCGACAGGCCGCTGCTGTGCGAGCGCCGGCAGTCTGCCGTCAGGCGGATCGATCACCAGCGACGTGCGTCGCGACACCTTGCCGCGCTCGAGCCAGTGCGGGGGTGGAGATGTCGCTGAGCCGACTGCGCCGGCGTTCGACCGATCGGCCGTCTCGAGGTCGAAGTCGGCGCTGTCGGACGCGATCTGCTTGTCGGCCTGTGCTCGCCGCTGCGTGTACTCGGCGTCGTTGAGGAATCGGCGATCGCCGTATTGCGCCTGCCGCTCGAACGGCACGCTCAACTCGGCCTCGCTGCTGAATGTGCCCTGTAGATCAGGATCGCCCCAGGGGGTCTTGGGAACTGCTGGCCCCTGCGCGGATGTGACGCTGCCAATCAGAGCGGCGGCAATCAGTCCGGCGAGAGCGCCTGTCATCGCGACCATACGCCTCGTCCTCATCTCGGCTCTCCTCGTTGGTCAGTGAGCATCGGCCTCGAGCATTGTGCCTGTATGCGCGTCGCAGCTCGGCCAAAAACCGCTCAAATTACCGCGTCTTCCCCGGTGTCTTTCCCTCGCGGCTGGACACGCGCGCAAAGCGTGCATCGTCGCGCAGTTGTTCCATCTTCGGATCGATCTCAATCTGATACAGGAATGCTGAGTTCTCGTGGTAGGCGCGTTCCAACTCCGCGAACGCCTCCGTGCGCTGGCCGAGCGCGTCGCGCAGCATCGCCATGTAGTATGCGTCCACGTACTCGGTTCGGCGAAGTTGCTCCAGGGTGCCCGACAGGCGCCGTGCATCCTCGAGCCGGCCCATCTTGGCGAGGCAGGTCGCCTCGAGCGCCCGCATCCACGGCAGGTTCAGCGACATCACCGAGCCGAGCTGGTATTGCTCGAGCGCCTCGTCGAGCCGGCCGGCACACTCGAGCGCCATCGCGTAGTTGGCGCGCGAGATCTGCAGGTACGGGTGCAGCTCCACCGCTTTGCTGCCTTCCTCGATCGCTTCGGTGAGCTCGCCTCTCCACATCCTGACGAGCGCCGTCGTGGCAGGGAGCGTCGCGAGCAGCGGTTCGACTTGCGATCCATGGTCCAGCGCGTCGAGTGCCTTGTCGAAGCGCTTGAGCGTGGAGTACATCAACGCGCTTCGCACGTGCGCGGTGCCGTAGGTCGGCCGCTCGCGAATCGTCTGCGTGAACTCGGCCTCGGCGTCTCCGAGCCGGTGCTCGAACATGTGCAGCCCGTGGGCGCGATTGCAGCGGAGCTCGGGTCGCAGCCCGCCGGCGTCAACGGCGCGCGCGTGTGCTTCGAGAAACTCAGGGTAGACGTCGCGCGGGGCGCGCATGCCGAACGTCGCGAGCATCAGGTAGCACGTGGACATGCCTTCCCATGCGCGAAAGTCCGTGCCGCACTCGCGGGCCGCTCGCTTGAAGCAGTCGATGGCGCGATCGGCGCCCTCACGTGTGCGGCGGTTCCAATAGTGCCAGCCAGTGCGAACCAGTTCCTCGGACGCGGGAATCTCGAGGCAGTAGCCGACCTTGGGACGATGGGTGATCCAGCGACCGTATTCGCCGAGGCTCTTCCTCACCTCGCCGATCGTGACGTCCACCGTGTGACGCGACACGAAGGTGCCGTCCCAGGCTTCCGCCATCATCTGTTCGTAGCCGATGGACTGCCCGCTGTGACGCAGCAGCGTGCGCAAGGCCTGAAAGGCCTGTGGCCGCAGCTTGACGTCCACACCGTCGCGCGTGAGGCGCGTCGACGAGGGGTCGAGCAGAAAAGGTCCGAAGCTGACTTCCGACATGGGCGCCTGCACGCTTGGCGTAGTGGGAATTTGACGTCTTTTTGTCTTCCGGTCAAGTGACGCTGCTCGGGTCGATTTGACGGCTTTTTGTGGAACTTTCGCCACCCCCGCCTCTACAATCGGGCCCGCGTAGCGGGATACGAAGGGAGAGCTTAATGCGAGTGAAAGTCGCGTGCATCGTGGTCAGTTTGTTCGCGCTGCTGCCGTCAGCCGCACACGCCCAGGCGTCGATTACCGGCGTCGTCAAGGACACATCGGGCGCCGTGCTTCCAGGAGTGACGGTCGAGGCGTCGAGTCCGGCACTGATTGAAAGGGTCCGCACGTCGGTGACCGACGAGTCCGGTCGCTATCGTATCGTCGATTTGAGGCCCGGCACCTACACGGTGAGCTTCACGCTGACCGGGTTCCAGTCGGTGCGGCGCGAAGGCGTCGAACTGCCCGGTACATTCACCGCGACGGTTGATGCCGACCTCAAGGTCGGCTCGATCGAAGAGACGATCACGGTGACCGGCGATTCACCGATCGTGGACGTGCAGAGCATTCGTCGTCAGACGGTGCTCGACAACGACATCATCTCGTCGATTCCCGCGACGCGCTCCTACAACAGCCTGATGCAGCTCATGCCGAACACCGTGACCCAGGGTGGCGCGGCGATGGACACGCAGGTCGTGCCCGGCATGGTGGTGTTCGGTGGCGCCGGCGGCCGTAGTAACGAAGGACGCGTGAACGTTGACGGCATCAGTGTCGGCTCGGCGTTCAACGGGGCAGGCGTGTCGTCCTACATCGCTGACGTCGGCAACGCGCGCGAGGTGACGATGATCACCTCGGGTGGTCTCGGTGAAGCCGAAGGCGGCGGGCCGGCGCTGAACATCGTGCCGAAGGAAGGCGGCAACAGCGTGCGCGGCAGCTTCTACGCGGCGGGCGTGACCGAGGGCATGATCGGCAGCAACTATTCCGACGAGTTGCGGACGCGTGGTCTCACCACTCCGGGCGAGACGCGCAAGGTGTGGGACTTCAATCTCGGCGTCGGTGGGCCGATCAAATCGGACCGCGTGTGGTTCTTCGGCACGTTCCGCGACGAAGGCAGCGAACGCTCGGTGCCCGGGATGTCCGCCAACGCCAACGCCGGCGATCCGACGAAGTGGCTGTACGTGGCCGATCGGAGTCGTCCGGCCGTCAACGCCGCGTCGTACCGCATGATGTCGATGCGCGTGACCGCGCAGGTAACACCGCGCAACAAGGTCGCCGTCTTCTGGGATGAGCAGAAGCCCTGCGAAGGCGGCGCGGCGGCCGGCTTCTCGGGCAACGCCTGCCGTACGTCCACCAACGATCTCGTCTATGGCGGATCGACGGCCGCGCCGACGCCATCGGCGTCAGCCACGCTCGCGCCGGAGACCGCGGCGTATCGCGACTACGGCAATCGCGTCTATCAGGCCAAGTGGACGGCGCCCGCCTCCAACAAGCTGCTGCTCGAAGCCGGCTTCGGTTCCTACCGCAGCCGATGGGGCGGCAAAGAAGTGCCAGGCCTGGGCGCGACCAGCCTGATCCGCGTCGTGGAGCAGTGCGCGACCGGCTGCGCGGTCAACGGCAACATTCCGGGGCTGACGTATCGCTCGGGCAACTGGTCGTCGAACATCAATTGGAATTCGCAGTGGACCGCCGGCGCGTCGCTCGTGACCGGCAGCCACAGCATCAAGGTCGGCTACCAGGGCGCGCTGCTGTTTGACGACCGCAAGAACTTCACGAACTCGGAGTTCCTGCAGTACCGCTTCAACAACGGTGTTCCGGATCAGATGACGCTGTCGATCAGTGCCTACCCGATTCACCAGCGCGTGCGCAGCGATGCGTTCTTCGCGCAGGAGCAGTGGACACGCGGGCGCATGACGCTGCAGGGCGCGCTGCGTTACGACCACGCCTGGAGCTATTTCCCCGAGCAGACGGTCGGTCCGGTGCGTTTCTTCCCGACGGCGAAGACCTATCCGCACACGGTGGGCGTCGAGGGCTATCACGATCTGTGGCCGCGCGGCGGCGTCGCCTACGATCTGTTTGGCAACGGCAAGACGTCGCTCAAGGTCAACATCGGCCGCTATCTCGAGGCGGCGCAGAACGGCGGGACCTTCGTTGCCCTCAATCCGACCGGCCGTCTGTCGACGACGACCACGAGGGCGTGGACCGATTCGAACGGCAACTTCCGTGCGGACTGCGATCTGCTGAATCCTGCCGCGCAGAACTTGAGCGCGGCCGGCGGTGATGTCTGCGGCGTGAACACCAACGCGAACTTCGGCACCGAGGTCTTCGAGTCCACGCTCGATCCGGGGCTGCTCTCGGGATGGGGCGTGCGCTCCGGTGACTGGCAGTGGGGCGCGTCCGTGCAGCAGGAAGTGCTGCGGCGCGTGGCGGTCGAAGTCGGATATCAGCGCCGCTGGTTGGTGAACTTCCTTGTCACCGACAATCTGGCGCGTGGCGCTGCTGAACACACGCTGTTCGGCATCAACGTCCCGAGCGACCCGCGACTGCCAGGCGGCGGGGGCGGCGTACTGGAGGGCCTCTACAACGTGACGCCGACGGCCGCAGCGCGGCTGAACGATAACTTCCAGACGCTGTCGACCGATTACGGCGACTACACGCAGATCGCCAACTCGGTCTATCTGAACGTCACCGCGCGGCCACGCTCAGGCCTCGTGCTGCAGGGCGGCTTCAACACCGCCAACACCGGCACCGACTACTGCGAGGTCCGTTCCACTATTCCTGAATGGACCGTGCTCGGTGCTCAGTCGCCGACCAATCCGTGGTGCGACACGTCCACGGGATGGGTGACGCGGGTGACCGGTCTCGGCACTTACACGATTCCGAAGGTGGACGTGCTGATAGCGGGCACGTTCCGCAGCGACCAGGGCGTCTCCCTGGCCGCGAACTGGGCGGCGCCCAACTCGGCAACCGTCGGTCTCAATCGTGCGTTCGCCGGCGTCGCCGGGACGACAGTCACCGTCAATCTGATTGAGCCAGGCACGCTCTATGGCGATCGCATCAACCAGTTCGACATGCGATTCGCGAAGATCCTGCGCTTCGGGCGCACGCGGACCAACGTCGGCGTGGACCTCTATAACGTCGCGAACTCGGCGCCGGTACTTGGCTACAACCAGACGTTCGTGGCGAACGGTGCGTGGCTGGCGCCGACCTCAGTGCTGCAGCCGCGTTTTGTGAAATTTAGTGCCCAAATCGATTTCTGATGGGGACGTAACGGAGGCGACGGAGAGAACGGGATCACACGGAGCAACGGAGAAACGGAGTTGGGTTTGTAACCCAAGAAATCTCCGTTGCTCCGTTGCTCCGTGTTGATCCGTTTCCTTCGCGATCTCCGTTATCCGGCGCTCAGGCTTTCACGAGCGCCTGAATCTCCTCGAGCACCATGTCAGGCACATCCTCCTGCAGGTTGTGCCCGCCGGGTAGTGCGCGGCCGCTGACCTTCGTGCCGCGCTCGTTCCAGATCTTCATCACGTCGTAGATCCGTCCCATCGCGCCCTTCTCGGCCCATAGCACGCGTAGCGGACAGGCGATCTTCTTGTGCAGGTCGGCCTCGTCATGCTTCAAGTCGATCGACGCGCCGGCACGATAGTCCTCGCACATCGCGTGGATGTTCTCGGGAGTGCCGGAGGTGCGTAAGTACTCGAGCTGAATCTCGTTCGTGGCGCGCGCCTTCTGTGCGGCTGTTGACGCCTTCAGTTCGTCCTCAGGGCCGGGTGCGGCGCGCAGGTAGTTGAA
>Ga0111538_10005735_pt1 | contig 16913 bp, 18 predicted proteins | sample SoiMethybrSBSTD1_FD_79669 | JGI IMG/M metagenome (GOLD analysis project Ga0111538, IMG submission 79669) | Bulk soil microbial communities from a Populus tree surrounding site in Tennessee, USA - Soil MetaG P. TD hybrid SBSTD1 (version 2)... | ecosystem: Environmental > Terrestrial > Soil >...
CTAGTTGGTAGTTGGCTAGTTGGTAGTGGGTTTCGCCGCGGCCTGCGCCGCCGGATCCATCTCTCCTAGCCAACCAGCCAACTACCAACTAGCTTTCGCCTGCTCCATCAGCGCCAGCGCCTGTTTCGCCTGCGCTGACCGGTCCCCGTTGAACATTGGGTCGACGGCTTTCGTCGCCGTGACGACGGCCGACGTCAGCAGATCGTGCGCCGGCTTCGACTCGGCCGGGACGTCAACCGAGATCACCAGACCCTGAATCCCGATCAGCGTGTTGCCGATGGCTTTCAGCACCGGCTCACTCGGCGACGCGACGGCGGACAGCAGAAACGGCGACAGCTGCTCGAAGCGCTCGACTGCGGGTTGCACGGTCGCCCGGTACGTCTCGCGTGGACCAGGTGTCGGTGGCGCGGAGACGGCTGGAGCCGCCGCCGGCGCGGATTGGCCGGCATCTGCGTTGGCTGGCGTCGCCCGTTTCTGCTGGGGCTGGATCGGCGCAGGCGCCGGTGCCGGCTCTGCCGAGAAGTCCACGTAGACGCGTGAGCCCACGACCCTGACCGCGCTGCGGGCGCGTTCGAGCAAGGTGATCCGGGCTTTGAGGCGCGCACCGTCCGCGGAGCCGGCGCCCAGAATCGACACGCCCATGACGAACCGCACGCCGGGCGGAGCCATGAACGATGTCGGCTTCGCCGGCATCACAACCGGTCCCGCATCGAGTTCCAGCACAGCGGCGCTGACGCGACGCGTGGCCACGTCTTTCGGCTCGCCGGTCAGCTCGAACACGAGCGATACGCGGTCGGACGCCGCGAGCAGTGCGACGTGTTGGAAGCGTGCCTCAGCAGCTCGCGCCGGCGATACGCCGAGGCCGAGAATCAGAAGCAGGGCGGCGGCCGCCCTCATCGGGTTGTCCAGTCACCCACGGAACCGCCCGCCATCGTGTTCTCGAGGCGGACGTTCGTACCGCTGACCCCTTGAGCCTCGAGGGCACGCTGCGCCGCGGCCGCTTCTTCCGCAGACACGTACGGGCCGACGATGACCTGATGAGACACGCCGTCAGGGTGCCGGCGGGTAAACGCCGGGAAGCCGGCTTCGACCAGCTGCGCCGCGACGGCGGTCGCGCGCTGCTCTGAGCGCAGCGTCGCGATCGTGACGTTGACGCTGTTGCGGACGTCGAGCGTGCGGATCTCCGGAGTCGAGACGGGCGCTGGCGCCGCGGCCGTCACAGGCGCTGCGGTCGGCTGCGGCTGGCTGCGCTGGGCGATCGCCTTCCAACCGACGCCGCCGGCGAGAAGCAGCACGACGGCCGCCGCCGCGGCGATCTGCAGCTGCACGCGCGGAATGCCGGAAGGCTGAAGGTTCAGGCGACGGGCGCCTTCCCGGACGATCTTCGCGTCGATGGTGCGCGCCTGCCGTTCGCAGCCGACTTCCAGCGCGCGATCGGCAAGCAGGTTGACGAGTCGCGGCACACCTTGCGACAGGGCCGCGACCGCTCGCGCCGCCGAGGGCGTGAAACGCACCCGCCAGAAATCACCCTTGACGAGCGGCCCTTGGGCCGGCTCCGCGCGCTGATCGGGTCCGCTGGCGACGCTCAAGCGATGGTCGATGTACTCCGCCACTTCGTTGCGCTGCAGCCCGGTCAGCTCGCATCGCCGCGAGACGCGTTGCCGGACCTGACGCATTTCCGGGCGGCCGAGCAGCACGTCCAGCTCGGGCTGGCCGGAGAGGATCACCTGCAGCAATGGCGGGCCGTCGCCATCGAGGTTCGACCAGAGCCGGAGCTGCTCCAGCAGCACGGGATGGAGATGCTGTGCTTCGTCGATGATGACAACCGCGCGGCCACCAAGTGGTGCGAGCGACATCAGGAAGCGCTGCAGCACCACGATCAGCTGGTGCAGCGGCGCCGGCACCACCCGGCGCGGTGAGCGGGTGTCGCGGTCGAGGACGCCGAAGTCGCTGAGCACCTGCGCCAGCAGCTCCTCGGCGGTGACGCACGGGTCGAGAATCAGCGAGACGAACGTGTTGGCGCCGCGCGCCTGCATCGCCGCCCGGCACAGCATGCTCTTGCCGGTTCCAACCTCACCGGTGATGACGATGAACCCTTCGCGACGTTCGAGCGCGCGGCAGACCTGATCGAACGCGATTGCATAGCTGTGGCTGCGGAAGGCAAAGCGGACGTTCGGCGAGAGGCTGAACGGCGGCTCTGCCAGCCCGTAGTACGCCTCGTACGAGGCCGGCGCGGTCGTCCGTCGCGCCATCATCTCGCGCGTGGCCGCCGGATAGTGGTCCACCGGCTGCCAGTCGATGTCCAGGTGGCCGTCCGAATTATCGAGGGATGTCATGACAACCTTCAGGCGTCGCGCCGGCGCAGCCGGCTGTTCGTCTGCGTTGTCTCGTCAACGAAATAGGCGTCGCAGGCGGCGTCGAGCAGCTCTCTGGTGACGTGCGGCTCCTCGCCCCGGTACTGGCACATCGCCTGAACCTGCTCGACCAGGTCGCGCGGCTGGCATGCGCGCAGCGGGCGGCCGCTCGGCTTGTAGTGACGACGGTGCAGGTAGGCCACCATCACCGGGTGGAACTTCACGTCCTTCCGTTCGCACACCATCTCGAAGATGCGGGCGAACTGCTGCAGGGTCGGATCTTCGATTTCGATCTTGTAGGGAATACGTCGGAGGAACGCCTCGTCGGCCAGCGACAGCGGGTCGAGGTTCGTGGCAAACACCGTCAGCACGTCGAACGGAATCTGAAATTTCTTGCCCGTGTGCAGCGTCAGATAGTCGACACGGCTTTCGAGCGGCACGATCCAGCGGTTCAACAGGTCTTCGGGCCGCATCCGCTGGCGGCCGAAGTCGTCAACCAGGAACACGCCGCCGTTGGCCTTGAGCTGCAGCGGCGCTTCGTAAAACTTCGAGACCTTGTTGAATGTGAGGTCGAGCATGTCGAGCGTGAGCTCGCCGCCGACGATCACGACGGGCCGGCGGATGCGCACCCAACGGCGATCGCGCTGCGCCTCCGCGATGATGCTGCTCGATGCCGTCTCGGTCTCGAGCGATTCGTGTGTGATCGGGTCGTACAGCGTGACGATGTAGCCGTCGATGTCGAGCGCGTACGGCATGTACATGTCGCCGCCGATGGCGCGGCCCAGGCCCTCACCGATGACCGTCTTGCCGTTGCCGGGTGAACCGTAGAGGAAGACCGCCTTGTTCGCGTTCACCGCCGGCCCGAGCTGCTCGAAGATGTGGTCGCTGATGACCAGGTGGGCGAACCCTTCGTGCAGCCGCTCACGGTCGATATGGCCGCGCACCGCCGACAGCGCCTTCATGGCGGCGACGTAGGTCTCGAGCGGCACGGGCGCCGGCCCGGTGTACTGGTTCACGTCGAAGTGCTGACGTGCGCGGTCGCGCCCCAGGTCGGTCAGCACGTACTTGTAGCCGGCCGTCCCGGCACCGGCAGCGCCGCGAACCTCGATCAGACGCTCGTGTCGGCAGCGCTCGATGATCGGCTCGAGAATCGGGTACGCGAGCCGCACGCTGTCCGACAACTGCAGGCCGGACATTTCGCCCGAGTGCAGCGTCTTGATGATGAGCGCTTCGACTTTGTCGGCCGTCAGACCCGTATCGGCGAGCGTCACCGGCACCGGCGGCACCGGAGCCGCGCGCGGGACGTCGACTTTCGGGGGCATCTGCGTCATTTTTCTGTTATCGGCACGAGCACCTGGACGATCTTGATCGCCGCCGGTCCGAGCGTCACCACCCAGATGGCCGGGAAAATACAGAGCACCAGCGGGAACACCATCTTCACGCCGGTTTTCGCGGCCGCCTCTTCCGCCCGCTGACGACGCTTGGTCCTCAACGTATCCGAGTGCACCCGCAGCGACTGCGCCACGCTCGTACCGAACTTATCGGTCTGAACCAGCATTGCCACCAGCGAGATCACGTCGTCCACGCCGGTGCGCTCGCCGAGGTTCTGGAGGGCTTCCGTGCGCGGCTTGCCGGCCCGCAGCTCGAAGTTGATGAGGCGCATTTCCTCGCACAGCTCGGGATGCGCAAAGGTCAGCTCCTCGCTGACCCGCTGGATGGCCTGATCGAGACCGAGGCCCGCCTCGACGCTGACCACCAGCAGATCGAGCGCGTCGGGCAGCGACAACTGAATCTTGTGCTGGCGCCGCTTCTCCATCCGCGCCAGCACGATGTTGGGCAGGATGTAGCCGAGACCGGCCGCACCAAACGCCATCACCACGTTCGGACGGAACACCAGCGGCGTCGCCAGCAGCGCAAACCCGATCGCGGCGGAGGCGACACGGATGCCGTTGAAGACGATCAGCGCTTCGCTGTTGCGGAAGCCGGCAGCGACGAGCCGGCGCTGCAGCTTGCCCATCTCGGACGGCGACTGCGGCGCCACGCGCCCCATCCGCTTGAACGTGTCCGAGATCTTGTCCCACGTTGGCGCCTGCACCGTCGGCATGCCGGCGCCACCGATCTCCGCCAGGCGTCGTTCGACGTGACCCGCCAGGCTGGGTGCCAGCGCAATGTATGCGGCATAGGCGAGCAACGCCACGAAGAGAAATGCGAGTACTGGCAGCAGGATCGTCACGTCACACCTCTATCTTGATCACCTGGCGGATCCAGAAGTAGCCGACTGTCTGCATCACGCCCGCGCCCATCAGCATCGTCTTGCCCATCTGCTCGGTGAACAGCGTGTTCATGTGATCCGGGCTGAGATACGCGAGGACGACGCCGAGGACCGGCGGCAGCGCCAGCAGCACATAGCCGGTGAACCGGCCGTGGGCGGTGTGCACGCGCACCTGGCGAAGGATCTTGAAGCGCTCGCGCACGACGTGCGCGAGATTGTTGAGAATCTCCGCCAGGTTGCCGCCCGTCTCCCGCTGAATCGTCACCGCGGTGGCGAAGAAGCGAACGTCGAGCAGCGGCACCCGATCGGCCATTTCGAAGAGGCACTCCTTGAGCGGCAAACCGAAGTTCTGCTGGTCGAACGTCTTCTTGAACTCGGGTCCGACCGGCTCGGCCAGTTCGTCGGCGACCATTCCCAGCGACGTCTGGAATGCGTGTCCGGCGCGCAGCGCACGCGCCAGCAGGTCGAGAGCCTCCGGGAACTGCTCTTCGAATTTCTTGATGCGAGCGCCACGGCGGTTCATCAAGTAGAGGATCGGCAGCGCACCAAGCAGCAGCCCCGCCGGCGCCGCCGCCACCGACGGCGCAAACATCAGCACCCCGAGCATGCCGAGCAGTCCGAGCGCGCCGCTGACCACGAGGATGCCACTCGACGTCGCCTTGACACCCGACTGCTCGATCAGGCGGCTCAGGCCGATGCCCGCCCCGGTCTTCCCGATCAATTTGCCGACACCCGGCAGCGGACCCTGTTCGTCGGCGCGCACGACCGAGGTCGGTTCCCCGGCGGTGGTAATCGACATCGAGCCGACTTCGCGGAGCCGCTTGGCGAGCCGGCGCTGCGCGAGATTCCCGGGGATCGAGCTCAGCGCCCAGCCGACACCCATCGAGATGCCGGTGACGATCAGAAAGACGCCGATGGCAAGCAGCATTTACCGCACCTCTTCTGCGCCTGAGAACATCTCCGGCGGCAGGTTGATCCCGGCTGCACGCAGACGCTCCCAGCACTTGGGGCGGACGCCTGTCGCGCGGAACCGGCCCGTCACTTTGCCTTCCGGGGAGATGCCGGTCTTCTCGAACATGAAGATGTCCTGCATCGTGATGATGTCGCCTTCCATCCCGGTGATCTCCGAGATGGTCGTGACGCGACGCGCGCCGTCGCTCAATCGCGATTGCTGGACGACGATGTTGATCGCCGACGAGATCTGATGGCGCATCGCCCGCTCGGGCAGGTTGGTCGCACCCATGGCGATCATCGTCTCGATACGGGTCAGCGCGTCACGCGGCGTGTTGGCGTGGACGGTCGTCAGCGAGCCGTCGTGGCCGGTGTTCATCGCCTGCAACATGTCGAGCGCCTCTTCGCTGCGGACCTCGCCGATGACGATGCGATCGGGGCGCATACGCAGGGCGTTGACGACGAGCTGCCGCTGTTTCACCGCGCCCTTGCCTTCGACGTTGGCCGGTCGCGTCTCGAGCCGCGCCACGTGCTCCTGGCGCAGCTGCAACTCGGCCGCGTCTTCGATCGTGACAATGCGCTCGTGCTCGGAGATGTAGCTCGAGAGCACATTCAGCAGCGTCGTCTTACCGGCGCCGGTGCCGCCGCTGATCAGGCAATTCAGACGTCCCTGCACGCACGCCGACAGGAAGGTCAGCATCGGCTGCGTCAGCGCCTTCAGCTTGACCAGGTCGTCGGCCTGCAGCCGTTCCGCCGGAAAGCGGCGGATCGAGAGCAGCGGCCCATCCACCGCCAGCGGCGGAATGATGGCGTTGACACGGGAGCCGTCGGCGAGACGCGCGTCCACCATCGGCGAGCTGTCGTCGATGCGGCGCCCGACGCTGCTGACGATCCGGTCGATGACCCGCAGCAGGTGCTTGTCGTCCTGGAACGAGGCGGTCACACGCTCGAGGATGCCGCGCCGTTCGACGAAGACCTGCTTGTAGGTGTTGACCAGGATGTCGTTGATCGACGGATCGCGCAGGAGCGGCTCGAGCGGGCCGAGGCCGAAGACGTCATCGAGGATTTCGGCGAACAACGTCTCCCGCTCGGTCAGGCTGATCGGTGTCGCTTCTTCGGTGAGGAGCGTTCCGAGCAGCGTCCGGATCTCACCTTCGGCGCGGGCGCGATCGGTCTGCGCCAGCGCTTCGAGGTTGAGCCGGTTCAGCAGCTTGCGGTGGACGTTGGCGCGCAGTTCGAGATACTGCGGGCGCGGCGCCTGCGGGCGCGTTGGCGGCGCGATCGAGGGTCTCGGATTGGCAGCTGTGGCGGTGGGAGTCATGGGCGTTTACCAGAGTGAAGCCAGACGTGAAAGTGAAATCATGCCGTTTCCAGGATCCTGTGCCTGCGTGGCGACACCTTCGGCGTCAATCAGCCGACGCGTGAAGCTGTCGAACTGCGACGCCAGCGGCGTGTTGCCGGTCAGCGACAGCGGGACGCCGGAGTTGAGCGCCGCCGACACGGTCTTGTAGTCGCTCGGGAACATGTGATCGATCGGGTGGCCGACCGCCGCCTCGATCTGCGCCGGCGGAATCGGATACGGCTCGGCCGCACGATTGAGCAGGAAGCGCACGCGATCGGCGGACGCGCCCATCTGCCGGATCCGATCGAGCAGACGCTGCGCGTTGCGGATCGACGGCACGTCGGGGTTGGCGACGAGCCCGATCATGTCTGCCGTATACAGCGAAGCGAGGACGCTGGCGTTGATCTGGCTGCCGGCGTCAACGATGACGTAGTCGTACTCCTCGCGCAGATGCCGGAGGATTTCCTCGAGTCCGGCACCGTCCGATGAATTCGGCCGATCGAAGTTGTCCGAACCGGCGAGAATCTCGAGCCCTGATTTGTGCTTCGCGACCAGCTCGCGGAGAAACTCCGAGTCGAGCCGGTTCATGTTGTCGAGCGCATCGACCAGCGTGTAACGGCTGCGGACGCCCAGGAACAGGCCGACTTCGCCGAGCCCCGGCTTTAAGTCAACGACGACCGTCCGCTGTCCTGAGAGGCGCGCCAGCTCGACTGCCGAATTGACGGCGAGCGTCGTCGTGCCGGCGCCGCCCTTGGCGCCGAAGAACACGAACATCGTGCCGGCCTGCCCATCTCCAGACGCCGCGCGACGCGAGGCCGTGCGGCGAATCGCTTCGTGCCACGTCTCGTCCGGCGGAAAGGTGAAGAACTCATTGGCGCCGGCGCGCATCGAGCGCAGGATGAGATCGGGATTCGGTTCGCTGGCGATGACGAAGATGCCGGTCGTCGCCGACGCGGCCCGCAGCGCCTCGACGCGGGCCATTGCCGACGCGGCGTCCTGCCGACCGTCAACGATGAACAGGTCGGCTTTCCGGGTGCCAGGGCCCTCCGCCATGACCGACATCGGCACCGGGCCGCTGCGCAGCAACGCCCCCACCTGCGTGTGGAACGCGTCGTCGTGGCTGAGGATCATTCCAACGAGTCGTGCCATCTATTTCACCAATCTGATTGCGCGGGGGTAGACGCCGTCAGGTGCCATCGGCAGGCTCTGGTCGATGACGCCGGTGATCGGCACGATGCGGCCATAGGCCTCGTTGCCATTGAACCCTTCGAGGAAGAACCCGAGCCAGTTGCGCGAGAACAGCGTCGCGTCGCGACCGTTCATCTTGCCGTTTTCGTACATGTCGGGGTCGTAGAGCGGGATCGGGAATACGCGCGGACTCTGGCCCTTGTCGCTGACGACGCGCTTCGCGTTCCTGTCCCAGTAGGCATACGGATCCTGCGCGTACAGGTCCTTGAGGCCGGAGATCGTCGGGCCTTCCATCGCGCCCGGTTCCTGCACCATCTGCTTGTTGAGTCCGATGGTGGTCGTATTGCACTTGGCGATGTTGTCGCGATAGAAATCACCGCCAATGTCGCCGGGCATCTTCCACGAGTAGTACATCGTCGGGAAGATGTTGTTGCCCGTGCCGGCGCGCAGCACGAAGTAGGTGCCGGCGTCGTCCTCCGTCCACGTCTTGTGTGTGGCGCTCGGCGGAATGTAGACGTCGGCGTTCGGGATGACGGCTCCTTTTTTGTCGTAGCGGTGGAACGTGCTGTCGATCGTCCACTTCGGATCCTGGTGCTCTTCCCACTTGTCGGGAATCGTGAACGGCTTGACGCACGTCATCGCATTCGCCGGCGCCGCTTCCGCCGTCGCCGTGGCGGCGATGTCGAAGGTGCCGACGTTGAAGATGTCGCCGATCAGCGTCGGGATCGAATTCTTGCGGACCCACACCTGCACGCGGTCGTACTGGCCACCGCTGCCGATCGGGAAGGTGACGTCGGCCGGCTCGATGGCGACGTCGCCGCCGACGACCTTGTTGATCTTCGCGGCGCTGAGCGCGCTCTGCACCGCCGGACCGCCCGGCGAGCGATCGTCGAAGTCGTTGTAGACGAACGCTGTCGCACCGGCGAGCGCGGCGGCGTCGGCGGAGTTCTGCGCCTGCGTGCGCGCCGTCATGAAGAGACCGACGTCGATGGCGAGCGTCGTCGCCGCAAAAAACGCCATAAAGCCGACGCTGACGAAGACCATGGACATGCCGGTCTCGTCAGCAAGGCGCCGGCCCGCCGCGCCCCCGGCGCGACGGGCAGAAAAGATTTCGTGAACGGGCATGGCGACCGTCCTTTACTTGGTGGTTCCTGACTTTGCGAGCTCCGCCTGATAGGCGGCCTCGGCGGCCTTCACCTTGGCAGCGGCGGCATCGACGGCCGCCTGCTTCCGCTTCTCTTCTTCAGCGTTGCGCGCGGCTTCTTCGGCAGCCTTCTTGTCCGCTTCGGCCTTGCGCCTGCCTTCCTCGGCGTCACGCTTCGCCTGTTCGCGGGCCAGTTTCTCCTGCTGCTTCTTTGCTTCTTCGAGCTGCCGCCGTTCCACCGCCGCGGCCTTTTCCTGCTCACGCGCCTCGGCGGCCGCACGTTCCGCATCCGCCTTCTGCGCCTTCTCGGCCGCGCGCCGCTCGGCAACCGTGGGCTCGGACGGCACGACCACGCCCCTCGGAAGGTTCTGGGCCGTTGCCTTCGGCTGCTCGGTGACGTCAGCGAGGCCCGCCGGCGGCGTCGCCGTGCTCGACTGCGGGAACGCCGCCGGCGGCGACGCCAGACCCTCGTTGTCACGCAGTGGCGACAGGTACGGCTCCTTCAGCTTCGGCAGCTCGCGGGTGACGCCGGGCGAGTTCTCCTGCAACAAGGTCGGCGTGATCATCACGACGAGCTCGGTGCGGTTCTTCTGCGCCGCCTTGCTGCGGAACAGGTAGCCGAGGATCGGGATGTCGCCGATGCCGGGAATCTTCGACATCGTCGACGTCATCGAGTTGTTCATCAGGCCGGCGATGGCAAACGTCTGCCCGTTCTTCAGCTCGAGCTCCGTCTGCGTGCGGCGGCTCATGAGCGCGGGAATCCGGAAGCCCTGGAGCTGGATGCCGTTGGCGAAGTCGAGCGTGCTGACCTCGGGACGAACCTTGAGGTGAATGCGGTCGCCGTCAACCACCGGGGTAAAGTTCAGGCGCACGCCGAATTCCTTGAACTCGATGGTGATCGCGTTGCCACCACCCTGCTGCGCCACCGGAATCGGGAACTCGCCGCCGGCGAGGAAGCTTGCTTCCTTTCCGCTCTCGGCAACGAGGTTCGGCTCGGCCAGGCTCTGGAACAGACCTTTGGTCTGCAGCGCCTTGATGAGGACGCCGAGGTCGTACTTCTCGCTGAAGATGAACAGGTTCAGGAAGTCGCTGAAGTTGATCTTGCCTTCGGCGCTGGTCACGTCCGACCCGAAGTCCGCCCAATCCGGGCCTTCCTTGCTCCACTTCAGATCCGAGTAGGTCGGCGCCGCAAACTGCTGCGTCGTCGTCCGCGCCAGTGTGTTGTTGATGCCGAGCGGCCCCGTAAACCAGGACACGCCCAGCTCGGTCAGCGCCGAGCGGCTGACTTCGGCGAAGCGCACCTTCAACAGCACCTGGTTGGTCGGTCCCGCCTGTACCTGCAGCAGGTTGACGACCTCTTCCTTCTTCTCGACGAACGCGGTGCCGAGGCTGACGACCTTTTCGGCCACCTCCTTGGTCGGCACCGTGCCGGAGAGAATGACGTCGCGGCCGTTGCTGGAGACCTTGATGTCATAGCGCGGGAACAGCTCCTTGACCTGGTCGGCAAGGCGCGCGACGTCGCGGCCGACCGAGAGGTCATAGCGGCGCACGGCGCCGGAGCGCTCCCACACGAACATCGAGATCGTGCCCGGCGTCTTGCCGTGCAGCAGCAGCTGGCTGGCCGACGTCACCATCGCATCGGCGACGTCGGCGTTGGTCAGCGACACACGGGCAATCGGAACGCCGATGTCGAGCACCTGCGATCGTCCGACGACAATCTGCACTGGTGTTGCAGGCGTGTCGATGACAGCGTTGGCCGCGGAGGCTGCCGCCGCGTTGGCGTTCGGCAGGGTCGCGACTTGTGCTCTGAGCGCGCCGGGCTGAAGCACGGCGACGATCAGAATCCAGACGGCTATCTTCCTCTTCATCTGCATGCTCCTCAGTGCACCACTTCCTGCGCGCGTTTATCCCCGCGGATGATTTCGACCGTCGGCAGCGGCGGCGGGGCCTGCACGACGACCGGCGCCGGCGCGGGCATCCGAACCTGCGCGACCCGCCTGATCGGCGTCGGCGTCCGGGCGGCCTGGCCGAGCAGGATGGCCGGCTTGATCCCCGGTGTCGCCGGCTGCGTCTTGTCGAGTGGATTGCGCAGCGCCAGCTGAATCTTGCCTTCGGTGCTGGCCAGCGTCAGCGCTTCGGACTGCAGCGGGTCGACCAGCAGCGTGACGACGCTCACCGAGATCGGCTTGTTGTCCTTCTCGACGTCGCGCTCGATACGGGTGCCGGCGGTCAGCACCGTGACGTTGTTCAGAATCACCTTCGACGTCATGTTTTCGGACTGGTTGTCCGGGCTGACCGTCACCAGGACGTCCACCTTCGAACCAGGCAGCACGTAGCCGGCGACGCCGATGACGTCGTTGACGCGCACCGACACCGCGCGCATGCCGTCCGGAATCATCGGCGGCAGGCCCGCGCCGGCGCCGACCGGCGCCAGCTTTGACGGCAGCAGCGGCTCGTTCTGCGCCACCGGAGCGATCAGCCCGCGGCCAACCAGCTCCTGCGGATTGTTGAACGTGCCAGCCGGTACCGCCTCGGACGGCCAATTGATGGTCCGCAGGTCCTCGGCGCGCAGTGCTGCGCCCATGTCAAGACTGCTGGCGGCAACAATGACCGGCGTCATCTTCGACGACGCTGAACCTGCCGGTTTCGCCTGCACGTATTTGTAGGTGCTGAAGGCGAAGACCGCGCCGACAGTCATAGCAAGCAGCAGAACGGTATAGATGCGTTTGCGAGGCATTGTTCCTCTAACCCCTATTCGTTTCGCATGATGGTGGTCGCCACCATGTCGAAGGCCTCCCCGGCCTTCGAGTCACTGACAATGAGTTGCGCGATCGGCTGAAGCACCATGAACTCGAACGGATAGTGGACCTGCACGCGTGTGGCCGGCGCCGTCACGGTGCCGGTCTCGTTGACATTGATCGTGGTGTTCGTGATCTGGATGTCCGTGGCCGTGCTGTCGACGACCGCCGCCGACAGGCCGCCATTCTTCAAATAGGTCTTGACGCGCGCGCGCACCGAAGCATCGGTATAGTCAGGCAGCACCGCCACCCGTGCGCCTTCACGCGACGCGTTGGTCACGACCTGCCACGACTGGTAGGCGCGGCCAAACTCGAGAATGCCGATGCAGACGAGCAGCATGATCGGCAGCACGAATGCTGTTTCGACCAGCGCCGCGCCGTCCTGCCGGCGCGCTCTTTGAAGCCACCGCATCATCCCTGCTCCTTACCAGCCCAACACGACCAGCGCTGCTCCACAGGCAATCGCCGGCGCGTAGGGAAAACGATTGTTGGCAGCCGGGTGCTCGATGACCGCCGTCATCGTCCGGCTGCGAGTCGTGACCAGCATCGCGGTCCCATACAGCGTCTGCCGCAGGCGGCCCCGCCACAGCGCCACCAGCAGGGCCATGACGCCGCCGAGAATCGCGGCCCGCAGAAACGCGTCGAACACATCCGCGGGGCCGAGCAGCGCGCCGAAGGCGGCCAGCAGCTTGACGTCGCCGGCGCCGGTGGCGCCGAATACGTGCGCGGGCAGCAGCAACGCCAGTCCCAGCGCCAGCCCGCCGAACGCCGCGCCAATCCCGACGGCGCCCCAACCGGTCATCGACAGCATCAGACCGAGTGCCGCCAGCCCCATCGTCAACACGTTGGGCACCCGGCGCTGTTTGATGTCGATGGCGGTCGCCGCGATCCCGGCGGCGATGACCAGCCCCGCGGTCAGGTTCATGGGATCGACGCCGCGATGACGTCCCAGAACACGGTGCGAATCGTCGTGCCGACCTGGGTAATCGCTGAGACCGCCACGAGCGCCACGAGACCGGTGAGCAATGCGTACTCGATCAGGTCCTGTCCGCTCTCGTCACGGCGAAACCGTCGCAGCACGGCGGTATAGATACTTGCGTCCATCAGCCTTTCTCCTTCGCGTGCGCGGGCGTAATCGCGCGAACACGTCAAAAGGGCGGTCCCGTAGCGGGCCCGCCCTTCCCATCGCGCGCTTACGGGGTCGCCGCGTCCGTCAGCTTGTCCTTGATCTGCTCGAAGATGTTGTTGACCTGCGTGCCCGCGTCCGTCAGCGCGACGACGCAGACGAGCGAGATCAACGCCACGAGCAGCGCGTACTCGATGAGGTCCTGGCCGCCCTCGTCAGCAATGAAGTTCTTGGCAAAATTCGTCAGTTTCATCTCTCCCCCTCGCACATCGTTTAAGCGGTCGTAGCGCGCATAGCGACGGCGCGTCGGCGCTGACGCGCCGCGCGCCGTGCGTCATGCCACGCTTACGGGGTCGCCGCGTCCGTCAGCTTGTCCTTGATCTGCTCGAAGATGTTGTTGACCTGCGTGCCCGCGTCCGTCAGCGCGACGACGCAGACGAGCGAGATGAGCGCCACGAGCAGCGCGTATTCGATCAGGTCCTGTCCTTCTTCGTCGCGAACAAAGGCGTTCACGTACTTCGTAAGATTCATGACTTCTCTCCGCGCGCCCGTGCGCGCATGCATTGCGGTTGAACGTGCGGCCAGCAGTTCTGGACGGCCGCGCCACAGGCCCTCTAAGCGCAACGGATGTGCCACGGCTGGGGTGCCGGTCACCGGATCACCCGAACTCGCAGAAACACCGGCGCTTGCGGACGGCCGCTTCAGGGAGGTGTCCGGGAGTGAACACGGGCGCGGCGGCCGAAAATCATCGGAACCGTAATGGTCCGGTCGCTTTTCGGGATCGCCCTCAGGTGCGATCAGCGCCGGCGCCGGTACACCAGCAAGTCAGCTCGTTTTGTAAGCGCGCTGACCATTTGCGCGCATCGCTGGCGAGCACCGCGGCGCGCGACACGCGCATTGCTGGCGCAGTGCGCGCCTCGATGCGCACCGGCGTGAATACGCATACCCGGAATGGCAATTGCCTTTGCCTGCGCAGACTCGTGCCGTTTCAGAGACACATTCCGTTTCGCCGCCGGCTCGTGGAAGGGATGTTCGCCGCGACATCGTTGGTGTTGCTGTGGATGATCATCCTGGCGATCGACGCCCGTGCCGGCGTGCAGCTCGCTGGCGCGGTGACGCGCGGGGTGTCGACGAACGGAGGCGCCGTGATGCAGGTCAGCAACAGCGTCGGCCACGTCACGCGATCGGTGTGGGAACTGTCGTATACCTACGGCCCGCTGATGACTTTCGGCTGCATTGCCATCGTGCTCGTCATCGTCATGACGCGCAGCACCAGGTAACCGATGTCGCTGATCCTCGCGATTGAACCGAACAAGAACCAGGCGCATCAGCTCACCTCGCTGGTGCGGACGCACCTGAAGGCGGAGCTCGTCACCGCGCCGACCGCCGCGGCGGCGCTGAGCGCCCTCGGCGATCGGATTCCGGACGTGGTGCTGACACCGGCGCTGTTCGGCATGAAGGACGAAGCCGCCCTGACCGATCGCCTCCGGCAGCTTGGCAGCGACGCCTCGCATGTGCACACGCTGTCCATTCCCATTCTGGCAACCGGTTCGTCGACAAAGGGATCGAACGGGCTGCTTGGGAAGAAGCGTGACAAGGACGGCGGGGATCAGGGCTGTGATCCCTCGGTGTTCGCCGAACAGATCAAGATCTACCTGCAGCGCGCCGCCGTCGAGCGGCGGGCGCAGGCCAGCGAGGCGTCGGCACGGGCGATGACGTCGAGCAGCGGAAACGCCGGCGGCAGTGATACCTCCGGCCTCGACGACATCTCGTCGTTCATGATGAGCGCGGATGAACTCGACGTCGACAGCCTCGAGCTGCCGACCGTTCCACCCCCGTCGCCACCGCCAGCGCCGCCTCCGCCGGCTGCGGCAGCCGCTGCAGTCGAAGACGAGGAACGCGCGAGCAAGAAGGCCAAGCCGAAGGCGGCGCCAAGCGCGGTCGAATCCGAGCTGGGCCTGGTCACCCCGCCCGCCGCGGGACCGCCGCTGTGGAAGGTGACCGAATCGATCGAGGACTTCTACGCCGGCACCGACAACACCGCCGCGCCGGAGGTCGTGCACCAGGCGGCGCCCGTTCGCCCGGTGCCGGTCGCGGATCCCGCGGCCGTCGCGAATCCGGTGACGCGCCCTGTGCAGACGTCAGTCGCCGCCCCCACGAACGGCCCGATCCGACGCGCAGCACGGACGACACCGCCCCAGCCCGACGACTGGGCGTACTTCGATCCGTCGCAGAGCGCGTTCAAGGCGTTGACCCGCAGGCTGGACGAGATCGCCGGCGCGGCCTGAGGTCACGGAGGGCACGGAGGGCACGGAGGAAACGGTCTCACAAGAGAAACGGAGGGACGGAGGCGAACGGAGATTTCGATTTCTTCGTACTTGGCCCGACGTGCGACACGCATTAAGTGCACGCCGAGTCCAGTCTTCGGCGAAGACCTTCCGAATTTATCGCGGCGACCAGTTTGCTCACATAGTCAGCATGCTGGTAGAGGCCCCCTTCCATCACATCACTCGCGACATCATCGCCGCCGCGATCGAAGTTCACCGCGTTCTCGGGCCAGGTCTGCTCGAGTCCTCCTACCGTCCTTGTCTCCAATACGAACTGACCGCACGACAGATGCCGTTCGTGACCGAGCGTGCCGTACCTGTCGTGTACAAAGGCATTCAACTCGATGGTCAGTATCGGCTCGACTTGTTAGTCAGTGGTGTAGTTGTCGTGGAGATAAAAGCCGTCTCCGACCTGCTCCCCATTCATCAGGCGCAGCTGCTGACGTACCTGCGTCTTGCCGGGTTACCGGTTGGCCTGCTGATCAACTTCAACGTCTCGAAATTGGCGACCGGGGTCAAGCGAGTGTTCAACCCGCAGGCGATGGAGGCAAGCGCGCGACCGCGGGCCTGAGGGGACGGAGATTACGGAGGTAACGGTTTAACAGGAGAAACGGAGGAACGGAGGACGAACGGAGAATCGTGGCCGTTCGATTGGCCGCCGACGGCGGCCACACGTGACGTACGGAGGCACGAATGCAAGCCATCTCCAAAACGTCAGACATGGCTTGTATTCGTGCCTCCGTACGTCACGTCAGTCGGCGTGCTTCGCACGCCGACGAATCGAACGGCCACGATGCCCAACGTCCGTCTCCGGCGGTGTCAGGTTTGTTGAGCGCGTTCGTCGTGTAGAGCACCTTGCGCACGTCCGGGGGAAAGGCGAAAAACAGGATGACTGCGGCCAGGCCTGACGACGATTGCTGGGTATTCGCGCCTCCGTACGGCACGTCACTCGGCGTCCTTCGCACGCCGCGAGTCGAACGGCCACGATGCCCAACGTCCGTCTCCGGCGGTGTCAGGCTTTTGTGTGTGGGGCGATGATGCGTCTCGGGCTGGTCAAGAGTTCGCCATACACGATCGCGAATTGATTGCGGGCAAGGCGCCAGCTGGCGACGATGAGAATCGTGGCCGTTCGATTGGCCGCCCGACGGCGGCCGCACGTGGCGTACGGAGGCACGAATACAAGTCATCTCCAACGTCAGACAATGGCGTGTATTCGTGCCTCCATACGTCGCGTCACTCGGCGTGCTTCGCATGCCGACGAGTCGAACGGCCACGATGCCCAACGTCCCCCTCTCCCCGGCGGTGTCAGGTTTTTTGTCTGTGGGGCGATGATGCGTCTCGGGCTGGTCAAGAGTTCGCCATACACGATCGCGAATTGATTGCGGGCAAGGCGCCAGCTGGCGACGATGAG
>Ga0111538_10005736_pt1 | contig 16909 bp, 16 predicted proteins | sample SoiMethybrSBSTD1_FD_79669 | JGI IMG/M metagenome (GOLD analysis project Ga0111538, IMG submission 79669) | Bulk soil microbial communities from a Populus tree surrounding site in Tennessee, USA - Soil MetaG P. TD hybrid SBSTD1 (version 2)... | ecosystem: Environmental > Terrestrial > Soil >...
AGGACAAAACCCTTGGAGGTCCGAGATGACATCGGCGATCACTGAAGAACGGACTGCGGCGGAAGGGACGACGGGCCCGGTCGTCCAGGCAAGCGAAATCACGCGGGTCTACGGCGAAGGCGACACCGCGGTCCACGCCCTCAACGGCTGCTCCGTGGACGTGGGGAGGGGCGAGCTGACGGCCGTCATGGGTCCGTCCGGCTCGGGGAAGTCGACCATGATGCACATCCTGGCCGGGCTCGATCGGCCGACCTCGGGATCGGTCTCGATCGCCGGCACGGACATCACGAAGCTCGGCGACAACGAGCTGACAAAGCTCCGCCGCAAGCACATCGGCTTCATCTTCCAGTTCTTCAACCTCCTCCCGATGCTGAACGCGGAGGAGAACATCAGGCTTCCGCTCGAGCTCGCCGGCAACAAGATCGACGAAGCGTGGGTCGAAGAGGTCATCAAGCGAACCGGCCTCGACGACCGCCGCACCCACAGGCCTTCAGAGCTTTCGGGCGGCCAGCAGCAGCGTGTGGCCATCGCCCGGGCGCTTGCAACGCGCCCGACCGTCATCTTCGCGGACGAGCCGACCGGAAACCTCGACTCCCACACGAGCGCCGAGATCCTCGACCTCGTGCGCGAAATGGTCACCAACTATGGACAGACGACCGTCATGGTCACCCATGACGCGCACGCCGCCGCCATCGCCGACCGTGTCCTCTTCCTCGCGGACGGCTGCATCGTCAAGGAGCTGCGCGGCGCCGACGCCGGCCAGATCCTGAGCGCGATGGAGGAAGTGAGCCGGCAATGATCCGCGTCGCCCTCCGAGGCCTCGCCGGGCGCAAGCTCCGAGCGACGCTGACGGCGTTCGCAATCATCCTCGGCGTGGCGATGGTCAGTGGGACGTACGTCCTCACCGACACCATCGACAAGGCGTTCGACAACATCTTCAGCGAGACGTATGCGAATACCGACGCCGTCGTCTCTGGGAAGACCGCCGACATCTCCTTCGAAGGCGACTCGGCGGACACGCCGCCGGTCGACGAAAGCGTGCTGCCGCAGATCAGGGCTCTCCCTGATGTGGAGTCGGCGGCGGGAGCCGTCATCGACGACACGAACACGAAGATCCTGAAGAAAGACGGCGACGCCGTGAACACGGGTGGGGCCCCGTCCTTCGGCTTTGGGCTTGACCCCGCCCTCCCTCAGTTCAACCCGCTGAAGCTCCTCGAGGGCAAGTGGCCGACGGGCCCGGACGAAGTCGTGATCGACGCGACCACCGCGGACGAGCAGGGCTACAAGATCGGCGACTCGATCAAAATCGCCACCCTGAAGCCGGTTCGCTCGTTCGACCTCGTCGGGCTCGCGCAGTACGGCGACGTCGCTTCGATCGGCTCGGCGACCTTCACCGTCTTCTCGATTCCGACGGCGCAAGCCCTCCTCGACCGCGAAGGGTCGTACGACACCATCTCGATCGACGGGAAGGAAGGCGTCACCCAGCAGGCGCTTGCCGACGAGATCAAGCCGATCCTGCCGCCCACCGCCCAGGTGCGAACGGCCGACGCCCAGGCCAAGGAGGACGCGAAGGACGTGTCCTTCACGAAGTTCATCCGCTACTTCCTGCTCTCGTTCGCAGGCGTGGCGCTGTTCGTCGGGGCGTTCGTCATCTTCAACATCCTCTCGATCACCGTCGCGCAGCGCGTGCGCGAGTTCGCCACGATCCGGACGATCGGCGGATCGCGGAAACAGATTCTCTGGTCGGTCGTGCTCGAGGCCTTCGTCATCGGCCTCGTCGCGTCCGTAATCGGCTTGTTCGTGGGAGTCGGGCTCGCCGCGGGACTGAACGCGCTCTTCAAGGCGATCAACGCCGACCTGCCGACCCAGGGGCTCGTCTTCGCGCCGCGAACCGTGATCGTGTCGCTGCTGATCGGCGTCGGCGTCACGGTGATCGCAGGCCTCATCCCAGCCATACGGGCCACGCGGATACCGCCGATCGCGGCAGTGCGCGAAGGCTCGGAGCTCCCGAAGTCCCGCTTCTCGAAGTACGTGCCCTACATCGCGATCGTGGTCATCGGGCTCTCGGTCACGCTCCTCGCGTACTCGCTCTTCAAGGACAAGCTCGACACCGCGCCACGCCTGATTTCGATGGCCGTCGGGGTGCTGCTCCTCTTCGTGGGCGTCGCAATGGTCTCCTCCCGAACCGTGCGGCCACTCGCGGTCGGCACGAACCCGATCGCGAAGTGGGGGGTCGTCCTCTTCTCGATCCTCGTGTACCCGTTCACGCTGAGCTACTGGCTCTTGCGCTCGGCCGCGTTCGGCACCGGAGCAAGGAAGCGCCTGACGGCGCTGCTCGAGTCTGTCGCGATCCAGGTCGCCCTCATCGTGCTGGCGGCTCTCCTCCTCAGCACGTTCGTCGGCGTCCTGATCGTGGCGATTTTTGCCGGAACGGACTTGGCCGTGCTCACCATGTGGGTGCTCAGCAAGGTGCGGGGGTTCCAGCCGGAGTGGCCCGTCGAGTTCCCGAATGTGCGGCCCGAGGGCATGGTCAACGACGTCGCGAAGGAGAACTCGCGTCGCAACCCGGGCCGGACCGCTTCGACGGCGGCCGCCCTCATGATCGGTATCGCTCTGGTCACGTTCGTGGCCGTGCTCGCGAGCGGGATGAAGAAGTCGAACCGCGGAGCGATCGAGGACCAGGTCAAGGCCGAATACGTCGTCACGGCCCAGGACGGGTTCTCGCCCTTCGTGGCGGAGGCCGGTGAAGCGGTGCAGCAGTCACCGGACGCCCAGTTCGTCACGAGCGTCCGCTCCGACCTGAGCGAGGCAGACGGCGAGAGCGGGTACGTCACCGGCATCCAGCCGGGCGCGATCGCGCAGGCGTATCAATTCGACTGGAAGGAAGGGTCGGACGCGGTGCTGGGCCAGCTCGGTCGGAACGGCGCGATCATCTCCGACGACCTCGCAGACAAGAAAGACCTGGCCGTCGGCGATACATTCGTCCTCCTGACTCCGAACGGGAAGAAGACCGAGCTCGTGGTCAAGGGGATCTACTCGCCGCCGCCTTTCTTCCCCATGCTGGGCAACGTCTCGATCCCGCAGACGCTCTTCGACTCGATCATCGACCGGCCGCGGAACTCCTTCGTCTTCGTCAACGTCCCCGGCGAGCCCACCGCAGCGACCACCGCGTCGCTCAAGGCTGCCGTGAAGGACTTCCCGGACTCCAAGGTGCAGACGCGGGTTGCCTGGATCGACCAGCAGGACCAGGAATTCAACAGCTTCCTGAACTTCCTCTACATCATGCTGGCGCTCTCCGTGATCATCTCGCTCGTCGGGATGGTGATCACGCTCCTCCTGTCGGTGCACGAGCGCACGCGTGAGCTGGGCATGCTGCGCGCGGTCGGCATGACGAGGCGCCAGGTGCGGAGGATGATCCGCCACGAAAGCGTCATCACGTCGCTGATCGGCGCTGCGCTCGGGCTACCGCTCGGCATCTTCCTCGCCATCCTGATGACGAAGGCGCTCTCGCAATTCGAGGTCAAGATCGCGATTCCGTACGTGCAGCTGATCGTCTTCGCGATCGTGGCGATCGTCGTCGGGATCCTCGCGGCGATCCTGCCTGCCCGGCGGGCGGCGAGACTCAACGTCCTGAACGCGCTCCAGTACGAGTAAGCGCATCTGAGGGGCTCGGTCTCACGACCGGGCCCCTCTCTAGGCTTGCCGTGTGGAGAAGAGCAGGCTCGAGGCGTTCTCGGACGGCGTCTTCGCGATCGCGATCACGCTGCTCGTCCTCGAGATCGTCGTCCCCCACATCGAGGAGCACGGGGATCTCGGCCAGGCGCTGCTCGACCTCTGGCCGTCGTACCTCGCCTACGCGACGAGCTTCCTCACGATCGGGATCATGTGGATCAACCACCACACCGTGTTTCGCCAGCTCGGTGCCGTAGACCACCGTTTCCTCTTCATCAACCTCGGGCTTTTGATGTGTATCTCGTTCGTGCCGTTCCCGACGACGCTGCTCGCCGACTACGCATGGGGAGGCGAAGGTACCTCGGCGGCGCTGGCCTACGGGATCACGCTCACCATCACGGCCCTCTTCTTCAACTTGCTCTGGCGCTACGCGGCCTGGAACAACCGCCTGATCAGGCATGACGCCGACCCGCAGGAGGTGGACGGGATCTCGCGCGCGTACCTGCCCGGGCCATTCATGTACGGGGGCGCCACGCTCGTCGCGCTCGTGAGCCCCGAGGCGAGCGCCACGCTCTATCTCGCCGTGGCGGTCTTCTACGTCGGCTCGAGCTCGTTCTTCGGCCGCGAGGAAGCGGCCCTCTAATAGGGCGTCGGCGCCTCGCCGGCGAGCTCGACGGGGCGCTGCGAGCCGCTGAAGGCGCGCACGGTCCCGGCGATCGCCTCGTCGATGTCGTCGGCGGAGATGTCGAGGTGCGTGACCGCGCGGAGCACGTCCTTCCGGGCGGCGAACGAGAGCAGGACGCCCTCGGCGCGGATCCGCGCGACGGCTTCGTCCGCGGTCAGGCCGAGGCGAGCCGCGTCGAGCTGCACGAAATTGGTCTCGACCTGGTCGAGCTCGACGGGCAAGCCGGCCTCTGCCAGGCCCTCCGCGAGCCGGCGGGCGTTGGCGTGGTCCTCGGCCAGCCGGTCGACGTTGTGGTCGAGCGCGTAGAAGCCGGCGGCCGCCACGACGCCGGCCTGGCGCATCGCGCCTCCGAAGAGGTGCTTGTAGCGCCGCGCCTTCGCCATGCGCTCCCGCGACCCCGCGATGACCGCTCCTAGCGGGCAGCCGAGCCCTTTGGAAAGGCAGAGCGTGACCGTGTCGAACTCGCGCCCGTACTCCGCTGCCGGAGTCCCGCTCGCGACCGCGGCGTTCATGAGCCGCGCGCCGTCGAGATGCACCGAGAGCCCGTGTGCCCGTGCCTCGGCGACCACCTTCTGGAGATGCGCGAGCGGCCAGACCCGGCCGCCGCCGCCATTGTGAGTGTTCTCGATGCAGACGAGCCTGGTCGGCGCCGTGTGCAGGTCGCCCGGTGGGTTGACCGCCTCGCGAACGTCCTCGGCGGTAAAGATCCCGTGCGCGGTCGGCAGCGACTTCATCACGAGCCCGGAGTGCACCGCCGGACCGCCGAGCTCGTAGCGGAAGACATGCGCCATCTCCTCGGCGATCACCTCGTCGCCGGGTTCCGTCAGCGTGCGAAGCGCGATCTGGTTCGCCATCGTGGCCGTCGGGAGGAAGACCGCCTCGTCCTGGCCGAGGAGCTCCGCCGCGCGCTCCTCGAGCGCGATCACCGTCGGATCCTCGCGTTTCTGCTCGTCCCCGACCTCGGCCTCGGCAATCGCCCGCCGCATCTCGGGCGTGGGCTGGGTCAGCGTGTCGGAGCGGAGGTCGACCACGGGCTCAACGGTAGCTAAGCGAAAAACGTGTCGTCATCCGAGTACGGCGGGGCGCAGCAGCAGAGGAAGCGGGCGCCCGCCGGCCCGGCGGTGATCCCGTGCCACGCGCCGGCCGGGATGAGGACCGCCTCGCCGGCGCCGACCTCGCGCGAGTCCCCCTCGACCTCCATCTCGCCTCCTCCCTCGAGGAAGACGTAGATCTCCTCCGACCTGGCGTGGTAGTGGCGCCGCGTGGACCGGCCAGGATCCAGGCTCGCCTCGGCCAGACTCTGGTTCGCCGCTCCGCCTTGCGCGGAGTCGAGGAGCACTCGGATCGTCGAGCCGTCCAGGGTCGTGAACGCCTCGGCGTCCTCGCGCGAACGGACTTCCATCGTCAGCGCCGGCGGCGGTCGGAGCGCTCGCGCTGCCTGCGCTCGGCCTCCTCGATCTTCCCGAACGTCCGCCGCAGCCAGCCTCCCTGATCAAGGCGCTCGTCGAGCGCGGCGTTTCGGGCCGCATGTTCGCGTGAGCGCTCGAGGAGAATCTCGCGGAGGTCGTCTTGTTCCTCGGGCCCGAGCTCCTCGGAGAACTCCGCGATCGCGCCCGCGAACGCCTCGCCATCGTGGCGCTCGCGAAGCACGCTGACGCGGTCCTCGATGTCTTGCCGGGACCAGACGCGATCGGTCATGCGCCCTTCTGCGCCTCGACGGTCTCGCCTTCGGCTCGCTCACCGCGAAGGTCGGGATGCTGGTCGAAGCCGTACTTGACGATCGCCCGCTTGGCGGCCTTGACCTCGTCGAGGCGACGGACCGGCCGGCGGTGCGGCGCTTCCTTCAGCATCTCCGGATCGCTCGCTGCCTCCGCGGCGATCTTCTCCATTGCGTCGCAGAACGCGTCCAACGTTTCTTTCGGCTCCGTCTCGGTCGGCTCGATCATGAGGGCCTCGGGGACGATCAGCGGGAAATAGATCGTCGGCGGGTGGAACCCATAGTCCATGAGGCGCTTGGCCACGTCGAGCGCGTTCACACCGTGGTCGCGCTTGAGGTTCCGCGCCGAGAGAACGAACTCGTGCATGCAAAGCCGCTCGAAGGGAAGGTCGTATGTGCTCTTCAGGCGGCTGAGCATGTAGTTGGCGTTCAGGACCGCAACCTCGGACATGCGACGGAGCTCCGGTCCGTACGCGCGGATGAAGGCGTACGAGCGGACGAAGACGCCGAACGGCCCGGTGTACCCGCGCACCTTCCCGATCGACTTCGGCCGGTTGTAGTCGAGCAGGAACTCGTTCCCGTCCCGAATGACGGTCGGTGCCGGAAGGAACGGCTCCAGGATGTCGCGCACGGCTACCGGGCCGCCGCCGGGCCCGCCGCCTCCGTGCGGCTGGGAGAAGGTCTTGTGCAGGTTGATGTGGACGATGTCGAAGCCCATGTCGCCCGGTCGCGAGATCCCGCACACTGCGTTCAGGTTCGCCCCGTCGTAGTAGAGGAGCGCGCCCGCGCCGTGGAAGATCTCCGCGACCTCCTCGATGTGCTCGTCGAAGAGCCCGAGGGTCGAGGGGTTGGTCAGCATCAGGCCGGCGGTCTCCTCGTTCACCTTCGCGCGCAGGTCGTCCAGATCGAGGTTCCCGCGCGCGTCCGTCTCGACCTTTTTCAGCTCGAACCCGGCCATCGTGACGCTCGCCGGGTTCGTCCCGTGCGCCGTGTCGGCGGTGATGACGAACTTGCGCTGCTCCGCCTCGCCGCGGTCGGCGAAGTACGCGCGCATGAGCATGAGCCCGGTCAGCTCTCCCTGCGACCCCGCCGCGGGCTGGAGCGAGACCGCGTGCAGGCCGCAAACCTCGGCGAGGATCTCCTGCAGGCGCCACATGAGCTCGAGCGCGCCCTGCGCCCCGTCCTCCTCCTGCAGCGGATGGAGGTCGCGGAACCCCGGGAGCGCGACCACGCGCTCGTTGACCCGAGGGTTGTGCTTCATCGTGCAGGAGCCGAGCGGGTAGAAGCCGGTGTCCACCCCGAAGGTGCGGTCGGCCAGAGCAGTGAAATGGCGGACGATCTCCGGCTCGGCGAGCTCGGGAAGGCGCGGCGGCTCGCCACGACGGAGCTCCTCGGGCACCTCCGCCGGTGGGAGGTCGTAGCTCGGGAGCGTCCCGGCCGTGCGGCCGGCCTGCGACTTCTCGAAGATCAGCTTCACGCGGCCAGCACCTCCGCCAGGCGGTCGATGTCGCCGGGCGAGCGCTTCTCGGTCACGCAGACGAGCAACGCGTCTTCCATTCCGGAGTAGTCGCGCTTGAGCGCGTAGCCCGGGTGGACGCCTTGCTCACGCGCAGCTCGGATTGCTTCCTCGGCGGGACGTCCGGCGCGCACGGCAAACTCCTTGAACGTTGTCCGGTCAGGAAACACCAGCGGAAGTCCGAGGCGATCCTTCGCATACGCCGCGAGGCTCATGCAGGTCTCCCCCAGCTCGCGCAGTCCCTGTGGACCCAGCCATGAGAGGTGCGCCAACCCGGCGAGGGCGAGGAGTGTCTGGTTGGTGGTGATGTTGGAGGTGGCCTTCTCGCGGCGGATGTGCTGCTCGCGGGTCTGCAGCGTGAGGACATAGCCGCGTTCACCCGCGGTGTCGGTCGTTTCGCCGACGATGCGGCCCGGCATGCGCCGGATGTAGTCCGAGCGCATTGCGATGAAACCGTAGTGCGGCCCGCCGTACGACTGATAGTTGCCGGCGCCCTGCCCTTCGCCGATCGCAATCGCGCAACCGTAGCCCCCGGGCGCCTCGAGGACTCCGAGCGAGACCGGGTCGACGTGGGCCACGGCGAGGGCCTCGGCTTCGTTCGCGACCGCTGCGAGCTCGGGAGCCGGCTCGAGGCAGCCGAAGAAGTTCGGCTGCTGGAAGATGACGCAGGCAGCGTCTTCGGCCGCCTTGCGGACGTCGTCCGGGTCGGTGATCCCGTCAGTGTGCGGAACCTCGACGACCTCGAGCCCGAAGCCGGGCGCGTACGTCTTCACGACCTGCCGGACCTGTGGGTTCAGCGCCTCCGTGAGGACGACCTTCGTGCGGCCGGTCGTGTGCTTCGCGACGTAGCAGGCGTCCGCGGCCACCGTCGTGCCGTCGTACCCCGAGGCGTTGGAGACGTCCATACCGGTGAGCTCGCAGATCACCGTCTGGTACTCGAAGATCGCCTGGAGGACGCCCTGGCTCATCTCCGGCTGGTACGGCGTGTACGCGGTCAGGAACTCGCCGCGGGCGAGGATCGCGTCCACGATCGCGGGCACGTAGTGGTCGTAGATCCCCGCGCCGAGGAAGGAGAGCTCCCGCCCGGTGTGGGCATTCCTCCCCGCCAGCTGTTCGAGATGGGCGACGAGCTCCGGTTCCGAGAGCGCCGGCTCGAGATCGAGCGGCCGGTCGAAGCGGACTCTCTCGGGGATGTCCTGGAAGAGCTCGTCGATCGAGGAGACCCCGATTGCGGCGAGCATCGCCTCCTGGTCGGAGTCCGTGAGCGAGAGGTAGCGCACGCTACTGCTCTTGGAGAAGAGCCTTGTACGCCGCCACGTCGAGGAGCCCGTCGGCCTCGCCCGGATCGCTGAGCCGGATCTTGATCAGCCACCCGTCGCCGTACGGGTCGTCGTTCACCTTCTCCGGCTCCTCCTGCACCATCTGGTTCACCTCGATGACCTCGCCGGTGAGCGGCGAGATCAGGTCGGAGACCGCCTTGACGGACTCGACCTCCCCGTAGCTCTCGTCCGCCGCGACCGAGGCGCCCTCGTCGGGCGGCTCGAAGTGGACGAGTTCGCCGAGCGCGTCCTGCGCATACCACGTGATGCCGACGACGGCCGTGTCGCCGTCGACACGCGCCCAGTCGTGCTCGCGGTGGTACCTGAGGTTTTCCGGATACGACTCGTCGGCAGCCAATTACTCCTCCCGTTTGTAGATCGGCTTCTTCACGATATGAGCAGCGCGAGGCCTCCCGCGGAGGTCGACGGTCATCGTCGTCTCAGGGGCGGCACGCGCGGCGTCGACGTACGCGAGCCCGATGCCCTGGTCGAGCATCGGCGAGAGCGTGCCGGACGTGACCGTCCCGCCCTCTTCGATCGCCATGCCCTGCCGTGGGATCCCTTTGTCGTCCATGACGAAGGCGACGAGCTTCTCGGCGGTGCCCTCCTCCCTCTGCCGGCGCAGCACCTCGACGCCGGTGAACTCCTTGTCGAGTTCGCAGGCCCAGCCGAGGCCGGCTTCGATCGGCGTCCGCTCGGGCCAGATGTCGTTTCCGTGCAGCGGGTAGCAGACCTCGAGGCGAAGGGTGTCGCGCGCGCCGAGGCCGCAGGGGACGATGCCTGCGTCGAGGATCGCGTCCCAGAGCGCGACTGCATCGTCGGGCGCGCAGCCGAGCTCACAGCCGCGCTCCCCGGTGTAGCCGGTGCCGGCGATGAGACAGCGCACGCCGAGCACGTCGCCCTCGCGGAATGTGAACGGTTCGACGTCGATACCGAGCCGCGGCAGTGCTTCGGGCCCCTGGACGGCGAGTAGCGCCCAGTCCGCCGACACGTCCTCCGTCTCGGAGAGGGCCGCGTGATCGGGCTCGACGTTCGAGGCGTTCACGACGAGGAAGTAGTCGTCGGTGCCGCGCCGATAGGCGATGAGGTCGTCGACGATCCCGCCCTGGTCGTTGGTGAGCAGCGTGTACTGCGCGTCGCCGTCTCCCGCCTTGTCGAGGTCGTTGGAGAGCCGCGCCTGCAGATAGTCGTGGGCGCCGTCCCCCGAGAGCTGCAACTGTCCCATGTGCGAGACGTCGAACACACCTGCGGACGCCCGCACCGCGCGGTGCTCGCCGACGATGGACGTGTACTGCACCGGCATCTCCCAGCCGGCAAACGGAACGAGGCGCGCGCCGAGAGCGGCGTGGCGCTCGTACAGAGGCGTGCGCCGGAGCGTCTGCACCGGAGCGGATCCTACCGCTAACCGACGGGCCTGAAGCGCGCCGTGAAGTGGCGTAGCACGGGCGCCTCGGAGGTCATCTCGAGGCCGCGCACCGAGCCCGGGTCCGCAACCACCTCGGCAGCCGCATCCCCCGCCTGCTCGAGCTGGCGGGAGCTGTAGACACGCCGCGGAACGGCGAGGCGCACGAGCTCGAGCGGAGGCACGCGGTTCTCCCCGCTCAGCGGGTCGCGCCCTGCCATGACCGAGCCGATCTCGACCCCGCGCACGCCGCCGGCGAGGTAGAGCGCGCACGTGAGCGCCTGGGCCGGAAACCGGGCCGCGGGAATCTCCGGAAGCATCCGGCCGGCGTTGAGGTAGACGGCGTGCCCGCCGACCGGCTTGAGAATCGCGGCGCCTTGCTCCTCGAGCACTGCGCCGAGGTAGGCGACCTGCTCGATTCGGTGGCGAAGGTAGTCCTCCCCGAGCACCTCCTTGAGCCCGACCGCGATCGCCTCGAGGTCGCGCCCGGCCAGGCCGCCGTAGGTGGGGAACCCCTCGAAGACGATCCCGCGGTCCTGGAGCCGCTTGAAGAAGACCTCGTCCTCGCGAATGGCGACGAAGCCGCCGATGTTGGCGATCGCGTCCTTCTTCGCGCTCATGAGCACGCCGTCCGCCTCGGAGAGCATTTCGCGGACGACGTCCGGCAGCGACGTGTCTGCGTACCCTTCCTCGAGCTCGCGGATGAACCAGGCGTTCTCGGCGAAGCGCGCGATGTCGAGCACGAGCTTCTTCGAGTGCTCCCGTGCGAGCCGGGCGACTTCGCGGATGTTGGCCATGGAGACCGGCTGGCCGCCGCCCGCGTTGTTCGTCAGCGTCAGCATCACGATCGAGACGCGCTCGCCGTCCTCACCGGCGAGCAGGTCCGCGAGCGCGTCGGTGTCCATGTCGCCCTTGAACGAGACATCGAGATCCGGGTCGAGGGCGGCGGCAACGGGCAGGTCGAGCGCGATTCCCTCTCGGACCTCGATGTGCGCCCGGGTCGTGTCGAAGTGCGCGTTGGACGGGACGATCTCGCCGGGGTCGATCACCGCGCCGAAGAAGACGCTCTCGGCGCCGCGGCCCTGATGCGCCGGGACGACGAGCGGGAAGCCGAGGACGTCGTTCACCGCTTCGCGGAAGCGGTCGAAGCTTCGCGAGCCAGCGTAGGACTCGTCCCCCTGGATGAGGGCTGCCCACTGCGCCTGGCTCATGGCGCCGGTGCCCGAGTCGGTCAGGAGGTCGAGCTCGACGTCCGCTGCGGCGAGCTGGAAGACATTCCACCCCGCCGCGTCGAGCGCGCGCTCACGCTCGGCGCGCGTGGTTGAGCGGATGGGCTCGACCATCTTGATCCGAAACGGTTCGCGGGGCGGTCGCATCGACCGCCGAGCGTATGGCAGGTGCTATCGGCGGCGCAGGAAGGACGGCACTTCGAGCACGTCCGCGGGGACGTCGAAGCCGCCGCTCACGGGCTCCCGCTCGCGGTCGAGCTCGAGGTCCTCGCGCTCGCGCCGGTCACGACGAAGCGCCCGGTCGAAACCCGTCGCGATCACGGTGACGCGCACCTTCCCGTGCATGCCCTCGTCGATCACGGCACCGAAGATGACGTTCGCGTTCAGGTCGGCCGCGCCCGTCACGACCTCGGCGGCCTCGTTCACCTCGAAGAGGCCGAGATCGGATCCGCCCGTGATGTTGAGCAGGATTCCGGTCGCGCCCTCGACCGAGGCCTCGAGGAGCGGAGACGACACGGCCGCGCGCGCTGCCTCGGCCGCACGGTTCTCGCCCTCCGCCTCGCCGATGCCCATGAGGGCCGAGCCGGCGTCGGTCATGATCGTTCGCACGTCCGCGAAGTCGAGGTTGACGAGCCCGGGCACCGTGATGAGGTCGGTGATGCCCTGCACGCCCTGGCGGAGGACCTCGTCGGCCATTCGGAACGCCTCGACGACCGATGTCCTCTTCTCGACGACCTGCAGCAGCCGGTCGTTCGGGATGATGATCAGGGTGTCGACCTTTTCGCGGAGCTTGGCGATTCCGTTCTGAGCCTGCTCGGCGCGCTTGCGGCCCTCGAAGTTGAACGGCCGCGTGACGACGCCGACCGTCAGCGCCTTCAGATCCTCGTTGGCGATCTCCGCGATGACCGGCGCGGCACCCGTTCCGGTGCCGCCGCCCTCGCCCGCGGTGATGAAGACCATGTCCGCACCCTTGAGCGCTTCCTTGATCTCGTCCTTCGACTCGAGCGCAGCTTCCTCGCCGACCTCGGGGTCGGCCCCGGCCCCGAGCCCGCGGGTGCGGTGGGTGCCGATGTGGAGCTTCTGCTCGGCCTCCGACATGAGCAGCGCCTGCGCGTCGGTGTTCACGGCGACGAACTCGCAACCGCGCAAACCCGCCTCGATCATCCTGTTTACGGCGTTCGTTCCGCCGCCGCCGGCACCGACGACCTTGATGACGGCGAGATAGCTCCCGGACTGGTCTCTCACCTTTCGTTCCTCTCCTCGTTCCTCAAGCTCATCTTGAGCGTGCGCCTGAGAGTACGTCCGCTTTCGAGGTATGTCAAACCGGTATTTGCAGGGAAGAAGCCGTTATACCCTAACCCTCAACCTGAGACTAGAGGGTTGGTTGAAGCGACTGGTCGATCTGGCAACGTCACGTCGAGATACGCGAGAGCGTCCCGTTCCTCGTAGCCAAGCTTCCGCAGAACCAGTGCCGCAACGCGCAGTTTCGTCCCCATGTCGACGGGATCGCCCAGGAGCAACAACGGACGCGTCTCCCCCTCCCCGGCGAGGACGAATGTCAGCTCGCCGTCTTCGAGACTCGCCGAGTGGATCGGGAGCCGCATTCGCTTCGGGGCCTTGGAAAGTGCTGCGAGGACGGTCTTCGTACCCTCGTCGGCAACGAACTCGCCGGCAACGAGCGGAGCCTCGGGGAGGTAGCGCAGACGTGGAAGGTCCGGCGCCCCGGCGGCGCTCGCCGGGCCGATGACGCGTCCGCGCACGGAGACGATCCAGCGGTTCGAGGCCTGCTTCACGACCGCCACCGGCTCCTCCGGCACGACGACGAGGCGGAGCGTGTGCGGGAATGCGCGGTCGTAGGTGACCGACTGCACCGAGGGGAGCGCCTCCAGGCGGCGGACGACCGCGTCGCCGTCGAGTGAGACAAGGCTCGTCCCGCGCGTCTCCTCGAGGGACTCCAGGATCGCCTGGCGTACGTTTGCGGGCACGCCTTCGACCTCGACGGTTCGAAGCGCGAACACTGGGGTCTCCCGGGCTCCGAGGTAAAGGAGGCCGAGCAGCGCGACGACGCAGGCGCCGACCAGCACAGCACGGCGCCACGGCCCCCTGAGCGCGGGAGCGCTGCGTGGGCGCGCGAGTGCAAGAGCCGGTTGCCGGGCCACACCCGACAATTCGGCGCCGCGACGTGCCGTCCTACCCGACGGGCGGGATCTCGATCGCGCCGAGGAGTTGCACCTCGGGCTCGAGAGTGACCCCGTACTGTTCGCGGGCCCGCCGCCGTGCTTCGACGATCAGCGCCACGGCGTCCGCTGACCTCGCGTCGCCTGCGTTCTCGATGAAGTTCGCGTGCTTGGGCGAGATCTGCGCGCCGCCGATTCGGAACCCGCGCAGGCCGCACGCCTCGAGCATCCGCCCCGCGGTCAGCTCGTGTTCCGGGTTCTTGAACACGCTGCCGAAGGTTCGCTTGTTCGTGGGCTGTGCGTCCTTCCGCTGCTTCTGCATCCCGACGACGATCTCCTTGATCTCCGCTTCCCGCCTCGTCGCCCCCTGGAACTCGGCCTCCGCGACGACCTGGCCCGGCTCGAGCGCCGAGCGCCGGTAGCTGAGGCCGAGCTCCTCGGGCGAGCGCCACGCCGCGCCGTCGGCGTCTGCCACCTGCGCGCGCACGAGGATCGAGGCGATGTCGCCGCCGTAGGCCCCCGCGTTCATCTTCACGCCGCCGCCCACGGTGCCCGGGATGGCGCAGACGAACTCGAGGCCCCCCAGATTCGCGGCGCGGGCGCGGTGAAGGCAGACGGCGAGAGGCGCACCGGCCCCGGCCAGCAGCACACCGGCCTCGACGTGCGCGGACGCAAGCTCGCCGCCGAGCTTGAGCACGACGCCCTGATAGCCCTCGTCGGCGGCGAGAAGGTTCGATCCGAGCCCGACCGCGGCCACCGGAAGCTCCTCCTCGCGCGCCTGGGCCAGCATCGCCACGAGCTCGTCCACCGTTCCAGGGTTGCCGAGCTGGTGGGCAGGCCCGCCGGTGCCGAGGGTCGTGTACTTCGAGAGCGGCACGCCTTCGTGAAGGTTCATCGCAGCCGTTCCTCGATGAGCGGAAGCGCGGAGTCGACGTCTCCCGCCCCGACCGTGAGCACGAGGTCGCCCGGCCGGGCGAACGAAGCGATGAGCGCCGCGGCGTCGCGAAGCTCCGGCGCCCAGCCGACGCGCATCCCCGGCCTGACCTCGGAGAGCCGGTCGACCACAAGCTTGCCCGTTACCCCGGAGATGGGCTCCTCGCGGGCGGCATAGATCTCGGTGACACAGGCGATGTCGGCGCGCGCCAGCGCTGCGGCCAAGGCGTCGGCGAGGTGGAGCGTGCGCGAGTAGAGGTGCGGCTGGAAGAGCGCGAGCACGCGGCCGCCGTCCACGAGTGCCCGCGCCGTCTCGAGGGTTGCTGCGATCTCCGTGGGATGGTGGCCGTAGTCGTCGTAGAGCCGGGTGCCGTTCACCTCCGCGGCGAGGTCGAAGCGGCGATGTACGCCGGTGAACTCGGCAAGCACGCGCTCCGCGTCGGCGCGAGGCACGTCCACCGCCTCGAGGGCGGCGAGCGCGCAGGCCGCGTTCAGGCGGTTGTGCTCGCCCGGCACGGCCAGCTTGAACTCCACGGGCTCGAGATCTCGACCCCAGATCACGGTCTCGATCCCGCCCGCCCATGTCTCGAAGGCCTCCGCGAGCTCGGCGTCCGAGCCGAAGGTGGTGTGGTGGTCGAGCTCGACGTTCGTCACGACAGCGACAGTCGCGGGAAGCGCGAAGACGCTTCGGTCCGACTCGTCTCCCTCGACGACGAGCCAGCCGCTCCCGGCCCTCGCGTTGCCGCCAAGCTGGGGTATCTCACCGCCGACGAGGAACGACGGGTCGCGGCCGAGCCGGTCGAGCACGAAGGCGATCATCGCGGTGGTCGTCGTCTTGCCATGTGCGCCGGCGACGACGATGGAGTCCGCGAGGCCGACGAGTTCGGCGACGAGCTGGGCGCGGGGTGCTCCTTCGACTCGCCCGGCGAACGCGGTCGAGACGAAGACCTCGGCGTCGGCCGGAGGCTCGGGCGGGGCATCCGAGATCTCCACGGGAATTCCGGCGGCGCGCACGCCTTCGAGGTACGGGGTCTCGCGCCGGTCCCACCCGCTCACGTCCGCGCCCCACGCGCTTGCCAGGATCCCGTAGCCGCTCATCCCGGCGCCGCCGATTCCCGCCAGCCAGATCTTCCGCCCGCTAAGAGGCAAGGCGCAGGAGCTCCTTCGCGATGTCGTCGGCGGCATGCGGGCGCGCGAGGGACTTCATTGCCTCACCCATCCTCTGCAGGCGCTCCGGATCTGCCAGAAGCTCCTCGACCTGCCGGCGCAGGTCGAGCTCCGGCTCCGGCACGACGACGGCGCCTCCACCGCGCTCGAAGTAGCGGGCGTTCTCGGTCTGGTGATCGGCGGTTGCATGCGGGTACGGGACGAGCAGCGCCGGCCGACCGGCCGCGGCGATCTCCCAGACCGAGCCGCCGGCGCGGGCAACAACGAGGTCGGCCGCAGCGAGCGCGGCGCCGAAGTCGTCGGTGAACGGAAGCAGCCGGTACGCGCGGCGCGCGACCCGGTCCGCGAGCGCGGGATAATCGCGCTCGCCGGCCAGGTGAAGCACCGCCGCGGCGGAGTTGCCGAATGCCTCGATTGCAGCCTCGTTGAGCCGCTGCGCACCCTGGCTCCCACCGAAGACGAGGACGACGGGCCCCTTCTCCGGGAGCTCGAAACGGCGACGGGCTTCCACCGGGTCGCCCGGTTGCGAGCGCGCCGGAATCGGCCGGCCGACGACCTGGTACTTCGGCGGCTCGTGTCCCTCGACCGGATAGGCGAGGAACACGACCTTGGCAAACGGCGCCGCCAGGCGGTTCGCCAGCCCCAGGTGGGCATCCGCCTCCGAGAGCGCGGCGGGGATCCGCATGCTTCCCGCTGCGAGCACCATCGGCCCCGCGACGTAGCCGCCTCCGCCCAGGACGACGTCGGGACGGCGCCTGCGCAGGATCCGGACACAGGCCGGAACCGCGGTAGCCGCGCGCCCGAGTGCTTTCGCCAGGCGCACGCTCACCTCCCGCGGAAAGCCCTCGACGCCGAAGACGTCGAGCTCGTAGCCCGCGTCGCGCACCAGCCGCGAGTCGGAGTTCGACGCGAAGGTGACCTCCGCGCCGAGCCTCCTAAGCGACTCGGCGACGGCGAGCGCCGGAAGCACGTGTCCGGCGGTTCCGCCGGCCGCGATCAGGCACTTCGGTTTCCCGGACGACGGCATGGTTCGACGCGATGTTAAGGAGGATGCCCACGGCGGCGAGGCCGACCACCAGGCTGGAGCCCCCG
>Ga0111538_10005737_pt1 | contig 16908 bp, 14 predicted proteins | sample SoiMethybrSBSTD1_FD_79669 | JGI IMG/M metagenome (GOLD analysis project Ga0111538, IMG submission 79669) | Bulk soil microbial communities from a Populus tree surrounding site in Tennessee, USA - Soil MetaG P. TD hybrid SBSTD1 (version 2)... | ecosystem: Environmental > Terrestrial > Soil >...
CCAGCGAGAAAATCGAGACCGTGCAGGCAATGAGCGTCTGCGCGGGCACGGGTCGCCCGAGCCAGAGGTCGAGTGCGGAAACGGCGACGAGCCCGACCACCGTCCCGACAGCGGCGCGAATCGCCGCGCCGAACACGTAGTGGATCCCCCGATAGGCGCTGCGCAGCGCGATCAGCCAGGCGACGGTGAAGAGCGCCGCCGGGGCGAGCGCCGATCCGAGCGAGCCGGCCGCGGTGGCACACAGGAAGAACACCGGCAGTCCGACGAGAAGCCAGCGGCCGAGCTCCGCGACCGCGCCGGGTGCCGCGACGGCGGTGCGAATGCGCGAGACGGTGGAGGTTTCGAGCGGTAGGGGCTCCAGGCCGGGCGCATGCCGGGGCTCGATGTGCCCCAGATGCACACCTACGCTCACGGGCCCTCCTCCCAAGACCTGTTCGAGCGCCGCAAGTCTAACCCATCCCGGAGCGCAAATACCAGCGAAACCCGAATTGGGGATCGGGCTCTTAGCACTCTAAGCTTGTCCCGGGGGATACGAGATGAAGCGAGTCGCAGTGATCGGCCCGGGCGGAGCCGGCAAATCCCACATCGCCAGTCAACTGGGTGAATCCCTGGGCGCCCGCGTGGTCGAGCTCGATCGTCTCTTCTGGCGCCCCGGCTGGGTTGAAACGCCGGCGCCGGAATGGGAAGAGTTGCAGCGACGGGAGCTCTCGCGCGAGCCCTGGGTCGTCGAGGGGCTCCACGCGGACACGATGCATCTCTGGCTCGAGGCGGCCGACACGATCGTCTTTCTCGACGTCTCCCCGCTCCTCGCGACGTGGCGCGTGAGCAGGCGGCGTCTCTCGGGCGATGATCGGTCTACCGCACCCGCGGGCTGCGAGCCCGCCCCTGCCTACCGCGCGCTGATCAAGTTCCTCCTCTACCAGTGGGAGTACCGGAGGAAGATCCGGCCAGAGATCCTCAGGATCCTCGACCGCCGCGGAGATGCAGAGGTCGCCGTTCTGCGCACGCCCGAAGAGATCGACGCCTTCCTGGGCCGCGTCGAGCGCGATCTCGAGGAGCAGCACGCGTGAGCCACGCAGCCCTCCGGATCGAAGAGATCTCGACCTCGGAAGCCTTCGCCCGCCTCGCGGAGCCCTGGGACGAGCTGGTGCGCTCGATGCCCCGGCCGAGCCCGTTCATGCTCCACGGCTGGCTCGACGAGTGGTGGCGGCACAGCAGCGACGGTGTTCGACCCGTCGTCCATGCCGCCTTCGACGACGGCCGGCTGGTCGGTGGGTTGCCGCTCTGCCTCGTCGAGCGCCGAGGCCTGCAGGTGCTGTCCTTCCAGGGCGGCAGCCAGTCGGCGCTTGCGGACGTAGTCCTCGATCGCGACGCGCCGGCTTCGGTCGCCAAGGCTCTTGCAGACCGAGCCGCCGGCTCCGGACAGGACCTCGCGCTGCTCTACGGACTCCCGGCTTCGAGCCGGCTGGTCGAGGCGATGGGCCCGGATCGCGTGCATCTCGTCGAGCGGTCCGAAGCGCCCGTCCTCGAGCTCGACGGCGGCTGGGAAGCGGTCTACCGAGCGAAGACGAACGGGAAGCGTCGCAACCAGAACTCGCGCAAGCGCAAGCAACTCGCGGCTACAGGGCGACTCGAGACTGAGGTCGCGCGCGAACCAGACGAGCTGGCAGCGGCCCTCGAGGAGGCTTTCGAAGTGCACGAGGTCCGCTGGCGCGGCCGGCCGGACGGCTCCGGCTTCGCCACTCCGGCCGGGCGGCGATTCCACCGCGCCGCGCTTCGGCGGCTGGCCGAGCTCGAGATCCCGCGCATCGTCGTCCTCAGGCTCGACGGCCGGCCGATCGCCTTCCACTACTTCTTTCTGTTCGAGCGGAGGATGTACGTGCACCGGCTCGCCTTCGATCCGGCGTACGCGCGTCATTCGCCCGGCCTCCTGAACACGCTGGACGCGATCGAGGCCGGGGCCGCGGAAGGCGCAACGATGGTCGAGTTCCTGGGCGGCGCCGAGCGCTACAAGCTCGAGCTCGCCGACCGGCTCGAGCCCCTCTACGAGGCGATCGGGCTGGCGTCGACGCTACGCGGTCGTGCGGCGGTCGCCGCGGTCGTGAACGGCATCCGCCTTCGAAAACGCGCCAAGCGGTCGGCGGCGCTGCGGCGCTTCTACTACGAAGGGCTCTCACCGGTCCGGGTCGCGGCGGGGCGCGTCGTCCGGCGTGGTCGGGGCGAGAAATGACGCGCGAGCCGACCGGGCTCGAGGTCGCGCCGGCGCCCTTCTACGCGGCCAAGGCGCTGCTCACCCGCGGCCGCTCGGCCGCGTGGCTCGTGCGGGCGGGCGGGCGATCCCAGCCCGACGGCATCCGGATCCTTTTCTACCACCGCGTCTCGCCGGAGCGCGACGAGCTCGCGGTCACTCCGGGCCGGTTTGCCCGGCAAATGCGGTACCTCGCGGACGAGGGCTACGCCGTCGTCGACGTCCTCGCTGCCGCGGCGATGCTCGGTGGCGATGCCCCGGTGAGGAAGACGGTCGCGCTCAGCTTCGACGACGGCTACCTCGACGTTGCCGAGCACGGGCTCCCGGTCCTCGCCGAGCATGGGTTCCGGGCGACGGTGTTCGTCCCGCCGGCCGTCCTCGACGGTGACGCGACCTTCGAGTGGTACGACGAACAGCCGGCGCTTCTCGACTGGAACCGGATTCGAGAGCTCGACCGCGAGGGCGTGCTGTCGTTCGAGGCGCACTCGCTCACGCATCCGAACCTGCTCCGCCTCGGAGACGACGATGCGCGAGCGGAGATCTCCGGCTCGAAGGCTGCGCTCGAGGCGCGGCTCGAACGACCGGTTGAGGCATTCTCGTACCCGGCCGGTTTGTACGGCGAGCGCGAGCGCCGCTACGTGATCGAAGCCGGCTTCCGTGTCGCGGTCTCGTGCGAGCCGGGCGTCAATGACGCGGCGACCGACCGGTTCGCACTCCGGCGGCGCCAGATCGACGCGCGCGACTCGCTGCTCGACTTCAAGGCAAAGGTCGGCGGCGGACACGACTCGCCGCTGCCTTTGCGGGATCTCTACCGGCGCTCGCGCTTCGGGGCGGACGTCGAGACCCCGGCCGCGGCAAGCTCTCGCCGGTAGAGCTCGAGGTGCGCGCGCCGGAAGCCCGAGAGGTCGAAGAGAGCCTTCGCCCGGACTCGGCCGGCGGAGCCGAGACGGCGACGCAATTGATGGTCGGCGAGGAGCGGTCGCAGCGCGTGCGCGAGCGCGGCCGGGTCGCCGGGCGGGACGAGGACGCCGGTCTCGCCGTCGAGAACGAGCTCGCGTAGGCCGCCCACGTCGGAGGCGACGACCGGCAGGCCGGCCGCCATAGCCTCGATCACGGACAGCGGGAGGCCCTCGGATCGGCTCGCGAGCACGAACACGTCCGCGTCGGACAGGAGCCCCGGCACATCGTCGCGCTCGCCGAGCAACCGCGCGCGCCGCTCGAGCGGGCTCCCGGCGAGCTCGTCTTCGACCCGTTCGCGGTCAGGCCCGTCCCCAACGATCACGAGCTCGGCGAACGTCTCCGCGCCGAGCTTCGCCAGAGCGGACAGAAGCGTCGGCCAATCCTTGGGCGGAGCGAGCCTTCCGACCGAGATCAGGCGCGGGACGGCACGCTCGAGCGGCGCCTGGGGGTACGCGTCGACGTCGACTGCGTTCGGGATGACAACCGCGCGGTCGGCGCGGCAGGTCCGTGCACGGAGGCCGTCGGCGCGCTCCCGTTGCGAGACGCAGATCGTCGCCGTCGTTGCGCGGCCGGCGATCCTGTCCGCCCAGCGATAGACGACGGCGGCAGCGCCGGCGTGCGCGCTGAAAGCCCACCCGTGCACGGTGAAGATGCGGACCGGCACTCGGGCGGCCACGGCGGCGAGACGGCCGATCACGCCTGCCTTCGAGCTGCTCGCGTGCAGGAGGTCGGGCCGGTGTCGCCTGAGCAGCCGGTAGAGCTCGGCGAACCCGCGCAGGTCTCGCCACGCGCTGATCGGCCGACGGAGCTGTTCGAGGTGCACGAACTCAACGCCCGACCGCTCCGCCGCCTCACGGACGAAGGCGCCGCCGTGCGCGCCGACGATCACGTCGTACTCACCGGCGAGCGCCGGCAGAAGCGAGGCGACGTAGCCCTGAGCCCCTCCGACCTCGCCGAGGGTCACGAGCACGAAGACGCGTGCGCGGCCGTTGCGATGGGCGCTCCCGGCCGCGGGGGGCGGCCGGGAGGCTTCTAGCGTCGTCCCCATGACGGGCGTGCCGCGGCGGCCCAGATCAGCGCGGCGACGAGCCAGAGGTGACGCCAGTGCAGGGTGTCGACGAAGACGCTGTTCGCGAGCAGGCCGCACCACGCGGCCAGCAAAGCGGCCGAGCCGATCCCGTAGGTGTCGCGGCCCGCCTCGGCATTACGGACCGCGAGGAAAAGCGTCAGCACCATCAGCGAGAGCAAAAGCAGCAGGCCGAGTAACCCTTCTTCGGCGAGCGCGCGGACATAGGTGCTGTGCGCCGAGACCGGCGAGAGAAGCTCGAACTGGCCCGGACCGATCCCGAGTGGGTACTGGACGGCGTACTCGATTCCAGACAGCTGCGCGCCGAACCGCTGTACGTCATAGCTTTGAAAATGGGCGCGCTGGTCGATGAAGCTCACCGACGAAGTCACGGCCACGGTGACGAACACGACCGCGGTCGCAGTCAGTACTACGGCAACGACCGCAAGCGCCCGCCTTCCGCCGCCACGGCGCAGCGCGAGCACACCCAGCATCACTAGGAGCCCCACGGAGGCGTTCAGCCACGCGGCACGGGAGAACGAGAACAGGATCCCGACCGTCAACGCCGAGACGAGCGCGAGCTTCGCCGGCGTTCGCAGCCGCAGCAGGCGCGGCCGAACGATCTCCTCGAGCACGATCAGCGCCGCAGGCACGAGGAAGGCGCCGTAGACGTTCGGGTCCTTGAACAGGCCCTTGGCGCGCGGCCCCGTCACGAGCGCGTTGTGGCCCGGGAACTGGACGTAGAGCGCCAGTGTCGCCAGCACCGCCGAGAGGACGGCGGCGGTCAGGTAGGCCTTCACGACAAGCCGAGCACGCGGGGTCGAATCGACGTAGGCGCCGAACCAGAGAGCGAAGATCGCAAGGTAGAGCGTGATCGCGAAGAAGAAGGCCGCACGGTTCGCGTCGACGACGTCGACCGAGGCGAAGAGGTTCAACGCGAGAAACGCGCCGAGCAGCGTGCTGACGGCGAGCGGGATCCGCCCCAGCGTGAACCGGCCGGTGACGAGCGCGACGGCGATCACGACGCCGAAGACGAGGTCCGGCGGCGAAGGCTCGAACCAGACGAATGCGGTGAGCACGAGACCGAGCGCGACGGCGCCGTCGTAGCTGCGAAGAGCGAGCGCGAGGGTTCCGAGGAGCGCGATTCCGAAGGCCGCCACAACGGTCGACGGCAACGGGTTGCGCGAGAGGACGACAGCCGTCGCCATCGCGAAGAGCCCGAGCGCGACCGCCCCGCCGAGGATGCCCAGCGCGCGCCCGACCGCGGGCGGCCGGCCTCGGGCGCCGAGTGGTTGCAGCGTGAGGGCGCGACCCGTCACGACGAGCGGGCTACGAGCGGACGTACGCCGACGGCGTTACGTGCGACCCCACCACGACGACTCCGAGCGGCCGGACCTGCAGCCGTCCGAGCAGGTCGCGCATGTCGATCACGTTCGCCGGCATGAGCTTCTCGGGTCTCGCGACCAGGAGCACACCGTCGACCCGCTGGGCGAGCACCTGGCTGTCGACCAGCCCGACGAGCGGCGGCCCGTCGAGCAGGACGTAGTCGTAGTCCGAGCGCTTGATCTGGTCGAAGAACGAGTCGACCGCGTCGCTCGCAAGCAGCTTCGCGGGATCGCGCGGCTTGCTGCCACTTGCAAGCACGTGCAGGCTGCCCCGGCCCGTGTCGGCCCTGTACTGGCGCGGGTTGTCGGCGGTGAGCAGGTCGGGGACGCCGTCTGCGTAGTTGCGCGTGCCGGCAAGGACCTCGGCAAGCCCCGGCGACTGATCGACGTCGAACAGTTCGTGCAAGCGCGGCCAGCGCATGTCGGCCGAGACGAGCCAGGTCCGCATCCCCGCCTGCGACAGCGCGAGACCGAGCCCGGCGGTCACCTCGGTCTTTCCCTCGCCGTGCAGAGCGCTCGTCACGAGCACGATCTGTTGCTGCGTCGGCGGCATCTGCATCTTCAGCGCCGCGTGCAGCGTCTGATACGCCTCGTACTCGGCGCCGCTCAGCGTCCGCGGAACGCGGCCGAAGGTGCTGCGCCGTACCTGCGGAACCTCCGCGAGCACGGGCACGTCGAGAAGGCGGCTCACCTCGCGTGAGCCACTCAGACGCGGGGCGAACTGCGCCCGTCCGAGCACGACCAACGCCGCGACGAACAGCGCCGCGAAGAGCCCGAAGAAGGCGTTTCGAACCGGATGCGGCGAGGCGGGCCGCGAGGAAGGCTGGGCTCGCTCGGCAAGTGCAAGCTCCGGCCTGGTGCTCGCCGCGCTCACGTTCAGCTGAGCGAGCTGGTTCTGGATCGCGAGCCGCTGAGCACGCACTCCGGGCAGGCCGCGCAACTTCTCGAGCGCCTGCAGCAGGCTGGCGCGTTCCTGCGCGAGCCGCTGCCGCTGGATCAGTCGCTGCTCGACGAGGAATGTGGAGGCGACGGCGTTCGCGATCCGCGCCGCCGCGCGCGGCGTGCTGTCCGTCGCCGCGAGCGTGATCACGTTCGCGTTCGGGTCGACGGACGAGGTCACCTTGTCCTGAACCGATGCCGCGGTCTCCCCGGGCAGGCGCCGAGCGGCGCGGGCGAAAACGTCCCGCGTCGTCAGCAAGACCTGGATCGTCGCCAGCCGGCGCTGAACCGAGGCGGCGTCGGATGCCTCCAGCGGGTTGCCTGTCGTGTCGAGCACGAGCTTCGCGCTCGAGCTGTACGTCTTGGGAAACAGCGCCGAGACGATGAAGACGAGGACGGTGAGCGGGACGACGATCAGGAGGATCAGCGGCCAGCTGCGACGGAAAGCGTCGACGTACCGGCGCGCCTCGACGGGCTCGTCGGGCGGCACGTCTTGGGCAGGCGGGCGGAGTGCGAGCTCGCCTCCGTTCGCGTGGTACACGTGGCTCGAGGGTGTCGTCGTCATCGATCCGAACCTCCCGTGCGGACGTATGATCGACCGCGAACCCGATTTCCGGGACGCGCCGTGAGTTGAGGACAATGGTGGTCAAGCGTTGGCCGGCAAGCATCCTTCTCTGTCTGTCGATCGCCGGATCGGCCTCCCCCGGCGCGGCCGCCGGCGGGCCACGGATCACCTACGCCGGGCCGACCGGCAACGTCACCGGTCCCGTCACGCTGACGGCCAAGGCAAGTGGGAACGGGGCGCGGATCGTTGCCGTGACGTTCGTCGTCGACGGTGCGCCGCGCGGCTCGGACACGACGGCCCCCTACTCGCTCGGACTCAACCCGGCGCTCGTTCGCGGCGGCCGGCACACGGTTCGCGTCGTCGCGGTCGACAACCTCGGCCGCCGGGCGTCGAGCTCCGTGGCCAACCTCGTGATGAGCGGCGGCGATCGCCCCGTCGAGGCCTCCCCCCAGGCCGGGCTCGCAGACGCGCTCCGCGCCCTGCGCCGGGGGGACGTGACCGTCAGGCTCGCCCCGGGCCGTTACCGCCTGGACAACGTCGTGCTCGGAACGAGCGCCCGCCTCGTCGGCTCGGGGCCGAGCACCGTGATCAGCCCGAGCAATCCGCGGTATTTCGCGATCCTCGTCGCAAAGGGCGAGCACGTCAGGATCGCCAACCTGACCGTCGACGGCGGCGGCGCAGGCCCGGGCGGAGGCAACGCCGTCGCGGTATTCGACGGCTCGCGCGACGTGCGCCTTCAACGTCTCCGCCTCCGACACGTCCGCCAGAACGGCGTCGACGTCTGGGGCGCCTACTCGGAGGTCTCGGTTCAGGACTCCGTAATCGACGGCGGCGGAACCGGAAACGCGGGCGTCTTCTCGCTGGGCTCGGACAAGTCGCGCGACACGAGTGTGATCCGGACACGCATCCGCGGCTTCCGCACGTTCGGGATCCTGCTCGGCCAGAAGGAGTACGGCAGCCGCTCGGCGGCGCTCCACGACCTCGCCCTCGACAACGTCATCTCGGACATCCGCGACCCGGCCCGGAACGCCTGCTACACGACCGCTTCCGCGCCCCGCTGCGGGACGGAGGAAGGCGGCATCTGGACCGGCGGCGTCCAGGCGGCGATCATCGGCAACACGATCCTCCGCGCCCGCTGGGACGGGATCGAGACCGTCGGCTCGTCGACCCGCACCACCATCGCCGACAATGTCGTCCGCGGGACCCGGACTGGCATCTACCTCGAGCACGCGACGAACGGCTCGCTGATCGCCCGCAACGTCGTCACCGGCTCCCCGGCCGGGATCAACGTCGAGTGGTGGTACGGCGGCGTCGGCTCGCGAAAGAACACTTTCGCCGACAACCGCATCGTCGGCGCCCGTCGGGCGGGCATCTTCGTCGGGGTCGGCAGCGACGGCAACCGGATCGCGCGCAACGTCTTCGTAGAGGGGCAGCGGCCCGCGATCCAACTGCAGGGCTCTTCCGGCAACGCGGTGCAGGGCAACCGGGGGTGCGGGAGCAACGGCACGCTGGTCGGCGAGACCTCCGGCCGGCGCGACGACGGCAGCCTCGCGACGCCGCGCAAGAACGTCGTGGTCGACAACGCGAGCTACGCGACCTGCGGACGCTGACACGGCGGCCTACCGCAGCGCCACGATGAGGACGACGGCTGCCACGATCGCTGCAATCGCGAGAACGACGACGTTCGCTCCAAGCAGGGTGATCAGGAGCCTGCGCGAGCGGCGTTCCTCGCTCTCCGGCTCGGCCTCCTGCTCAGGCGTCAGCGCCTCGGCGCCCGGCACCTGATTGAGCGAGCCCGTCGCGGAGCGGCGCGCGCTCCGCGCGAGCCGCCAGCCGACGGCGCTCGCGAGCGCGTCGGTGATGAACTGATTGAGGCTGACGCCCTCGCGTTCGGCGAGGCGCGTCAGCTCCGCGTGCAGCGTCCGTGGCATCCGCAGCAGCAGGCGCCCGCTGTGCTCGTCGACAGGCTTGGGCTCGGGAACCTCCCGTCCCTCGCGCAGGGCCTCGGTGATCCAGTCGGACATCGCCTGCTGGATCCCGCTGGCTGCCTGCTCGGCCGTCTCCGCGCGGCTCGTGCACCCTGCGAGCTCCTCGACCTGGGCGACCCAGGGGCCGTCTTCGCCGTCGCCGTCACGGACGAGCGTGACGTGGTACGGCAAGGCGAGGTACCGCTCGACGGTGCGGTCGGGCTGCGAAGCTCGAGTCGCCCGACCGCGCCCGGCGGGCGTCACGAGTCGACGGCGCTGCGCGCGCCGCCGCTGCTGATACCGGCGTCCACGCTTGGGAACTTTAGTGCTTACAGCCAAGACAACTCCTCGGCCGGCCCCAGCTCCGCCCGGAGCTTTTCGAGCGCTCTCCGCGCGAGGCGCGAGACGTGGATCTGCGAGATGCCGAGCTCGCGGCCGATCCTCGACTGCGGCAGCTCGGCGAAGAAGCTGAGCTGGAGCACCCGGCGCTCGCGCGGATCGAGCACGCGAAACGCCCGCTCGAGCGCCGCCCGGTCCTCGCCGAGCTCGAATCCCGGCTCGAGCATTCCGGGAAGCGCAGCCGCGCCTTCCTGCCTATCGGCCGAGAGCGTTTCGACGGAGGGCAGGGGGACGGGCTCCGCCCGGCCATCCCGCCGCGGCATCCTGATCGGCCCGACGCGGTCGCGGAGATGCCGCTGGATCTCGCCGGCAATGGTCGGGATCGCGAACGCCGGCAGGTCGACGCCGCGGTCGGGGTCGAAGCGGTCGATCGCCTTCATCAGGCCGATCGCCCCGACTTGGACGAGATCGTCGAGCTGCTCGCCGCGACCGGCATAGCGGCGAGCGAGTCCCCTGACGAGCGGCAGGTACTGCGCGATCAGGCGCTCGCGCGCCGATCGGTCGCCGTGCTCGCGGTACTCGCGTAGGAGCGAACGCGAGCCGGCATGTGTGTCGCGGTTGCGGAGCGGACTCGGTCGGCACCCGGTGGGAGTGTCAACGCCTGGGGCATCACGAAGACTTCCGGGCGCCGTACCGATCCGCCGGCGGACCGAGAGCGGTGGGTCAAACGTCTCTCGAACACTTTCCTCTGTTGATCCAATCGCAACGGTCACCGGGCGCAACCTCCCTCGGCCGATAATAGGGGCATGTTTCCCGGAACGCAAATTTGAACTGAATTTTTTCTTTTGAACGAATTCTTGGGTTCACAGGGTCCGGGTTTGGGTACTTACCTTTTATCGGAGAAGTGACGCGGGTACCGGATCGAATCTCAGTCTGCGATCGCAGATCTCGGATCGGCCGTCTGCGCTTTGTCGGCGGCGCCGCCCTTCTTGCTTCGGCGTTAGCGGCGTACGGAACCGTCACGTCCACGGCGCGAGCAGACTCCGCTGACACGGTTTCTCCCGCAGCCGCAGCAACCTACCCCGCGGGAGACGCCGGGACAGCCGCGCCGGCCGCCACGGATGCCGTAATCGCAGCCGACCCTGCTGCGACTGAGGCGACATCCGCGTCGGCCGGCGCGGAACCGGCGCAGTATCACCAGCCCCAAACGCCGCAGTATCACGCTACTACAGCTGTTTCGACGACTCCCGCCTTCACCGGGGCGAACGTACGTACGGCCGTCGCGCGCTTGGCTGCCGACCCCGCGCCGGCGATTAGGGATCTGCGCGCGCACGTGCCTACACCCGACCCCGCTCAGGCCCGCGTAGCCATGCGGCTTACGGTGGCCGCGCAGGTCGTTGCGGTGGAGAACGCCTCGTCGAGCCCTGCCGCCCCCTCGACGGCTGCGCCGGCGGCGGCTCACATCTTGACGCACGCAATTGCAGTGCGGCAATCACGAAATATTTCAGTATCAGATAACCCGCGACCCGTAGTATCACCGTCTGGAAACCGTTTCGGAACTGCGCCTTCTGTCGTGACAAAGAAGCGACAGATCTCACATTCGATCTCACCGAGGATTCACCGGCCGGGAGTCGCTCCCAAGGTCAATGTCGTATCGGTCGCAAGACATTCGGCGAAGTCGACCCCGATCTCAACCCGAACGGCGCCGGCTTTGCAGCCGTTGCGCCACGGTTCATCCGCGCCCCGGCCCGTTCGCGCCGTTCACCCGGGAGGCGTGGCCGCGCTGTCCGACCCGCCCCTGAAGAACAGCCGCGCGATGCTGCAGCTCGGGATGCTGTTCGGCCTCGCCTACCTCGGCTTCCTCGCGATTTGGTTCTGGAGCACGAGGTTCCGACGTGTGCGGTGGCCGCTGCGACTCTGAGCCGGAAGTCGCGGCGTTTGACACATGACCCCAGATCAGGAAGCATTCCGTTGACCGCCTGGGGAGGGAAGGTGGAGGAGCGAGGGTCGTGCAGCTGCGAGCGGATCGGGGCCCGCCGGGCACTCGTCCTTGCTGCGTGCCTAGCCGTCTTCGCGACCTTTGCGGCGCCTGCGGCCGGCGCCGGCCCGGATCCGGCCCCGCCGCAGCCGCGCGGTCCTGCTCCTGACCCGGCCCCGCAGGCGGCGCCGAAACCGGCCGCCACCGTCGTCACCCACGTGGCTTCGACCTCGCAGCCGCAGACTGCGTCTTCCTCACCACCACCTGCCCAGCCCGCGGCGACACCGACTCGCCACACGGCCGTCGCCTCGGCTCCGCCGACACACCGAGCGGTCGCTCGGCACGTCTCTCCGGCTCCCCCGCCTCCGTCCGTCCTGCGGCGGGCCGGTCGTGCCCTCGGCGCGCTGACCTTCAGCCGTCTCGCCGGGAGCGTCCGAACCGTGCACCTCCCGAGTGCCGCCTCGTCGCCCGACGAGGGCTTGCTCGTCCTCGGCGGGGCGATCATGCTCCTCATCGTGCTCGGGGAGGTCGGGTTCCTGACTGCCTCCGTACGGCTCCTCCGCCGACCGTAGGTCTTCCGGCGCCCGTATTAGGAGGCTTCTGCGAAGTAGCTGGGCATCAGCGAGCTGGCCGGCAATAGCGCTGCAAGCCGTTCGTCGCCCCACCAGCGAAGTCAACTTACGCCATGGGAGAACACGCTGGCCCAGGCCAGGGCTGGCGTCCCGCGATGAGTTCGCTGTCTGCAAAAGTTGGCCCGTGCTGACGTGGGAGGAACTGGAGAGGGCCGCGCCCGACATCACGGCGCGCGGTCGAGAGCTGCTCGAACGGTTCCAGTTTGTCTTCGTCGGGACGCTGACCAAGAACGGGTCGCCGCGGGTGAACCCATGCGAGGCGTACGTGATCGACGGTCACCTGTTGCTGAACATGATGCCGCGGTCACTGAAGGCGCTCGACCTTCTGCGTGATCCCCGCATCTACGTCCACACTCCAGTGACGTCGAAGGAGGCCGGCGAGGGCGGCGAGTTCAAGCTCGCCGGTAGCGCGCCCGTGTTGGAGGACGCGGGGCTGCGCCGCAAACTCGACGACCTTTTCTGGCAGATGATCCAGTGGCGCCCTGCTTCGGACTCTCACTATTTCGAGGTGCTCGCGGAACGCATCGCGTACCACAAGTATGGAGGCGACGAAATCGCCCTTCGCTGGCGAGCAACGCACTGAGCTGTCCTCGATCAGCGGTCATTCCGGGACACTGGGCCAGGCGAGAGTGATGCTTGGTCGGAGTGTGTAACGCGTGCCAAGGCTCTTGGCCGTCGGCTTGAGAGCAGTGAGAATCACGCCGTGTACCGCGATGTGGCATATGCGCGTAGCGGTGGTGTAGCGATCGCCTACCAGGTCGTGGGCGACGGCGACACGGACCTCGTCTACGTCCCCGACTACGTCTCCAACCTCGTCTACGGCTGGGAGTCGCGGTACTGGCGGGAGTTCTACGAACGGCTCGCGCAGTCGTTCCGCCTGATCCTGTTCGACAAGCGCGGCACGGGCCTCTCGGACCACGGCGGGCAGTTCGCGGCGCTCGAGACGCGCATGGACGACCTGCGAGCCGTCCTCGACGACGTCGGTTCGAGAAAGGCAGTCGTGTTCGGAGCTCACGAGGGCAGCGCCATGGCCGCGCTCTACGCCGCGACCTATCCAGAGCGCGTGCGTGCGCTCGTGCTCTTCCACCCCGGCTCCGACGTGCAGGCGGACGATCCGGAGGCGCAGCAGAGACTCGCAGAGCTTCGTGACCGCTGGGGCACGCGCTCCTATTGCGACGCGCTGCTGCGGCACGGCTGCCCGACGCTCTACGAGCGCGAGGAGGACCGGGAGTGGTTCGCCAACTGGTTGCGCGTCGGCGCGAGCCCCGCCGTCGCTTATGCCCTGAATCGCTCCTTCGTCGAGACGGATCTGAGCGAGGTGTTGCCCGCCGTCAGAGCACCGACGCTCGTTCTCTACCGGCGCGCCACCTTGGGAGAGGAGCCCGCGCTCGAGATCGCGAGCAAGATCGCCGGCGCGCATTGCGTTCCGATCTCCGGCACCGACTATTTCGGGCTGGAACTTTCCTTGGACATCGCCGACGAGATCGAGCGCTTCTTGCGCGCAGAGCCGGAGCCGGAGGTCCCCGAGAGCGTCCTCGCGACCTTGCTCTTCACCGACATCGTCGGCTCAACCGAAAAGTCGGCGTCGCTCGGCGACCGGGCATGGCGTCAGCTTCTCGAACGGCATCACACGCTTGTCCGCCGGGAGCTCGCACGGTTCCGCGGAGAGGAGCGTGACACCGCCGGTGACGGGTTCTTCGCGACGTTCGACGGCCCCGCGCGCGCAATCCGCTGCGCGCAGGCGATCGTCGAGAGCGTGCGTAGCCTTGGCCTTGAGATACGGGCGGGCGTCCATACCGGTGAATGCGAGCTGCACGACACCAAGTTCGCGGGACTTGCAGTCTCGATTGGAGCACGCGTCGCCGCGACCGCGCCGGCGGGCGAGGTGTTCGTCTCACAAACCGTCAGAGATCTCGTCGCAGGCACAGGGCTCGAGTTCGAAGACCGCGGCGAACGAGAGCTCAAGGGGGTACCTGGCCGCTGGCACCTCCACGCCGCGATACACGCTGCGCCCCGGACGCAGCACACATAACTCGACAATGCCCCTGCGCCGCGAACGCGCAGCCCGGGTCGGGTGACATTCCCGAACGCTGGCCCAAGCGACGCTGATCGTGCAGGAACCTGAGAGACTCCTTGCCGGAGGCTGCTCGTGACCAAGCCGCGCCTGAAAGGCCGCGTGGCGCTCGTGACCGGTGCGAGTCGCGGCGGCGGCAAGGGGATTGCGCTCGTCCTCGGCGAGGAGGGCGCGACCGTCTACGTCACTGGCCGCAGCGTTCGCGGCCAACCGACCACCCTCAACCGTCCCGGCACGATCGATGACACCGCCGAGGAGCTGACCGCCCGCGGCGGTACCGGCATCGCCGCTCGCTGTGACCATGCGGACGACCCGCAGGTCGAGGCACTGTTCGAGCGGATCCGCAACGAGCAGGGCCGCCTCGATCTGCTCGTCAACAACGCGTGGAGCGGCTACGAGCTCCCGCTCTACTACGAGACGCCCTTCTGGGAGATGGAGTGGCGCCACTGGGACCTGATGTTCCAGGGAGGCCTCCGTGCCGCGGCCTTCGCCTCGATGCTGGCCGCCCCGCTGATGATCGAGGCGGGCCGCGGGCTGATCGTGAACATCACCTGGGTGCTCGACCGGCCGCACGGGGTCACGTTCTACGAGGTGGTGAAGAACGCGACCAACAAGCTGACCGAGCAGATGGCGGACGACCTCCGGCCGCACGGCGTCGCCTGCATCGCGGTCTCGCCGGGCTTTATGCGGCTCGAGCGGATGGACCTGAGCCCGGAGACCGCGGCGAAGGCCGAGTCGCCGGAGTTCCCCGGACGGGCGATCGCCGCGCTGGCTTCAGACCCGGCCGTCCTCGAGAAGTCGGGCAGCGTCTTCACCACGCCCGCCCTCGCCCGCGAATACGGCTTCACCGATGTCGACGGCAAGCAGCAGTCGGCGTTCTGGGACGAACACTGGGCTGGCACCTGGGGCACCTAGGAGCTACGAATATGCGCGAGCGGCCGCGGATCGGGTGACATTCCCGAACACTCGCCCAGGCGACTGGTAGTGCCTTAGCCTCTTTGGCGATTGAGCCCGAGCGTGAAGTGGACGAACCCACACGAACGCCTGTCTTCAAAGCGAAATAGTCGCGATCTAGAAGGGCTCAGGCCTGCGGCGACTGGATTCCGCAACGGCATACAGATGCCAGGCTCCTTCGAAGCCTTTGAGCTGGCGGCTGCCGCGCTCGTGGAATCGCAGGCCGGATCCGGCGACCAAGTCCTTGACCGTCTGCGAGACGAGGATCTCTGACGGCTCAGCGAGGGCGGCTATGCGAGCTGCAACGTTCACGGCGATCCCGGACGCTTTCTCCCGCGTAGTGCCGACTTCGCCTGTATGGAGGCCGGCGCGAACTTCGAGCTCGAGGGGCCGGACCGCATCCACAATCGCCTGCGCACACTTGACTCCGCGAGCGGGCCCGTCGAACGTCGCGAAGAAGCCGTCACCAGCAACGTCTTGCTCGACACCCCGATAACGCCCGAGCATGGCGCGCACGACCGTGTGATGGCGTTCGACCAGCTCCCTCCAAGCGCGGTCGCCGACGGACGTCGCCTTCTCAGTCGAGCCAACAATGTCGGTAAAGAGGACGGTCGCCAGAACGCGATCGAGTTCGGCCTCCTCCTCCCGGATGCCGCGGAGAAACGACTCGATCGCATCGAAGAGCGTCTTCTGCTCGCCCGCCCACACGGGCCAATCGTGGCCCGCGAGCTCCACGAAGTGCGCGCCAGGGATCCGCCGGGCAAAGTCACGGCCGGCCTCGACGTGCTCGACCGGGTCGCCAGTGCGATGCAGGACGAGTGTCGGCGCCTGAATCGTGGGTAGGACCGGGCGGATGTCGAGTTCCGCCCAGATCCGCTCGATCGCGATCATCGAGCTAGGCGTCGCAGAAAGCCGCTGCATCGTCCGCCACCACCGCCGTTGATCCGGATCGGCCCTGGCCGAGGGCATGATCCAGTCGAAGGTGTGCGCGGCGTACGCGTTGGTTCCCCACCCGGAGTCCATGTCGGCCAGGTACACCTCCCACCTCTCGGTCGTCCACGCCCACGGATAGTCGTTCGTGGCCGTCCCCCGCGCCTCGGGGCCGTACACGATCAGTGCGGACGTCCGATCAGGGTGGGTGGCCGCAAAGAGCGCGCATATGCAACCCGAGTCCGATCCGCCGAACAGCACGGGCCGCCTGAACTCCGCCGAGTCGAGGACAACGCGGAGATCCTCCATCAACGTCTCCAGCGGCGGCACGTCCGTCGCCGAGAGCCGATCCGAGAGTCCCATCCCGCGCCTGTCGACGAACGCCACCCGCGCCAACGACGCAAGCCGGTTCAGAAACCGGGCGTAGAGCGGGTTGCTCCAGGCGATCTCGAGATTGTTGATCCACTGCGGCGCGTACACGAGCTCAACCGGCCCATCGCCAAACACCTGGTATGCGAGTGCCACATTCCCGTTGCGCACGTAATGGACGTCCGGAACTTCCACAACCGCAAGCCTGCACCAAGGGTCGGTATGCAGCAATGAGCTGAGGCCTCGACCTTCGCAATTTGGTGTTGGCGCTCCCGGCAAAGATCGTCCCGCCCCGGGCCATAGGTGACGCGTCCATGACCTCGACCCTCGGCCCGGCTCGCTGTTCCAGAGTCAATCATCGGCCACCCGCCTTGGTTACGAGCCGCGCGATGAACTCACGGAATCCCGGGTTCGGGTGACATTCCTGAACGCTGGGCCAGGCGAGAGACCTGTTACCGGTGCTTTGCGTTGGCGGCTCGTCGGTCCGTCTGAAGCGCAGGCG
>Ga0111538_10005738_pt1 | contig 16904 bp, 15 predicted proteins | sample SoiMethybrSBSTD1_FD_79669 | JGI IMG/M metagenome (GOLD analysis project Ga0111538, IMG submission 79669) | Bulk soil microbial communities from a Populus tree surrounding site in Tennessee, USA - Soil MetaG P. TD hybrid SBSTD1 (version 2)... | ecosystem: Environmental > Terrestrial > Soil >...
AAAGTGATGAAGTATTACGAGGAGAATAAAAAATCCGTTCGGCGCTTCACCCGCTTCGACATTTTTAATCTTCAATACAACTTACCGGCTTCTGTTCTCCGGATCCCCTATGAAATACTTAACCGCTGGAACCGGAATAAACTTCAATCCCGCGATAAAGGACTTGTCACAGACATCCGGCATGAGGATTACATTGTCGTCGATGATGCCACCAATGCTCTCGACCTTTTACTCATCGTAAAAAAATAAAGCCGCCGGCTCTGTGCATCAATCCCATGCTGATGACATTTACCCTCAGACAGCGCGCGGCGACTTTAATGCTAGTTCCCTTATTTATTTACCTATTTCCTTATTTCCCTGTGCCCCCATCAGAGTCACCCCGATGCATCGGGGGACTCTGATGATTCGGAAGGAATAACTCTAACCCACGTCTACACTCAATCGGAATGACTCTCCATTCAAGGGATCAGAGTCCTCCGAAACGGAGTGACTCTGATCGGGTGTAACAAATTATTTCCTTATCTCCCCGTATCACCTTATCTCCCCATCTCCTTATCTCCCTAAAAAAGGAAACTCACCTTTAGTTTGACAAAAAACGGAGTGCCAGGAGTAAAGTGAATTTCTGACACGGACTCTGCTTCATCTTTAAGCCTTGATTCCGTATCAAATTGTGCTTCATTCCAATCGACGTTGAACAGGTTTTCAGCAGTAAGTCCAACTTCAAACTTTGGCCGTGAATAATTCAAGGTTGCATCGGCAAGAGCATATCCATCGGCGATGACACTCTTGTCTTCGTTAGCTGCCCTGTCGGACAGATAACGGTAACGGAGGCTTCCATTCAATCCATTCTTGAACATGAACGTTAAACCGCCAATAGTTGTGAACGTCGGGGCAAGAGGGATATAATCGTTGCCTTCCGGTTCGTCTTTTGATCTGGGATGTGTAAAATTCACATCCGTATCTGCGAATAGCCATGGAGATATTTCATAACGAAGGGAAAGGTCAATTCCTTCGCGCTGCGTGCGGCCGCTCGGTTCAACAATTCCTTCGTCACCCACATAGACGAACTCTTGTTCCAGATCCAGGCGCCAGAGAGCGACGTTGAGCAACAACTTGTTTGTTAGTTTGGAGTTTGACCCAACGTCGATCCCAAAAGCGCGGGGAAGGATATCTATTCCGCCTTGTTCAGTGACACTGCGGGCATCGTTGGAGTGGAAACCAAAACCGCTGCGAACATAAAACTGTGTTTTAGTATCTAGCTGGTACGTAATGTTAAGTTTTGGACTAACGACTGAATTCCCTGTGGAAGCATTTGTACTTATAAGTTGATCTTTATAACGAAACTGGAAATAGTCAAAACGAACGCTTGCGTTAAGACTTATTTTGTCAGTGACGTCAAAAACTTCATTTACGTATGCATTTACGTTGGATTCGAAAATGTCTCCGTGTTTGAAGTCATTCAGAAATTCGCGTTTTATTGTGTGCGAAAGTCTTATATCGTTGACATCGTCGATCCGTAATCCCACCCCGGCTTCTGTTCGAAGCGGTTTACCAAAAAGTGACCCTGAAGTGTTATAATTCCCACGGTACCCATAGACCATCCGTGATTCATTTTGTTGAATCTGATCACAATTTACAGGATCGTTAAGGTAGAATGTAAAATTTGAGAAAAGGTTGAAGCCATAAGATACTCCATATGCCTGTTGGCTGAAGTAGTCCCCATTACTGAATTTGTGGGTGTGTTTGACGTAAAGGTTCATTCTGTTGGTTTCGCCGCCTTCAGTGTTATCTATGGATCCAAAACGAGTGATCATTCCACTTTCGACGGCGCGTTGGGGTATTTGTCCGGACGCATCCCACCGGCTATTAAATGTGGTCATGCCCAGTGTGATCCTGTCTTTGTCACCAATTTGTGTGGAGAGCTTCGACATGAGGTTGAACCTGAAGAAGTTCTGCGGACTTTCAACATATCCGTTTGTTCTAAAGAACTCGGACGCGATATATCCGGTACTTCGTCCTTTCTGAGATGGCTTTAACCCCAATCCTACAACACCACGGATCGTGCCGAATCGTCCGCCTTCGATCTTCACGAAGTTTTCGTCAAGAACGTTTTTGGTTTGGAAGTCTACATATCCTGCCGTCGCGAAGTCCCCTTTATCGGCATAAAAAGGGCCTTTGTTGAAATCAACGTAATTGATCAATTCGGGAATGACAAAATGCAGATCGGAGTAACCTTGTCCGTGCGCATGTGACACCATGTTAACCGGTAATCCATCAACTTCAAGATTTATATCAGTGCCGTGATCGATGTCAAAACCCCTTAAGAATATTTGTTCGGCTTTGCCTCCGCCGGCGTGCTGTGCAATAAACAACCCTGGGACCATGCGCAGTATTTCCTGTGATGAACTTATCGGCCTCAGCTTAATATCAACCGACGACAAAGTATTAATAGACTCATCGCTCTTAGCTGTTATCACTACATCATCTAGCCTGAGGTCTCCTGCAATCATTGCTGCATTTATGATTGTCGTGGAATCGTTTGTGATTTTAACAACACTCGTGACCGGATCGTATCCAACGAATGTAACATCGACATTGTAACGTCCTACAGGAACATAGGCGAGATTGTATTTTCCAAAACGGTCGGAAATGGTCCCTTTGCCTATTTCCCGAAGAAAGACATGCGCACCCGGCAAAGGTTCGCCGCTTTCTTCGCCTGTCACAATTCCGGAAAGTGTTCCTTGTCCATTAACACTCAAGCTTACGACTATGATGAGTAGAAGTGATGCGAGTAGTGTTTTTGTAAGCGGTGTGGTCATCACAGCGTATTAAGACTTTCAATAATTTTTCTGGTGATAGAAGGGCCTAGCTCAAATTCGCTTTTAAGAGCTTCCTCCAGATATTGCTTTGATTTGACATGGTTTCCGTTCGCGAGATAGATTCGTCCAATGTGGTAGTACGCCTCAGGTTCAAAAGTCTGACCTTCCACTTTTTGTCTAACCACTTCAAGTGCCTGTGAAAAATTTCCTTGATGATAAAGTCCCCAAGCGAGAAGATCAAAGGATTGTGGCGTTGGGCGGTTTTCAACTTCAATTTTTGCGATAGCTACGCTTTCATCTGCGTTGTCAAAGTCCTCAGCTTCTATAATGGCAAGGTATTTATGATACATGTTCTTATAGGCTGGCTGTGATACGAAAGACTTGAACCTTTTTAGCTGTGCAAGCTTTTCATCCCCATCGTTTTCAAATGCCGCAATTTCCGCGAGCAAAAGATTAGTTTCCGGCATTTTTTTTCTCGAAGCCAACGTGTTTATGATCCTTTTGGCTTCGGTTGAATTGAAATCTCTTGAAAATGCAATCCATGCGATTCCCTTGAGTGCATAATCATCGTTTGGGTTGATCCTTAATGTTTCAAGATATAATCGATAAGCCTCGGAAATTCTGCCTGCATGGCCATACATATCAGCGAGGTTGCAAAGAGCCCACTGTGAAAGTCCCTTGTTTCCTTCAATCCGATGGTAGGCCCGCTCCATCGAGGAGATCGCACCCTCGAGATCGCCTTCATGGTCCTTAAGCTTTGCTTCGCGAATCAAATACGCGAATGAGTTCTTGTTTCGAAATTGTTGCAGTGTGCGCCGGGCTGTGGCATAGTCACCCAGCTCAAGGGATACGTCAACAAGGATCATTAAGGAAGCAGCTCTTTTATCCTTAAGTTCAATAGCCTTCTCTACATATTCTTTCGCTACCTGAAATTTGTGTTGTGTAATAGCGTTTGTTGCAAGGCAATGATAGATATCAACGCTGCCCGCCATCCTGGTTTTTAAGACAGAATGATATAAGCTGTCGGAAGCTTCGAGGTCGCTTATATCTCCGGATATTTTAAAACGGGCCGAATATAATCCTGCAAGTTTTAACACTGCGACTTCATCCTGTGAATTTTGATTGAGACGTTCTGACCAGAACCTTATCTCTTCGATCATTGCATCACTTGAGGCGTTTGTAGAAAAGGTCAGATAATCGTCATAGTCTCGAGGATTAACTACAGTTTCCGTCCGGTCATTGCACGACCAGATCAGGATTATCAGAATAAGCAGGGGAATTGTTTTCATGAGGGTAGTTTTTAAACCCTGGCCACAAGGGCCAGGGTCGTTTGATTAGTGAGGACTCGCCAGATAAGGAAATGAGGCCGAGAAACTCTTGTCGTTTTGATCTACGTGGTCGTCGGTCAATCCAGGATTACTCATTGCATCTGGTCCGCCGAAGATCAGGATCAGTTCTACAGTAATCACATCATCATCCAGTTTGCGCCCAGTGAGGACGTTGGTACCATCGTAGAAGGTTGTAGGGCTTGTAAGTGATCCGGTCAACACATCTGTTGCAAGTACACTTGTGAACGTGGCCGCATCGAGGCCAAGCAGGTTAGTGGTGTAGCCGGGATTGAGTGCCAAAAGCTTGTTGTTGAATTTTGTGGCGAATGCCGGTCCCTGTAATGAAGGCGATGTTGTATTGAACATGTCCTTTTCGCCTGTAGAAACGAACACAGTATTTATCGCAGGACGCGCCATGTGGTCTTCCTGCTCGTACATCACGACCGGAGTCGGGGTGTTGTCCTCATCATCGTCACAACCAACAAAGGTGAAGATGCTTGCTGCGCATAGCGACAGCGATAGATATTTAACGAAATTTTTCATTGTTAACATGTTTTTAGGTTTATAGTTCGCGGTTTGTGGTAGCCCAGGCATTTATAGATCCGGAACCCAGCATTGACTTGGGTACTTCAACTACAATTGATAATACATTCGTTCCGGCAAATGTGTCAGTTCCGGGATTGTTAAACGATGTCGCGGTTCCACCGATAATTGCCTTGAATTGATTGAGATCAAAAAAGAACGGATCGTCACGAGGGCCTGCAAAGACCTTGATTCCATTATTCTCACCAATGGTCGGGTTACTGCCATATGAAGTTATCGCTGCTTCAGTGGGTGAGGATGAAATCAACGTGCTGTTCGAACCCTTTTCGATCGGAGCTGATGGCCCATAAACCTTTACCATTCCATTGTCGAATGTCGCCTGGATGACCAGGTCCTCCATGTTGTCCTTGGTCGAGGAGTTGTCGATGTTGATTTCAATCATTACCTCCTCATCAAAGGAAGCAGCTGCTGTCGCGGCTGGAGCAAGTAGTCCCTGGACATTGACAACAAATACCATGTTGCTCGCATTTGAAGGGCTTTGAAATATGTAGAAGTCGGTAATGTCCGACCCCGTTCCAGTTACAGCGGGCGCGTCAATATGGTCCGCTGCAATAAGGTAGCTTGCAGCGCCAGCGGCAACAACCACCGATGCTATAGCAAGGATTTTAAGGTTTGATCTTAATTTCATAATCTAGTGTTGTTTGTTTCAATCACCTACGTAGGCATCAAAGCATTTGGATTTTTGAGATGGAAAGTTTTTCGTTACTGCTGTTCTCATGAACCATCTGAATTTTTTCAATATTTTCGTATATCTAATCGATCAGCCATTTCGTCTGCTTATAAACATATCTCTGAAGAAGGTCTAATCGTTGCGTTAAAAAGCAAAGACAGGGATGCTTTGGAGTATTTGTATGATCATTATTCTGGTGCTTTGCTAGGCGTTATAGCGCGTATCCTTAAAAAAGAGGAACTTGCGGAAGAAGTGCTGCAGGATGTATTTCTTAAAATTTGGGACCGAATAGCGTCTTACGATGCTTCAAAGGGAAAATTGTTTACCTGGATGCTGAATATTGCACGCAATCAGGCGATTGATAAAACCCGGTCGAAAGAATTCAGCAAAGGGAAAAAAACTGGAGATATCGATAATTACGTAAATAGGATCGAGAACGAAGGATATGTAGAACAAAAAGTTGAAGGGATTGGCCTTCAAAACGTTTTGAACACACTTCCGGAGGATCAACGGTTCATTATAGAGCAGCATTATTTAAAAGGGTACACGCAGGCAGAAATAGCCGAAGAGTTTAATCTTCCGCTAGGAACGGTTAAAACCCGCATGCGGCTGGCCATGAAAGAATTAAGAAATTTGTTAAAAGTAGAGTGAACGTTGAAGCGTACATATCGTCCGGAATCCTGGAAGCCTACGTCCTGGGAGAATTGTCCGAGCAGGAACGGCTTGAGGTAGAAAAAAACCTTAAGCTATATCCTGAGCTTAGGAAGGAACTTGCATTGATTGAAGAAACTCAGGAGCAGTTGCTGATGAAAACAGCGATCGCCCCAAGACCTTCCGTCAAACAGTCACTATTTGCAAAAATCGATTCGTCAAAACAGCCACCTAAGGTCGTTCAGCTGCCTCCACGCCTGCCCCGAGCCCTCGGTGGGGAGTCCAATGCGGGGTTCTGGAAGTTTTCTGTTGCAGCATCGCTTGCTGTCGCTTTGATCACATCCTATCTCGCGTATGATTATCGCGACAAATGGAAAAAAACTGAAAGCAATCTGGCCGAATTGACAGCCCAAAATCAACAGATGGCGAATGATTATAACACGGTCAATCAACGCCTGGATGCCATTGAAAATGATCTGAGAGTTACCAACAATCCAGACTTTAACCGCATTCTCATGCGCGGTACGGCAAATGCCCCCGGCGCTTTGGCCTCGGTGTATTGGAATGATAAAACAAAAGAAGTCTATCTCAGCGTCCAGGATCTGAAAAAGCTGAGTCAGGAAAATCAATATCAACTATGGGCAATTATCGATGGGAAACCTGTCGATGCAGGTGTATTCGATAGTAACTTCACAGGTCTTCTCAAGATGAAAGAGATTGGCTCCGGCGCTGCTACTTTTGCCGTAACCATCGAACCTCGTGGTGGTAGGTCAACGCCATCTCTTGAGACCATGCAGGTTGCTGGGAACGTTGTGAAAAGCTGATTTCTCCATTTGAGCAAATGTATGTTTTTAGAAGAAAATCACGTTATACGTTTTCATTACATCTGTGTTTTCTCAAACACCTCGCCTACATGCCACGGTTAGCGATCAACGGTTAACGGTTAACGGTAAATCCGCCTGAGATTTAATAAATTTGCTGCCGTCACTTCGTCGACTATCTATGAGAGTACAATTGTTAGTTGCAGGTCTCCTGTTTATCCTCCTTCCGGCATATGCTCAAAAAACTGATTCCCTTTTGCAAGTGCAATGGGAAGCTGCGTTAAAGAAGTTGAAGGCAGAAGACTATAACGACGCTTCGGTCCAGTTCACACAACTCATCAACTCCGGATTCTCCAACAAGGAAGTTTATGTAAAGCGTGGTGTAGCATTATACAGGTTGAAGGACTATCAGAAAGCAAAAGCCGACTTCGACGAGGCAGTAAAATCGAGAATAAACACCGCGGAACTTTTTGAATACAGGGGCAATACCAAGTATAATCTCGACGACTACGAGGGTGCAGCGAGTGATCTCGAGAAGGCTATCAGCATGGGGGCAAACAGCATTGAGTCGTATGGTAATCTCGGTAATGCGAAGTTTCGCATGGAAAATTACAAGGACGCTATCTCCAACTACGATAAGGTCATTGCAGCCGGTAAAGCGGATGCTGTCGTCTACAACAACCGTGGAAAAGCAAAGTATAATCTGCAGGACTACAAAGGGGCGCTCCCCGATTTTGACAAATCCCTTGAACTAAAACCTGGCAACGATAAAGCTATTGAGAACCGCGCAGAGACGCGTTACCTACTCCAGGATTGGAAAGGATGCGTTGCAGATTTTGAAAAGTTAATTGCGGCAGGCAGGGCGGACGTTGAATTCTACAAAAAGATCGGTTTTGCCAAGTATACTCTTAAAGATTATAAGGGATCAGCTGAGGCCCTGGAGAATGTCGTCCAGAAAAGAGTTAGAGAAAAGGACGTGTTCAGGACGTTAGGTTTAAGCTATGCGCAGTTAGGCAATTGTGCTGAAGCATCTAAGAGTTTGTCGGCCGCAGTTTCAATGGGCATCAATGACAAGGATGTATTTAGTCAGCTCGGCGCCTGTCAGTATAAAACGAAACAATATGCAGATGCTATTACTTCGTTAAATCAGGCCATAACAGCTGGTGACAATAGCAAAGAGGTGTATTTATATAAAGGTCAATCAGAATTTGCGCAGAAAGATTACGATAACGCTGCAAAGGATCTTGAAAAAGCAATATCGTTGGGAGCTAACGATGCCGAAGCATACAAGAATCTTGGTGATCTGAAGTTTATGAAAAACGATTTTGCATCCGCGATCAAACAATATGATAACGCAGTCAAAGCCGGCGCGAACGATGCTGTGCTATTCAATAACCGCGGGAAGGCAAAAATAAATACAAATGATCTCAATGGAGCGGTAGCCGATCTCGATAAAGCAATCCAATTGAACAGCTCTTATTCCAAAGCTTACTCCAACAGGGGTACGGCGAAATATATGCTGAAAGATTACGCACATGCGGTTGATGATCTCGAGAAAGCAAAAGCGCAGGAAGGCGAGAGCCCGGAGATGTTGACGATGCTCGGGATTGCTTATTACAATCTAGGCAAAAAAGAATTAGCGCGAACCTATCTGGATAAAGCTATGAGCACCGGTGTTAAAGACAGCAAAGTTGCCTTATACGCAGGTTACCTCAGGTATGATGCGAATGACTACAAAGGAACACAAGAAGCTTTGACAGCTGCCGAGCTTGGTGGTGAAAAGGAAGATGACATCTACTTGAAGCGGGGCAAGTCTTACTATCAGCAGAAGGAATATACGAACGCCGTAACTGATCTTGAGAAGACTGTACAAAAAGGAAAAGCAGACCTCGGCACATATGAAGCAATAGGGATGTCATATCTCGCCTCACAAAAAGAGAAAGAGGCTGGCGCGGCTTTGGAAAAGGCTGCCTCTATGGATAGCAAGAACAAAGACATATACTACCAGTTGGGAAATATCCGCTTCAAGCAAAGTAGTTTCAAGGGAGCTGTCGAAGCATATGACAAGGCCGTTGCGCTTGGTGCCAATGACGAAATTATTTTTAATAACAGGGGCAAATCGAAATTGAATGATGGCATGGCGAAGGAATCTATTTCAGATTTCGATCGTGCGCTTGCCTTAAAACAAGATTACACTCAGGCGTTAAAGAACAGGGCAACGGCAAGATATCAGCTCAAAGAATATTCAGCAGTCGTTCCCGATTTGTCAATCGTGGCGTCCAGGGGAGAAGCAGGCGCGGAAGACTTCGCAGCACTGGGAATTTCAAAGTACCACACCAAAGATTTTCAAGGAGCAATTACTGACTTGACCAAGGCCGCAGAGGGCAGCAGCAAAAACAATGAAATCTTTGTTGCAAGGGGAGAAGCTTATTTCGAACTGAAAGATTACGAAAAATCCATTGCGGATCTGACCTTGGCTATCGATCGTGGCGTTACAGACTCAAAAGTCTACTTCAAACGCGGCGCAGCCCGATATTACTTGAAGGACTACAAGAATGCCGGCGTGGATCTCGATAAAGCCATAAACACGGGTACAAAAGAAGCGATTGCCTTTGATATGCGTGGCTATTGTCGTTACGACATGAAGAGTTATAATGAGGCAATCAAAGACTTTGACGAAGCGATAACAAGAGATCCAAAACTCGGCCAGGCATATTATCATCGTGGCGACGCCAAATTCAGTGTAAACAACTTGTCCGAAGCTATTCAAGATTATTCGCAGGCTATCACCCTTGGTGTGACTGATCCTACGTTGTTTAACAATCGCGGCAAAGCCTATTTAAACCAGGAAAATTATCCTTCAGCTATTGCAGATTTTAGTACCGCTATCACTAAACGCTCTGATTATGCTAAGGCTTATGAGAATCGCGGCCACGCGTACTATGCCACTAAGAAATTTGAGGAGGCCATAAGGGATTTCCGGGAAGCAGAAAAACTCACGGAAAAACCGGAACCAGACCTCTACCGAATGCTTGGTAATTCCTATTACAGCCTGCAGAAATATCCTCCCGCTCGTGACTATTATGACAAGCTCATTGCCGCCGGTGTAAAGGACAAGGAAGTTTTCTTCAAACGAGGACTTATGCAACTTGAAGAAGAAGAATATCAAGCTGCCCTCAGTGACTTTGACAATGCCCAGAAAGCAGGAGAGAATTCTGTTTTATTGTTTCTGAACAAAGGGCGTGCATACCTGGCGTTAGAAGACACGAAGAGCGCAGTGTTGGAATTAAACAAGGCAATCGATCTTGATCCCAAAAACGTCGATGCACATTTCAATCGCGCACTGGTAAAGGAAGCACTCGAAGATTATGAAGGTGCGATGCTGGACTATAACAAAGTAATTAACTTAAATCCCAATGATGCCCTGGCTTATTACAATCGTGCCACCTGTAAGGCGCAACTGGATGATTATGGGGCGGGTGTGTCCGACATGGATGAGGCAATTCGTATCGACGCGAAAAATGCATCTTTCTTTAAACAACGGGGTAACTTTTACTACCAGCTGAAAGAAAAGGAAAAGGCTTGCTTTGATTGGCGACGCGCTGTCGAGTTCGGTGACGAAAAAGCAAGGTACCAGATCACGCAGTACTGCAAATGATTCCCAACGTGATCATTCCGTAATCCCATTTTGAAAAAAGTCACAGCCTCAAAAGCTGATTTTTAGCTCAAAATCAAGTAATTCCCTTGATGGTAAGCTTTTTGTGCCTTAGGAAACTAAAATTTTCCTATGGTCAAATTAATGCTCAGTGCAGTGGCTGTCTTATTCGCGGCTGCCGGTTTTGCAGCCGATCTTGAAGGAAAAGTCGTGGCCGTCATTGACGGAAATACACTGCAGATCGTGTGTCAGAATGATCAGACTCACATTATTCACCTTATAGGCATCGATAGCCCCGAACTTTCACAGGAATACGGACAGGAATCAAAAAAATACCTCGAAAAGATTGCGTTAGGAAAAAAAGTAACGATCAGTATTGAAGGTAAGGATCGGCGAGGAAACCCTTTGGCCGTAGTTATGGTAAATGGAAAAAGAGACCTTCGGGTAGACCTGTTGGAAGAGGGGCTGGCCTGGACCTCCGAAAAAAAATCCACTGCCCGAACTTGAAAAATGTCGAACGAGGGCAGAAAACAAAGCGATGGGCTTGTGGAAGCAAGACAATCCCACTCCTCCGTGGACGTACCGACGTCAGCAATCAATGATGGAACCGAAGACAAGCTATTAGATTAGTTTGAGTTGTTGGTTATTTCAAACTGCCTCCAGAGACCGGGGGCGGTTTTATTTTCATTTTGTCGCCGATAGCACATTGTCGACCGCTACATCAGCAGTTAGCCAGAATTGGAATAATTTTTATCCAGGGTGGGAGTTAATATATTTGAGTAATATGAGACCTTCTCTTGTAATAGCGTTGCTTTTTGTGACGATGTCGTCATTCGCGCAGCTTTCCCGTAAAGAAAAAAAAGCAGCGCGGAAAGGTACTCCAGTAGATCAACCCACCACTCGTGATCCGGTAGACTCGTCACCAGATTATTCCACAAAGCACGATAAACAGACAAAAGCCAAGAAGAAGAAAGGTACTGGTGCTACTCACAATAGTCTGAACGAGTATAACGACAGACTGGACGCCCGCGCAAAGACGTATCGTAAGAACGAGAAAAACATGTCTAATGAGCAGTATGTAAATCCTATGTACTTTGGCCACAAGAAGCCGCCTAAAAAAAGACCTGCACATAAAATGAAGTTGTGTAAGGTATGTGGGATCCGGCATTAACCATTCAATTCCTGAAACAGAGCATCACAACTCTTGATTATTGATTATTGATTGTTGATTATTGAATATTGTCGTGAGAGCATATCAATCGTCTCCGAAAATATTCAATAATCAATAAATCAATATTCAATATTCAGTGAGTTTTCCTTTGCGTCTCTTCATTCCTCCCACCTACGCACTGAGGCAGTGCTTGCGCCACCGCTATAGCCCCGATAATTATCGGGGCGCACGCGGTCGGCCTTGCTTCGCCGAAGCGGCTTCGCGAAGGCGCAGCGGGCAAAGCATTCCTCATTCCTCATTCTTCATTTAAGAATAGTAAATTGCTGTAATGAACATTGCTTCATACATAGAACACACCAATTTAAGTCCGACGTTAACCATTAGCGACATTGATAAGATTGTAGAAGAGGCAAACGAATTCGGATTCCTCGGTGTTTGCGTACCTCCGTTTTGGGTAAAGCGCGCGCAAAGAGAGATCGGCAACAGAAAAATTATTCTCGTTACGGTGGCCGGCTTTCCCCTGGGTTATAATATGACCGAAACAAAACTTGATGAAATTAAAAGGGCAATCGATAATGGTGCAAACGAAATAGATGTCGTATGGAATGTAACATCTTTCAAAACGGGTCTTCCATGGACTAAGATAGAGTTAGCCAAATGCAGCAATCTTGCCCACAATAATGGAGCTTTGTTAAAAGTAATTATCGAGACTGCGTATCTTTCCGATCCTGAAATTGAAAAGGCATGTAAACTTTGTGCTGATGCTGGCTCAGACTTCGTGAAAACATCGTCAGGCTTTGCTCCTTCTGGAGCAAAAGTTGAAAATGTAGTGTTAATGAAAAAAAATTTACCTGATCACGTGGGTATAAAAGCTTCCGGTGGCGTCAAAACAGTTGAGCAGGCGTTAGCATTGATTGAAGCAGGAGCAACCAGGATAGGAACTTCATCTGGCCTTACGATTATTGGATCAAGCAAACTTTAAAATTTAAATAAATGAGCAAATTCTTGGCGAATGTGTTCCATTCGGAAGATAATATCCCTGAGCAATTCAAGATTTCAAAACCAATTGAACAACGCGAATACCTCATCAACGGAGAGCTGAAGATCTGGGAGGGAAATCTCAATCCCGTGTTAAGCCCCATATTTATTAAGGAAGGTGACAAGTTTGTACAAAAGAACATCGGAAGCACTCCGCTGCTCACAACGAAGGAGTCGTTGGCGGCACTTGATGCAGCGGTAAAAGCATATGACCTTGGCCACGGCGATTGGCCCACAAAAAGTGTTCAGTCACGAATTGACCACGTTGAAAAGTTTCTCGTTGCAATGCGCGCAAAGCGTGACGAAGTCGTGAGGCTCTTGATGTGGGAGATTGGAAAGACGTTGAAGGATTCTGAAAAGGAATTTGACCGTACATGCGATTATATCGTCGATACGATCAAAGGATATAAGGAGCTGGACAGAATTTCTGCCAAGCTGATTGAGGAGCAAGGCTTCATGGCGCAAATCAGACGAGTGCCGCTCGGCGTTTCTCTTTGCATGGGACCGTACAACTATCCGTTGAATGAAACTTTCTCGACATTGATCCCTGCTCTTATCATGGGAAATACTGTAGTCTTCAAACCGGCAAAATATGGGGTATTGCTTATACGACCGTTGATCGAGGCGTTCCGCGATACTTTTCCGCCTGGAGTTATAAATATTATCTACGGACGGGGGCGGGAAACCGTGGGCGCTTTAATGGAAACAGGAAGGATCGATGTCTTCGCTTTCATTGGAACAAACAAAGGAGCAAACGAACTGAAGAAGCTCCATCCGAAGTTACACCGATTGAAAGCTATTCTCGGTCTTGATGCAAAAAACCCCGCGATCATTCTTCCTGATGCCGATCTCAATAACGCGGTTAACGAATGTATCACCGGCTCTTTGTCTTTTAATGGTCAACGTTGCACTGCCCTTAAGATCTTATTTGTGCATAAGAGTATTATTGATGCTTTTATCAATCGATTTAATCAGGAGGTGGCTAAGTTAAAACCAGGAATGCCATGGGAGTCGGGAGTATCACTTACGCCATTGCCTGAACCTGGGAAAGTAGATTTTCTTCGCGACCTTGTCGACGATGCAAAGCAACATGGTGCGTCGGTTATGAACGACCACGGAGGCGAGAATTTGCAATCATTCTTTTTTCCAGCCGTGTTGTATCCGGTAAATGAGAAAATGAAAATTTACTCCGAGGAACAATTCGGACCTGTTGTTCCAATTGTGCCGTTTGATGACGACAATGAGGCGATCGAATATGTCGTCAATTCAAACTTCGGACAGCAGGTAAGTATCTTCGGGAAAGATTCAAAACGTGTGGCGAACCTTATGGATGCATTTGTGAACCAGGTGGGCCGCATCAATCTGAATACACAAAGTCAACGCGGTCCAGATACATTTCCATTTAATGGCCGGAAAGATTCGGCGGAAGGGACATTGTCAGTAGCCGATGCGTTGCGCGTATTTTCTATCCGGACGATTGTCGCCACAAAGAACAACGACGACAACAAACAGATCATCAGTAATATTATCAGGAACCGTGAATCTGCGTTTTTAAGCACCGACTATATTTTCTGACATCAATATGAAAAGACACATGTCAATTTTGGTGTCAGGACGCGTTCAAGGCGTATTTTATCGCGCTTCCGCCAAAGCAAAAGCCGATGAGTTGGGAGTAACAGGCTTTGTCCAGAATATGCCTGACGGCAAAGTGTATATTGAGGTTGAAGGTACTGATGAAAAACTCGATCATTTCAAAATGTGGTGTAGTAAAGGACCTCCACGCGCACAAGTTGAGCAAGTCGAAATAAAGGAAGGTGACCTGCAGAATTTTACTTCTTTCGGAATTCTTCGGTAGTGTACACGTAGTAGACCGTCATCCTGAGCTGTGGTTAGGACACTTAATAACGAATTGGATGACGGATTCAAAGGGAGTCGCGTCCCTAAATTCTAGGCAACGCTTTTCTTAATGATGCCCTTTAAAGGATCGATCTTCAAGTCGAAGAACTTTGAAAAAAATGCGCTCAGTCGAAATCCAGCCATTTGGGGCGTGTAGTCTTCAGGGTAGAAAACGGTCAGCTCTAATATTGCTCTGTTAAAGCTCTCGTGACGGCAGAATTCTTTGGTCCACGTCTTGAATACCGTACACCATTCATTCTGGTATTTTTCGAAATCATTGGCGCCATCAAATATAAACTCGAGTTGGTTGTCCGCGTAAAACTTGAACCTGAAAACGCCAGCAAGGTTCACGTAGAACTCGTGAAGGTGACTATATTCGGCTTCATTGTGCTCCTGTATCTTTTTTGTAGTGTCGTCAGCGATGCCCAGGGGATTTGATTTTATGAGGTAGTCCACTTTGACATAATCAACAAGGTATTGAAGAAGAGCGTTTTGAAGAGAAAACTGTGCTTGTTCCAGAACGTAATTCTTGTCGCGAGGGAAGAACTTTCTAAGCACTGTCGATGAATGGTTTTTCAAAGGTAGCAAATAGTCCTCAAGTCTAAAAGATCTGAAGTGCCAGGGATACGATAATACGGTTAGTCTATACTCACATTGACATGCCGTTCAGCATGATAAGATGATCTAACCAAAGGTCCCGCCTCTACATAGCGCAGTCCACGCTTGAGGCCTTCTTCTTTGTACATCTCGAAGGTATCGGGATGGATGAACTCGGCCACTTCGAGATGCATCTTCGTTGGCTGAAGGTATTGTCCCAGGGTAAGAATCAAAAGACCGTTCTCTACAAGATCATCCATTGCTTTGAAGACTTCTTCTTTCTCTTCACCAAGGCCAAGCATGATCCCGGATTTTGTGCGCATTCCGGCTTGTCGTATTCGTTTGATTTGCTCAAGGCTTCGTTCATATCTCGCCTGTGGGCGGACCATTCTGTATAAACGGCCTACTGTTTCCATGTTGTGAGAAACAACTTCCTGACCACCTTCGATCATACGGTACAGCGCATCCCAATTACCTTTGGTATCGGGGATCAGCGTTTCTATCGTAGTGCTTGTATTTAGTTTTTTGGTTTCAACCACTGTTTGATACCATACTTCGGCGCCACGGTCTTTCAATTCATCTCGGTTAACGGAGGTGATAACAGCATGTTTAACTTTCATCAGCTGAATAGCTTCCGCCACGCGTTTCGGCTCATCCAGGTCGTATTCAGTAGGCCTGCCGGTAGCTACCGCGCAGAACGTGCAACTTCTTGTGCACACATTTCCAAGGATCATGAACGTGGCTGTTCCCGCCCCCCAACATTCGCCCATGTTAGGACAGTTTCCGCTTTCGCAAATCGTATGAAGCTTGTATTCATCGACGAGCCTGCGCACGCGCGCGTAGTCCGGACCTACGGGAAGCTTCACACGAAGCCAGTTCGGCTTGCGCTTCTGGGTTTCCCCCGATATCGTTGGCAATTCAATCATTTTTACCGTTATCCGTTAATCGTTATCAGTTATCCGTTATCCGTGGGTCACTTCGACATTCGACATTCGGCGTGCGACATTCGATATTCTCCGCGCTACACACGTCATCCCACTATTAACCTTTAATTTATAACGTTCCCTACTTACCAATAAGTTCTCTGTACTGCGCGGCCGAAAGCAATCCATCAGCAGATCCCTTCACTTCGGCCTTGATCATCCATCCCGCTCCATAGGGATCTTCGTTGACTTTCTCGGGGCTTGCATCCAATGCGGGGTTAACCTCAAGGACTTTACCTGCGATCGGCATGTATAGGTCTGACACGGTCTTAACCGCTTCTACAGTACCGAAAATTTCATGCTCTGCTACCTGCTGGCCGACGGTGTTGATGTCCACGTAAACGATATCGCCTAGTTCACCCTGCGCAAAATCCGTTATTCCAATTGTAGCTGTATTTCCTTCGATTTTAACCCATTCATGGTCTTTTGTGTACTTCAATCCGTCGGGAATATTCATGTTTTTAAGCTGATTTTAAGTCGGGCAAAAATAGGAAAAAAAGGGCAATGATCAGCCACCTGGGTGCCTAGCTTCCTAGGTACCTAGGAAGCTAGTGACGCCCTACTGCGCCAGGCTAAACCTGATCTGCACTCCAAAGCGAGTCGTAGCGCGGCGATAGGAGTTGGATACAAGCGGGTCATTAACCGTTCTCTCGTAGTACAGCTGCACATTTA
>Ga0111538_10005740_pt1 | contig 16901 bp, 12 predicted proteins | sample SoiMethybrSBSTD1_FD_79669 | JGI IMG/M metagenome (GOLD analysis project Ga0111538, IMG submission 79669) | Bulk soil microbial communities from a Populus tree surrounding site in Tennessee, USA - Soil MetaG P. TD hybrid SBSTD1 (version 2)... | ecosystem: Environmental > Terrestrial > Soil >...
CATGTCGAAGACATGCCTCCGGCATGGGGAGAGGGAAACAACGGCGATGTGGAGCTTGACGCTATGCCGATGGCTGGGCGGAGAAGGCCTGTTCGTACTGCTCCGCCTTGAAGCCCACCAGCGGCTTGCCGCCGATGTCGAGCACGGGCCGCTTGATCATCGAGGGCTGGGCGAGCATCAGCGCGACGGCCTTCGCCGCGGTCAGGCCGGCCTTGTCCGTCTCCGGCAGCTTGCGGAACGTCGTGCCGGCGCGGTTGAGCAGCGTCTCCCAGCCGACCTCGCGCGCCCAGGCTTCGAGCCTGCCGCGCTCGATCCCCGCGGATTTGTAGTCGTGGAAGGCGTACGCGATGCCACGCGCATCGAGCCAGGCCCGCGCCTTCTTCATCGTGTCGCAGTTCTTGATGCCGTAGATGGTGACGGGTTTTGCCTTGCCCATGTCGCTGCTCCCTCCGCCCGTCACGCTGTCAGCCCGAACGCTGCCCCTTCAGCTGGCACACAGCGTAGGGTGCAAAAGCGCAGCGCATTGCACCGACGCAACCGGCATGTCGGCGCAAGGCGGCTTCGCCTTTTGCGCCCTACATGGGAGGCCATCCCTTACTCCCACTCGATCGTCCCCGGCGGCTTGCTCGTGATGTCGTAGACGACGCGATTGATGCCCTTGACCTCGTTGATGATGCGCGTCGCCACGCGGCCGAGTACGTCGTGCGGGAAGGGGAAATAGTCGGCGGTCATGCCGTCGGTGGAGGTCACGGCGCGCAGGGCGCAGACTTGGTCGTAGGTGCGGTCATCGCCCATGACGCCGACGGTGCGCACGGGGAGCAGCACCGCGAAGGCCTGCCAGATCTTGTCATAGAGGCCGGCCTTGCGGATCTCGTCGAGGAAGACGGCATCGGCCTTGCGCAGAATGTCGAGCTTGTCTTGCGTGATGTCGCCGGGGATGCGGATGGCGAGACCGGGGCCGGGGAACGGATGGCGCCAGATGAAATGCTCGGGCAGTCCCAGCTCGCGGCCCAGCGCCCGCACCTCGTCCTTGAAGAGCTCGCGCAGCGGCTCGACGAGCTTCAGGTTCATGCGCGCCGGCAGCCCGCCGACGTTGTGGTGCGACTTGATGGTCACCGACGGCCCGCCGGTGAACGACACGCTCTCGATCACGTCGGGATAGAGCGTGCCCTGGGCAAGGAACTCGGCGCCGCCGAGCTTCTTGGCCTCCTCGTCGAATACGTCGATGAAGAGGGCGCCGATGGTCTTGCGCTTGGCCTCCGGGTCCGTCTTGCCGGCCAGTGCGGCGAGGAACCGCTGGCTGGCATCGACGTGCACCAGCGGAATGTTGAAGTGCCCGCGGAAGAGCGACACCACCTCCTTGGCCTCGTTGAGCCGCAGCAGGCCATGGTCGACGAAGATGCAGGTGAGCTGGTCGCCGACGGCCTCATGGATCAGCACGGCGGCAACCGCGCTGTCGACGCCGCCCGACAGCCCGCAGATCACGCGCCCCTTGCCAACCTGGGCACGGATCTTGGCGATCTCGCTCGACCGGAAATGCGCCATGCTCCAGTCGCCGGGCAGGCCGGCGATGCGGCGCACGAAATTGCCGATCAACTGGCCGCCGCGCGGGGTGTGCGCCACCTCGGGGTGGAACTGCACGGCGTAGAGCTTGCGTGACTCGTCGGCAATGGCGGCGAACGGCGCGCCCTTCGACACGCCCACCACCTTGAAGCCCGACGGAAGCCGTGTCACCCGGTCGCCGTGGCTCATCCAGACGGTGTCCTGCTCGCCCTTTTTCCACACCCCGTCGAAAAGTGCGTTGTCGCCGGTAACCTCCAGCTCGGCGCGGCCGAACTCGCGGTGGTGCCCGCCCTCCACACCACCGCCCAGCTGCGCCACCATGGTCTGCTCGCCGTAGCAGATGCCGAGCACCGGCAGCCCCGCGGTGAACACCCAGTCCGGCGCCCTGGGCGTGCCAAACTCGGTGACGCTGGCCGGCCCACCGGACAGGATCACCGCCCTGGGCTTCAGCCGCTCCAGGGCATCCTCGGCCCGGTTGAAGGGCACAATCTCGGAGTAAACGCCCTGCTCACGCACGCGCCGGGCGATCAGCTGCGTCACTTGGCTGCCGAAGTCGATGATGAGAACAGTGTCCGTCATGGCTCGGCTGGTCCCGGTCCGGAGGCCACAGCCGCCCGGACGAATCGTGTTGCACAGGCACGCGTGATAGACCATCCGTGCGGGGGTGGGTCAAGGCGGCGGTGGGAGTACGGGGCTAAACCCTACGGCGTTGCGCCTCGGTGTTCTCCGTGGAACCACAGGGCTGATCCCAGCGCATTGCCCACGCCTCCCTGCACTGCGCCTAATTGGCCGGCCCTCTGCTTCCTGCTATGCAGTCGCCCATGGACCAGGTGATCCCCAGGCTGAAGCGCGTGCGGCTCTTCGCCCAGCTCTCCGATGCGGCCCTCAAGGACCTCATCGCCGTGCCGGGCGTGGAAGCGGGGCCGGCCGGCGAGGCCATTTTCACCGAGCCCGGCGATCTCGTCGTGCTGCTCGAGGGCGGGCTCGCCATGACGGGCCCCGACGGCCGCGAGCAGCTCGCCGTATTCACGGTCACCAGTGACGCCCAGGAACCTGCCATTATTTACACGATCCCGGTCGGCGCACACCTCGCCCTGACAGAGCCCTCGGTCTACCTGGTCATCGACGGCGAGAGGCTCGATACGCTCCTCTCGGACAAGCAGGAGGTGAACAGCATCGCCGGCCTCGACGAGGCCGCGCGCGAGCGCATCGCGAGCCTGATGAATGCGCAGGTGTTCAAGCACATGCCGTTCGAGCACCTTGTGCGCTGTGCCGCGGCGATGGAGGACATCGAGGTCGGCAATGGTGCCGAGGTCGTCACGCAGGGCGGGCCCGGAGATTATTTCTACGTCATCAAGTCAGGCTCGGCCGACGTGTGGCGCAAGGATGGCGATGGCAACGAGGTGAAGGTTGCCTCGCTCGGGCCTGGCGCCACCTTCGGCGAGGAAGCGCTGATCAAGGGCGAGCCCCGCAACGCCACTGTGCGCATGACGACCGCAGGTCGCGTGCTGCGCCTCGGCAAGGAGGATTTCGACCGCCTGCTCAGGAGCCAGCTGGTGCACGAAATCTCTGCCGACCAGGCCCGCCGCGACGTCGACTTCCGCGGTGCCGTGTTCATCGACTGCCGCTTCGAGGAGGAGTGGGAATTGTGGCGGCTGAAGAATGCCCGCCACGTCCCTCTCGACGAGATCCGCGAGCGCTCGCGGGGGCTCGATCCCAAACGCGAGTATATCGTCTACTGCCGCACCGGCCGTCGCTCGCGCGCCGCCGCTTTTCTCATGCGCCAGGTGGGTTTGAACGCTGTTGCCCTCAAGGGCGGCATTGCCGAGTGGCCCTATGAGCGCGAAACCGACGACGTCAACGTCTGACGCGTGAAAAGCTCTGTTGCCAAGGTTGACCGGCGGTTTCCAGATTTTACTTCCTCTGCCCCGGTTCTGCCGTGATGCGGGCCGACTTTTCTCCCTGGGAGCGGCGCGCCGGCTCCGGAGGCGAGGGAACTTCCGGGACATGGCGAACGGGGGAGGTCGCCGCTCCCACACCCGATCCAGGCTGGCCGCGCTTTCGACCGTTGCGTAGTGGATGCTGCTTGCCACGCCGGGGCACATGGGTCTTCCATCTCTCCCATGCGGGGCGGGATGCGATGGGCCCGCCGTTGGCGACCACCTAGCGAGAGAAATGATGGCGGCACTTGTCGACGCGGCAACCCTGAAGGCGTGGCTGTCCGATGGAGCGGAGATCGCGCTTCTCGATGTGCGCGAGCAGGGGGAGTTCGGCTGGTCGCACCTGTTCTTCGCCGTGCCGCTGCCTTACAGCCGGTTCGAGCTGGCTCTCCCCGCGCTGGTGCCGAATGCCGCAGTGCGGCTCGTTCTGTGCGACGCCGACGGCAGCGTGACGGGGGTCGCTGCCCGGGCCGCCCGGCGGGCAGAGGCGCTGGGCTATCGCAACGTCCATATTCTCGCCGCAGGCACGCGGGGCTGGCAGCGCGCTGGCTACACGCTGTATGCCGGTGTCAACGTCCCGAGCAAGACCTTCGGCGAACTCGTTGAGCATGCGCGCCACACGCCTCGTGTCACGGCGGAGGCTCTGGAGAGCATGCGCCGCGCCGGCGAGAACTTCGTCATCGTCGACGGCAGACCGTTCGCCGAATTCAGCAAGATGAACATTCCCGGCGGCATCTGCTGCCCGAACGGCGAATTGGTTGTGCGCATCCGCGATCTGGTGCCCGATTCCAACACCAAGATCATCGTCAATTGCGCTGGCCGCACGCGCTCCATCATCGGCGCGCAGACGCTGATCGACTTCGGCATCGACAACGAGGTCTACGCGCTGGAGAACGGCACCCAGGGCTGGACGCTGGCCGGATTCGAGCTCGAGCGCGGTGCAGACCGCCGTCATTCCGCCGCGCTCGACCGGGCCGGGGTTGCCGAGCTTTCCCCGCGCGCCCGCGACCTTGCGCAATCGCACGGTGTCAGGTTCGTCGCGGCCGCCGAAGTGCAATCCTGGCTCGCCGATCTCGCACGGACGACGTACCTCCTCGACGTGCGCAGCCCGGATGAATTCGCTGCCAGCCCCGTGCCGGATTTTGCCCACGCGCCGGGCGGCCAGCTCATCCAGGCGACGGATCAGTGGGTTGGCATAAAGGGCGCGCGTCTCGTCCTGCTCGACGAGGAAGAGGTGCGGGCGCCGGTCGTGGCCGCATGGCTGCGCCAACTCGGCTACGAGGCGCATGTGCTTGCCGGGGGGACGGCGGCCGCCCGGCAGCTCACGTGGCCGGCGATGACCGATGCATCTCCGCAATCGCTGCCGGATGCGATCACGGCTCGGGAGGCGGCGGCGGGCCTCAGTGCCGGCAGCGTGCAGGTAATCGACCTACGCGCCGGGATGACCTACCGCAAGGGTCACATCGAGCAGGCGCAATGGTCGATACGGCCTCGGGTGGTGACGGCGGTCGCGCAGCGGGCAAAAACAATCGCCCTGGTGGCCGACGAGCCGGGCGTCGCGGCGCTGGCCGCGCTCGACCTGCGCGAAGCCGGCTGTCGCGATGTCCGCCAGCTGGTGGGCGGTGACAAGGACTGGCGCGAAGCAGGACTGGCCGTCGTTGCCACACCCGGCGTTCCCGCCGACGCTGATTGCATCGATTTCCTGTTTTTCACCCACGGGCGCCACGAGGGCAACGCGGATGCGGCGCGCCAGTATCTCGCGTGGGAGATCGGCCTCGTGGGGCAACTGGACGCCCAGGAGCGTGGTGCGTTCCGCCTCTGAGCCTGCGCGGTGGCGGGCGCGAAATCGCGTGGTGCATGTGGGCAGATTGCTGACAGCGCCCGCGTCGCACCCGACGGTGCTTGCTCCGCCACCATAGGCAACCCGGCCATCCGACAGCGCCGCGAAACGCGCGATCGCGACCTCGCCGGCCGTTCGGTCGCGTCTATCTCACATTTTGCTGTTGTTGCTTTCAGAACTAACGCTTCGCTGACGCCGCAGTCACGGCAGACGCGACACCACTGAGCTCTACTGGCGTCAATCGGTCGTTCAGTCGATGCGGTCGCCGCTCCTCGAGAGGCCCGCAAGAGGGTGAAGCCAGGCCGTGATCTTCCCCTGTGAGAGCCGCAGCGATGTCGTCGATGGTCCTCTTTCTATGCCCGAATCTGGACAGGCCCGTTGTGACCGGCATCATGGCCGACTTGGTGGGCCTCACACGGCTGGTGCGGCGCGGCACCGGATTCAGGTGCGGGGCCTGCGGGGTTTCCCATATCCTGTCGCTTGAGGACACGTGGCTCTCGCTCACGCATCCCCTGCCCGTGTCCCTTGGACTTTATCGGGGCGGCTATTCGCGCCAGCGGGGCGCCAGGCGAAGGAGCTAGCGTCTGTTTTGACGCTGGTGCTGCCGCGACCAGCGCCTACTTCGCCTTGATGTTGGAGCGCTTCACGTGGTCGAGGTTCTTGCCCTCGATGCGTACGAGCTTCACCGGCGCATCGCGCTTGGGCGAGTGCACCACTCCGACTTCGTAGAGGTGCGCATCGCCGGGCTTCATTGCATAGGTCCTGACGGGCTCCACCAGTGACGGCTTGTCGCCGGAGCCCTTCTCGACGATGCGCCAGTCCGTCATCTCGGTGATGCCGGTCGCCTGGCCGTAGATGGCCCAGCTCGAGCCGTGGTCGTGCGGCGAGCCGTGCGCCGGCCCGTCATAGACATGGCCGCAGATGCAGAAGCCGAGTTCGGGGTCCTCGTAGAGCACCTCGCGCGGGTGCGCGCCGTTCGCCCGATCCTTGAGATGGGTGGCGATGAACGCCTTGTCGGTCAGTGCCTTCGACACGTAGCCGCACACCTTCTCCTTGCCGGCAGGACTGGCGTCGGCCCTCAGCGTTTCTCGGATGTCGGCTGCGAGCTGGGTGAGCGTGTAGGTCATCGGTCTGGTCTCCCTGCCACGGGTCGCACCGGGCAGGCTAGTGCAAATTGCGGCCGATATGAAGTGGCGTCGCCGCCGGGGGAAAGGGCTACCTCGCCTCCTGCAGAAGCGTGTCGGCGATTTTCTCCGCCGTCATGAGCGTCGGGAAGTTGGTGTTGGCGCAGGGCACGAGCGGAAAGATCGAGGCATCGCACACGCGCAGGCCCTCGATGCCGCGCACCCGGCCCTGGCTGTCGGTGACGGCCATCGGATCGCCATCGGCGCCCATGCGGCAGCTGCAGGAGGCGTGCCACACGCCGATCGCGGCCTTGCGAACGAAAGCTTCGCAGGCCTCGTCGTCGGCCATCAGCTCTTCGAATTTGAACCCCTCCGTGATGAAGTTGCGGATGAGATAGGTCCTTAGCGCCGACGGACCATCGAGCATCATGCCGGCTATGCCGGTAAGAAGCTTGTTCTTCGCATTGACGGTGCCGACCTTGCGCACTCGCTCCGAGTAGCTGGCCGGGAATGGATCGGACGTGACGGCCTGCATCTCCGGCGTGGCATAGAGCTTGCCGAGCCTGCGGAAAGCATCCATCAACCGTTCGAGATCGCGCCTGTCGGACAGCAGGTTGAACTCGGCCAGCGGCTCGTCGCGCCAGTCCTTCGAGGTCAGCTTGACCTCGCCCCGCTCCGAGGCCGTGTGATAGACGGCCGTCAGGAAGGAAGCGATGCGCTGACCGACCGCATGCCAGGCCGACTTGGTGACGGAGACCACGAACATGTCGCCCTCGTGCATGCCGGGCAGGTCCGAGGAGTAGCGCAGACCGACGTGGATGTGGCGGCGCGTGAACTCGTTGATGCGCGCGTGCGGCTTCACGTAGGCCGACACCGAGATCGATGGGTGGTCCATGAGGCGCTGGCCGACGCCGGCCAGCGCATGGCGGACATCTATGCCCAGCTCCTTGAGGTGGCCGACCGGGCCGATGCCGGCGCGCAGCAGGTGTGCCGGAGAATGGATCGCACCACAGGAGAGGATTACCTCGCGCGCCCGGAACTCGGTGCGCGTGCCCTTGACCATCGCCACGACGCCCACGCAGCGTCGCCCCTCGAACAGCAGCTCGGCAACCTGTGTGTCGGTGGAGATCTTCAGATTGTCGCGCTGGCGCGTGGCGGGATCGAGATAGCCGATGGCGGCCGAGACGCGGCGCTCGTAGGCGTTCGATATGGTGATGGGATAGTAGCCGTCCTTCCACTCGCCGTTCTGATCGGGGATGAACTCGAAGCCTGCCGCCTTGAATGCCTTGCCCGACGCCTTGGCGTGCTCCGTCCACGCCTCGGGGAAGATGCGCCGCACGGGGATGCGCCCCTCCTTGCCGTGCAATGGGCCGTCGAAGTCCATGTCCCGCTCCACCTTCTTGTAGAAGGGGAGCACATCCTTCCAGCCCCAGCCGCGCGCGCCGCGCTCCACCCACTCCTCGAAGTCGGCCGGCGCGCCGCGGTTGGCGAGCTGCCCATTGATTGAGGAGCCGCCCCCCAGGATGCGCGCCTGCTCGTACTTGCGTAGGGGCGGTGGGCTCTCATGCGGGTTGTTGTGCGACACGATCTCGGTGCGCACCTTGAGCTCGGTCCAGTGGAAGCGCGGATCGAAGTAGGCGACGCCCGGATAGCTGTCGAGCACCTCGGGCGGGACCTTGCCGTGCGGCGTATCCTGGCCGGCCTCCAGGAGCAGCACCTGGTTTCCGCTCCTGGCCGACAGGCGGTTGGCCAGCACCGAGCCCGCCGATCCGCCGCCGACGATGATGAAATCGTAAATCATGGTTTCAGGCTTCCTCCCGAGACGCCTTTTTTGTTGGGGCCGCTTTGCAGATGCTGGCCGAGGATACAACCTGCCCCGTCGCGAGCAATCCTTCATATCGCGGGGCGCAGGAGGGAAACGGCCGTATTGCGCCGGGCACAGGCCTGGCGGGGCAATGGGCTTCGCTTTTGCGCGGTGCGGCTGGATACTGATTGCAAGCCTGGATATGCAATTGTAGAGGCTGTCTGTCCGGCAGGCATGGGCCGGATAGGGGGAAAAAATGACCAAGGCATTCACAGGCCTGCGGGTTCTCGATTTCACCACCACCCTTGCCGGACCGCATTGCACGCGTCTGATGGCGGATCTCGGCGCCGACGTCATCAAGATCGAGTCGCCCGAAGGCGATGTGATGCGCACGCGCCCGCCGCTGCGCAACGGCGCCAGCAGCTACTTCGGCCAGCTCAATGCCGGCAAGCGGAGCCTCGTGCTCGACCTCAAGCAGCCTCGTGCGGTCGCCGCCGCGCGCCGGCTCGCCGGTGACGCGGACATCCTCGTCGAGAACTATCGCCCGGGCGTCATTCGCCGGCTGGGGCTCGACTACGACTCGCTGAGGGACGCCAACCCGCGTCTCGTCTACGCCTCGATCTCGGGCTACGGCCAGACTGGTCCCTCCGCCGGCCTGCCGGCCTATGCACCGGTGATCCATGCAACCTCGGGTTACGACCTGGCTCATCTCGCCTATCAGCGCGGCCGCACGCAGCCCGATAACTGCGGCATCTACATTGCCGACATCATCACCGGCACCTATGCGTTCGGTGCGATCGCCACCGCGCTCTACCAGCGCGCGTCGACCGGGCGGGGCCAGCACGTCGACGTGTCGATGCTGGAGAGCATGCTGACGCTTCTGCAGACGGAGATGCAGACCGCACAATTCGAGGTTCCTCCGCCGCCGACTCGCCCCATTTTCGGCCCCGTGGCGACCAGAGACGGCTTCCTCAACATGTCGGTGGTGAGCGAGCGCACGTTTCAAGGCCTGGCAGCAGCGGCGGGCCGGCCGGATTGGATTTCCGACCCGCGTTTTGCCGCGTACCTCGACCGGCGTGCCAACTGGGGTGTGCTGATGGACGAGTTCGAGATCTGGTCGCGGCAGATTTCGAGCGAGGAATGCCTGGCCGTTCTCGACCGCAATTCCGTCCCAGCGGCCGCCTACCGCACGGTGCGCCAGGCCATGGGCGACCCTCAGCTCACCCATCGCGGTGCCTTCGCCGAGGTGCGCGACGCCGGCGGGGCGTTTCAAGCCCTCAACCCGCCCTTCCGCATGTCTGGCTCGGTGACCCGGGCCGGCCCCAATGCCCCGGCGCTCGGAGAGCACACGCGCGAGGTCCTGCGCGAGGCCGGCTTCTCGCCCGACGATATCGCGGCGGTGGCGGGCGCCTGAAGCGCTGCGGCAGTGGCCGCGCAATGCCTGCGCCCTTTGGCTTGCCGCGGGGCCGCTACCTCACTGCAGGCAGCACTTCTTGTATTTCCGGCCGCTGCCGCAGGGGCAGGGATCGTTCCGGCCAACGCCGCGCACCGGATTGGTGATGGGCTCAGGCGGGGGGAACAGCGGCAGCACTTCCGGATCGCTGGCACGGTCGTCGCTGTATCCCTGTGAGAGCTCGTACCAGCCCGACAGCTCTTCGACCGGATCGCCGAACGCCGCGTACTCCTCGTGCACATGCGATGACGGCTCGGCCGAGTTCAGTAGCGCGAGCGTGAGGTCGTACTCGAAGTCTTCGTAGCTGAGCCATTTGGGATCGATGAGCCGGTGGTCAAAGGCCTCCTTGACCATCTCCCTCAACTCCACGAGCCCGAGCATGGCGATGGCGCCTTGCCAGCCGTGCCAGAGGAACGAGGGCTCTCGCGGCTGCAGATTGATCCAGCAGTCGCGCAGGAAGGCCGCCACCTCGTCGCGATTGAGACGCTCGTCCAGCGCCAGCATCGCCAGGGTCTCGCACATGCGCGAGCGGGCGAACTCCTCGGCGTTGCGGTCGAGGATGATGTTATAGATTGGCTCCGGGTTGCCGTCGAAGACGGCGGCCATCACGCGGTGCACGGTCTCGGTGAGGCTCAATCCCAATGCCCGATCGATGCGATCGGGGTCGCAGCGCAGCAGCTTCGCGAGCGGACGGTAGGCTCCCGTCTCTCTCCAACTGCCCAGGAGATGGAAGGCAAAGAACACAAGATTGTCGTCGGCCTCCTCGCCGTCGACCCAGCGCTCGATCTCCTGGATGAAGCGCGCCACGAGCACAGGGCGGTGTTCCCCCGCGGCACGCAGCGCCGCTTTCGGCAGATCTGGGGAGGTGCTGAGCTGATCGACGATCGCGGCCGGTTCCATGGCAGCCTCGCTTGGGCAGATTCGACAGCGTCTAGCGCCAGATTGTGCCCGCTGCTTTCACACCTCGCCAGCAAGGCGAGGGCGTTCTCCACAAGCGATGTCGATGCGCGTCGCCTCAATGGAAATCCCGGCTCTTGATCTTCCATGAGCCTTCGCGCACCTCGCGGTCTGTCTTGGGCATGCCGGCGGTCCCCTCGCCGAGGCGTTGGAGATTATCGGAGAGGTCGATCAACTGGTCGGCGACGACGTGAATCACGAGTCCCTCGCGCTCGATCCTGCCGCGTACCTCCAGGAATTGGGCCGTCATGACAGTGCGTCGGTTCTTCTCGAACACCTTGGGCCAGACCACCACGTTGACGATGCCCGTCTCATCCTCGAGCGTGATGAAGATCACGCCCTTGGCGGTGCCGGGGCGCTGCCGCACCAGCACGAGGCCTGCCACGTTCACGCGCCGGCCCGCGAGCCGCTCATCCCAGTGCTCGACGCTGGAGATGACGCGTCGCCGCGCCAGGTCCTCGCGGAAGAAAGCGATCGGGTGTGCCTTGAGCGAGAGCGAGATGGCTGCATAGTCCTGCACGACGTGCTCGCCCGGCGTCGTCTGCGGCAGCTCGACCGCGGGCTCGGCGAAGAGATCGCCCGTGCCGCTTGATGCCGGGTCGTCCGACGTGGTCCCGCCCGATGTCAGGAGTGGGGTGTTGGCCGAGGTTGCGCGCCTGGCACCGGCCTGCAGCGCGCCGCCTCCCAGGCCCCTGACGGCCCACAGCGCGGCGCGACGGTCGAGGCCCAAGGAGCGGAAGGCGTCGGCATCGGCCAGCCGTTCCAGCATGCCGACCGATGCGCCGCTTCTCAGCCACAGCGCGGGGATATCGGCATAGCCCTCGCCACGTGCTTGCAGCACCGTTGCCTTTGTCGCCTCCTCCGCCAGTCCCCCGACAAGCCGCAAGCCGAGTCGGACGGCGCAAGCCCCCTCTCCTCGCGAGTGGGGAGTGGGGGATGCGGAGGACTCCAGCGTGCAGTCCCAGTCGCTGGCGTTGATGTCGGGGTGACGAACCTCCACGCCGTGCTCGCGCGCATCGCGTACGAGCTGCGCCGGCTGGTAGAAACCCATCGGCTGACTGTTGAGGATCGCCGCGCAGAAGACGTCCGGGTAGTGATGCTTGATCCAGGACGAGACGTAGACGAGATGCGCGAAGCTCGCCGCATGACTCTCGGGAAAGCCATATTCGCCGAAGCCCTCGATCTGGCTGAAGCAGCGCTCCGCGAATGCGCGCTCGTAGCCGTTGGCCACCATGCCTTCGATGAACTTCGTGCGGAAGGTGTGAATGGTGCCCGTGTGGCGGAAGGTGGCCATGGCGCGTCGCAGCTTGTCTGCCTCGTCGGGTGTGAACTTGGCGGCGACGATGGCGATCTGCATCGCCTGCTCCTGGAACAGCGGCACGCCCAGCGTCTTGGACAACACCGCTTCCAGCTCCGGCGAAGGGTAGGTGACGGGTTCGATGCCGTCGCGCCGGCGCAAGTATGGGTGCACCATGTCACCCTGGATGGGGCCGGGGCGAACGATCGCCACCTCGATGACGAGGTCGTAGAAGCAGCGCGGCTTGAGGCGCGGCAGCATCGACATCTGTGCCCGCGACTCGACCTGAAACACGCCCACCGAGTCGGCGCGCGACAGCATGTCGTAGACGCCTTCGTCGCCCGGCGGGATGGTGGCGAGCGTGTAGGTCTCTCGATGATGCTGCGCGATAAGGTCGAGCCCTTTGCGGATGCAGGTCAGCATGCCGAGCGCCAGCACGTCCACCTTGAGCATGCCGAGCGCGTCGATGTCGTCCTTGTCCCATTCGAGGAAGGTGCGGTCCTCCATGGCACCGTTGTGGATCGGCACGGTCTCGTCGAGCCGCTCGCGCGTGAGCACGAACCCACCGACGTGCTGGGACAGGTGACGCGGGAAGCCCAGCAGCTGGCGGGCGAGCGCGATCGCCTGGCGGATCTCCGGATTGGCGGGGTCGAGGCCGGCTTCCACGATGTGCTTGTCGGGAATCTCGCCGTCACCGATGCCCCAGATCAATCCGGTGAGGCCCGCCGTCACATCCTCCTTGAGGCCCATCGCCTTGCCCACCTCGCGGATGGCCATACGCGGGCGGTAATGGATGACGGTGGCACAGATGGCGGCCCGCTCGCGGCCGTAGCGGGAATAAAGGTACTGGATCACCTCCTCGCGCCGCTCGTGCTCGAAATCGACGTCGATGTCGGGCGGCTCGCCGCGGTCGGCCGAGATGAAACGCTCGAACAACAGGTCGATCTCGGTGGGGTTGACGCCCGTGATGCCGAGGCAGAAGCACACGGCACTATTGGCGGCCGAGCCGCGGCCCTGACACAGGATCGGCGGCTCCAGCGTGCGAGCGAAGCGTACGACGTCGTAGACGGTGAGGAAGTAGCGCGCGTAGTCGAGCCGGGCGATCAGCGCCAGCTCCTTGACGAGAAGAGCCCGCACCCTGTCGGGGATGGCGTTTTGGTAGTGCCGGTTGGCGTGCGCCCAGGTCAGCTCCTCCAGGTGAGTCTGCGGGGTTTTGTCCGGCGGCACCGGCTCTTCCGGGTACTCGTAGCGCAGATCTTCGAGCTTGAAGTGGATGCGATCGGCGATCTCCAGCGAACGAGCAACGATCTGCGGGTAGCGGGCGAAAAGGCGGGTTATCTCGGTGGCAGGCTTCAAGTGCCGCTCGGCGTTGGCCTCGAGGCGGTAGCCTGCCTCCATGATCGTGCACTTCTCGCGGATACAGGCGAGCACATCGGCAAGCGGCTTGCGGTCGGGGTGGTGATAGGCGACGTCGCCGATGGCAACGAGCGGGGTATGCATCTCAATGGCTAGCTCGTCGAGCTCGCCAAGGCGCGTTCTCTCGTCTCCGCTAAAAGTGAACACGGCGCCCAGGTAGACGTGAGCCTTGGGGATGTCAGCAAGCATGGCGAGCCGCTCTCTGAACTCTTCCGTGATCCGGCGCGGCGGCAGGGCGATGAGAACCTGCCCCTCGGCAGCGGCAATGAGCTCATTGAACGTGAAGAGGCACTGGCCCTTGACGGCGCGGCGGTTGCCGGCGGTCAGCAGACGGCACAGCCGTCCGTAGGCGGCGCGGTCGGTGGGATAGCAGACAGCCTCGAAGCCGTCGGTAGTGACGAGACGGGCGCCGGCAAGGCAGCGTATGCCGTGCTTCCGCGCGGCCGAATGCGCGCGCACCACGCCGGCCAGCGTGTTTCGGTCCGCGATGCCGATGGCGGTAAGCCCGAGCTCCGCTGCCCGGCCGACGATCTCATGCGGATGCGAAGCTCCGCGCAGGAACGAGAAGTTGGTGGCGGCGACGAGCTCGGCGAAAGCGGTCATGATGTCATCCCGGCCGAAGCGCGAAAGCGCGAAGAGTCGGTGCGCACGGCCAAGCTCGGGTCCGGATACTCATCCAAACACCCCGTGCATGAACCATTGCGGGACGGTACCGGTTTGGCCGTAGAGGCCGGCGCGGAAGAGCCAGAAGCGACGCCCTTGCGTATCCTCCACGACGTAGTAGTCGCGCGTCTCCTCGCCACCGCGGCGCCACCATTCCGGTGTGATGCGCTCCGGACCTTCGGCACTGACCACCTGATGCAGCACACCGCGCCAGCGGAAATGCCGCGGCGGGCCGTCGGGCACTACCGCCAGGACATCAGCCGGCTCCGCCCGTTCCAGCAGGAGCGGCGGGCGCACTCCCTCTCCCCACTTTTCAGCGGGGAGAGAATTGGGGTGAGGGGCAGCAAAAGACGCTTGAGCCAGCTTCCGACCGTCACTCCGGCCTTCCCCTCGTGAAGGACGGGGAGAGGGAGCAGCGGGCCGCGCGCGCACGGCGCGCTCGGGCGTGTGGCTTTGGACGGGGTGCAGGGACCGCACGGCGTCTCTCCCGAGACGCTGCTGCAGGCGATCGATCAGCCGCGCCAGCTCCTCCGGCGACGTATCGTTGGCGGCGATAACAAGAGGAGCCTGGCGCTCGGGCAGGCTCTCGGCCGCCAGCACGTGCACGGCCGCCGCCTCGAAGCCGAAATCGGTCTCGAGCTCGGAGCCCAGGCGATAAAGGCGCAAGCCGATCAGTTGGGCGATGTGCTCCGCATCGCGGCTGGGCGCCGCCAGCCCCAAGTCCAGCGACAGCGTCTGGCCGTCGACATGAAACAGCAGCAGACGCAGCAGGCGGGCGCCGACGGCAGCGCGCGCGAGGTCCACGGCGAGTGTCACGAGCAGGCGTCGCGCCGCCTCGAGTACGTGCTCCTGACTCAGGATCGGCTCGGCGAACGTGGCCTGGGCACGATAGACGGGGGTCGGGGCGACCGGCATCAGCGGTTCCGGCACCCGCCCCAGAGCCTGATCGAGGCGGAGCAGAAGGGCAGGGTCGAAACGTGCGGCGAAGGGGCCGCGCGGCTGCCGCATCATCTCGCCGACCGTGCGCAGCCCGAGTCGGCGCAGGAGAACCAGTGTGTCTTCACCGAGCCGCAACGCGGCGAGTGGGAGAGTCTGCAGAGCCGACGCCTCGCCACCCGGGGCGATGATGTTGCGTTCCTTGTCGCTGTAACGGGCGACCGCCCAGGCGGCCCCGGCTGTATCAGCGACGGCAAGACGAGGAAAAAGCCCGAAGGCAATCAGGCGTGCGGCGAGATCGGCCAGCATGCGTTCTTCCCCGCCGAAGAGATGCGCGCAGCCCGTGATGTCGAGAAACAGCCCGTCGGCGCCGCTCGTCGCGTCCCAGAGCGCGACAATGGGCGTATAGCGCAGGCACCAGAGCCCCAGGCGACGCAGCGCGTCCGCATCGGCGGCGGGATCGGCATCGCACACCTGCAGATCGAGGACTTTAGAGCGGGCATTGGAGACAAGCTCGCCCTCCAGCAGGCCGCCCTGGCGCGCGGCCCGATTGAGGGACACGACGCGGGCGCCACCCTTGCCGGGAGCAGCAAGGACCAGCGGCCGATGCAGCTCAGCCGGCCGCCCGCCGGGGGTTTGCGCGCCCAACATCAGGCGCGCGATCGGCCACGCTCTCAACCACACGGAAACGATGCGCGACATGGTCCCACTCGATAAGCCACTTTCCGGTACGTCCGTTGCGGCAGCGCTCCAGCGCCGCATCCCACCGCGCTTGCGCCAGCGCGCCGAAGCGGTCGCGCGCCGCGGATGCGGAGGCGATGCGCCAGCGCGTGACGGCGGCACTCGTCCCCACAGCCTCGGGAGCGCACAGGACGACGAGCGGTGTGCCATGCAGGGCGGCGGCAAGGTTCAGACGCCGGCTGGGTGTCAGGCCGAGGCCTCCTGCGACCGCGCCGGCGACCATGGCCGGCCGTGCCGGCGAGCGTAGCGCCTGCTCGAGCGCCCACAGAGCGTCCTTGTCGCTTTTCGTCTCGATGAGCAGCAGGCGGCCGACATCGAGGCCGAGCCGGGCTAGTCCGTGGCCATAAGGAGCGCCGAAGTCCGCCAGGCCACGCCGCGAGACAACGAGCACGGCCGGGCCTGAGCGAATGTCGAGCGTGGCCGCCGTCAAGGCGATGGCGAAAGCGAAAGCCGCCGGCCGGTCGCCATGGACGGCGGCAGCAATCTCATTCAAGGCGCCGCAGATGAGGCTCGGGGCTGTGTTTTTGCTATGCGCCTGCGGCAGCCAGAGCGGCAAATGGGTGGTAGCCGTGAGATGGGTTCGCTGCAGCTTGGCCAGTCGGCCGCGGAGCGCTTCAATGCGGACGGCTTGTCTGGCTTTTTGCCCGTCCTCGGAGCTTCGGGGGGCAGGTTCAACTTGTCCGGTTTCCGAGGTCTTGCCGGGAAAAGCCAGGAGGCGGGAAGATATCGACAGGAGGCCGGAATGATCTCCGTCAGCACCGCCTTCCATGCCCTGACAAAGGCTTGAGGCGAGGAAGCCACAGACCACTTTGTCGTGGAAAGCCATGGGGAACCAAAGACTTGCTCAACTCGTTCCAACGGGGAAGCCGCAGGTACGTTATAAGAACAAAAATAGAACATGTCAAGATTTCTCGCCCACGTCATAAACCCACACAGGAGGACAGCCGGCCAAGGCGGCATTGCTCATGCCCAACTTATCCTCGGACCCGGCATGATCATGCTCGGGTCTGTCAGAGCCGGAGACGACCCCTTTCGGCCGCTTACAGCAGACGCCGGGCGCCCTCGGCGACACCACGCAAAGCCCCTATGTCGTTGTGCCTGATGCGGATGAGGTCTATCGCCGCGCAAGGGCTGCGGGAGCCAAGATCGCCATCGATATCAAAGAGG
>Ga0111538_10005742_pt1 | contig 16898 bp, 22 predicted proteins | sample SoiMethybrSBSTD1_FD_79669 | JGI IMG/M metagenome (GOLD analysis project Ga0111538, IMG submission 79669) | Bulk soil microbial communities from a Populus tree surrounding site in Tennessee, USA - Soil MetaG P. TD hybrid SBSTD1 (version 2)... | ecosystem: Environmental > Terrestrial > Soil >...
CGCCAGCGGCTCAACGCCGACGGACTGAACTACTCGAACCTGACGATCGACGATCACCTAAGGGTTCGTCAGCTCATGGTAGATCTGACGCGCGATACGTTCGCGTCGCTCGACGAGATCGTCATGTGGATCGGCCAGCACGGCACGTCGAACTCGCCGCTGCCGTCGATCCGCGACCGGGCGACGCTGACGAAGCCGTACGACTGGGCGACGCTGTACGCGGGTTACCTGCTGCACAACGTCAACGCGTGGCGCGACGTCGACCCGATCGCGCGCGAGGAGGTGCTGCTCAACTCGGACGCGCGCAACTACGTCAAGTTCCGCGACGCCGCGTGGGCGTGGTGCCACCCGGTGCTGTCGCAGTACACGTTCACCTCGACGGCGAAGCACGAGCGCTACGGCCGCGGCGACGAGCTGCTCGCCGCGTTTCCCGCGAAGAGCTACGACGGGATCTGGGAGTCGCGGGTACGCAACGTCTACGCGCGGCTCGAGATCTCGTCGCTCGTGCCCGGGACGCCGTTCGGCGATACGCTGCGGTTCGACGACACCTGGGACGGACGCGACGCGTTCGGCATCGTCGTCAACGAGACCAAGCGCGAGGTCGCCCCGCAGAGGTCGCGGCTGCGTGCGCTTCAGGAGTACGTGCTCCCCCTGGAACCGGCGTGGGTGCACGGGCACTGGTCCGAGGCGTCGCGGCGGATCCTGAACCGCGAGATCGAGCCGCTACCGCTCGCCGACTACCCCGGAACGATGCACACGGTTCACAGCACACTAACGACGCCTGCGTCCGGTTCGGGCTGGGCGACCGCTAAGCCGTGGGAGGCGTTCGCCCTCGGTGTCGTCTGCTTCTTCCACCCGCGCTACGACGACCAGGACCACGTCCTGAACGACGCGCCGACGGAGCTGCACGACTTCCTGCGCGTCAAGTCGCCGAAGGAACTCGCGCGGCGCGTGCACATGGTTCACGCGGACCGCGAGGTCTGGACGTGGGCCGTAACGCTTCAGCGGCGGCACTTCGAGGACGCGATCGCCGCCCTGGATTACCTTAAGATCATCGAGTCGAGGTTGGGACTGTGAGTAACGACGACATCAAGACTAACATCCAGACCGGTTCCTCGGGCGCCACGCTGGTGTTCGAGAAGGACGAGGTCAAGAAGTTCGACGCCCCGCGCACCGGAACCCGCGTCCGCGACCAGGGGATCTGGCTGCGCAACCACACCACGGTCGCGTCTCTTCCGCAGGTCTATCGGGTGCTAGCGAACGGCTACGAGATGGAGCTGCTGAAGCAGCCCGAGCTGGAAGACCTGATCTGCGACCGCGCGAACATCTGTCAGATCATTCTCGACAACCTTCAGGTCGGACTGTGGGGATTTGGGTTACGTGGAATTGGGTTCGAGGCTCTCAACTACTACAACGCGCGCCAGCACCGGCGCTACGTCGCTAAGCTGCTCAAACAGGCCGGACTCGCGCAGCACCGTAAGACGCTGGACCGCTACGCCGCGTCGATCGACTGGCCGTCGCTACAACGCGCGCTAACCCACGGCGATCCGATCGCCGAGAACCTGCTCTACCGTCAGGACCTGCCGTTCGCCAAGCCCTCGTGGGTCCTGATCGATCCGATTCCGAGCTGCGCCGCGCTGCCGGACGTGGAGGCTCTCGACGTCGGCCGCGTCATCCAGACCGCCGTCGGCTACGAGCGGATCCGCTACAACCGGCGCGAGGTCGCCGACAAGTGGGACGCCCACCCGTCACGGGTCGCCGTGGCCGAGGTACTCAACATGTGGTTGGACGACGACCGCGGCTTCGACCTGAACGAGGCGCGCGCCGCGGTCTACTTCGCGGCGATCCATACGGCGCGCGGCGTCCGAACGGCGCCGGCCGAACCTATTCGGCACGAGCTCCAGCTCCTCGTTAACAAGCTGGTCGAGGAGGTCGAACGGTGGATGCGGTAGTTCTCGCCGCGGGCCGCGGCCAGCGCGTCGAGTCGATCGCCGGTCCGTACTATAAGCCGCTGCTCAAGATCGACGGCGTCTCGCTGGTACGCCGCGCGGTGCTGCTCGCGCGCGAGGCGCGCGCCGAGCGGATCGTCGTCGTCGTCGCGCCCGAGAATTCGACCGACATCGTGCGCGAGGTAGAGGACGTCGACGAGGTCTTCTTCGTCCTGCAGCCGTCGCCACGCGGACCCGGACACGCGCTGCTGTACGGCGTAACGTCCTGTCGCGCCGATGACGATCGGGTACTGGTGCTGCTCGGCGACAACCTGTCGACCGACGAGGACGTCTGGCGGGTCGTGCACAACGGCGCGATCGGCGTCCGCATGCTGAGCGTCGAGGAAGCCCAGCGGTACACGTTCCTCGACGACGACAACGTCTGGCGCGAGAAGGTACGACCCTTCTCCAAGGAGCCGTACGTCCCGTGCTGGATCGGGCCGTTCGTCGGCAGCATCGACAACATCTACTCGGTGCTCAACCGCATGATTCACTTCGTCGAGCCGGGTCACGAGCTCCCGATTGGACCGTACCTTAGCCAGTTCATGCGTGGCGGTCTAAGCCGAACCGTGCTGGTAAGTTCGCGCGACCTCGGAACGCCCGAGGCGCTCGCTGCAGAGATCTTTAAGGATGAGGCACAACGCGATGGATAGGTTTGAAGAACTGTTTCGGCTGCAGCACGACCTGCAGACCGAATCGTTTGGACGTAATTTTCAGCGGATGCTCGCCGCCGAGCGCGTCGTCTACATTCGCGAGATGCAGCAGGCCGCGATCATGGAGCTGTGTGAGGCGCTGGACGAGGTCGGCTGGAAGTCGTGGGCAACGTCGCGGCACATCGAGCGCGACGCGTACGTCGGCGAGCTGGTCGACGTGCTGCACTTTTGGATCAACATGCTGCTCGCGCTCGGCGACGATCCGATCGAGCTCGCGCGCGAGGTATTTGCCCGATACGAGACGAAGGGTCGTCTCAACGCTAAGCGCCAGGCCGACGGCTACGACGGCGTCTCGTCCAAGTGTCCTTGGTGTCACCGCGCCCTAGACGATCCGGCCGTGACCTGCAGTACAACATACTGCGGCGCTGGTGATACAGTCTAGCTCGTGGTATACACGGCGATCGATTGTCAGGGATTCGCCGGCGGATTTACGCTCGGCGTCGTTCAAGCTGGGTTCCAGCTCATCGGTAAGCGCGAAATGAAGGGTGGCTTCGGCGTTGCTAACTGTGAGGCTAACCGACAACTTCTTGGAAGAGATTGGCAGTCTGAGTCGGTCGATCCGGCGGATTGGAGCGCGCCTAGCGCCGACCTCGTCTTCGGGAATCCTCCGTGCTCGGGTTTCAGCGTCCTATCCTCGAAGCACTTCCGCGGAATCGACAGTAAGATTAACGCCTGCATGTGGGCGTTCACCGAGTACGCGGCACGCGTTCGGCCTCAGATCGCGATCTTCGAGTCCGTCCAGCTCGCATACTCGCAGGGGCTCGAACTCATGCGTGGTCTTCGAACGCGACTCGAGGACCTGATCGGCGAGACGTGGACGCTTCACCACGTCCTACACAACGCGTACTCCGTCGGCGGACCGGCCCAGCGCAGGCGCTACTTCTGGGTCGCGTCACGCGTACCGTTCGGCGTCGAGCGGCCGCGCCCGCGACGTCTGCCGGTGCACAGCGACGTCATCGGCGACCTGATCGACCAGCCACAGGCGTGGTCGCCGATGCCCTACGCCTCGGAACCGACGTGGTACTCGGCGCGCTTCAGGTCCCCGACCGGCCTAGTCGACGGGCACATCGCGATCGACAACACGACGACGCGCCGGACGCGCGACCTCCTGGCAACGACGGACTGGCAGCCCGGCGAGCACGCGCAGGCCGTCACGCGGCGACACTTCGACGAGAACGGCGACCTACCGCCGTCGTGGAGTCACCTCGTCGACAAGCTCAAGGGACGCGACTTCTTTCAGGGGTTCAACACGCCGACCATGTGGCGACCCGACCAGGCGTCTCGCGTCATCACCGGCGCGGGTCTGCTCAACGGCGTGCACTGGGCGCAGCCGCGAACGTTCACGCACCGCGAGGCCGCGCGGATCCTCGGCTTTCCCGACGATTGGCTGATTGAACCACTCCGCGACGTGTCCGGCTTAATGATGACGTGGGGTAAGGGGATCACCGTCGACTGCGGCCGCTGGATCGCTACCTGGGCGTCGCGCGCCCTGGACGGGGAGCCGGGTTTCTACGTCGGCGAGCAGACGGGCGACCGCGAGTTCGTGATCGACGTCACCAACGACTGGAAGAGTGCGTGTGTTAGTGTAGAACTCGATCATATTGTTAGGAGGAAACCTAAGGTGACTGAACCCGTAGTTGTGGCGGAGGCTGCTCCGACGCCGCAGCCGGCAGGCCCGGGTCGTCCGCGTCCACCGGAGACGCGCGTACGCGACGAGCTCGTCTTCGAAGCGCTGGTCAGCACGATGACGCGCGAGGAGATCGTGGCTAAGACCGGCATCGATAAGAAGCTGGTCTACCTAAGCCTGTACCGACTTCGGCGCGACGGCCGAATCCAGCGTCTGCGCGACGGCGGCGCGCACAAGTGGGGTCGCATCTAGCTTAAGAAAGTTCGCGCCTCGAGGACGGCCTAAGTTGACGCTACCCGACCTCCCCGAACGCGGCCGGTCACAAAACGTGACCGGCCGCGAGGATAGGTATAACCAGATCTACATCGCCGTCATCCAGCTCCAGGCTAAGATCGACGCGCTGACGCAGGTGATCGCGCTTCGCGACGCGGCGTTTAACGATCAACTTCGCCGAATTCACGAGGAACAGCTCGACCACGAGAATCGACTTCGGCAGCTCGAACTGCGTCGCGTCGTCGAACCTAGGACGGTCTGGACGGCGTTCGGTCTGACGATCACGGGCGGCGGCCTGCTGATAGCTATAATTAACCTCATAACACGGTAGGAGGTAAGACGTGAGCGCGCTCGAGGACGACGAACCGCAGTTCGAGCTCGTCGAGGACGAGACGGTAACCCAAGAAACCAAGAAGCCCCGCGAGGACGACGAGAAGGCTCAGACCAAAGAGGAAGACTAGCGCACCGAGGTGATGTCGTGGCGTGTCCAACCTACTCGCAGCTTCAGGCCGAAGTCTGGTGGGGCCGCGAGATCGTCACCACCGAGCTCAAGTGGTGCGGCAACGAGCTGTGCCGGCTCACCGGCGCGGCCGCGACCAGCATCGGCACCAAGGGCAACAACTGCCACCTCAACGGCGGCCACCGATCCCAAGAGTGGATCAAGAACTCGGACTACTGCACCAACACCAGCTACACCGTCCAACCTGGACTGACAGCCGAGCAGCTGCGGTACATCGCGGCGCTGGACCGAACGCCCGGCGCGTGGGGCACCGCGGCAAACCGGGCCCAGGTCGCTATCGAAACCCGCCGCCTGTACGAGGCCGCGAAGGCCGGTCAGCTCGACGGCATCACGCAGATCGAAGGCACCCTCGACGGGAAGACGACCTTCGGCTACAACGTCCGGACCGGCTCGACGTTTACGCCGGACGACTCTCACCTCGACCACTGGCACCTGACGTTCGACCGGACGCGGATGCGCGACACGGCGCTCATGCAGAAGATCGTCGACGTTGTCGTCGGCGCAGCCCAAGGAGGAGATCAGATGCGAGCCGACTACGGCGACGGCACCAAGGGCGCGCCGCCGAGCGACAACACCAAGTTCCTACAGCGGCACATGCTGTTCCTACGTCCCGACGCCGCGACCAGCGACCACCCACTGAAGGTCGACGGCGGATACGGCGACAACACGGCCTGGTGGGTCAGCATCATCCTCACCGGCGGCGAGGGTCACTCGGTCGACGGCGACTGGTTCGCGCGACTCGACCAGATGGTGGTCGACAAAAAGGTCGCCGACGCCGGCGGCGTACCGGGCGGCGACGTCGTACTGCACGTCCCCGCGCAGCAGCTGCTCGTCGCGCTAGGTGAACAGTCCGTCACCGCCAGCGTCGTGACGCCGTGATTCCCGACTGGGTTAAGGAGATCGCCAAGGCGATCACGTCGGGCGCGCTAGCGGGCATCGCCACGGCGACGACGGCCCTGGTCGGCGACAGTAGGATCGATACGATCGAGGCCCTGGCGATCGCGGCCGCCGTGATCGTCAACGGATACGGCGTCTGGCAGATGCCCGACTCGATGTCCCCGCTCCGAAAGGCCCTGCGCAACAGCCAGAAGTAGATACACGGTGCTGCGGTTCGTCCAAGAAATCTTGGGCGAACCGTTTGCGTCATACCTCATCATATTATAGTGTTAACGGTAGTACTGAGAGGAGATCGAGATGAGCGCCAAGGACCGCAACGCCGTCGGCACGTATCGCCGCAAGGGCACGTTTCGCGCGCAGCACGCCGACAAGACTGGTCGCGCCGCGCAGCGTACCCCACTCCCGCCGCGGTGCTCGACCGACGGTTGTCGACGACCCGGCACGATCGGCGTCGTGATCGACGAAACTCTTACACACTTCTGCACCGACCACGTACCTCTGTGAGGAGACCGAGATGGCAAAGATCTACCGATATCCGCTGCTTTCGCGAATCGCGTACTACGTCCAGCGCTACGTGATCCCCGACCGGGTTCACGCCTGGATCTGGCTTAGCGCGTACGCCGAGCTCGACGAGCACATGCGCGACGTTGACCACCACGACGAGGACGGATCCCGCGAGCTGTTTAGCGCCGTCAGCTCGATTCGGATCGAGAACCTGATGCGCGACATCCAACGCGACCACCTACACGCGACGCTCGAGGAGAGATGAGAGATGACCACACCGACGAAGGACAAGCTGTTCAGCACCCGCGAGGTGCCGTGGATGAAGCTCGGCCGGATCGAGGACCAGCCTAAGACCGCTAAGGAAGCCGCGGAGCTGGGTGGACTCGACTTCACCGTGTCACTCCGTCAGCTGGCGTGGGTCGGCAACGACGGCCAGGTCTGGTCGATTCCGAACCGACGCGCCGTCGTCGCGGACGACGACCACAGCTTCATGGGGGTTGTATCCGGTAGCGCGTATCACTCGCTGCAGTACGGCGAGGCGTTCGACTTCATGGACAACCTCGGCCAGCCCTACGTCGCGGCGGGCGCGCTGCGCGGCCGCCGGCAGGGGTTCATGGTCGTTAAGCCGGACGTCGAAGCCATGGTGGTCGGCGGCGAGGATCCACACGACGTCTTCGCGGTGCTGCGCACCAGCCACGACTGCTCGCGCGCCGTCGAGGTCTCGGTCATGATGCTGCGCGGCCGCTGCATGAACCAGCTGACGCTGCGTTCGTTCACCAAGGACGTACACTACCGCTGGGCGATCAAGCACACCAGCACGATGAAGGCGAAGCTGGAGGAGGCTAAGACGTCGCTCAAGAACATCGGCCTCTACGTTAAGCGCTTCGAGGAGCTCGCCGACCGCCTCGCCGAACGCAGCGTGACGGCGACTAAGGCCCGCGAGGTGCTGAAGATCGTCATTCCTCAGCCTAAGGGAAAGACGCCGCGAACGCAGCTTCAGTGGGAGGAACGGCTCGCCACGATCATGTCGCTCTGGCAGTCGTCGCCGACGGTCGCCTACGCCGGTACGGCGTGGGGCCTCGTCAACGCGGTCTCCGAATACATGGACTGGTACCGCCCGGGCGGCTCACCCGAGTCGCGGTTCATCAACGCGCTCGAGGGTGAAACCCACAAGCGCATCAATCGAACAGCAGGACTGCTGCTATCGGGCGTCTAGGGGGATCGGCGATGCAGGAGCCCCTGTGGCAGAAGCGAGCGCTCTGCGCGGGCGCGAACCCCGAGATCTTCGAGGATCCCGACCACGTCGAAACGGCGAAGGCGTACTGCTCGCGGTGCCGCGTCCAGCCGAGCTGCCTCGACTTCGCGCTGTCGTTCTCCGAGGTCTACGGCATCTGGGGCGGCACGACGGACGAGGAGCGTCGCGCGCTGAAGCGCGGTGGCGAACGGCGCTCGTGCCCCGGCTGCGCCAACCGAACGTTGTTCTCAGACGGATACTCCGAGGTCTGCGTCGCGTGCGGCCTGTCGTGGCTAACGTAGGCGCCGTACGTCTCTTATACAGCACGTAGAAGCCGCACGTCGTAGTAGAACGACGTGCGGCTTTTTCGTCTTTCTAGACCTCGACGCGCTTGAGGGGCGTCGAGCGTTCCAGCGACAGCGCGCGCTGCCACGTCTCCATCCAGCGCCACGCCGTCCTCTCGATCGTGTACTCCTGCATGACGAACCGCCCCCGTTCGGACAGCTCCTCACGCGCGGTCTGCGATTCGACCAGCGTTCGCAGCTTAGCCTTCCAGTCGTTCGGCGTCTTAGCTAGCCAGCCGACGCCGAGCTTGTTGAGCCGGACGTATTCGGCGCGCGGCGAGCCGACGCAGGGAACCCCCGCCGCGGCGTATTCGGCCATCTTCAACCACGACTTCGCGGAGTTGAACCGCGTGTCCGCCAGGGGCGCGACGCCGATGCCTAGGCTGGCAACGGCGAGCGGCCAGTGGTAGATGTTCGGGATCACGCCCGTCGACTCGATGTTGGTCGTCGTAGGAACGCCGAGCGCCTCGTGGACCCCGACGATCGGACCCGCGATCCTCCAGCGGCAGCCGGCCTGGATCAGCTGCGCGGGCGCGGGTCCCATCGCCTGCAGGTCGGTCGGGTGACTCGGTACCGAGCCCGCCCAGCCGATGACGTCGGAATCTACCCGGGGGACGTCCAGCATTCGCGCCGGAACGCCGTTGTAGAGAACGTGCGCGTTGCCGCGGCGTCCGTAGCGCTGGACCAGCGCGGGCGTCGAGACGGTCGTTATCGTCGCGGCCTCCGCGGCGTGAAGCGTGTTCTGCCACGAGTAGTTGGGATCGCCGCTGTTCGGGTGGAAGAGCGTGAACGCCGGGTTCGCGGGATGGATGCACGTAAGGTCGTCGTCGATGTCGACGATCACGGCGACGCGCTTCTTACGGATCAGCTGGATCGCCTGGACGATGTAGCGGTGTACCACGCGCTGCAGCACGATGACGTCGGCGTCGCGCGGAATGTTGACCTCGACCATCTTGTCGCCGCGCATCGCGCCCTGGAGCATTCGATCGCGCTCGTCCGGCGCGACGACGTGCACGTCGTGACCCTGCGCGATCAGCGCTTCGGCGGGCCAGATCATTCGGTAGTGTCCGCAGCCGTGGTGGTCCGCGGGAAAGACGTAGACCTTCACCAGCGATCGGGCCTCCCACTCGTGTTGTATCCGTGGTGGTGCCAGATCCACGTCACCTCGGGAACGTGTACGAACCGCGCGCCGTTGTCCAGTGCGCGCAGGTAGAATCCCCAGTCGTCGTAGTCGCTGCCGGCCGGAGCCTCGAAGAACGCCTTCTGCGCGACGTAGACGCTCACCAGGCTCGTCACCGGTATGTACGAACGCCGCCGCAGCAGGTCCGCGTCGAACTCCTGCCCGAAGCGTCCCCACTCCTCGCGCTGCGGAACCTCGAAGCCGAACCGGTCGACGACGCGGCAGCCGGAGTAGACGACCCCCGGCAGGTCGCGCGCGGCGCGGTTCAGCAGCACCTCGAGGTGGTTCGGCAGCAGTTCGTCGTCGTCGTCCAGGAACGCGACCCAGTTGGTCGACAGGTTGTAGCACAGCGCCCTGTTGCGCGTCAGCGCCGAGCCGACGCGCCGGTTGTCCGTCTGGACGATGACCGCGTCGGGTTGGTGCGTCTGTCGCCAGACGCTCGCGAGCGCGCGCTCCAGCTCGACGACCCGCGTCGGAATGTGCGGAACGATCACCGTCACGCTGTCGAGCATCGTCACCACCTCGTCGGTAGGCCGCTGGTGTTGGTGCCGTGAACGCGGTAGTGCCACGTTATATCGGCCGAACCCGCGAAGATCGCGCCCGCGTCGGCGCAGCGCAGGATGAACTGCCAGTCCTCGCCCATCCAGTCCTGGTGAAGCGGGCCGTTCGGCAGTAGGAACCCGGCCTCGCGCGCCAGGGCCGTCCGTACCATTACGGTCATCGTCGTGTGGTGCGGCTCCTCGCGGTTGAACTGACGGCCGCGGTGCATCGGGAACGGGTTGTTGCCGTCGAACCACGAGTACACGAAGTCCGCGCCGGTGTCGATCGCCAGGTTCGTCAGCGTCTCCAGGTGATTCGGGTAGAAGTAGTCGTCGTCGTCCAGGAACGCCGTCCAGGTCGTCCGGACGCCGTCCAGCGCGCGCTGACGCGTTACCGCGGCTCCGTTGCGGTCGACGTCCAGCGCGCACGAGATGCCGCCCTCGGGAGGTAGCGTCTGGCTGCGTACGCTGTTGACGGCGTCCAGGAACAGCTGTCCGCCGACCCGCGGCGGGATCGCCGGCATCGCGACGGTGACGTCCATCTTCACGTTACCGGTACCTCCGCCCGCACGGCGACCTGCCAGCGCGGCCCGCGGAACGCGACCGGCCAGAACGCGCCGACCTCGTCGATACCGAAGTGTGTGACCTTCGACCACCCGGATTCGATCAGCAGAACGGTAAGCCCGGCGAGGGTGCACTCCCAACGGTGCACGTCGCCGAGCCAGCGACCGGCGCCGAAGCGCAGCTGGTCGAGCGGCACCTCCAGCGTCGCGCCGTCGCGTTCCATTCGCGCGGCAACCTCGACGTCGGGACCTACCACCATGATCATGCCCGCGGGCTTGACGCACGTCCGGAGCCTGACCAGGAGGCCGCGACACTCGTCGAGCGTTAGGTGCTCCAGTAGGTGACCCGCGTAGACGGCGTCGACGGTATCCTGTGGCCAGGGCAGCTCGCCCGTTAGGTCGACGGTCTGGTCGCGCCGGTGCGGGCTGCCCTCGTGGTCGACGTTGACCCAGCCAGGTGCGTACTGTTCGCCGCAGCCGAGGTTCAGGTTCAATCGTCCTCCTAGAACAGCGTCGGAACCGGGATCGGAACGATCCAGCGTCCGCCGTTGTGCGTGAATTCGAGCTCGCGGCGCATGATCTCCGGCGCGTAGTTCCACGCCAGTAGTAGAAATGTATCTACCCGCCGCGACTCGATGACATCAGGCGGTCGAATCGGAATGCCGGTACCCGGGACGAAGCGGCCCTGCTTAGCGGCTGTCGTATCGATCGTGAAGCCGACCTGCTCCGAGTCGATGCCGCAGAAATTGAGCAACGTCGTCGCCTTCGCCGGCGCGCCATATCCGGCGACGTGACCGGTCGCCGATGTGATCAACATGTCGCGTAGTCGCGTCCGAACGCGCTCGATCCGCCCCTGAAAGCCGTCATACGAGCTGCGTTGCGATAGCCACGACTCGGACGCGCGTATGTTCTCGATGAGGTTGAGGGCGCCGCGCGTACGGCGTAGCTCGACGCGTAGCGATCCTCCCTGGCGATCGGTAAGCCGTGCGTCGGCGACGTGTAGACCCCAGCGCTTCGCGGCCTTCTCCAGGCTCGTTAGCGAGAAGAAGTTGCGGTGCTCGTGGTAGACCAGGTCGAACGCGTTACCTGTCAGCAGGTCGGGTAGGTACTGGACCTCGATGAACGCGACGCCGTCGACGGCCAGTAGCGCCGCGACGCCGCGCAGTACCTCGGCGACGTCGGCGACGTGCGCTAGGACGTGGTTGGCGATGATGATCCCCGGCTTACCTCCCTCGGCGGCGATCGCCTCGGCGACGTCGAAGGTGAACTCGGTTTCCATGACGTTGAGTCCGCGTCGTCGCGCGACGTCGACCGGCCCGGTCGCCGGGTCGACGCCGATGCTCGGGCAGCCGCGCTGCGCGAACCAGCGCAGCATGTCCCCGTCGTTGCAGCCGATCTCGACGACGCCGCGGCGAGCTAGGCCATCGTAGCGGAGGAGCACGTCGGCCGCGTAGTCCGCGTGGTAGTTGGACAGCGGCGCCGACGCCGACGAGTAGAACGAGTAGCCCGTCCCGAACAGCGTCTTTGGGTCGACGACCTCGAGCAGCTGGACGAGCCAGCAGCCGGTGCAGACCGCCAGCTGAAGCGGGTGCATCTCGACCAGTTCGTTGGGGCTCTTGGTGTAGGCATCCGCGATCGGTGACAGCCCGAGGTCGAGGAACGTGTGCAGGTCGTTGTAACCGCAGGCGCTGCAGTTGGTTCGGCGCATCTAGAATCCCCACTTTTGACGGAATCGTTCGTCGGCCGCGAACCACGCCCGCGCGCTCTCCTCGGACTTAAAGCCGAGCTGCGTGTGATGGTGTGTATCGACGTCGGCGACGTAGGCGCGCATGCCGTACGAGTGCGCGATCATCGCGACGTCGTCGTAGCCGTGAAATCCGGCGAAGTTCTCGTCGAACCGAAGATTCTCGACGGCCCAGGGTGAGAAGACGAGGATGCTGCCCTCCAGCAGGTCGACGTAGCCGGTGCGCTCGCCGAAGTCCAGCATACCGGAGTCGATCAGCTGGTGCCCGACGGTGTTGGCGTTCCACCACGCGAGCGAGCCGACGCCATGCCCGCCGGCGACGCCGACCAGCGCGATCTCCGGGTCCGTGGCCAGCGCTTCGAGGAACTTAACCTCGGCGTCCGGATCGGTGATCTCTAGGTCGTCGTGCTGCAGGACGACCGCGTCGACACGCATCGTCCGGTACGCACTCAGGATCTCGTTGTACGCCTGGGCGATCGACGTCTGTTGCTCCAGTGTGACGACGATGCGTCCGCGCGTCCGCGGTTCGACGTAGCGTTGATACTTCTCCCACGATCCGACGCAACAGCCGTACGCGACTACCACGGCCGCCATCCCCACTTGTGCGCGAACGTCTGGCCGTCGCGTCCGGCCTGCTCGGCCAACTCCCCGTGCGTCGTCGAGTTGGCGCACGTGTTCTTCGTCGTGTAACCGGGTAGTAGCAGCACGCCTCCGGCGGAGCAGGCCTGCCAGTCGAAGTCCGTATCGCCCCACCACCAGCGCAGCGATTCGTCGGCGCGTAGTCCGCGCTCGCCGCGGACGACGAACGCCCACGGGCACATGCGCGTCTGGATGTTGCCGTCGGGCTGGGTCTTAAGCAGCGCCCCGTGAAGCGTTCCGTACGGATCGGTGCAGGCCACGACGGCTGATTCCACCTGACGCAGGCCCGACGTGACGTAGTCGAGCCAGCCGTCGGGAAGCTCGGCGTCGTCGTTGAGAACGACGACGTCCCATGTAACCTCACGAAACGTCCGTGCCGTCATCTCGACTAGACCGAACCCGCGGTTCCACATTCGATACAGGTTCGGCGGCTGTTCCTCGTCACGCACGACGACGGTAGGCGCGTCGGTCTGCGTTCGTAGCCAGAGTTCGGATACCGGTGGATCCGACGCGTTGTCGATGATGATTATGTGGTCGCAGTTCTGCGCCTTGAGCGTACGTATCAGCGCGGTGAGCTGTTCGATCCGATTGTGTGTTGGGATCACCGCGTAGCGCGTGGTTTTAACACCGGTGGCCACGTGATTACTGTACTATTAACCGACGGGTGAGACGACGATGCGCCGCCGTCCGATGGTTCCGGTACCCGAGACAACGCGGTGATACAGCGCGACGTTGTAGATCTGTCGCGGCACTAGGCCGTCCACGATGTCCATGTCCGCCGTACGAACCGGCGTCGTCACGTCGGCGCGAACCTGCCGGTTGTCGTTGGCGGCCCACCCGGTGACGACCGAGCCCGAGCCGACGACGCTACCGGTGGCTACCTGCGGGCTTACGAGGCAGACCGTAGCGGTAGTGGAACCTTGGACCTCGGCCGACCAGTGAATCGTCACACGCCCGCTAGGTGGTGCTACGAACGCGACGCCACAGAACACCGCACCGACGGCTGTGTATGACGTGCTCGTCGTCGTAAAGACGACGCTGGAAAAGACGTTAACCGCGCGCGTCATCTGCTCGGCTATGATGTAGTTACCACTCGGTGGAATGCTGAGTACGGATACTCGCGCGCCGGTGGCGAGGTTGACACCGATGAGTGAGATCGCGGGAATTAAGGCCGTGTCGCCGTCGAGGATGACGTTAGGTATGTCCGCGTTGTTCGGATCCTGTACGCTGCCGAAGCTTAGTCCCCACCGGTCCGGATCTTGTCCCTGGGTGTGCGTGATGCGGATCGCCTCGGCGACGTCGTCGATCGACGGAGTTCTAGGTGACGTCATCGGTAGGTTCTCCTAAAGATGTGCTGCATCGGAGCGCCGTTCGTCAGCTGCATCGAGCGCGAGATCTCCAGCCAGTTGACGCCCTGCCAGCGAACGACGTCATACGAGTCGTAGCGCGGATCGGCGGCCGTCTGCAGCTGCAACTGCTCGACCAGCGTGTGCCGCAGACCTAGGCTGCGCGCGATCGCCGTCGCCTGCGCATTGGACTGAAGCTGCCGCGTATCGGTGCTCTGAATGACGAATCCACCTCGGTTGCGGATCGAGTGTGGCGCCGAATCAGGTATGTCGTAGATCCCCGCGACGGATTCGGCGTCGTCGCCGATCGCCGAACTGCCGTTGGAGATGACGACGAACCTGTTCGGCGCGTCCACCAGCGTATTGCTCGTGACGATCTCGCCGCGTATGACGCCGCCGTCCGTGTCGTAGTCCAGCGTCGGAACCACGTCCATCGGATCGAACGTCCTGACGAAGCGCATGACGCCGTCGTTGTCGAACCACGGGGACATGTAGTCGCCGTCGAGCGCGAGCTGTTCGCAGATCTGCCCGCGGTGCGTGCCGATTCCCCAGGACGAGACGTTGGCGTATACCGACGGTTCGACGTCGAACGTGATCGGCAGCGGGGTCAGCAGATCGGTGATCCCAAACTCGATGCTTCCCGGCGTGACGATGCCGATGCCGAAGCCCTCGGTGATCTCCTGGTCGACGATGTACATCTCGTCGTAGAAGCCGTCGATCGACCGGGTTCCGCCGGTCGACGGCAGCCGCTGGTCGGCATAGGGAACGTAGCGTCCCATTGGATACGACGCGCCCGCGACGATCATCTCGATCTGGAGGCGCGACGAGACGCTACTGAACAGCGCGGTATCGGCGACGCCGAGGTTGAGCCCGGTGATCTGACGCTTAATCATCCGTGCCGTATCGTGTGACAACTGCGGCGCCGGACTACGCACCGGGTTTACCTCGACCCGGTAGCCGGTGACGACGTCGACGATCGAGAACCTGAACGTCGTCGAGCGCTGCCCGACCGATCGCGGCAGGTCCAGGGTTGCGTTCACCTCCGCCGTTCGTAGCGTTCGCGCCCAGCGGCTCACGTCGCTACCCCTGGGTTGATCGGATCGGGAGTATCGGTCAGCTTCGTGATGTCGACACGTACGACGTAGACCTCGCGGTTCATGCGGACGGCGTCCTCGGGTACGCGCACGTTCGCGAACCAGCGGTTACCCAGCTCGTCGCGAACGCAGACGTAGCGCAGCGCCGCGTGCGCCAGGTCGCGCATGCCGATCGCGTCGGGTAGCGACGGCGGCGAGATCGCTCCCGCGTTAACCAAGATCAATCTTGAAAACTGTTCTCCTCCTCGTTCGGTTGGGAAGAACGCCGTGAAGTAGTCGCGGCCGTACATGCGCTGCAGCTGTACCTCGTCGGCCTCGGGCAGCGCGAACGCCTCGATTACCTCCGTGTCGAACGACATGGTGTACGCGACGTTCAGCGACGGCTGTCGGTTGCTAGAGAACATAAGCAGTGAGTTGCCGTCGCCGCTGATCGTGACGCCGCTTCCGGTGACGGTGATCGGGCCGCCGGTGATCCACGGCCCACAGAAGTCGAGCAGGTTACACGTCCTGATCCGGTAGTACGTCGCGACGCCGACGCGGGCCTCATAGTCGGCGAACCCAGTAACGGACGGCGTCGATGCCGACATGATCTGACGCCAAGCCCCGTCGACGGCGTCGTAGCGCTCCAGCTCGTACTGGCCGAATCCGGTTACCGGTAGGAATCCCTGCGCGGACCACGTTAGGTTGACGTAGCTCAGCGCCGTCGGCACGTTCGGGCTGGTGACGCCGCAGCGCTGCGCGTACGTCAGCGACTGGCTCGTTCGCGTCTGCGCGAACCCGGAGACGGGCATCGGATCCTGCGAGAAGATCAGCACGGCGTCGCCCAAGGTGTCCTCGGCCGCGCCCGAGACGCTGGGCGACAACCACGTCAGGTCGACCGTGTCGCCCTGCGGCGCGTAGTACGTCGCCTTGCCGATCGACTGCGTTCCGGCCGGGCTCGGCCCGGACGCCGCTAGGACCTGCCACTGGTTTCCGGCCAGCTCGCCCGCGGCGGTCCACTTCCAGTCGATGTCACCCGCCGTGGTTGCGAACGACGGCGCCGTCGCAAAGCGTAGGTTGACCTCGCGCCAGCCGTCGACGATCTCGGGTAGCGCGTCGAAGTCGGCGACCGAGATGCTCGCCGTAGACAACCCGGTCGCGACGTCGACGAGCGTCAGCGGAACCGTCGTCGCGCCGAAGCGACGCGCGTAGAACCGAACCTGCGGAAAGAGCGCGGCCGATCCGACGGGGTCGTCCTCGATCTCCTGGATCGGACTGGTCGATCCGTAGACGGGCGCGCCGTAAACCTGGCCGTACGCGTGAACCCCGGTGACGACGCCCGCCGCTGTGTGCAGCGTTATGTGCGTCAGTACGTCCGTGTCCTCCTGTGTAAACTCGTCGTCGACGACCAGCGTCTGGTCGAGCTCGACGCCGCGCTGCGTCGGTAGCTGGTACAGCTCGCGGACGGCGTTGACCGACGGAGCACCATCCATGTTCGCGAAGTTAGAGTCGGTGTGAAGGAGCGTTACGAGTTATTGTTTAGTAGTTAGGGACGCGTCGAGTTTAAAGCTGGTGTCGCGGAGCCTAACAAATTGTGGACCCGCCGTATACGCGTCGTTACTGTTCGGCGACACGTTGAGGTACGCCGTGCGACGGCCACCATACGCAAGTCGCGTCTCTTCGCAATACGTGACCTCCATGTCCATGAAATACA
>Ga0111538_10005744_pt1 | contig 16897 bp, 10 predicted proteins | sample SoiMethybrSBSTD1_FD_79669 | JGI IMG/M metagenome (GOLD analysis project Ga0111538, IMG submission 79669) | Bulk soil microbial communities from a Populus tree surrounding site in Tennessee, USA - Soil MetaG P. TD hybrid SBSTD1 (version 2)... | ecosystem: Environmental > Terrestrial > Soil >...
ATCCCGTCGATCATCGCGATCGTCATGAACTACGTGAAGCGCGATCAGGCTCGCGGCACCTGGCTCGAGGGTCACTTTGCCTGGCAGCGGCGAACATTCTGGTTCGCGCTGCTCTGGGTCTCGATCGTGTTCGTGCTCTCGTTGCCGCTGTTCCTCATCCTGATAGGCTTTTTTACATTCGGACTCGGTGTGCTGCTGATCGGGCTGTGGGTGATCTATCGCGTCGCCCGCGGCTGGCTGAGACTGCGTGACCGTCAGCCGATCGCGCCCTGAGCGCTCCGTTACATCGGGAGATCCGCATGCACGTTGCACAGGACAGGGTCGTCCTCATTCACTACACACTCACCAACGACGCGGGTGAGGTGCTCGACAGCTCCGAAGGCGGCGAGCCGCTTGCCTATCTGCACGGGCAGGGGAACATCGTTGCGGGGCTCGAGAAGGCACTCGACGGTCGCTCGGCGGGCGAGAAGCTTTCCGTCCGGGTCGAGCCGGCCGAGGGCTACGGGTTACGCGACGCCGCGCTCGTCAAGCGGGTACCGCGCCGCTCGTTCGGGTCGGCAGGCAACATCAAGCCGGGTATGCAATTCCAGGCGCAGCTCGAGCGCGGTCAGACGCGCGTGGTGACGGTCACCGCGGTCAAGGGCGACATGGTCACCATCGACGGTAATCATCCGCTCGCCGGCCAGAGCCTCAACTTCGCCGTCGAGATCACCGACGTGCGCGATGCCACGTCCGAGGAGCTCGAGCACGGTCACGTGCACGGCCCGGGCGGGCATCACCACGGCTGACCTCGGAATACTCGGCTCAGAGCTGAGACTCTGAGCTGCTCTGAGCGAGGGCTGACCGCCGCCACGCCGGTCTCGATGTCTTCGACTTCCACCGGCGGCAGACGGAAGTCGCTGTCGAGCGCGGCAAGCGTGGGCGCGTCGCGACCGTAGACGTCGTTGCGGAAGACGATCTGCCCGTCGGGGGTCGGTTGCGCTGTCCAGTAGAGGATCAGCACGGGAATCGGCTTTGCGAGGTTGACCGTGCGCGTCTTGCCGCTGTCGATCACCGACTGGATCGCAGCGGCGTTCCATTGCGCCGCATCGTTGAGCACGAGCTCGGTGAGCTCGAACGGTCGCGCCACGCGGATGCAGCCGGAGCTGAAGGCGCGCTCGTCGCGGTCGTACAGCGATTTCGCGGGGGAATCGTGCAGGTACACGAGATACGGGTTTGGAAACATGATCTTTACGAGCCCGAGCGAGTTGTCGGGGCCCGGGTCCTGTCGCAACTGATAGGGTATCGAGGTGCCGTAGCGGCTCCAGTCGACCGACGACGGCGGCACTTCGCGGCCATTGGCATCGATGACCCGGATGCGGTGGCGCGCCAGGTACCCCGGATCGCGCTTCACCGCGGGCAGCGTGTCCTTGGCCAGGATCCCGGGCGGGATCGTCCAGGTCGGGTTCAGAACCACGTAGGTGATCTCGGACTTGAACACGGGCGTCTCGCGGTACGGGCGCCCGACCACGACCTTCGACGTCCAGATTGGCTCGTTGTCGCGGAAATACGCGACGTCGAAACCCGCCACGTCGACCAGCACGAACTCGCCCTTGATCTCGTGCAGCACCCAGCGGCCGCGCTCGAGGTTGACGCGCAGCTGATCGACGCGCGCCCCGACCGGCACGTTCATCGCGGCGCGCGTCCCGGCACCCACCGCGCCATCCGGCATCACGCCGTGCCGCGTCTGGAAGCGCTTCACCGCCAGCTCGAGCGGGGGATCGAAGAATTCCGGCTCCATGATGCGTGCGACACCGAGATCGCCCGTGATTTCGAGCCGCCGGCGCAGGACCGGCACACGCGGGTCGGTCATGCCCGGCTTGAGCGTTGGACCGTCGGCGAGCTCCGGCCAGCCGCCGTTCGCGGCGATGCGGCGGTACTCGCGCAGTTGTTCACGCCCGCGGCGATACCACACGTGCTCTGGCCGTACCTCGATGAAGGTCTCGACGATGCGGCCGCTGTCGAGCGCCCTGGCAAGGAGTTCTCGTGCGTCTGGTGTGCGCGGCGGCCGCGACGGATAGTTCCACTGCGTGCTCAGCTTGACCGGATCAACCTTGCCGCCGTGCAGGTGAAAGAGCGCTAGCGCCATCGCGTCGGTCGCGAGCAGCTCGAGATCCGCCTGCTCTGCGGCGGCGAGGCCGGTTGCGGATCGAAGCTCGCTCCGCAGCGCCTGGAGCGTCTCGTAGTGGTAGTCGGCGGGATTCAGCCCGTCGAGCTCCGTGTCGCGCAGCGCCGCGATCAGGTGATCTAGCCGTGCGCCACTCGCCCACACGGGTGCGAACTGCCGGTCCTCGAAGATCGTCGCAACCGCGTCAGCGAGGATGATCCGCTCGCCCCGGACCGAGAACTCCTGCGCGTAGCGCAGCTCGTCAACACGGGTGCGGAGCGCTTCCGAGCGCGGATCGTTTAGAGGCCGGGTCTGCTGTGCGACCGCCTGCGCAAGCCACGCGCTGCAGAGAACCGCCACTATGGCCCATGCGTACCTGTTCATGCGTGCATCCGGGAGCGCGTCCTGCAGCGGACGCCGGCGCGGAGTATCGCAGAATTCCCTGGTGGCGCTCGGCGCTCGAGGACGTTCCTGGGTACGATGCGCTGATTGGGGGAACACGGGCGCGCGGCGAGATCCTCGTGCGCCCGGCAACCGAGTGAGGTCGTCCATTGAGTCGTCGCGATTTCCTGCGTTCGGCGGCAGCGCTCGCCGGCGGACTGGCTGCAACCCGGGCTCTTGGTGACGTGTCGCCGTCTGACACAGCGTTGCCGCCTGCCGATTTCCCACCGGGATTTCTATGGGGTGCGGCGACCGCCGCGTACCAGATCGAAGGCGCGTGGCAGGAAGACGGCAGGGGGCAGTCGATCTGGGATCGCTTCTCACACACGCCGGGGCGAATAGCGGGCAACGACACCGGCGATGTCGCCTGCGACAGTTATCACCGCTATCAGGACGACATCGCTCTCCTTCGGCAACTCAATCTGCGAAGTTACCGGTTCTCCGTATCCTGGCCGCGAATTCAAGCCGATGGCCGAGGACCTGCCAATTCTCGCGGACTCGACTACTACAAGCGCGTGGTCGATGCGACCCTCGCGGCCGGAATCCGCCCGCTCGTGACCCTCTATCACTGGGACCTGCCACAGGCGCTGGAGGACGTCGGTGGCTGGCCGGAGCGTGATACCGCGGCGCGCTTTGCCGAGTACGTCGACATCGTCGTTCGCGCGCTGGGCGATCGAGTCAAGCACTGGGTGGTCTTCAACGAGCCCAAGGCATTCTCGAGCATCGGTTACTGGTACGGCACTCATGCACCCGGCCGCACGGATCCGTTGGCCTTCCTGCGAGCGACCCACGTGATCAACCTGGCACAGGGCGAGGCTGTGCGTGCCATCAAGTCGGCCGATGCAGCGTCGCAAGTGAGCAGCTCGTTCGACGTCGCGCCGATGTACCCGGCGACGTCGTCGCCACAGGACGCCGCCGCGGCAGAGCGGTGGCATCGGTTCCAGAATCTGTGGTTCCTGTATCCGGCCCTGCACGGCCGCTATCCGGACGGCGCACTAGCGGCTGACCGCCAGGCCGAGCTGCTTGGCATCCGTGCGGGTGACGAACGCATCGTACGTGCGGCGTTCGATTTCATCGGCTTGAACTACTACACGTCGGTTCTCGTCAAATCCGCACCCCAGGGCAACGGCATCCCCGGCCTGGATACCGAGAGCCTCTGGGCAACGATGCACGGCGAGCACCCGAAGACGGACATCGGCTGGACCGTTTATCCGCAGGGCTTCTACGACATCCTCATGCGCATGAAGCAGGAAACCGGCAGCCTTCCGATCGAGATCACCGAGAACGGAGCGTCATACAACGCGGTGCCGGACGCTGGAGGCCGGGTGCGCGACGCGGAGCGTATTGCGTACCTGCGCGGTCACCTGCAGGCCGCCGCCCGGGCGATCCGCGACGGTGTGCCAATCCGTGCCTACCATTGCTGGAGCCTGCTCGACAATTTCGAGTGGGCGCACGGCTACTCGCAGCGTTTCGGCATCGTCTACGTGGATTTTGCCGACCGGCAACGCCGGATCATCAAGGATTCGGGCTACTGGTACGCTGGAGTCGCGGCGGCAAACCGCGTCCTGTGACGTCGCATCGGATCGACATCGAGATCTGCCGGGTTTCCTGCGGCTCGAGCGTCCACAGGCCGCTTTCCGCGGCGTCCGGGAGATTCATCGCATTCACGGTATGGGTTACCGGTTCGACGCAGAAGTAATCGGCGCTCTCGGGAATATAGACGATGACCGAATGCGTCGCGGGGCAGCCCCCGAGTACGACCCGGCGCGGTCCCTGCTCGTCGCTCACCGTCGCGCAGCCCTGCCAGCCGTCGAAGCAGTGATCGGTCCCCTGCCGGTCCGCCACCCGGGGTCCGCCACGGAAGTCGAGATCTGCGGGCACAGCGACGAGCTGGCTGGGAAAGACGTCCGCCGCTCCGTCCCAGACGCGCATCGACTGCATCTGCAGCCGCGTACCAGGGGATGCCGGCAGGAACGGGTGAAAGCCCAATCCACAAGGCATGGCACGCGATCCCTTGTTCTCGATGGCCAGCGTGATCCACAGCTCGTCGCCGATGATGGCCAGAGTCTGGCGGCCCTCGTACGGCCACGGCCAGTCGGACGCCGCGTCGTGGCGGAACCACAAGGCACAGGAGGTGCGATCGCGACCGGTCAACTGCCACGTCGCTCGCCAGCCGTGACCGTGAATCGCGTGCGGAGAGCCGGCAACATTTTCGGGCAGCCGGATCCAGACGTCGCGAAAACGGAACATCCCGTTCCGAATGCGGTTCGAGTACGGAATCAGCGGGAAATGGCAGCAACGCAGGAACGGGAGGCCGACGCGCTCCGGCTGGACCGTCGGCTGAAGCACGGGCTCACCGTCGTATTCGCAGGAGAGCAGGGATCCACCGAGGGACGGCGCTACAAGGACGCGCCAGTGGCCATCATGCAGATCGAACGTGTTGTCCATGGGTTCCGTGTCCTGGACCGAGCACGCAGCCGACTTGCGTGGCGGTCCTCAGCCGAGCTCGACGTTCACGTGGACCGTGCTTCCCGGTTTCGCCAGCGGTATGACGTTCCCGACGAGCGTCGTGCCATCGACGGTCATACGGCGCACCCCACGGCAGACCCCCCGCGGGTTCACGACATCTATGCGGTACCTCGCACCGCGAAAATCGCGCTGCACACTGAAAGCGGGCCAATCCGCGGGAATGCATGGATCGACGACCAGACCATCCAGGGTCGCGCGAATGCCGAGGATGTATTGCGTCACGGCCACATGGGACCAGGAAGCCGAACCCGTCAGCCAGGAATTCTTGGCTTCGCCCGGCTGCGACGCGTGCATGCCCGCAACCATCTGCGCATAGACGTAGGGCTCGGTGCGCCGCCGGTCCGGATCGGACTGGTACGTCGGCGCGATCGCGCGCAGGTATTTCATGGCGCGGTCGCTGCGGCCACGCATGGCCTCGGCAATGATCACCCAGGGGTTGGTGTGACAGAACACCGAGCCGTTTTCCTTGTAGCCCGGCAGATAGGTCGAGATCTCACCGAGCTCACGGCGGTAGGACCGGTACGGAGGATCGAGCAGCTGGACTCCGTAGTCGCAGGCGAGGCGTTCGGCGACGCTCTGCAGCGCGCGATCGATCAGACCGGCGCTGCCTCCGATGCCCGCCATCGCACAGAGCGCCTGCGGCTCGAGAAAGATCTGCCCGTCCACGTTGCCGTGGCTACCCACCGGCTCGCCCGCGTGATCGTAGGCGCGAAGGAACCAGTCTCCGTCCCACCCATGCTGCTCGATGGCGGCGGACATCTCCCCCGCCGCGGAGCGATATCGGGTCGCTGCCGCATCGTCGCCGAGTGCTGATGCAAGCGCCGCGAAGTCGCGCGCCGCAAGGACGAAGAGCGCACCGATCATCACCGATTCGGCACGGCCACTGGATCGCATCGGCGCTGTCTGGAACGACTCGTCGGGATCCGTGGAGTGCGCGTTCAGGTTGAGGCAGTCATTCCAGTCGGCCCTGCCGATCAAGGGCAACCCGTGTGCGCCAAGCCGATCGAGCGTGTATCTGAGCGACGCTTCGAGGTGATCGCGCATCGTGGCGCCACCATCGGGGACATCCTCGAAGCGGGCGATCGCATCGAGAAAATCCAGCTGTCCGGTCTCGCGTATGTAGGCCGAGACGCCGAGCACCAGCCAGAGTGGGTCGTCGTTGAATCCCCCGCCGATCTCGCTGTTGCCGGTCCGTGTCAGCGGTTGGTACTGGTGATAGGCGCTGCCGTCGCTCTTCTGCGTGGCTGCGAGATGAACCAGGCGTTCGCGAACCTCGTCCGGTGCGATGTGAACGACGCCCAGGCAGTCCTGGTTGGAATCGCGGAACCCGATGCCCCGGCCCCGGCCCGTCTCAAAGAGCGATGCGCTCCGGGCCAGGTTGAAAGTGATCACGCATTGATAAGGGTTCCAGGTGTTGACGAGCTCATCGAGCTGCGGATCCGGCGTGCGTGCCTGGAATGCGTCAAGCAGTGAATCCCAGCGGTGTCGATGAGCGGCAAACGTACGCTCAACATCATCAGCGTCCTGAAGCCGGGCCTGGAGACGACGCGCCGCCGAGATGTTTGGCGATCCGTCGGGCATCCACTTGTCGGGCACCGCGTTTTCGGCAAATCCCGTCGCGAATACGAGCTTGTCGGACTCGCCTGGCCGCAGCGTGAGAGACACCGCCAGCGAGGCAATCGGCCACCAGCCGTTGACGCGCGAATTGGTCGAGCTGCGCGCGCGTACGGCGGCTGGATCGCTCAGATCGCCGTAGCTGCCCAGGAATGCGCTGCGGTCCGTGTCGAAGCCGACGATCGGGCGGTTCACCAGGTGGAAAGCGTAGTGCGCTCGCCGCTCCCGGTAACCGGTGACGTGGCAGACGATGGAGCCGTCCACCAGGCATTCGGCAAGCGAGAGATTGCGCTGCAGATTGCCGCCGTCATCGTCGGCATTCCACTGACACCACTCGACGAAGGAAAACAAGCGCACGGTCTTTGTCGCAGCGCTATCGTTACGCAGCGTGAGAACCTGCAGTTCAGCGTCGTCATCGTCCGCGATGAACACGAGCAGGTCGGCGAGCAAGCCGTTCCGAGCGGATCGAAACCGCGTATAGCCGAGGCCATGGCGGCATTCGTAGCGGTCCAGTGGTGTGCGCGTCGGGCGGAAGCCGGGATTCCACGTGCAATCGCCGTCGGCGATATACAGATACTTGCCGACACCGTCGAGCGGCAGGCTGTCGTACCGGTAACGCGTGAGACGCCGCAGCTTGGCGTCGCGGTAGAAGCTGTACCCACCGCCGGTGTTCGACAGGATGGAATACAGCGCCTTGCTGCCGAGATAGTTGATCCAGGGCAGGGGCGTCAGTGGCTCGGTAATTACGTACTCGCGCTGCTGCGCATCGAAGTGCCCGTACGCGCCCGCGACCGACATCCTCGTGTCTGGTTGCGTGGCCATTCAATCGGCCGCCAGCCGGTCGTACCACGTCTTCTTGAGGATGGCTCCACCGACGGCGACGATCGCCAGACAGACTGCCAGGCCGTCGAAGCGCCGCACGACGATGTAGATCGGCAATGCCACCAGCGCGGTCTGAACCACGGTCCCCACCACGACGTTGAATGCATCCCGACGGAAACCGCGGTTGACCGCGAAGGAAGGATCTTCCGCGACCACGGCGTCTCGCACCGGATCCCACCAGCCCCAAGGTCTGACCCGCCGATAGAATTCCATCAGTGTCCGCATGTCGTCCGGTGGCGTCGCCAGCGTCACGACGACGCATCCGGCGGTCGACAGCAGAAGCAGCAGGGGGAAGCCATACAGCGGTAGTACGTCCGGCGCCATCCCTGGAAACAGCGGGCCCAGCGCCGCCGGCATGGCCAACGCACCGACCATCCCGAGCAGCATTCCGACGAAGAATCCGTAGCCGTTCAGGCGCCACCAGTACCACTTCAGCACGTTGGCCGCCGTGTACCCGCCCCACAACCCGGCCACGATCCAGAGCAGCATCGAGTTGATGCTGGGGATATAGACACCGATGACCGCACTCACCGCGACGACCGCGGCTGACACTACGTAGCTCAGTGCAATCAGGCGGCGCCGGCTGGCGTCCGGATTGATGCGCCTCCGGTACACGTCGTTGATCAGGTACGCAGGCGCGGCGTTGAGCGTCGCCGCGAAGGTAGAAACGAACGCCGCCAGAAGGCCGGCGATGATCAGGCCGAGTACGCCGGGCGGCGCAAAGCGAAAGATCGCCGCGGGCAGGATCCGGTCGAAATCACCCGCGGTCTCGGTCGTGATGCCCAGGTCCGGGAAGTGGACGATTGCCAGTGTCGCGAAACCGGCGATCATGAGGTAGCGGACCGGCTGCAGGACGACCGAAACGAAGCCACTCATCAACGCAGCCTCGCGCGGCGAGCGTGTCGAGAGGATCTTCTGCATGTCGTAGTTCGGGGCCGGCCCTGCCGCACTGACCAGGACGCCCTTGAACAACAACATCATCATGAAGGCGCCGAAGAGCGTGTAGCCATCGCTCGTGATCTTGCCGTTGAAGGACTGGAGCGCTCCGCTCCAGTCGAGATCGAGCGACCAGCCGAAGAATGGCGTATGCCAGCCGGGCGGTGTCAGCGTCGCGAGGGTTGCAGGTTCCACGTTCAGCATCGCGATCGCCGCGACGACCGCCGATGCAACAGCCATCACGGTGAACTGCAGCAGGTCGGTCCAGACGATGCTGAACATCCCGCCGAGAATCGCGTAGATGGCGGCGATCGCTGTAAACACCACCCCGTACAGGTTCGCGACCTGGTGAGGGGCGACGTCGAACGGCACGTAGGGCGCCACGATCGACCAGGGGAGGAAGATCTCGATGAACTTGCCTATCCCCAAGAACCCGTAGGCGAGGAAGCCGAGTACGCTCAGGACTGCAAACGCGATGACCACGAACTGAGAGAGCTCGCCGCCGGTCCCCTTGCCGAACCTGGTCTCGATCCACTCGGCGCCGGTCAGCACGTTGGAGCGACGCAACCAGGTCGAGAGATAGACCATCAGGAAGATCTGGTTGAACACCGGCCAGAGCCAGGGTATCCAGATGCTCTTCAGACCGTAGACCACGCACAGCGCGACGAGCCACATCGTCCCGGAGATGTCGAACATGCCGGACGCATTCGACAGGCTGAGCATGTACCAGGGGAGCGATTTGCCGGCGAGGTAGTACGCTTCCATGCTGCGTGCGGCACGCCGGCGCGCGAAGAGCCCGATCGCGATGGTCGCCAGCACGTACAGGCCCACGATCACGAAGTCGATGGCCTGCATGAACCGATGCTCCCCCGTGCAACGAATTTCTTCTGCGATCTGGCGGAGCCGAGCCCCGCGATTACGGATTTATCATTCCATGGCGTGACAGCGCTGTCAACGATTCGCTATGATTGGGACAAGCTTTGTGAAGGGACGCCATGAAGAAGAACCAGGATCCGCGTAACACGATCGACGACGTTGCTCGCCATGCTGGCGTATCGATCAAGACCGTGTCACGTGTCCTCAATCGCGAGCCAAACGTCCGGCAGACGACCCGCGACAAGGTGCTCGCGACTGCGCAATCTATGGGCTACGCGCCGAACATTTCCGCCAGGCGGCTCGCGGCCCGGCGATCCTTCATCGTCGCGCTCGTCTATCGCGACGACGACGTCAACCATTACATCCCCGATATCCAGCACGGTGTCCTCGACAGCTGCCGTGAGCGTGGCTACAACCTGCTGCTGCACCCCTGCCAGGGCAGTGTCGGGGATGCCGCTCACGAGATTCAGCAACTGGCGCGGCAGTCATTGCTCGACGGATTCATCCTGACGCCGCCGCTCGCCGATTCACGCAAGCTGCTGGGCCAGATGTCGCGACAGGGGGTCCCGTTTGTCCGTGTCTCGCAGCTGTACCGCGGCGAGCTGTCGCCGTCCGTGTCGGTCGGTGACCGGGCCGGCGCCTACGGGATGATCGAGTATCTCGCTGGCCTGAAGCACCGCGACATCGCCTTCATCGTCGGCAACGAGAATCAGGGTGCCAGCATCGATCGCTTGAGAGGATACCGGGAGGCCCTCAAAGAGTTCGGCCTGAAGGAACATCCGGACTGGATCGTGCAGGGCGACTTCACCTTCGAGTCCGGTGCCCGGTGCATGGAAAAACTGCTGTCGCTCCGCAAACGGCCGACGGCCGTATTTGCCAGCAACGATGATATGGCGGCCGGTGCCTTGCTGGTCGCGCACCGCCGCGGTTGCGCGGTCCCGGGCGAACTGAGCATAGTCGGTTTCGACGACATCTCCATGGCCCAATGCCTGTGGCCGCCTTTGACCACGGTTCGCCAGCCAATCAAGAAAGCGGCGGCGATTGCAACCGGCATGCTGCTCGACAGTCTTCGCACCGGTGACTTCACGCCAGTGAACCAGGAAATCCCCGGCGAGCTGGTCATCCGGGAGAGTGCGGCGGCGCGGTCGACACGATGACCGCTGGCCGTCGCGCCGGCTCCCGAGATCAAATATGGTGGACAGCGCTGTCATTTCTGATCTAAGATCTGATAGCGCTGTCATTCGGATCCAAGAAATCCGGTGATGGCCGGTTCGTAAAGGCGCTACTGACACGCCAGTTAGGGGGAGAGCCATGAGGATTCCGTTTTCGGTCCTGGGCTGCGCGGCCCTGTACCTGTCCATAGCGTTTGCTTCAAACGCGCAAACACCGGCGAAGGCGCAGGCATCACTGGAGGAAATCGTCGTAACCGCGACCCGGCGGGAGACGAACCTGCAGGAAACACCGCTCGCGATCACGGCGTTCAGCCAGGAAGCGCTCGACAGCAACCACGTCGTTTCGCTGCTCGACGTCCGGGGCATGGTTCCGAATCTGCAGTTCTTCGAGAACGGCGACCACGCAGTTCCGCTGATCTTCATCCGGGGCCTCGGCACGCGAAACCAGACCGAAGCGGGCGACCAGGGCATCGCCTTCTATTCGGACGGCGTGTTTGCTGCGCGCTCGCAGGGCACCACCGTGATGCTTTACGACCTCGACCGGATCGAGGTGCTGCGCGGGCCGCAAGGCACCTTGTTCGGGCGCAACTCCACTGGTGGCGCGATCGCCATCCATACTGCGAAGCCCAGCACCGAGGCGTTCGATGCCTCCGGCCAGATCACGGCCGGCGAGGACTCGCTGTTCGGGTTCCGCGGCATGGTCAACGTGCCGGTCACGGACACCTGGGCCTTGCGGCTCGCCGGTGCAACCGAGGAACGCGACGGCCTGACCGAGTTCGCCCCGGGGAATGCGTTCGAGACGAACCGTGAGTACGGTACCGTCGACCTGACTTCGTTCCGGGTCAGCTCGCTGTTTGAGCCGACGGACAACATCAGCTGGTTCCTCGCCTACGAGAATTTCCAGAATCAGGGCACCGGCGACGTCGGCAGCACCGATTTTGACAACCGGGTCAACGATGCGACCGCGCCCGGCAACCTCGACCTGGACTCCGACAGCTTCCGGACGCGACTGGATATCGGCTTCGGCGACGGCTACACCGTGAGCTACATCGGCGGATACTCGGAGTTCGACCAGAGCCAGCTTTACGGCAATGGCGCGCAGGGGGATACCCGGAATACGGTCTATTCGACCTACGAGGGTACCCAGCACGAACTGCAGGTCAGCAGCCCAACCGATCAGAGGCTCTTCTGGACGGCGGGCGTGTTCCTGTTCGAGGAAGACAACAGCATTCGGTTCGACATGCTCCACGGCAGCTGGGGATTCACACCGCAAGACGACCCGAATGGCGTGCTGTCTACGTTCGTCCAGCCGAGCCGCAGTCTCGAATCGGAAAGCGTCTACGCGCAGGGCACCTTCAGTTTCACCGACGACCTGCGGTTGACCGCCGGCGCGCGCTACATCGACGACACCCGCGAGGACGAGGGGGGTCGTTCGATCGACTGCACGTTTGGCCTGGTGGGCGAGCTGCCCGACAACATTGCTGACGAGGCATCGGATCTGAATGGCGGTCAGGGCTGCTTCTACCGCCAGTACAACGACATGAAGGGCAACTGGACCAACACCACCTGGATGGTCCGCGGCGAGTACGACCTGAACGATTCAGTGCTGGTCTACCTGTCGCATGCAACCGGCTGGAAGTCGGGTGTGCTGCAGGACGGCATGGGCTTCAGCGCCCTCGATGACGGCAGTGGAAATCTCGACTTCTCGCGCAACAACACGCTGCTGCAGGACCCGGAGGAAGTGGCGAGCACCGAGCTCGGCATCAAGACGGATTTCGAGAACTGGCGGTTGAGCGCAAACCTGTTCTACATGGACTTCAAGGACATGCAGGTCACGGGAGCGGTGATCGACCCGGTCACCGGACAATCGACGCTGACCAACACCAACGTGGGAGGGGCGACGATCCAAGGGCTCGAGCTCGAGAGCTCGGTGTCGCTGTTCGATGCGGCGGGACGCCTCGACGCCACGTTTGCCTACCTCGACGCGACCTACGATGAGTTCCTGGGTAACGAAAGCAACTTCGGGGATGCACGCGGCCGGATCTGGAATGACTGCGGCCTGGGTATCGAGCCAAGTGGTGCGTGCACCGGCAACGTGTTCGATTTCGCGGGCAACAGCCTGCCGTATGCGCCGGAGTACCAGCTGACCCTGAGCTACACACACACTTTCACGCTCGCAAACGGCGCCGGAATCGTGCCGCGCATCCGCGCCAGCTACTTCGACGACATGTTCCTTGGCTGGGAGAACCGGACGGACCGACCGCCCGGCACACTGAGTCCCACCGATCCGGGTGAAAAAGACTTCGGCGTGCAGCCCTCGTACACGATGGTGGATCTCAGCCTTGGCTATCATTCGGCGAACGGCCAATGGCTCGCAGAATTGTTCGTGAACAATGCGACCGATGAAGAGGTCAAGACCGAGGCTTTCTACGGCGCTCCGGTGACCTTCTACAAGTGGGGTGATCCTCGGCAGAGCGGAGTGCGGGTCGGATTCCGCTACCGGTAATGCGACGGGCGGGTCCGGCATGGTGGGTTGCGGCGTTCGCCGTCCTGGCGGGCGCGCTGGCGAGTTGCGGCGGCGGTGGCGGCGGTGATGCAGCTGCTCCACCAGCCGCCAACCCGCCGCCCGCAGCACCGCCGGGCCCGCAGTTCACCAATGCGACGAACAGCACTGGCATCCGGTTCGTGCACGGTGTCGTCAATCCCACGCATTCGAAGGCGGAGATGTTCGGCGGTGGCGTTGCAGCCGGCGATTACGATGCCGACGGCGACGTCGACCTGTACGTCGTGCGCGGCAACATCGGGGCAAATCTGCTGTACCGCAACGATGGGAACAACCGCTTCACAGACGTAGCCACCGCGGCCGGCGTCGCCCACGCCAATCCGGCAGGCGGCGGCTACCTGCACAGCGGCCCTGCCTTCGCGGATCTCGATGGCGACGGGGACCTCGATCTCTTCGTGGGGGGAATGGGGAGTGACCCCTGCCTGCTGTTCGAGAACAACGGTGACGGCACGTTCCGCGATGTAACTGCGTCATCCGGACTGCCAACCATGTCCGCGACGAACACCATCTCGGCCTCCTTTGGCGATTACGACCGGGACGGCGACCTCGACATGATGCTGGCGCACTGGGGGACGCCGCGCCCGCCAGATGGTGTGGGCGGCCATGGCGACACCGAATCGCTCTGGCGTAACGACACCGACGCTGCCGGGATCCGCTTTATCAACGTGAGTGTCGAATCGGGTATCGCGGCGACGATCATCGCGGCGCGAGGCGGCTATTTCGACTTCCAGCCGAATGCCCTGGACTACGATTACTCTTTCACGCCGACCTTTGCACGGATGAATGCCGATCCGTATCCGGACCTGCTGAGCGTCGCAGACTTCAACAACACGCGCGTTTTCCTCAGCAACGGCGAGCAGTCCGGACCGGTCACCTTCCGTGATGCGACCGACAACGCCGTAATCATCGATCGAAACGGGATGGGCGCGGCCGTCGGGGACGTGGACAACGACGGCGACCTGGACTGGTTCGTGACCGGTCTCTTCGGCGCATCCGAGACGGTCGGCAACCGCCTCTATCGCAACGACGGAAGCGGTGTGCTCGAGGACGTGTCGGTCCCGGCTGGCATCGCGGATGGCGGCTGGGGCTGGGGCGCCTGCATGGCGGACTTCAACCTCGACGGCCGCCTGGACGTCTTCCACACCAACGGCTGGGTAGAGCAGAACCCGATCGATAACTTTGAGCACGACCGGAGCCGGATGTTCATTTCGCAGGCAAACGGACTGTCATTTATCGACGAGGCCGTGACGCGTGGCATGACCGATACCGAGCAGGGTCGCGGCGTCGTGTGTGCGGACTTCGATAACGACGGCGACGTGGACATCTTCATGACCAACCGCGGGCTCGAGAACTCCGGCGCGTTTTGGCTGAACGACGACCAGGCCAGCGCCAACAGATCGCTGTCCGTCCGGCTGGCGGGTGCGTCGCCCAACACCGAGGCGGTGGGAGCACGCATCCGCGTGACCGTGGGGGGGGCGACCCAGATGCGGGAGATCGTCGTCGGCAACAATTTCACGTCGCAGAACCCGTGCATGCAGATCTTCGGACTGGGTACAGCCTCAGCGGCGGATTCGGTCGAGATCGAGTGGCCGGACGGCAGCGTCGATACCTACTCGAACGTCCAGGCCGGCGCCGTTATCTACCACCAGTAGCCGATCCATCGGGCGAACAGGTGATGTCATGAGCGGACAAGCCTTGACAGAACGCCAGCGCAGAACGCTACGTGCGCGTGTGTCCGTCGGTGCCGTCGTGAGCTGCATGGCGGCGCTCGCGAGTTGCGGCGGCGGCGGTGGCGGCGGTGACGCAGCCATCCCGCCTCCCGACGTCCAGACGTCCGACGCCCGCGATCCGTCGGTGGCTCGCCAGTGGAACGAAGCCTTGCTATCAGCGATCCGCAAGGACCTCGCTCGGCCGACCGTCCATGCGCGCAACCTGTTTCACATGTCGGCAGCGATGTACGACGCGTGGGCATTGTATTCGGACACCGCGGCGACGTATCTCGCGGGCAAGGAGCTCAACGGTTACTCCTGCCCGATGACGGGCTTCTCGAAGGATGGCGATCGCCACGTTGCCCGCGAGGCGGCGATCAGCTACGCCGCCTACCGGCTTATCCGCCACCGCTTTACGACATCGCCCGGCGCGACTGACATGCTGGCGACGACCGACGCACTGATGAACACGCTTGGTTACGACGTGAACGTAACCGCCACCGACCTGGCCACTGGCGGGGCCGCGGCTGTAGGCAACCGCATCGCAGAGTGCTACATCGCCTACGGCCTGCAGGACGGTGCCAACGAGGCGAACGGCTACAGCAACCAGCATTACCTGCCGGTCAATCCGCCGATCGAGCCGCCCAAGCCGGGCAACCCATCGATCGTCGACCTGGATCGCTGGCAACCGATTGCGTTGGTTCAATACGTCGACCAGGCCGGGAATGTTATCAATTCGCAGCCGCCGGCCCTGAGCCCTGAGTGGGGCGCGGTCGCGCCGTTTGCCCTGAGCGAGGCCGACCGCACGACGCACTTCCGGGACGGTTTCGGCTACAACGTGTACCACGACCCGGGTGCACCACCGAAGATCCACGACAGCTATGCACACATCTACAAGTGGACGTTTGCGCTCGTGGCTATCTGGTCCGGCCACCTCGACCAGAGCGACGGCGTGATGATGGACATATCACCCGCCAGCCGCGGCAACCTCCAGTCGCTGCCGACGTCGTTCGACGAGTTCCCCGATTTCTATGACACGCTGAACGGTGGCGACAAGAGTCCCGGACATCCGACCAACCCGGCCACCGGAGCACATTACGAACCGCAACTCGTGCCGCGGGGCGACTACACGCGCGTGCTGGCGGAGTTCTGGGCGGATGGCCCGAACTCCGAGACGCCGCCGGGGCATTGGTTCACGATCCTCAACACCGTGACTGATCACCCGACGTTCGAGCGCCGGCTCGGCGGCACGGGTCCGGAACTCGGCCCTCTCGAATGGGACGTGAAGTCGTACTTCGCGTTGGGCGGCGCGATGCATGACGTCGCGATCACGGCGTGGGGTATCAAGGGCTGGTACGACTGCATCCGGCCGATCTCCGCGATCCGTGCCATGGCTGACCGGGGGCAAAGCTCCGATCCGGCCGCAGCGTCGTACCATCCGGACGGTCTCCCGATCGTGCCGGGGAAGATCGAGCTGGTCCAGACTGGGGATCCGTTGGCCGGGCCGGCCAGCGAGAATGTCGGCAAGATCAAGCTGTACGCCTGGCGGGGCCCGACGTATATACCCGACCCGCTGACGACCCAGGCACACGCGGGCTGGATCCTGGCGCAGGACTGGTGGCCGTATCAGAGGCCCACCTTCGTAACTCCACCGTTTCCAGGCTATGTTTCCGGCCATTCAACTTACTCGCGTGCGGCCGCCGAGGTGCTTACTGCGCTGACCGGTGACGAGTACTTTCCCGGCGGCATGAGTCAGTTCGAGATAAAGGCGAACGAGTATCTGGTCTTCGAGGAGGGCCCGAGCGTCGACATGACGCTGCAGTGGGCGACCTATCGTGATGCGGCAGAAGAGAGCGCCTTGTCGCGAATCTGGGGCGGCATACACCCTCCGATCGACGACGTTCCCGGACGGCTGATAGGGATCAAGGTCGGCAACGCGGCCTACGCTCACGCGCTGTCCTATTTCGACTAGCGCCTTCCTCATCCCGATGCTGGGCTACAGCGTCTTCGCCTGGTTTGCGCTCAAGAC
>Ga0111538_10005745_pt1 | contig 16896 bp, 11 predicted proteins | sample SoiMethybrSBSTD1_FD_79669 | JGI IMG/M metagenome (GOLD analysis project Ga0111538, IMG submission 79669) | Bulk soil microbial communities from a Populus tree surrounding site in Tennessee, USA - Soil MetaG P. TD hybrid SBSTD1 (version 2)... | ecosystem: Environmental > Terrestrial > Soil >...
CGTGCCGTTGTGCGCACCACCTGGCTCGGCGGCAGCGGCCGCCCGCTGCGCAAATGCGCATACATGAGGTCCATCGCCTGAATGAAATAGCGATGCAGCGGGATGAACTTGTCATTGTAGCCGGCGAACTGGTTGAAGCTGTCGAGGTGATGCGCGTTGGTGACTTCGTAGTAGCGCAGCGAAGCGCGCGTGCCTTCCACCACGTTGTTGAGCCCAAAATAGGCGCGCGACGTGAAGTTTGGCGGCAGGATGCCGTCATTGCGGCCGGTGACGAACACGGCCGGCACACGGCCCAGCTTGCCGTTGGCGAGGATATCCCCGACACCGTCGTCGATACGCTGCGCCTGCCGGCGAGCCGCGCCGGTGAGTGGCGCGCCCGTGACGGCGTCCTTGCCAACGGCGAGCGAGCGCAGGCACAGCGCACCCTCGAGGTTCTGCCCCGGCGTCGAGCCGCGATCCTCCATCGGTCCGGCTGGCGCGGCGTTGTTGATCAAGGCGACGCCGCCGGTTGGTGGGATGCCGTTGCTGGTGCTGAAAATCTGCGCTTCAGCAGCCGGTGCCAGCGGGACCGGCGGGCCACCCGCACCGAACGGCGGCGGCGGCGCGCCCGGACCGGCGGCCGCCAGGCTGTAATTGCACAGATTGTCGAGCACGCTGAAGCGGCCATACGCATTGGCATAGGTGACCGAGATCGCCTGCGACACGTTGGCGAACCAGTAGCCGGGCTGCACCAGGTTCTGCTCGGGCAGGATGCCGAAGTCGTTGATGATCTTCTGCGCCTCGGTGGCCTGATCGGGCAGCGTGTTGGTGGTGAGAAGGCCCTTCGCGCGAAGCTCGGCGCAACGCCCCGGGCTGGGCGCAAGATTGAGCCCTGCGGTCGCGTTGGCCGGCGCGAGATCGGCGCAACCCTGGAACACGTTGACCAGCGTGGTGTAGTCGATCAGCGGCTTGCTGTGCTGCGTGAACGGCGGCTGAGCGCCCTGCACGATCGAGAATTTTGGGCTGAACTTCGGGTTGACGTTGGGCTCGCCCACCGCGACGCCGTCGATCAGGCCCTCATCGTCCTGCTCGACCGCGCGCACCGAAGCGCCGCCGCCGTTCGACACGCTCGACGCGATCACGAGGGTGTTATGCTTGGTGAAGTGGAAGTGCGGGCGGAATTTGTCGTTGAGCACGTCGAACGCGAACTTGATCGAGCTCAATACGTTGCGGCCCCAGTCCTGCTCCGGATTCTGCCGCGAGTGCGCGTGCTTGAAGGCGAAGCGGTTGGGCCACGCGGCATTGAACGCCGCACGCTCGCCGGCGCTGATATCGGCAGTAAAATTCGAATCGTCGCCGGCGGCCGCCGCATCGGCGCGCTCGCCGCGGATCAGGTTGACGGTGTTGTTCTGCAGGTCGTGCGCCCCGGTGCCGGTACCCTTGTCCGTATAGGCGACCGCGCAGCCATGCTTGAGGCCCCACTCGCCGGCCGTCGCGATGGCGCCATAGACACCGCGCGAGCCGGATGACGGCGCCGTGACAATGCAGGCATTGGCCGGATCGAACGTATCCGGCACCTGCACCATCATGGTGACGTTGCGGCCGTGAGAATCCTTGTCGAAGCGGATGAACTCGTCGCCGGCGATCTTGCCTTCGCTCGCCGTCGGGGTGCCGTCGGGCGCTACGTTGGGTCCGTACAGCGTGCCGTAGCCGCCGCCCGGCGTGGGATCGATCAGCGCGCGGTAATTGTTGTAGATGGCCGCGCGCCGAAGCTCCTCGGCGGTGGGATGCAGCGGATCGGCAAAGCCGGGTGGCGCCAGAGCATTGCCGAGCCCGGTCTTGCCCAGGCCGGCGGTCAGGAGATCATTGGTGATGCCGTCGTAGTGCGTGTGAATGACGTCGTCGCGCGCATTTGCCGTGAGCGGGGCTCCGAGAGCCGCGATGGATGCAAGCGCTGTCGCGGCGAACAAGCCAGTCTTCTTCATTGTTTCCTCCCGTTGGGTTCCGGATCATGCACCGGGCGCGCAGCCGGATGCAAACGCGGTGTTGCTTCGAGTTTTGGTGGGTTAGGCGCGGCAGATACGCAGGGTGATCATGGCGACGCTCGGGCCGCGCTGACCTACCCTACGACACACGGTTCAAAAATTCCAGGATTTGGGGTGGCACGGCGTCCTCGATCTGATCGGCGACCGCAATGTCCCAATACTCGGCGCGCGGCAGACATTCTTCCAGATAGCGCGCCGCCGAGGTCGCGTGCGACGCGTCGCGGCCCGGAATGATGAAGGCCGGAACGTCGAGCCGCAGGAGATCCTCGGGCTCGGCGCCGGGCGAGGTGTCGCGGTCGAACAGCGCCCGGCACATACCCGTCACGATCAGCCGGTATTGTTCCACGTCCTGCTTCGCGAACGCGTCCGCGAGGGCGCGGTCGTGGCGCATGACAGACGCCCACGGGCCGCCGCGCGCATCGGCATTGAACGGCTTGCCTTCCTTGGCCACCAGCGCGACCACGGCCGCGAGGCCGTGCTGCTGCACGAAGGCGAGATGCTCGGCAAAGCGCTGGTGCGCATTGATGCGATAGCGTGCGCCGCCCACCGGCCAGAACAGCGTCATGCTCAGCACCATCTCCGGATGCTGCACGGCGAACGCCATGACTGGGCAGCAGCCCATGCAGCCGCCGATGAGATGGGCACGCGCGATGTTCAGGTGGTCGAGCAGGCCTTTGCCCTGCCGCACGAAGTGCGCCCAGGTGACGCGCTCAATGCGGCCGCCCGATTGGCCGCATTCGCGGCGGTCGAAGATAATGCACGTATATTTTTTCGGAAAATGGTCGAGCAGCTTGACCTTGGCGTAGACGCCCTGCTGGCGCCACGTCTCCATGGTCGCGTTGAAGCCGCCGGGCGCGTACATCAACAGCGGCGGGCCTGAGCCCACCACCTCGTAGCGCGTCGCGATGCCGTCGATGATTGCCTCAGCCATGGGTCACGTCGCGGGCTTGGCCGGCACGCCGCCCTTGATCTGGCGCCCGGCGCGTACGTCGTCCGCATACGCCGTGATGGCGGCAAGCGTGATGCGGGCGACGTTGGCGTAATTGTCGGTGTCGGCATCGAGGGCGCTGGCGGCATAGCCGATCGCCGCGTGCGCCATACGGATGCGGCCGTCGAGCCACGGGCCACCACCAAAGCCGCCGATCACCGGGATGGACACGGCGTGCGCCACCGCCGCGCCGGCGTCCGGGCCCGAATTGGTGAAGTCGATGAGGGCGGCGCCGGCGTCCTCGAGGCGCTTTGCCTTGTCGACGAGTCTCGCCGTCATCTCGGGCGGCACCTGCGCGCCCGGCCGCGACATGGCGCTGTACGGGATGCCGTATTGCAGGGCGGTCTGCGGCGTGATGCCGAATTGGGCGAACACGGGAATGCCGGCGCGGGTGACCGCGCGCACCGCTTCGGGGAAATCGGCGGCGCCGTCGAGCTTGATCATGTCGGCACCCGCCTCCTTGACCAGGCGGATGGCGGCGCGTACCGCGCTCTCCGGTCCCTCCTGCAGCGGGCCGAAGGGAAAATCGCAGGACACCAGCGCGCGCTTGACGCCGCGGCGCACCGCCCGACACACCACCACCATCTCGTCCATGGTGACTTCGAGCGGGTTGGCGTGGCCCCACAGGTTGATGCCGACGCTGTCGCCGATCGAGACGATGTCGACGCCGGCGCGGTCGACGATCTGCGCGATCTGAAAATCCCAGACCACCACGCCGACGATTTTCTGGCCCGCGCGCTTCATCGCCTGCAGCGCCGGAACGGTGACGTTGTCCATGGTCCCCTCGGGTGTCCGGCCAGGAACGTAGAATTCCATTTTGGCCCAAGTCAATCGAACCCGGCGGCCGGAATATCCGACAACGGTCGGTGTCTCGACAGAAAGGCAAGGCCAACCGGCGCCGCCATTGCGACCGCCGGGCCGGCCGTCTAAGACGGATCGGTTGACTATTGCGTGGTGAGGCCGGGAGAGCCGCGCAACCGACGCTGCCCGGCCATCCGCGCCTTGGACGGAGAGATGAATGAGCCAGGACGTGGCATCGCTGTTCGCCGAGAGGGAACCGGAGCGGTATGCGCTGCACACGCGCTACCTCAACGAACAGCTGGTGCGCGTTCTGAAAGCCATCGGCTATGACGTCGGCTTCGTGCGCGGCCAGGGCCAATACCTGTTCGACCGCCAGGGCACGCGCTACCTCGACCTGTTGAGCGGCTGGGGCGTGTTCGCCATCGGCCGCAATCATCCGCGGCTGCGCCAGGCGCTCAAGGAGGTGCTCGACAGCGACCTGCCCAACCTGGTGCAGATGGACGTGTCGGTGCCGGCCGGCATCCTGGCCGAGCGCCTGCTGCGCTACATGCCCTATCTCGACAAGGCGTTCTTCTGCAGCTCGGGTGCGGAAGCGGTCGAAGCCGCGCTGAAATTCGCCCGCGCCACCACTGGACGTTCGGGTTTTGCCTATTGCGATCACGCCTTCCACGGCCTGAGCTACGGCGCGCTGTCGGTGAACGGCGATGACATGTTCCGCACCGGCTTCGGCCCATTCCTGGCGGATTGCGTCGAGGTTCCGTTCAACGACCTGGCGGCGCTGGAATGGGCGCTGAGGTCAGGCAAGCATGCCGCCTTCATCGTCGAGCCGATCCAGGGCAAGGGCGTCAACATTCCGGATGACGACTATCTGCGCGGCGCGCTGGAGCTCTGCCGCAAGTACGGAACCTTGTTCATCGCCGACGAGATTCAAACCGGCCTCGGCCGCACCGGGCGCTTTCTTGCCGTCGAGCACTGGGGCATCGAGCCCGACATGGTGCTGCTGGCGAAAGCACTGTCCGGCGGGCACGTGCCGGTCGGCGCCGTGCTCACGCGCAAATGGATCTTTGAAAAGGTGTTCAACCGCATGGATCGCGCCGTGGTGCACGGCTCGACCTTCTCCAAGAACGATCTGGCCATGGCGGCCGGCATCGCGACGCTCGACGTGCTGGAAGACGAGCGCCTGGTGGAGAACTCCGCGCAGAAGGGCGAGCGCCTGCTCAAAGCGTTGGACGAGATGGCCGAGCGCTACGAATTGATCAAGGCGGTGCGCGGCAAGGGCTTGATGATCGGCGTCGAGTTCGGCCCGCCGCGCTCGCTCAAGCTGAAGGCCTCGTGGCACGCGCTGGAGGCGGTGAATACCGGGCTGTTCTGCCAGCTCATCACGATCCCGCTGTTCAAGGAGCACAAGATCCTGAGCCTCGTGGCGGGCCACGGCAATCACACGGTCAAGCTCCAGTCGCCGCTGAACCTGACCGACGCGGACTGCGACTGGATCGAGGGCGCGTTCGACGCCGTGATCGCCGACGCCCACCGGGTGCCGGGGGCCGCGTGGTCGCTGGGCAAGACGCTTGTCGACCACGCCCTCAAGACGCGCGCGACGGCTTAAACAACAGACTCGGCGCGCCCCCTCTCCCCAGCGGGGAGAGGGTCGGGGTGAGGGGGCAAGTGACTCTCGATAAGCCCTTGCCCTCTCACCCGCGCCTTCGGCCATAGCCGATGCTTCGCATCGGCGTTCTTAGCGCTAAGAACGGCGGCCGACGGCCGCCTATGCTCTCCCCGCCGGGGAGAGGGTGGAGCAAGTGGCACGGCTTCAGCGCGACCCGCCTTCCTGGATCGGTCGCACGCGGTCGCCCTCGCGCAAAAACGCGCCGGCGCGCGCCACCACCAGGTCGCCTTCGTTGAGACCTTCGCGGATCTCGGCATTGCCGCCGACCAGGAGCCCGACGCGCACGCGGCGCGTCTCCACCCGATCGTCGCGCACCACCTGCACGACCGCCCCTTCGGGGCCGTACAGCACGGCCGAGAGCGGGATGGTGGCGCCGCAGCTGCGGCCCACGTCGACCACGGCGCGGGCGTAGCCGCCCACCTTCAGCTTGTCGTCGTTGCCGAGCGAGATGCGAGCCCGGCCGAGCTGGGTGTTGGCATCGACCTCGGGCGCCACCTGGCGCACGCGGCCGCTGACCTCACCGCCGCCCGGCAGCTCCACCCGCGCGGTCTGGCCGACCGAGAGCTTGTTGATGCGCGTGGCCGGGACGTCGCCCTGCAGCTCCACCTCGCCGTTGACGACGATGCGGAACAGCGGGTCGGCGCGCGCCGACGCCGTCATGCCGACGCGGATGAAGCGGTGATTGACGATGCCGGCCGACGGCGCCCGTACGGTCGCCGTGGCGGCCGGCCCCAACCCTTCCGGCCGTGTCAGGCGCGCCAGGATTTGCCCCGAGGTGACGCGCTCGCCGTCCTCGACCGTGATCTGCGACACCTGCAGACCTTCGGTCTCCGGCCGGACAAACACTTCCTCGCGCGGCACGAGAATCCCGCTCACCTGCAGCGTGTCGGTGAAGCAGGTGCGGCTCGCCTTGGTCACCGTCACGGCCATGCCGACCGGCGACGCCCCGCTCGGCTGCGCCGGCGCGACCGGTGCTGCGGCGAGGAGCGCAAGGATCAGCGCCGGCAGGCCGGCAGCGCGGGCGACAAGTTTTCGCGACATGCACAAGGATCCTGGAAGCCGCGCGAATGTAACGGAGTTCGGCCGGGTGCGCCACGGGCACGGCCGCGACGCGCCGTCAGCGTGCACGCAAGCCAAGAACCTCGTAAGTCGGCATCGGCCGATGAAAGCCCTTGAGGGTCAGGTCGCCGATGGGCGAGGCCTCGACCACCGACTCGGTGAGGCTGAAGACGCGCTGGCTGACGAGGATCTGCCCGGCCTTGGCCTCATCGCACAGGCGCGACGCCAGATTGGTGACACTGCCGATGCAGGCATAGTCGAACCGCTGGTCGAAGCCCACCTGCCCGAGGGTGGCATAGCCGAGCGCAATGCCGACGCCGAAGCCGAGCGTATGGCCGCGCTTGCGCCACAGCGCGATCAGGGCATTGAGGCTCTCGCGCACGTCCAGCGCCATGCGCACGGCGCGCTCGGTATGGTCGGGGTGGGCGATGGGATCATTGAACAGGATCAGAATGCCATCGCCGGCGAAGCGCTCCAGGGTTCCTTCGTAGCGGAAGATGAGCTCGCCCACCGCGCCGTGATACTCGCGCAGCACCGTCATGACCTCTTCCGGCTCGGCGATCTCGGTGAAACCCGTGAAGCCGCGAATGTCGCAGAACAGCACCGTCACCTCGCGCCGGTGGCTGTGCAGGAGCTCGGCGCTGGCTTCCGACGAGATGAGCTCGGCGACCTGCGGCGCCAGGAAGCGCCGCAGCCGCGACACCCGCTCGATTTCCGCCACCTGCGCGGCGACCCGTTCCTCCAATGTGCGGTTCCACGCGGCGAGCTGATCGGTCTGCTGCTGCAGCTTTGCGGCCTGCTCCTGCACCAGATCGTGCAGTGCTTTGATGCGCAGCATCGAGCGCACCCGCGCAACCAGCGACGCCTGGTCGAGCGGTTTGGTCAGGTAGTCGTCGCCGCCCGCCTCCAGCCCGGCCACCACGTCGGTCGTGTCGGCCTTGGCCGTGAGCAGGATCACCGGGATGAACCGCAGCGCACTGTCTTGCTTGAGGATCTTAAGTGTCGAGATGCCGTCGAGCTTCGGCATCATGATGTCGAGCAGCACGAGATCGGGCTCGACTTCTTTGGCGCGCACCAGCGCCTCCTCGCCATCCGCCGCCGTGATGACCTCGTAGCCATTGGCCTCGAGCCGCATGCGGGCGATCTCGAGGTTCTCCGGCACGTCGTCGACGGCGAGAATGCGGGGCGGCGTGCGCAAGCGTTTGTCCCGGTTTACGGCTGCGGCAGGAACTCTTGTACCATAGCGAGGATCTTGCGCGGACTGAATGGCTTGGCCACGTAAGCGTTGCAGCCGGCGTCAATGGCTTTCGACTCGTCACCGGACAGCGCATACGACGTTACCGCAATGATCGGAATCTGGCTCGTGTCGGGGTTGGCGCGAATGCGGCGCGTGGCCTCGTAGCCGTCGAACACCGGCAACTGGATGTCCATCAGGATGAGATCGGGCCGATGCGCCGTCGCCATGCTGACGCCGCTCTCACCGTCGGCGGCCTCGATCAGCTCGAAACCGGCACGCGTGAGGAGATCGCGCAGGATGCGCCGGTTGTCCTCGGTATCCTCGACCACCAGGATGCGTTTCATTGCGGCTGCCTCTGCTCGGTGACGCGTACGGGAAGACGGATGCGGAAGGTGGAACCGGCGCCGAGCGCGGAATCGACGGTGAGCGTGCCGCCGTGCATCTCGACGAAGCGCCGGGCGATGGCTAGCCCTAAACCGGTGCCGCCCTTGTGGCGCGTGCTGGTGTTGTCGACCTGCTGGAAGTCGTCAAAAATGCGGATCTGATCCTGCGGCGCAATGCCCGGCCCAGTGTCGCGCACCGCGACGTCGAACGTGCCGTTGGACGCCGCGGCGCGTATCTCGACCTCGCCGGTGTCGGTGAACTTGATGGCATTGCCCACCAGATTGAGCAGCACCTGGGTCAGGCGTCGCTCGTCACCGCGGCCGATCGGCAGGCCCTCCGCGATGGCGGTCTTGATGGCCAGTCCCTTGGATTGCGCCAGCGATCCGGTCGTGGCGACGACGGAATCGACCACCGACTTCATCGAGTAATCCTCGAGCGCGAGCTTGAGCTGGCCGGCCTCGATCTTCGACAGGTCGAGCACGTCATTAATGAGGCCGAGCAGGTGTTTTCCGTTGATCTGCACCCGCTCGAGCACCTCCTTGGCCTTGTCGGAGATCTCGCCGTAGAGGCCGTCGACGATGAGCTCGGTATAGCCGAGCACGGCGTTGAGCGGCGTGCGCAGCTCGTGGCTCATGTTGGCGAAGAACTGCGACTTGTGCTCGTTCGCCATGGCGAGCTGCTCGCCCTTTTCCTCCACCTCGTGGAAGAGCTGGGCATTGTGCATGGCGAGCACCGACTGGTGCGCAAAGGTCTGCATCAGGCCGACGGTGTTGGCCGGAAAGGCGCCGCTCGCCTTGCGCTGCACCACCAGGGCGCCCAAAATTCCGTCCGGCCCGACCAGCGGCACCACCAGCGCCGAGTTGAAACCGGCCGCCAGCGTGATATCGCGCAGCGGAAAGTTGGGAATCGCCGCGAGATCGGGGATCACCAGCGGCTCATGACGGCGCGCCGCCTCGCCCATCTGGCTGTCGGCGGCGTCGATGCGCGTGGTGCGGATGGCTCGCACCAGCGCCTCGTGCAGCCCATGCGCCTCGGCGAGGCGAAACACCCGCTCCTCGGGATCGTAGCCGTAGATGGCGCCGCCGTCCGCCTGCGCCAGCTCGACCGCCCGCGTCACGATGGTGGCGAGCACCGCCTTGACGTCGAGCGACGAGGCGACGGCGCGGCCGACCTCCTCGAGCGCCTTGAGCTCGCGCACCGACTGCGCGAGGTCGCGCGTGCGCTCTTCGACCTTGTGCTCCAGGCGCGAGTAGGATTCCTGCAGCTGCCCCGCCATGCGGTTGAACTGACCGCCCAGCGTTTCCAGTTCGTCCCCGGTGCGTACCTCGATCCGATGCTGGAAGTCGCCGGCCCCGAGCTTGAGGGCGCCGGCCTGCAAGGCGCGGATGGGAACGATCATGCGCCGCGCCAGCATGGTGCCGGCGATCACGGCGACGCCCAGCCCGAGAACGAGAAGCCAGGCAAGGCGGAACAACAGGTCGTACAACGGCGCCAGCGCCTGCCACAGCGGCTGCTCGACGAAGACGTGCCAGTTCATGCGCGGGATGGCGGCGAAGGCCGTGAGCACGCGCGCGTCCTGCGGATCGCGGCCGACGGCGGCCGGCTGGGCGCCGGCGCGCACGGCTTCCACCTGCGGCAGCTTGGAGAAGTCGGTGGCGCGCGGCGCCAGCTTGGGGTCGGAATGCATGAGCAGCCGGCCGAGGGGCCCGATCACGTAGGCGTAGCCCGGCTTGCCGGTCTGCACGCTGCCGATCAGGTCGGCCAGGAACCCGAGGTTGATCTCCGCCACCGTGACGCCGGCGTTGCGCCCGGAATGCGCCATGGCGATGGTCATGAACGGCTCGGACTCGCCGCGATAATAGGCGGGGCTGAACCACACGCCCTGGCTGACGGTTTCGCTGAAGCTCGGGTCGCGGCTGTAGTCCGTCCCTGAGTCCATCATCACCCGCCGGCGCGTGACCCTGATGCGCTCGCGCCCGTCACCACCCAGATGCGCAAGCTCCTCGATCGCCGGCACCTGCTGCAGCAGCAGCGCGTAGTCGGCGCGGTGCTGCTCCACCGTCCCGGAGCTGGCGCGCGTGGCCCAGCTGATCTGCCGCTCCATCTCGGAAATGAACTGGCTGATGCGATCGGCGATCTGCTCGGCGCGCTGGGTCTGCTGGGCCACGCCGGTGGTGGTCGTGTCGCGATACGTGATGGAGATTTCCAGCGCGCCGTTGACGGCGAGCACGAACACGACGAGCCCGACGAAGGAAACGACATATTTCCCGAACAGCCCCCACATGCGGGGCCGGAGTTTGAGCAGTTCCGCTTTCATCGTCTCCTCTTGGGGCCGATCATCGACCCGGGCGGGCAATAGCCGCAAGAGCCCGCAAGAAGCCGAAATAGAGTGCGGAAACAAAGCCTGAAGCCGGATCACCGGATGCGCCCGCATAGACTGTCCCTGATGGGACAGAATGGCGAACCATAGCCGCTGCGAATGTGATCTGAGTCACAGAACTCCGACAACAAGGCGTGGCAGGCCCAGGGTGGCCGTAAGCCGCGGGACCTACCGCCCGAACAGGTCGCGGATCACGTCCCGCACCTGGTTCTTGCTGTCGGGCCGGCTGCCCTGACCGCCCTGGCCCCCCTGGCGGCCCTTGCTGTCGCCGCGAATCATCTGGTCGAGCGACTTGATCACCTCCTCGACCTTGGGCCGCTTGCCGCTGCCGCCCGGCTGGTCGGTGAGGCCGAACAGGCTGCCGCCCATCTGCTTGAGCTTGGCAAAGGCGGCGTCCGGGTTGTCCAGGATGCCGGCCACGTCGGGGTAGAGCTGCGGGTCGTTCCAGGCCCCGCGGATCACGACGGGCACCCCCAGGCCGGCCGGATCGGCCGGACCACCCTGGCCCTGCAGGGTCAACACGAGCTTCGGATCGACGCGAAAATCCAGCGTCCTGGCCACCAGGTTGGCCGTCCCCTTGCCGGTCACGCGGAGGAGCGGGCCGGCGAGCCGCAGGTCCTCGGTCGTCGCTTGGCCGTTCGCCAGCTGCAACGTGGCGACCAGCGACGTGAGCTCGGTCTTGTCGCTGCTCCTCTCCTGCCAGCCCTGAAGCGTCTGGTTCGTCAACGCGCGGATCATGGCCGGAATGTTCACGCCACGAACGGCGCCGTCCTCGACGCTGAACTGCGCGGTGCCGCCGAGGCTGCCCACGATGGCGGCCGCGCTCGTTCCCGACGCCGTGACGTCGAGCCGGGCCTGGAAGCGGCCTTCCAGATGATCGAACCCGATGGCGTCGGTAAGGAACGGCAGCGCGTCTACTTTCGCCAGGTCGAAGCTCGCCCCGTGGCGCGGCGCGCGGCCGGCATCGATCACCAGCTTGCCGGTGACCGGCCCGCCGTAGAGCTGGGCGCGCGACAGCGCGATCGACAGGAGGCCGCCGGTCAAGGTTGCGTCGACCTCCGCCGGCGCCAGATGGATGTTGTGCACGATCAGCTCGCGGGCGGAAATTTTCACCGCCGCCTCGAACACGCGCAGCACCGCGAACTCGATCGGCTGATCGCTCCATGCCGTATTGGCGGCCGCCGGCGCGGCCGCCACCGGTGGGATGAGCTCGAGGCGATCGAACAGCAGGTCGGCGCTGGCGCGCGGCCGTGTGCCGCTCGTGTCGATCGCCACCGATCCGTTGACACGTCCGCTGCCGAGCGAGCCGCGGATGCCTTCGATGCTGAACACCCGGTTGCTCACTCTCGTGTTCGCCGTGAGCGACAGTGGCGCCCCCAGTAAGCCGGGCAGCTCCAGCCGCGCTTCGACCGGCGTGGCGCGGCCTTCGAGGACTTGGCTGGCGGAACTCGCCTTGGCGGCGAAGCGCAACACCTGTTCGCCGGCCTTGCCTTGCGCCGTCACATCGAACGCGCCCTGCGCCGGCAGCGCCGCCGTGACCTGCAGCGAGACGATGCGGCCTTCGAGATTCTCGCGGGCATCGCGCAGGATCAGCGTGCCATCCTCGATGGTGAGACGGTCGATCGCGATCGCGCGCGTCGTTCCGCTGTCGCTGGCGGCGCGCGGAGCGTTGCGCCCGGCGCTGTCGCGTCCCGACGTGAGGCGGATCACCGGCTGGCGCACGGCGACGTCGTCGATGCGAATGTCACCGGTCAACAGGCCGATGAGCGAGACGCCGACGCGCAGCTGCTTGGCAGCGAGAATTTCTTCGCGCGCACCGTCAGCCTCGCTCAACCGCACATCGTCAGCCGCGATGTTGAGCGATGGCCACAGCGCGAGCTTTGCCGGGCCGTCGACGCGCAGCCGGTAGCCGGCGTCGGCAGCGCGATCGGCCAGATAGCCGACCAGCGGCTGAGCCGGCACGCCGAACATGAGAACCAGCACCACCAGGACAAGCAGGCCGGCAAGCCCGAGACCGAAAACCTTGATCACCTTCACGGCAAAATCCTCCCGGCCGCGGCGCGCCGTCGCGATGGGTCGCCAAAGAGGACCCGAAATTCAAGCCGATAATGCAAGATTCCCGCCTGCCTCGTCAGCTATTGCGTCAGGCTATGGTCAACGCCCTTCACGCGTGAAGGCGGTTGATGGTCCCGGCCCGGTTGCTACACTGGCGTACGCGCATCGCAAACCGTCATAGCGCAGACAAGGTGACGAAATATGGCCGACCAGCTTGCCGCCAAAGGAACGAGCAAGCGGCCGGAATTTGCGGCGCTGCTCGGCATGAATCCGCTGTTCGCCGGCCTCGGCGAAGAAGCGATCAAGAGCATCGCCTCGCTGTGCACGCGGCGGCAATTGGACGCCGGCGAAGTGCTGTTCCAGAAGGGCGACAAGGGCGACGCGCTATACGGCGTACGGCGCGGGCGGGTGCGCATCGAGACCGGCACGGCAGGGGGCGGCAGATTGACGCTGAACGTGCTCGGCGCCGGCGATCTGTTCGGCGAGATCGCCCTGTTCGACGGCCAGCCGCGCACCGCTGACGCGATTGCTGCGGAGGCATCGGAGCTGTTCACGGTCCGGCGCAGCGACTTTCTCGCCTACCTGGAGCGCGAGCCGCGCGTCACCGTGCGGCTCCTGGAGATGCTGTGCCAACGCATCCGCTGGGTGAGCGATCGCATGGAGGAGGCGGTGCTGCTGCCGCTGCATGCGCGGCTTGCGCGCCGCCTGTGCGCCCTTGCCGACGATTTCGGCTCGGAGGTCCACATCTCCCAGGAAGAGCTCGGCATCTATGTCGGCGCGGCGCGCGAAAGCGTGAACCGCCAGCTGCAGGAATGGCGGCGCGCCGGCATCATCGAACTGCGCCGCGGCCGCATCTCGCTCATCGACATCGACCGGCTCAACGCCGCGGCGGCGGGCGAATCGTAACATCTTTCGCTGCAATAGACTCGTCATGCGCGGGCTCTTGACCTGCGCATCCATCAAAAACGTAGATCGACTCATACGATGGATCGCCGGGTCACCGCCTGCCCCGGACTTGATCCGGGGCCCGGCAATGACGAATGGAAGCGCCTTAGCGCTCCACCGACGTACCGACTTCATCGGAAAATTTCGGCTGGACCTGATCGCCATCGCGCAGCGACGTGCCGGCATTGGCGACGATCACGTCGCCTTCGCGCACGCCTTCCCGGATCTCGACGCTCTGATCGGACTGAAAGCCGACGCGCACGCGCCGTGTCTCGATGGTGCGATCGCGCACCACCTGCACGCTGGTGCCCTCGGTCTTGTAGAGGACGGCGGCCTTCGGCACCGAGATGCCGCAGCTGCGGCTGGCGTCGATGGTGGCGCGGGCAAAGCTGCCGAGGCGCAGCGACGGATCGCGTTCGACCGCGATGCGCACGCGGCCGAGCTGCGACATCGGATTGATCTCCGCCGGCACCAGCCGGACCGAGCCGGTCAGCTCGCGCCCGTCTTCGATCTCGATGCGGGCGGTCTGCCCGGGCGCGAGTTTGGGCACGTGGATGCTGGGGATCTCCGCCTCGAGCTCGATCTCGCCATCGACCGCGATGCGATAAAGCGGATCGGCGCGCGGATTGGCGGTGGCGCCGAGCACCACGGTGGCGCGGGTGATCGTCCCGGCGGCCGGCGCCTTCAGCGTCATGCTGTTCGGCGGAGCCGCCGCCTGGGCAGCGCCGGCGGCCGCAGCGCCGGGCGGCGCCGCCGCGGGCGCACCGCCCTCCTGGCGCGTGAGCCGGACGAGATTCTGTCCGGACGTGACCTGGTCGCCCTCCTTGGCGAGGATCTCGGTGACGCGGTAGCCGTCCATATCGAGCGTCACCAGGGCCTCGCGGCGCGCCACGAGAAAACCCGTGACCTGAATGGAGGCGGAAAAACACGCCTTGGTGGCGCGCGCCACCAGCACCACGGCACCGGCCGGCGGCTTCGCCGCCTGCTCAGCCGCCGCGGCCGCGCCGGCCGTCGCAGCCAGGAACAGGATGGCGGCACAAGATTTCATGCAGGCAATCGCGACGCGTGTTGATGGAGCAGGACGCAAGCCTGTCGGCGGCTCAATGGCGGGTACCATCGGTCGACCACAGTGTCCAGCAAAAGCGCCGCGCGCCGCTGATGCCGAGCCGAATGGTCGCACGATCGCCGCTATTGCAGATCGCGCACGACCCGGAAGCCGTTGGCGTAGTAGCGCACGTCGGCATCGTAGCGAAAACGCGACGACGAACGCACGTACCGCGCCTGGCTGTCGAAGGATCCGCCGCGCAGCACGCGCTGCCCGCACTGGCCGGACGTCCAGGCAGAACTGTCCTTGGGGGCGCCGCGATAATTATCGTTCCAGCAATCCTCGACCCATTCGGCCGCATTACCGGAGGTGTCGAACAGCCCGAACGGATTGGCGGCAAAACTTCCAGTGGCGACCGTCTGCTGTCCGGCATTGCCGCCGCACTCGCGGCAATTGGCAAAGCGGCTGCCGACGTCGCGTCCCCACCAAAAAGCCGTCTTGGTGCCGGCGCGCGCCGCGTATTCCCATTCCGCTTCGCTCGGCAGCCGATATCTTTGGCTGGTCTTCTGCGAGAGCCAGGTGACGTAGGCCTTGGCGTCACGCCAGCTGACGTCGGTTACCGGCCGTTCGCCGCGACCCTGGCCGCGGTCATCGGGGCGGTACGTGCACGCGCCGGAGGCAGCGCACTGGTCCCACTCCTCGAACGTGACCTCCCGGCGTCCGATGGCGAACGGCTTCGCGATGGCGATGCGCCGGATTGGCTTCTCGAATTCGAGATCGTTCGAGCCCATGTCGAATTCGCCGGCCGGCACCACCACCATTTCCGGGCATTCGCGGCAATCGCGGAAGACGTCGCCGGCCCGCTGACCGCCGCCGCCGGCATCGGGGCGCGGCGGGGCGGCGGCCTCGCGTTGGGCTTGCGGCGGCGGCGGCGATGCCTGCGGCGGGGGTGCAGCGGGTTGCGCCGGTCGGACCGGTGCCGGTGCGGGCGCGGGCGGCGGCCGCGGCGGCGGCGGCGGACGCGTGTCGATCGGCGGCGAAGCGGCGCCGACGCGCGGCGGCGACTGGCCGAAGTAGAATTCGTCCACCAGTGAAGAGGACACCCAAGGCACCTGCTCGCCGTTGGAGACGCGCGAGACGCCGATGCGGGTGCGGCTGAACACCTCCTCGGCGGTCAGGCCGGGCGTGCGCATTTCCTTTACCAGCTCGCTGACAAAGATGCTGGTCTCGCCTTCATTCTCGATCACCCGGCCCGGCGCCACGGCGGAGATCATCAGCGTGCCGGGCGGCGCATCGATGGTGGCAAGGCCGGCCGGCGCTGCGCGAAATCGGCGCTCATAGGGATTGGGCCGTGACGCATCGATGATCAGGATTTTCACGCGCGCGCCGCGGCTGTTCATGTCGCTCAGCACGGCTTCGATGCTGACCCCGTCGCGCCGGATGTCGTTTTCGGTCCACACCTGGGCGCTCACCGGCATGATGAAAGTTTGCCGGTTGGTCTGCAGCGCGTAGCCGCTGAAGAAAAACAGGGCGGAAGAGCCTGGCCTGATCTTCTGCTTGAACGCGTCGATCGCGCGCTGCACCTCCTCGCGGCCGAGGTTCTCCCTCACGTCGACGTCGAAGGCGCTGCGCCGCAATTCCTCGGCGAGCGCCCGCACGTTCTTCGGCGGCGGAGCAAGCGGTGCGGCGGCGTCCGGATAATTGGCGTTGCCGATCAAAAGGGCATAGCGCGGCGCCGCTGCGGTCGGATCGTTCTGCTGCTGGGCCCGGGCGGTCAGGACGACGAACGCGGTAGCGACCATCAGGAAAATGGGAAAAAACAGCCTGATCCTCATGGTACCCTTTACGTCGCGCCCATGCCGGCCCGCCATCCTGCAGCCGCAATCGGCGGCGGCAGATTGGACAAGCCGCCCTAGAGCCGCCGCCCCGTTTCACGAGCCCGCAGCTGTTTCCCCGGCGGCATCCTAAACACGTTGATGCCAGTGGACAATGTCGGGCCGCCGTTAGGGTTTACCGGTCTCCGACCCGGCGCCGGCGGCGGCGATAGCCGAGCGCTATGCAACCCGCGCCGCGGCGGTGTTATATTCGCTAAAGTGCCAATTGCCCGTCCACATCCAGGAGCTTGTCCATGCCCTCCATAGCCCGCCGTCGTTTCGTCGCTGGCACCGCCGGTCTCGTGGCGATGGCATTGATGCCACGCCTCGTCTTTGCGCAAGCTGCAGCGCCGGCCGCGGGCCCGTTCCGGCGCGATCCGCTGCCGTATCCGGCAAACGCGCTCGAGCCGCACATCGACGCCAAGACGATGGAGATCC
>Ga0111538_10005746_pt1 | contig 16895 bp, 12 predicted proteins | sample SoiMethybrSBSTD1_FD_79669 | JGI IMG/M metagenome (GOLD analysis project Ga0111538, IMG submission 79669) | Bulk soil microbial communities from a Populus tree surrounding site in Tennessee, USA - Soil MetaG P. TD hybrid SBSTD1 (version 2)... | ecosystem: Environmental > Terrestrial > Soil >...
ACCCACCGCGCCTCGCTGGGCCGCCCTTCGGAGTTCACGACCGTCAGCAGATACCAGCCCGGCGGCGCCACGTTGCCGCTCGGCGGCGCGTCGAAGTGGATCGTGGTCGCCTGGCCCGGGTCGCGGCTCGGCGTGAAGGGCGCGAACTTCAGCTTGATGTAGACCTCGCCCGAGTCCGTCGAGTGGGTCATCGAGCCGGGGCCGATCAGCGCGACGCGCGTCTCGCCGCCGCTGCTGCTCGAGTGCAGCTTGACGTCGAGCTGCAGGTCCTGCGCTCCGAAGGCCAGGCTCGCCGGCGCGGACTCGATCGTCGGGCGCGCCGGGCCGCACATGTAGGCGGGCTTGTAGATCTCGGCCGTGTACCACGCGGGATCGGGCAGCAGGCTCGCGGTGAACACGCTCTTGCCCTGGCCGCCCGCACACAAGACCTCGCCCGTCGGCAGCAGCACCGCCACCATGTGGTAGCTGCGCGGGTCGGCCTCCGGATTGAGGTACTGCCAGGCCGTGTCCGGCGCGGCGAAGATCCCGGGCGGCTCGTAGCGCTCGGGATGCAGGCTGTAGGTCACGACGTCCGAGTCCGGATCCTGGCTCACGCCGCCGAAGGCGGCCAGGCTGCCGTCGAGCAGGATCACCGCGCCGAGGAAGATCCGGCCGGAGTTGAGCTGCGGGACGCCGACGTTGGTCCAGGTCGAGGCGGCCGGGTTGGCGACGTCCACGTCCATGCGAAGGACGCGGTTGCTGGCCAGCGAATGCGTGCCTTCGACCGCCCCGCCCAGGGCATAGATGGTTTCCGTCGGCCCGCCGGCGGGCGTGAGGTCGATGTAGTGCGCCGAGTTCGCGCCCGGCGCGGGCAGCAGCGCGGTCTGGATCTTCCGCCACAGATCCGGCTTCGCCGGGTCGGGGCAGGCGTTCAGCGAGAGCACGTCCGCCTCGACGTAGAAGGCGAACACGTCGCCCGAGAGCAGCTGGTACATCCGCGGGTAGGTGTACAGGTGCAGGAGCGACGAGACGCCGCAGCTCGAGCCCACCACATTGGTGAGCAGCGACGACCCGTTGTAGGTCCGCCAGGTCAGCGTCCCCGCCACGTCGTCGACGTCGCAGCGCTCGCGCGTCTGCGCGGAGTCCGGCACGGCCACCGGATTGAACCCGTGGCCGGCCACGAGGATGCTCCCGTCGGCCAGCCGCACCGCGGTCGGATACCACCGGGCGCGCTGCATCGGGGGCATCGGCGGCACGTCGGGGGCCGTCGCCGTCGACTCGGTGACCCAGTACGGCTCCTGCTTGTTCATGAACAGCTGGACGTACCGGTGGCTCCAGAAGGCCCCGTTGTAGGTCATCTGCTGCACCTCGTCGGTGCCGCCCGCGAACAGCACGTTGCCGCCCACCGTGAGCGCGTGCCCGCCGCAGAACAGCTCGGCCGAAGCGTCGCTCGCGTCCGGATTGACCACCTGCGAGGTGAGCGTCGCGGGCTCGCCGCGGTCCCAGATGAAGCTCAGCGGGAGGGTGTCACCGCCCGGATTGGCCAGCGAGCCCGTGTCGTAGCGCCGGGCGACGAGCAGCACGCGCTCGGACGGCTGCGTCGGCGCGTCGCTGGGCGGCGGCAGCAGGACGGCGTGCGTGAGCTCGGCCCAGTCGCGGTCGTCATAGGTCGGGTTCCGGCCGAGCAGCGGATTCATCAGGTGCTCGTAGTCGAAGGGCCCGACCCACTCGCCGCCGGTCCTGCAGTCCAGCTGGACCTGCGGTTTCTGCTCGTACTGCACACGACCGACGGTCACGACCTGCGCGGCCGCCGGCGCGCCCAGCGCGGCCGCGAGCACGAGCGTCAGCGAGCCGGCCGCGAGCCGGCGCGAGCGGACTCCGCGGGCAGGCTGGATGCGAGCCATGGTTGTGGATCCTCGTGGGCACCCGATCTCCAGCCGCGGCCGGAGAAGCGCGGCGGAGTATATCACCCTGGATGAAAGTGGCCGGTGGCGCTAGGATCCGCGGCTCGTTCCTTCGGATCTCCAGTCCATGCGCGAGTATCGAGGCAAGCTCGACGGCCAGCCGCTGCGCGTCGCGATCGCGGTGAGCCGCTACAACGAGACCGTCACGCGCGGGCTGCTCGAGGGAGCCCGCGCGGCGCTGGCCGAGTGCGGAGTGCGGCCCGACGCGGTGGACGTCGCGCACGTCCCCGGCGCGCTCGAGCTGCCCCTCGTCGCGCGCGAGCTGGCGCTGGGCGGCCGCTACGACGCGGTCGTCGCGCTCGGCGCCGTGATCCGCGGCGAGACCGACCACTACGCCTACGTGTGCGCCGAGGCGGCGCGCGGCTGCGCGCAGGTCGCGCTCGAGACGGGCGTGCCGGTGGGCTTCGGGGTGCTGACCTGCGAGACGCTGGCGCAGGCCCGCGACCGCTCGACCGCGTCCGGCAAGAACAAGGGCGCCGAGGCCGCGCGCTCGGCGGTCGAGACCGCCAACCTGCTGGCGGAGCTGCGCGCGCCGCAGGCCGCGGCCCGCGGGGCGGGGCGATGATCGGCAGCCGCTCCCGCTCGCGCGAGATCGCGCTGCAGGTCCTCTACTCCTGCGACGCGGCCCGCGCGCCCTCGCCCGAGGTCTGGGGCTCGACGCTCGACGACGCCGAGTCGTCGCCGGAGGTCAAGGCCTTCGCTCAGGAGCTCGTGGCCGGCACGCTCGCCCAGCGCGGCGAGATCGACGCGCTCATCACCATCGCCGCCGAGAACTGGGAGCTGTCGCGCCTCGCGGCGGTCGACCGCAACATCCTGCGCCTCGCGGTGCACGAGCTGTCGAGCCGGCCGGACATCCCGGCCAAGGTCTCGATCAACGAGGCCATCGAGCTCGGCAAGCGCTTCTCGACCGCGCAGTCGGGCGCCTTCATCAACGGCATCCTCGACCGCGTGCGCCGCGACCTCGGCCGCGGCGTCGACGACACGCCCGCCGGCCAGCCGTCGGCCGCGACGCGCCGCCGGGCCGCCGCCGCCCCGCGCGCGCCGCGCGCCGACGAGGCCGGCGCGAGCGACGAGGCGGGCGGCGGCGCCGGCTGAGCGTGGTCTTCGGCCGACTCTTTGCCGGCCTCCGCAAGACGCGCGAGACCCTCGTCTCGGGGCTGCGCCAGCTCATGGGCCGCGGCGAGCTCGACGCCGCCCAGCTCGACCGTCTCGAGGAGCTGCTCTACACGGCCGACCTGGGGCCCGCCGCCGCGAGCCTGGTGACGGCTCTGCGCGAGGCCTTCCGCAAGGGAACGCTCAAGCAGGCCGAGGAGGTCGAGCCCTTCGTCAAGGCGCGGCTGCTCCAGCTCATGGGCGGCGCCGAGTCCCCCGTGGCGCTGGCGGACCGGCCGCACGTCGTGCTCGTCGTGGGAGTCAACGGCTCGGGCAAGACGACCTCGATCGCCAAGCTCGCCGCGCTGCACAAGCGCGAGGGGCGCAAGGTCATGCTTGCGGCCTGCGACACCTTCCGCGCGGCGGCCGTCGAGCAGCTCACGATCTGGGCCGACCGCCTCGACGTCCCGATCGTGAAGGGCAAGAGCGGCGCCGATCCCTCGGGCCTGGCCTTCGACGCCGCCGACGCGGCCGCCAAGGAGGGCATCGACGTGCTGCTCGTCGACACGGCCGGCCGCCTCCACACGCAGAAGAACCTCATGGCCGAGCTCGAGAAGGTGCGTCGCGTGCTCGGCAAGCGCGTGCCCGGGGCGCCGCACGAGACGCTGCTCGTCCTCGACGGCACCACGGGGCAGAACGCGATCGCGCAGGCGCGGCAGTTCCAGGCCAGCGTCGCGGTGTCGGGGCTGATGGTCACCAAGCTCGACGGCACCGCGCGCGGCGGCGCGGTCGTCTCGATCCGCGAGCAGCTCGGGCTGCCGGTGCGCTTCGTGGGCGTGGGCGAAACCGTCGAGGACATCGAGCGCTTCGACCCGGCCGCCTTCGTCGAGGCGCTGTTCCAGGGCGCATCCAGCGCGGCATGAGCGCCCGGGCCGGCTGGCCGCTCGTGCTGCTGCTCGGGACGGCCGGCGCGGTCGCGCTGCCCGACGTCTTCGACCTCGACGCGCTCAAGCTCGGCCTCGTCGCGCTGCTCGCCGCCGTGATGCTGCTGCCCTGGATGCTCTGGCGCGGGCGCGACGCGCTGGCCGCCTGGCTGGGCTCGCGCGGCGCGCTCCTCTATCTCGCCTCGGTGGCGTGGTCGCTGATCGGCGCGCTCGCCGTGCTGCGGCACGCAGCCGTGGCCGACCGCCTGCTCGTCGCGCTGCTCGCCACGCTGGCCGGCGCGCTGGGCGTGCTGGCGGCCTGGCGCGCGCGCGCCGCGCTGCGCGACGCGCTGCTGCTCCTGGGCTTCGCGACGGCCATCGTCGCGACGCTGCAGGCGGCCGGCCTCGAGCGCTGGCTGACGAGCGGGCCCGACGAGGTCGTCGCGCTCATGGGCAACTCGACGCGCGCCGGCGCGCTGCTCGCGCTCTGCGTCGCGGCCGCGATCGCCACGCTGCTCGGTCCCGACCCGCGCGACCCGGCCTGGAAGCTGCGCCTCGCGGCCTGGGTCACGACGCTGGGCGTCGCGGCGCTGCTGCTCACGCGCGCGCGCGGCGGCTGGCTCGCGGCGGCCTGCGGCGCGGCGGCGGTCGTGGCCGCCTCGCGCGGCGCGCCGGCCGCGCGCTGGCGCAGCCTCGGCATCCACCTCGCGCTCGGCCTCGGGCTGGCGCTCGCCCTCGGCGAGGGGCCGCAGCGGCTGCTCGCGAGCAAGCTCGACGCGGAGGCACCGCTGCTCTCGGCGCAGGACGTGACCACGCAGGTGCGCCTCTCGGTCTGGCGCGGCACGCTGGCCATGGCGGCGCAGCGACCGCTCGACGGCTGGGGCCTGGGCCGCTACCGCGAGCAGTACCCGCCCTTCCGCGATCCGGCCGAGGCGGCGCTGCCGGGGCTGGCCGGCGCCCGCACCGAGGTCGACCATCCGCACGACGAGCTCCTGCTCGCGCTGGCCGAGGGCGGCTGGCCCGCGGCGCTGTGCCTGCTCGGCTTCGCGCTGGCCACGCTGGCTCGCGCCGCGCGCGCGACGCGGCGCGGCGGCGCGAGCGCGCCCGACGGCGGCTGCGGCGACCGCGTCGCGCTCGGCGTGCTCGTGGCCGGCACCGTCGCCGCCCTCGTGCAGAACGCCTGGGTCTCGCCCGGCACCGCGCTGCCGTTCTTCGCGGCGGCCGGCTGGGCCTGGGCGCCGGCCTCGCCGCGCCCGCCCGGCCCGCGCGCGAGCGCCGTGCTCGTCGCCGGCGGACTCGCGGCGATGCTGGCGCTCGTCGTGCTCGCGGTGCCGCGCGTGCGCGCGCAGCTCGGGATGCGCGACTTCCTCGTCCGCACGGAGGCGATCGGCAAGCTGACGCCCGACGGATTCGCCGTGCTCGTGCGCGCTGCGGATGCCGATCCAGGGGACGTCGACGCGCAGCGAGTCCTGCTGAGCTTCGGGGACGAGATCCTTCAGCGGTCACCCGATGCCGGTCACAGCGTCCGGGACCCGATGGCTCGCGCGCGCGAGCGCCTGGCCGAGCTCGCCCCGCACGCCCCCGCCGACTGACCTACTTCGGCGGCGACTGCGGCGTTCCCACGCCGGAGTGCGGCGCCCGGTGGATCGTCCACGGCGACTCGCAGTCGTCGGGCACGCCGTCGGCGTCGAGGTCGCGCTTGCGGCCCAGGAAGATCTCGTACAGGTCGGGCTGCCCGTTGCCGTTGCAGTCGGTCTGCGCCTCGTCGGGGACGCCGTCGCGATCGGCGTCGAGGCTCGTGCCGCCCGCGATGTCCGCCACGTCGTCGACCCCGTTCAGGTTGCGGTCGCAGGCGGGGAACAGGAAGCTCGAGCGCGTCGTGCTCAGGCCCAGCGGGTCGGTGGCCGTCAGGCGGATCTCGTTGAAGTAGATCGACCCGTCGCCGCAGCCCTCGGGCAGCAGCACCTGCGGCCCGGGCGCGCAGTCCTCGAGCAGCGGCCCGGGGTGCGTGTGCGTGTTGTGGTGCAGGATCACCTGCCAGGCGCAGCTCAGCGTCGCGGCGTCCTGCTCGTGGTCGGTCGAGGCCTGCACGAGCTCGATCATCGAGGGCTCGCCGGGGTAGGTGCCGAGGTCGGCGGGCGCGACGATGACCGGCTGGGGCGGCGTGTTGTTGAGCGACACGACGGCGGACGCCGTGTCCTCGGCGCCCGCGTCGTCGGCGACGGTCAGCGTCACCGCGAAGTTGGCCGGCTGCTCGAGCGGCGAGGCCGGCTCGGCGAGGACGCGGAGCTCGCTGATCGTGACGAAGTCGAGCGGGCTCACGCCGCCCGGCTCGCCGTAGATGCGGATCGCGTCGCCGCTCGTCGGCGGGATGCGGAACTCGAAGCTCTGGAAGTGCGGCGCGCCGTCGGCGGGCGGGTAGGGCGGATCGGCGATCGCGCCGGGCACGGTCACCCACTGGCCGTCCTGCCGCACGTCGATGCTCCAGGTCTCGTACCAGCCGCCGCCTCCGTAGGTCATGCCTTCCTCGTAGACCATCCCGACGAAGGTGCGCTCGCTCGGGAAGGAGTACCCCATCCAGCAGATGCCGTTCTTGTCGGGCAGCCCGCCCGAGGTGTGGATCGTGTCGTACTGGCGCTGCTCGTCGGCCGTGCCCTCGGGCGGGAAGTCGCCGTCGCGCATGACCTCCGGGTCCGGGTTGCTGATGAACGCGGTCGTGCCCGGCGGCTCGAGCTCGAAGACCTTGCCGATGATCGTGCCGCTGGCGGTGATGTCCTCGCTCGGGAACGTGTGCACCGGGCTCGGGAGCAGGCTGAGCGGCGTGCCGTCACCGAAGTCCCACGACCAGTGCAGCACCCCGCCCTCGGGGTCGATCGACGACGAGCCGTCGAACGCGACGGTCTTCGGCGCCGGCCCGTAGCTCAGCGCGGGCTTCGCCTTCGCGATCGGCGCCAGGTTGCTGCCCGCCACCCAGCGGATGCGGTGCAGCTCGCCGATGCCGTTGTCCTTGTAGTTGATGTAGCAGAGGCTGCCGGTCGTCTCGTCCCAGGCGATGCTCACCACGCGGCCGACCGGATCGGCGAAGCGCTCGATCGAGAGCAGGTGGTTCGCCGCGTCGAAGCGCGCGAAGCGGATCCAGCACACGCCGTAGTCGCCGTGGAAGTAGCCCTCCTGGAAGGCGGGCGGGAAGCCGGTGCGCGTCGACCAGGCGCCGCCGATCGAGCAGTTGCCGATGAAGCTCGGACCCGCGACCGGCGACTCCGGCGTGCCGAGCACCGCGACGGTGGCCGCGCCGCTGCCGTCGTAGGTCGGCACGCGCGCCGGGCCGCTGTGCAGCCACTCGATCGCCGGCCGGTGGTGCACGAAGGTCGGCGCCGTGCTGACGATGCCCTGGCTCGGGTCGCAGGGATTGGGCCAGAAGGGCGGGTTGAGGCTGTCCTGCACGAGGAGCTGCTGGAAGCTGAAGAACTTCTGCGTGCACGGGCCGCTGTGGCCCGCTTGCCAGAGCGGGTTGATCGCGTCCTTGTTGAAGTAGACCTGCGGCGTCCAGTAGGCCGACGGCAGCAGGCCCTCGTAGAGCGGCCAGCCCAGGTCGAGGCCCGCGCTGGGCACGAGGCTGAGCTCCTCGGACGTCTCCGCGCCGACGTCGCCCACGCACAGCGTGCCCGGCTGCCCCGCCGACGGCGCGCTCGCTCCCGTGCCGGGGCGCAGCGTCATGCGGGCCGGGTTGCGCAGGCCCAGCGTCCAGACGCGCGAGTGGGGCGAGCGCGGCGCGAGCTGGTCGAACCAGGGGTTGCTCGGCACACCGTCGCCCGTCGCGGGGTCGAGGCGCAGCACCTTGCCCGACAGGCCGTCGAAGAGCTGCGACCGGAACGAGGCGACGTTCTCCTTGGGCTTGATGATCCCGTCGGAGAGGAGCGTGCCGCTGCCGTCGCCGGGGTTGGCGTCGCCGGTCGACACGAGCAGCGTGCCGTCCTCGCCGAAGACGAGGCTGCCCACGCCATGCGACGACCCGGAGATCGGGATGCCGGTCGTGATGCTCTCGCCGAGCAGCACGAGGCGGCTGGCGGGATCGACGACCGAGTAGCCGCTCGCGGCCGTGGCCGTGTAGCGCGTGACACGGCCGATCGTGTCGTGGCTGTAGTCGTTGGCGGCCGGGTCGTACTCGGGCGTGCCGAACTTGGTCAGGTAGTGGTAGTCGACGACGTAGAGCAGGTAGACGTAGCCGTTGGTGGAGAAGTCCGGGTCGAGGGCGAAGCCGATGAGCCCGTGGTCGCCCCAGTCGGCGACCTCCGGGCCGATGTCGAGCAGCGGCTGCACGAGCTTGACGCCGTTCACGACGACGTAGACGCGTCCGCCGCGCTGCCACACGTAGGCGCGCCCGTCGCTCGCAAAGGTGACGCCGACGGCCTGGTTCCACGCGTCGCCGACGACCTCGTCGGTGAAGCCCGGAGGCACGGGAGAAAAGATCGCCGTGCTGCCCCCCTCGCCGACCGCGAGGTCGCCGCTCCCGACCGACAGCGGCGGCTGCGGCGGCTGCGGTGCGAGCTCGGGCGCTCCGAGCGGCGCCACCTTCGCGGGGCGTGGCGCCGGCAGCGGTGCGCTCTGCGCGGACGCCGGCAGCGGTGCCCAGGCGAGCACCGTCAGCAGCATGCCCAGCCGTCGCGAGCTGTTCATCGAGACGCCCGACCCGTTCGAGAGAGCGGGGAGTATACCGGCGTCCCGCGCCCTCAGGCGTAGCCGAGCAGCCGTCCGCCCTGGTAGGTCAGGAACGAGCAGACCCAGGCCAGCGCCGTCATGTAGCTGAACAGGAAGATCGGCCAGCGCCAGCTCCGGGTCTCGCGCCGCACCACCGCGAGCGTGCTCATGCACTGCGCCGCGAGGGCGAAGAACACCATCAGCGACAGCCCCACGAGCGGCGTGTAGACCCGCCGGCCGTCGGGCCAGCGCTCCTCGTGGAGCTTGCTGCGCAAGGGCGCGCTGGCCTCGTCGGCCTCGTCGCCCACCCCGTAGACCACGCCGAGCGTGCTCACGAAGACCTCGCGCGCCGCGAAGGCCCCGATGATCCCGATGCCGATCTTCCAGTCGAAGCCGAGCGGCGCGATGGCCGGCTCGATGAGGTGCCCGAGCCGCCCGCCCCAGCTGTGGTGCAGGCGCGCCGCGGCCTCCTGCCCCTCCACCGGGGCCGTCGCCACCGCGCCCGCGTCGGCCGCAGCCGGCAGGGGCGGCGCCTCGCGCGGGAAGGAGAGCAGCACCCACAGCACGACGCTGCAGGCGAGGATCACGGTGCCGGCCTCGGTCACGAAGAGCCGGCTGCGCTCCCACATCATGCGCACCACCGAGCGCGGGTGCGGCAGGCGGTAGGGCGGCAGCTCGAGCAGCAGCGGCGCCGCGCCGCCCTTGAACAGCACGCGCCCGAGCACGGCCGCCGCGCCGAGCGCCATGACCGTGCTGAACAGGTACATCGCCACCATGAGCAGCGCCTGCAGCGAGAGGAAGCCCGCCACCGTCCCGCCCGGCTCGCCGCGCGCGGGGAAGAGCGCGCCGATGATGAGCGTGTAGACCGGCAGCCGCGCCGAGCAGGTCATGATCGGGATGACCATCATCGTGAGCAGCCGGTCGCGCCGCCGCTCCATCGTGCGCGTCGCCATGATCGCCGGGATCGCGCAGGCGTAGCCCGAGAGCATGGGCACGAAGGCCCGCCCGGTGAGCCCGATGGCCTTCATCACGCGGTCCATGAGGAAAGCCGCGCGCGCCATGTAGCCGCTGTCCTCCATGAGCGAGATGAACATGAACAGCAGCAGGATCTGCGGCAGGAAGACCACGACCGCGCCGACGCCGGCGACCACGCCGTCGATCAGGAAGTCGCGCATGAGCCCGGCCGGCAGGGCCGCGGTCAGGCCGTCGCCCAGCGCGCCGATGCCCACGTTCACGGCGTCGATGAGCGGCGCGCTCCAGGTGAAGAGCGACTCGAAGACGAGGCTCATGACGAGCAGGAACAGCGCGAAGCCCACGACCGGGTGGATGAGGACCTTGTCGACCGCGTCGGTGAGCCGGCGCAGCGTCGTCGGCACGTGCGAGACGAAGGCCGGCATGTGCGCGTCGATCCAGCGGTAACGCCCGGCCACGAGGTCGAGGTCGAGGTCGCGGCCCTGGTCGCGCGCCAGGCCCTGCCTCGCCAGCGTGCGGCTGCGCAGCTCGTCGGGCACGTCCCAGAGCTCGTCGGCGGCGTCGATCGAGAGCAGCGCCCACCCCGCCAGAGCCCGCCGCCGCGCCGTGTCGCCGCGGCCCCAGCCGTGCGGGATGGCCGGCTCGAGCGCGTCGATGTCGGCCTCCAGCGCAGCGCCGTCGAGCGCGACGACCGGCGCCTCGGACACGATCGGCGCGCGCAGGCGCTGCGCGAGAGCGGCCGTCAGCTGGTCGATGCCCTCGCCGCGCGTGGCCGAGACGGGCACGACCGGCACGCCCAGCTCGCGCTCGAGCGCCTCGACGTCGATGCGCATGCCCGACTTGCGCACGATGTCGTGCATGTTGAGCGCCACGACCGTGCGCAGCCGCAGCTCGAGCACCTGGAGCACGAGGTAGAGGTTGCGCGCGAGCTGCGTGCTGTCGACGACGAGCACGACCGCGTCCGGCTCGGAGTAGGGATTCAGGCCGGCGATCGCGGTGATCGCGATCTGCTCCTCCGCCGTGCGGGCCGACAGGCTGTACGTGCCCGGGATGTCGAGCAGCACGATCTGCTGCCCGTCGGCCAGGCGCGCCAGCCCCTCGCGGCGCTCGACGGTGACGCCGGCGTAGTTGCCGACCTTCGCGTTGGCCCCCGTCAGCCGGTTGAAGAGCGTGGTCTTGCCGCTGTTCGGGTTGCCGGCCACGGCCACCACCGGACGGCTCATGCCGGCACCTCGACCTCGATCGCGGAGGCCTCGCTGATGCGCAGCGAGATGCGGCTGTGGCGCAGCTCGACCTCGAGCACGTCGCCCACCCCCACGCGCCGCACGAGGCGCAGCTCGGTGCCGGGCACGAAGCCCAGCTCGAGCAGGCGGCGGCGGTAGGCGCGCTCGCCTCCGACCGCGCGCAGCAGGGCCCGCTGTCCGACGGGCAGGGCCGACAGGGTGGAGATCACGTGATGATGAGACCCGGACTCAAGACCGCCGAGCCTAGCACAGCGCCGCCCCGGCGGCTGCGCCGCCTCAGGTCGTGGCGGCCTCGGTCCGCCCGCTGCAGCGGGCGCAGGTGCCGAAGACGTTGAGCCGGTGGCTCGTCGACCGGAAGCCCGCCCGGCGCACGGCGGCCTCCTGCGCGCGCTCGAGCTGCGCGTCGCTGAACTCGTAGATGCGCCCGCAGTCGAGGCAGATCATGTGGTCGTGGTGCTCGTGGCCCAGCGTGTGCTCGTAGAGCGTGCCCTGGTCGCGCCCCACGTCGAGCGCCTGCACGAAGCCGCCGTCGCTGAAGAGCGCCAGCGTGCGGTAGACCGTCGCCCGGCTGATGCGCAGGCGCGCCGTGCGCTCGTGCCGCTGGAGCATCTCGTAGAGCTGGTCGGCGGTCACGTGCTTGTGCGTGGCGTAGATCGCGTCCAGGATCGCCAGGCGCTGGCGCGTCAGCCGCAGGCCGCGCGTGCGCAGGAAGGCCTCGAGCCGGTCGGTGATGCCCTTCAACTCGCTCCCACGGGCTGGTCGAGCTCGCGCCAGCCGATGTCCTGCCGCATCCGCATGCCTTCGAAGGAGATCTCGGCGGCCGCCGCGTAGGCGCGGTCGCGTGCGGCCTGCAGGCCGGGTCCCAGACCCACGACGCACAGCACGCGCCCGCCCGCCGTCTCGAGGTGCCCGTCACGGCTGCGCGTGCCCATGTGGTAGACGCGCACGTCCGGCATCGCGGCGGCTGCGTCCACGCCGAAGATGCGCTTGCCCGGCTGCACGGGCCCGGGGTAGCCGCCGTCGGCGAGCACCACGCCGCAGGCGTGCTCGGGCGTCCAGGTCAGCCCGTCGAGCCCCGCCAGCCCGCCCGTCGCGGTGGCATGGAACAGCGCGAGCGCGTCCGTCTTCAGGCGCGGCATGAGCACCTCGGTCTCGGGGTCGCCGCCGCGCGCGTTGAACTCGAGCACGAAGGGTCCCTCGCCGGTGAGCATGAGGCCGGCGTAGAGGATCCCGCGGAAGCTGCGTCCCTCGCGCGCCATCGCGTGGACGACGGGCACGAGGATGCGCTCCTCGATCTGCTCGTAGGTGCGGCGCGAGAGCAGGCGGCTGGGCGAGAAGGCGCCCATGCCGCCGGTGTTCGGACCCTGGTCGCCGTCGAAGGCGGCCTTGTGGTCGCGGCTCGGCTCGAGCACGGCGACGGTCTCGCCGTCGACGAGCGCCATGATCGAAAGCTCCTCGCCCTGCAGGAAGTCCTCGAACACGACGCGGTTGCCGGCGTCGCCGAAGACCTGGTCGAGCATCATCGAGCGCACGGCACCCACAGCCGCGGCGCTGTCCTTGGCGATGACCACGCCCTTGCCCGCCGCCAGGCCGTCGGCCTTGATCACCGCCGGCCAGCGGTCGAGCGTCTCGGCGTAGGCGATGGCCTCCGACGACGAGATGAAGCTCTTGTGCAGCGCCGTCGGGATGCGCGCGCGCCGGCAGATCTCCTTCATGAAGGCCTTGCTGCCCTCGAGGTGCGCGGCCGCGCGGTTCGGGCCGAGGGCCGGGATGCCGGCCTCCTCGAGCGCGTCGACGAGGCCGCCGACCAGCGGCCCCTCCGGCCCGATGACGACGAGCTCGGCGCGGAGGTCCTTGGCCAGGGCGGTCTGGCGCGCGACGTCGGCGATCGGCACGTCGATGCACTCGGCCAGGGCCGCGATGCCGGCGTTGCCGGGCGCCGCGAAGAGGCGCCCGAGGCCGGAGCTGCGCGCCAGCGCGTCGACGAAGGCGTGCTCCCGACCACCCGAACCGATCACGAGCACGCGCATGCTGCGATTGTACAGACCCACGCACCCGCTACGCTCAGGCCGTGGGCGCGGCGCAGTGCAACGACGCGGGTGGAGGCTCGGCCGCACGGTCATCGGCCGCCGGGCGCGCCGCCTTCCTGTGCCTGCTGGCGCTGGCCGTGTGCGTGCCGCTCACGCCGGCCAGCCAGTCCTCGGTGGCCGGCAAGCAGATCGTCTTCCTCGCGCTCTCGAGCCTGGGCGTCGTGCTGCTGTGCGCGGACGCCCTGCGGCGCGCCGTCGCGCCCGCCGTCGGCACGCCGACCGACTGGGCGCTGCTCGCCTTCCTCTGCGCGGCGCTGCCGGCCGGCCTGCTCGCCGTCAACCGCGGCATGGCGACCTTCACGGCCGGGGTGCTGGCGGCCCTGGGCCTGACCTACCTGCTCGCGATCCAGACGCTGCGCGACGCCGCGCGCGTGCGGCGGCTCTACGCGGCCGTGCTCGCAGCGGCCGTGATCGTGGCCGGCTTCGGGCTGCTCGGCTTCCGGCGCTTCGTGGCCGACGACGCCGCCGAGAGCCTGCGGCGCCAGTACCTCGCGACGCCCTTCTTCCCGCACAGCTACCTCGCGGCGCAGTACCTCGTGCCCGTGCTCGCGGGCGGGCTCGTGCTGCTCTTCGAGCGCGGGCTCGGACGCGCCGGCTCGCTCGTCGTCGCGCTCGCGCTGCTGCCCATCGGCGCCTTCCTGCTCGTGACCGGCAGCCGCGGCGCCTACCTCGCGGTGACGGTCGCGCTGCTGCTGCACCTCGTGCTCGGCGTGCGCGCGGCCGCCGCGGCCGGGCGCTCACCGGGCGCCGGGCGCCGCCTGCTCGCCCGCGCGGCGCTGTTCCTCGCCGTTGCGCTCGTCGCGCTGGCCCTGGCCTCGCTGGCCGGGCTGCTGCCGGGCGGCGCGCGCCACGCGCTCGAGCGCGTCCTGCTCGTCTTCGATCCGCAGGCGCGCGAGTTCAACTTCTCGCGCCTGGCCCTGTGGCGCGACACGCTGCGCATGGCCGGCGACCATCTGCTCTTCGGCGTCGGGCCCGGCTGCTTCGACACGGCGCTGCCGGCCTACCACCGCGCGGTGCCCCACGCGCACAACCAGTTCCTCCACGTGCTCGCCGAGCTCGGCCTCTTCGGGCTGCTGCCCTTCCTGCTCCTGCTGCGGCACGCGCGGCGCGCGGTCGTGCGCGGCGCCGCGCACCTGAGCGGCGACGCCGGACGCCGGCCGCTGTTCCTCGCCGCGGTGGCCGCGCTGGCGGCGACGCTGGTCTACTTCCTGTTCGAGACGCCGCTCGTGTGGCCCGAGGCCGGCGGCCTGGTGATGATGCTGCTCGCGCTCGTCACGCGCGCCGGCTGCCTCGACCGCGAGCGTCCCGGGCGGCCGGCGCTCGCGGCGGGCGCGCTCGCGGCGCTGGCCCTGCTGCTCGCGGCGCTGGCCCCGCCCTGGATCGCCTACGCCCGCGCCGGCGAGAAGCTGCGCCTGCACCTGGCCGAGACGACCGCCGCCCGCGCCTGCGAGCTGGCCGGCGACGAGGACGGGCGCCGCGGCCACATGGCGCTGGCGGCCGGGCTGCTCGACCAGGCCGACGCGCTCTTCCCCTGGCGGCCGGAGTTCCAGGAGCTGCGCGCGGAAATCCTCTCGGGGCAGGGACGCTACAGCGAGGCGCTCGAGGCGACGCGCGTCGCCGAGGCGCGCAGCCCGGGCAACGTCCGCAACCTGAGCACGATGGGCACGCTGCTCGTCGTGCTCGGGCATCCCGACCAGGCGCTCGACCCGCTGCGCCGCGCGATCGCGAGCGACGACGGGTTGGCGGCCGCGGCGACGTCGGTGCGGCTCGGCCGGGCGCTCTACGACACCGGACGCTTCGAGGCGGCCTGGGCCGTCTTCTCCACGCTCATCGGGCCGCCGGTCTACTACGACAGCACCGATCCCACGCTGCTCCTCGACGCCGTGCGCACGCTCATCGCGCTCGACCGCAATCTGCACGAGGCGCGGCCGCTGCTCGCGCTGTACCGCGAGCGCGCCCCGGGCCAGGACGAGGCCGTCGTGGCCTACCTCGAGCGCCAGCTCGACGAGCTGCGCGCGCGGCCGCGGCGGCCCTTCCACCGCACGCCGAGCGGCGGGAGCGGCGACGGCGGCAGTGGCGGCGACGGACCGGCCGATCCCGGCGACCCGCCGCCGGTGCATTGATCCTCCGCAATGTCGCAGCAGCGGTCGCCGCAGTGGCTCCGCGTGCGGCGGGCGGGTTCAATGGCCGTCACGTTCCCGTAGCTCAGCCCGGATAGAGCAGCGGGTTTCTAACCCGCCGGTCGGAGGTTCGAATCCTCCCGGGAACGCCAGGCCGACCGGCGCTGCACCCTCGCGACGCGTGGGGTAGTCTCAGGCCGGTTCGGGTGGCGGTCGGGTGAGTGAGGAGCGAGGCAAGCCGGCATGAGCCCCCCATCGACGGTCAAGGTCACGGCCACGATCAACGGACACCGCTACTCGGCCTCGCTGGCCGGCGAAGGCGTCATCATCCTCGGACAAGGCCGGGCGCTCGGAACCGCCAGCTTCATCGGCGGCAAGCTGACCCGTCTGGCGCCCACACCGCCCGACCCCTTCGTGCAGATCCCGCTCGACGACATGGACGTCCTCGATCAGCTCGCCGCCGCGCTGCGCGCCGCGACGGCGGGCCGGGAGGCCGGCGGCGCGGGGGGCTGAGGCGACCGGCCGCGCTCAGCGCGCGGCCGCGACCTCGGCCACGAACTTCACCAGCGCCTCGTGAAACTCCTTCGGCCGCTCGAGGTAGGCCGGGTGCGGCGCACCCTGCAGGATGAGCTTGCGGCCGTTCTTCAGCGCGCCGGCCAGCTGGTCCGCCTCGGCGACGGGGATGACCGTGTCCTCGCTGCCCCACACGATGAGCGTCGGGACGCTGCACCCTTGCAGCTTGGGCAGCCAGGTCTCGAGGCCCGCGGGCGCGATCGGCACGAAGCCGGCCACCGCGTCGGGATGCGCGACGACGAAGGGCAGCGCGAAGGTGCCGCCCATCGACGGCGCGACGATCACGGGCCGCGAGATCCCGAGCGCCGGGATGAGCTCCTCGAGGAAGGTGTCGGGCTGCAGCTCGATCGCCTCCGACTTGCCGTAGCCCGGCACATCGATCGCGATCGCGCGCATGCCGTTCTGCGCGAGCACGGCCAGCGTGCCGAGCGACTCCCAGGTGCTCGAGTCGAACTTCTGCCCGTGGAGCAGCAGCACCGGCGGCCCGTCCTCCGGGCCCGCCGTGCGCAGGTGCAGGCGCTTGCGGTGGAAGTCCACGTCGCGGTCCACGATGGCGCCGCTCGCGGGCGCTGTCGAGGCGGCGGGCGTGAGCACCACCGGGCCGGCCGGCTTGTCGGTCGTCCGCACGGCGGAGACCGGAGCCTCGTCCTGTCCGTTGCAGCCGGCGCCCGCCGCCGCGATCCCGATCGACAGGAGCAACGCGCGCGCCGCCGTGGTCCTCACGGCACCGCGACCGTCGCGAAGTGCGCGGCGTTGCTGGGCTCGTCGTAGAAGAAGGTCGGCGCCTGGGCGCCGAAGCCCACGAACCACGGGTTGCTCGGCGAGGGCGAGCCGACGTAGGCCGGGCTGAAGGCGACGGTCGTCGGCGCCGCGGGCGTGAAGGGCTGCAGCGCGAGCGTGGCCCAGCCGGTCGCGTCGGTCGGGGCCGCGAACTCCCAGGGCTGGCCGCCGATGTCGCCCGCCCAGAAGCCGCGCACTGGCACGCCCACGACCGGCTCGCCGCGCTGGTCGAGCACGAGCACGCGCGCCTGCACCGCGTACGGCCCGCCCGGCGCGCCGCTCTTGGTCAGCTCGATCGACTCGACGTGGAAGAAGGGCGGCAGCGTCGCGAAGCTGACCTGCGCGGTGCTGGCGTTGCCGTTGCGGTCGGTGGCCGTGACGCGGAAGAACAGCGTCGTGCCCGCGGGCAGCCCCAGGACCGCGACGTCGTGCTCGCGGCGCAGCCCGCCCGGCGCCGCGA
>Ga0111538_10005747_pt1 | contig 16895 bp, 18 predicted proteins | sample SoiMethybrSBSTD1_FD_79669 | JGI IMG/M metagenome (GOLD analysis project Ga0111538, IMG submission 79669) | Bulk soil microbial communities from a Populus tree surrounding site in Tennessee, USA - Soil MetaG P. TD hybrid SBSTD1 (version 2)... | ecosystem: Environmental > Terrestrial > Soil >...
GCGCGGCAGGGGCGGCGCGTGCGCGTCGCCGGCATGGTGATCACGCGGCAGCGTCCCGGCACCGCGAAGGGCTTCGTCTTCCTCACGCTCGAGGACGAAACCGGGATTGCCAACATCATCGTCCGTCCCGATCTGTTCGCCCGCGATCGCCTCGTCATCGTCGAGGAGCCGTTCCTGATCGTCGACGGCGTGCTGCAGAGCCAGGACGGCGTCACCTCGATCCGCGCCGAGCAGGTGCAGGGGATGCGGGGCGTCGACGTCGATTTCGACGCGCACGACTTCTACTGACGCTCATCCACCGCTTGTGTAACCGCGGAGACCGCAGAGTTCGCAGAGTCTTTTTTCTCTTTCTCTCGAGATTCCGTGCGCGCTCGGCGGTTCCAGGCGCCGCTCACGATCCGGGCCGTCACTCTTTTCGTCAGCAACAGCCGGAAAGCGGCGCGCGGAGTCTACACTGGGGACAGCAGCTGCGTCCCGTGAGGAGGATTCCATGCGACTGAGATCGATGGCCGCGGCCCTGGTTGGCGCGCTGGTCGTCACGAGCTTCGCGCTGACCGCGTCTCCTGAGCCGCAGCCTAACCCGCAGCCGCCGCCCGGGACGCAGTACGCCGGCCAGATGACGGAGGCGCACGTCTGGGTCGACAACCGCGGCGCCGAGCAGGCGATCCCGGTCGACCTGCGTGCGCTGAACACCGATCGCGCGCTGCGCGTGCAGGTCGTCAACAACGATCCGCAGTACGGACAGGCCGGGCCGGTGTCGGTGCGCGCCGCCCGCGTGCTCTGGGAGTACCGCACGATCACGCTCGGGCCGAGCGACGACCTCGCCGCGCGCCTCAACACCCTCGGCGCCGACGGGTGGGAAGCGGCCGGCATCATCTCGCTGACGACCCAGACGACCACCGTGATGTTCAAGCGGCCGCGCACCGGGCAGTAGGGGGCGGCTATTCGACCGTCACGTCGACCACGCCGGTGGTCACGTCAACGGCCTTCTGCATGCGCCGGCCGCCGGCATACGCGGTCACGGTCCACTGACCCGGCGGCACCTCTTCGAACGCGAAGCTGCCGTCGCTCGCGGCAACGGTGGCAAACGGCGACGCCGACGCGAAGATCGACGCGGCCATTGCCGGATGGATGTCGCAGCCGACGCGGTAGAACCCCTCGCGCCCGAAGGTATGGTCGTAGCTGCCGCCGGTCGGGATGGCGACGTTGAACGCCTGCTCGCGCGTCTCCTCGTGCTTCACGTTGACGTTGTGCAGCACGTCGTCGCTGTTGCGGAACTCGGCGGCCTGGCCGGTGCGCACCAGCAGCAGCTCCGGCGTGAAGGTCAGGTTGGCCTGATCCATCACCGGCTTCGCCTCCTGCGGCGGAAACGTTCGCGCGCCCTTCGGCGCCAGCACGACGATCGCGATGCCGCCGCCCTGAACCTTGCCGACGATTCGCCCGGCGCCGGAGGCAGGCGCGGGCGCAGGCGTTGTCGCTGCCGCCGGCGGCGGGGCCGGCGGCTCGGGGCGCGAGCAGGCGGAGACGACGACGGCGGCGGCGAGCCAGCCGATCGTGCGCCCCCGCCTCAAGCCAGGGCCTTCTTCGCCAGCGCGCTGTCGTAGCTCTCGCCGTAGATCGACGGCACCTTCGCGCCCATCGGCCGCAGGTACATCGACAGCTGGCCGCGGTGATGGATCGAGTGCTTCAATCCCACCAGCAGGAACGACACCGCCGGCAGCGTGACGATGCTGCGAAAATCGATCGGCTTCGACAGCTCCTCGGCGCTGAGCGCGGCGATCTGGCGCATGTCTTCGTCGAATACGCCGCCGTACCACCGCGCGATGTCGGTGGAGGTGGCCAGTTCGGCCGGACGCCCGGTGTTGCTGAAGTCGAAGGCGCCGGCGACGACCGCGTTCAGGAAGCGGTGCTCGGCGGCGACGATGTGCCAGGCGAGATCGACGGCGCTCTTGGTGACCGCGTCAGGAGAGTAGGTGCCCTTGTCGGGCGGAATCGCCTCGATGACGCGGCGGGTGACCGGGTGCTCGGCGCGCAGGTTCTGCACCGCGATGTCGCGCGCCAGCAGCGCGTGGTCGGCGGGGAGTGTTTGAGTGGTCTGCATCCCGCAATTGTACTCACGCCGCGGAATGGAGGGCGTGCCGTACAATCGCGCGGCATGTCGAGGTCCCGCTGACTCGTGCCCGAATGGATCGTCGAGGCCGCGGACGCCGGCGTCAGGCTCGACAAGTATCTGGCCGCTGAGGGGCGCGCCGGCTCGCGCCCCCGCGCCGCCGCCGCGCTCGAGCGTGGCAAGGTGTTCCTCAACGATCGCGAAGCGACGCTCGCCGACGCGGCCACCCGCCTCTCGGCCGGCGACGTCGTCCGCTACTGGGCCGACCGGCCCGGCAGCGCCAGGCGCACCACCGAGGCGATTGGCGCGGCCCGCGAGCTGCGAATCGTCTATGAAGACGACGCGTTGATCGTCCTCGACAAGCCCGCCGGCCTCCTCGCCGTGCCGCTGCCGCTGGAGCGGCGCTTCGACGCGCCGTCGGTGTTCGAAGATCTGCGGAAGTATCTGCGCGGCCGCCGGCGGCGTCCGTTCGTCGTCCACCGCATCGACCGCGACACCTCGGGCCTCGTGCTCTTCGCCAAGAGCGAAGCGGCGCAGCAGGCGCTCAAGCGGCAGTTCCTCGAGCACGAACCCGAGCGCGTGTATCGCGCCGTCGTCTACGGCCGGCCGTCACCGCCCGAAGGGACGTGGCGCGATCATCTGGTGTGGGACGTGAAAGCGTTGATTCAGAAAGAGACGCACCCGCGTGATCCGCGCGGCCGGGAAGCGATCAGCCACTACCGCGTGATCGAACCGCTCGACGATGCGTCGCTCATCGAGGTGCGGCTGGTGACCGGCAAACGCAATCAGATCCGCATCCAGGCCAGGCTGCGCGGCCACACACTGGTCGGCGAGCAGCGCTACACCTACGGCCCGGACGCGCTGCGGACGATCGCGTTTCCGCGGCAGGCGCTCCACGCCTTTCGCCTTGCCTTCCGTCACCCGGACGACGATCGGCAGCTGCAGTTCGAGGCGCCGATGCCGGCCGACATCGCCGGGCTCGTGGCGAGCCTTCGGCGCCACCGCCGCAGAACGTGATTGGCGTGCGCCGTTTCGCGACATCCGCGGTGCGCCGGCCGGTATTTGCACTCAGATTTGCTGGCACTCACATTGCGGATTGCGAATTGGGGATTGCGGATTCGATTGCGGAATCGGGGCTCCGCGGTCGGCTGCGCAATCTGTAACTGCGACTTGCAAATGCGCAATCTGCATTTCGCAATCCGCATTGGGGAGGTTCACCGTGGCCGACACCATGTTCGACGAGCACGCTTCTCAACCGGGCGCCGAGGATCGGCAGGCGCGGGTGCAGGTGGAGGAGTCGTCGCTGACGATCCACGATCTCTCAATCGCGCGCGCGTCGATTGTCGACTACCTCAAGACCATCGCGCCCGACAAGCAGGCGATTGCGCTGGTGCACGCGCTCGAAGTCGGGGTCACCGAGATGCTCGCGCGCCGCGAGCGGTTTCGCCATTGAACTTGTAGACCTTCCCGCCCTTCATCACGAACGCCACCCGCGTGACCGCGGTGATGTCGGTCAGCGGGTCGCCGTCGAGCGCGATGAGGTCCGCCTCGTAGCCCGGCGCCAGCGTGCCGATCGTCTTGTCGAGGCCGAGCGACTTCGCCGCCATCGACGTCGCCGAGACGATCGCGTCCATCGGCTTCTGGTTGCCCTGCTTGACGCGGGCGACGATCTCGTCGGCGTTGTGGCCGTGGGCGCCGGCGACCGCGTCGGTGCCGACGACCATCTTCAGGTTCGGCGTCGCCACGGCCTTCTTGATCATCGCCGCGTTGAGCGCCAGCCCTTTCTCCATGTAGGCGAACCCCTCCTCGTTGTAGTTGCCGATGCCGAGGAACTTCGCCTTGTTCGCCAGGTAGTTCTGCAGCACGACGCCGACGTTCGGATCGAAGTAGACGCCTTTGGCCGCCATCAGCGTCAGCGCTTCCTGATCGAGCAGCACGCCGTGCTCCACCTGATCGCAGCCGGCGTTGACCGTCGCCTTCACCGATTCAGCGCTGTGGGCGTGCACCATCGTCCGGATGCCGATCGACTTCGCCTCGCCGCACGCCGCCTTCAGCTGCTCGTCGGTCATCGTCTGCTTGCCGCCGTCGCGGATGCTCGCTGACGCGAAGACCTTGATCACGTCGGCGCCGTCGGCTTTGAGCTGACGCACCTTCTGGCGGATCTCGTCGGGCGTGCCGCTGCGCTCGTTCAGCTGGCGGATCGAGGTGAGGATGCGCGGCCCGGGCAGCACGCCGCGCGCGATCGCCTCGCGCAGCTCGACGTCGTTCGGCGACCCGGGGCTCTGGATGGTGGTGAAGCCCGCCAGCAGCGTCACCCACGCGTTCTCGGCAGCGTAAAGAATCTCTTGCGCCGGCGAGCCCGGGTTGGCGGCGTAGCGTCCCGCCCGATCGAAGTGCCAGCCGATGTGCGCGTGGACGTCGATCATCCCGGGCAGGATGGTGACTTGTCCGAGATTGTATGTCGCGCCGGCCGGCGTGCCGGTCTCGACCGCGGTGATTTTGGATCCCTGCACCACCACGGTCGCGTTCCGCAGCGTCCGGCCCGTTCCGTCGAGCACGGTCGCGGCGTGGACGCGGATGGGCGCCCCCTGCGCGGCGACGAGCGCGGGGACGGCCACGATCAGGGCAAACAAAGCGGCATGGACTCGCATGGCGCGCATTATAATCTTGCGATTCACACAGTTGACCCCGGAGGGAAGCCTTGATTGCCGCACTTGTTCTGGCCCTCGCGGCCTCGTCGATTTCCGGCGTCGTCCACGATGCCACCGGCGGCGCCGTCTCCGGCGCCGCGGTGATCGTCCGGGTCGAGTCCGGCTCGGAGCAGCGCGTCACCACCGGTCCTGACGGGCGCTTCTCGGTCGACGTCGCCGAGGCGCGCGACGTCACCGTGATCGTGCGGGCCGGCGGCTTCGCCGAGAAGGCTGAGCGCGTCACCGACGTCGATCGCCCGCTGCAGATCGTGCTCGCCCCGGCGCCGCTGCTCGAACAGGTGACGGTGACGGCATCGCGCACTGAACAACGCCTGGGCGATACGCCGGCGAGCATCAACGTGCTGCACGCCGACGACATCAAGATGTCGCCGGCGGTGGTCGCCGACGACGTGCTGCGGCAGATTCCGACCTTCAGCCTGTTCCGCCGCACCAGCAGCCTTTCGTCGCATCCGACGACGCAGGGCGTCTCGCTGCGCGGCATCGGTCCGAGCGGCGTCAGCCGCACGCTGGTGCTGGTCGACGGCGCGCCGTTCAACGATCCGTTCGGCGGCTGGGTCTACTGGACCCGCGTCCCGCTCGAGAGCCTCGATCGCATCGAGGTCGTCGACGGATCGAGCTCCAGCCTCTACGGCAATTACGCGATGGGCGGCGTCATCAACATCGTCACCGCGCGTCCGTCGCGGCGGACCTTCGAGTTGAAGCCGCAGTACGGGAACCACAACAGCCGCAAGCTCGATTACAGCGCCGCGGACGTCTGGGGCAACGTCGGCGTGGTCGTCGACGGCAGCATGTTCAACACCGACGGCTTCCCGATTGTCGTCGCCAGCGAGCGCGGGATCATCGACAACAACGCGACGGTGAAGTTCCAGAACTTCAACGCCAAGGTCGACTACAGCCCGACCGACCGCGTGCAGGCGTTCTTCCGCACCGGCTACTTCCGCGAGGATCGCGGCAACGGCAAGATTCTCGAGGTCAACGACACCCGCTGGAAATCGCTGAGCGGCGGCGTCCGGCTGCGCCTGCCCGACGAGAGCGAGCTGCAGGCGAGCGTCCACGGCGACTTCGAGGACTTTCACAGCACGTTCCTGGCGGTAACCGCGCCGTCGGCAACCGTCCAGCCGCGCAGCATCGTCCGCCTGACCATCGACCAGGCCGTGCCGACCACCGCCACGGGCGGCGTCGTGCAGTGGGCGAAAGCGCTGGGGACCAAGCAGTACTTCAGCGCCGGCACCGACTGGCACTGGGTGGATGGCGACAGCGAGGAAGACTCGTACAACGCCGCGCCCGGCCCGGTGGTGCCGCCGGTGCAGAACGCGATCCTTGCGCTGCGGCGCGTGTCCGGCGGGACGCAGCGCACCACCGGCCTGTTCCTGCAGGACATCCTGACGCCGCTGCCCAGGCTCACGCTGACGCTGAGCGGCCGCGTCGATCACTGGCGCAACTACGACGCGCACAACCTCGAGAACAACGTGCCGTCGGGCACGCCGACGGTGAACAACCGCCTGCTGCCGGATCGCGACGACACCGTGTTCAGCCCGCGCGCCGCGGCGATGTATCACGTCACCGATCGCGTCAACGTCTGGGGCGATTTGAGCAGCGGCTTCCGCGCGCCGACGCTCAACGAGCTCTATCGCCAGTTCCGCGTTGGCACCGTGCTCACCCTGGCCAACGATCAGCTCGGCCCCGAGCGGCTGAAGGGCGGCGAGATTGGCGTCAACATCGCGCCGCGGCGCGACCTCACCTGGCGGACGACGTGGTTCGACAACCGCGTCGAAAACCCGGTCGGCAACATCACGCTGACGGTGACGCCGGCGCAGACCACCCAGCAGCGGCAGAACCTGGGGCGGACGCGCATCTGGGGCGTGCAGACCGACGTCGAATACCGGGTCGGGCCGTCCGTGCGGTTGAGCGGCGGCTATCTCTACAACCAGGCGAAGGTGAAGGAGTTTGCCGCCAACCCGGCGCTGGTCGGCAAGTTCCTGCCGCAGGTGCCGATCCACCGCGGCTCGGTGCAGGCGAGCTACGCCAACCCGAGGTACATCAGCGTCGCCTTCTCGGTGCAGTTCCTCGGCCGGCAGTTCGACGAAGATCAGAACGTCCGCATCGTGCCCGGCTTCACCGAGCCCGGGCTGCCGAAGTACGCGCTGGCCGACTTCATGGTCTCGCGCACGCTGCACCGCACCCTCGAGGTGTTTTTCGGCGTGCAGAACATCTTCGGCGAGGAGTACTTCGTCGGCACGCTCCCGACGACGATTGGCTCGCCGCGCCTGGTCAACGGCGGGCTGCGCGTGCGCTTCTCGGGGCGTCCGACGCCGTAGGGCGCCCTTCTGGGGCGCCACCTCCCACTGCCGAGCTGGCACTGGCCGCGGAATTGCTGGGCATAGCCTACGTATGAAGCTGATCGTTCAGCCCGACGCCGGCATCGCCCCGATCGTCACCGCCATCAAGCAGGCCCGGAAAAGCATCAACGTCCTGATTTTCCGGCTCGACCGGTCGGAGATTGCGCGCGCCCTCGAAGCCGCCGTCGCCCGCGGCGTCCGTGTCCGCGCCCTGACGGCGCATGCCAACCGCGGCGGCACGAAGAGCCTGCGCAAGCTGGAGATGGACCTGCTGGAGGCCGGCGTCACCGTATCGCGCACCGCCGACGATCTCGTGCGCTATCACGGCAAGATGATGATCGTCGACAACAAGATCCTGCACGTCTATGGCTTCAACTTCACCGGCCTCGACATGCTGAAGAGCCGCAGCTTCGGCATCATCACCAAGAACGACCGGCTGGTGAACGAGGCAGCCAAGCTGTTCATGGCCGATTTCGATCGCCTGCCGTACACCCCCGGCTACGAGCGCTTCGTCGTCAGCCCCGAGAACGCGCGCGAGCGCCTGAGCAAATTCATCAGCGGCGCCCGCCGCCAGCTGCTGATCTACGACCCGCAGGTCAGCGACGATGCGATGCTGCGGCTGATCACCGAGCGGATCAAGGCGGGGGTCGACGTGCGGGTGATCGGGCGGGTCGAATCCAAGTGGAACGTGCGCAGCGAGAAGCACCCGAGCAAGCGGCTGCACATCCGCGCCATCATCCGCGACGGCGAGCGGGCGTTCGTCGGCAGCCAGAGCCTGCGCCGGCTGGAGCTCGAAAAACGCCGCGAAGTCGGCATCATCGTCACCGACGAGAACATCGTCCGCGAGATGCTCGAGATCTTCGAGAAGGACTGGGCGCAGACCGACATCGGCCGCAAGGAATTGAAGAAGGCGGAGAAGGCCGAGAAGAACGGGAAGAGCAGCAAGCGAGTGCTGAAGCTGGTGAAGGCGTCCTAGGCGCGTCAGGGTCTCGCCCGGAACAGCGTCAGTTCCCACGTGTCGGAGCGCTCGTCGTTGCGGACGAGATACGTATTCCCGTCTGCCCCCCGCAGCTTGAAGTACCGGTACTCCGGCGCCAGCCAGGCGTCGACCACCTCCGCCACATCGATGCGGCGATCGCCGACGAGCAGCGTGCGCGGCGTCTGCTCGCCGCGGTGGCCGGCGTAACACTCGACGCCGATACCCGGCAGCGGCTCGTCAGGCACCCGGCCATCATAGGATGTCTGTCACACTTCGGACCTCCGATCCGTCATAGGGCAAGGTCGCTGATCGATGAAAGGACAGAACATGAGCAGCCGTGAGTACGCGCCGCGTGCGCTGGCCCTCTCGCCCGCGGGCCTGAGCGTCCCGCGCTCCAGGGGAATCGTCATCGGCTTCTGGGTTGCCACCGCGGTGTTCTGCCTGCAGATAGGCTTCACCGCCTATGCGCAGCTGCGCCTGCCGCAGGTGGCGGAGGCGTTCGCGCACCTCGGCTTCCCCGACTACTTCCGGGTGGAGCTCTCGCTGGCCAAGCTCCTCGGCGTGGTGCTGCTGCTCGCACCGGTGCCGGCGCGGCTCAAGGAGTGGGCCTACGCCGGGTTCGCCATCACGCTCGTTTCTGCGCTCATCGCCCACCTCGCGGTTGGCGACGGCCCCGACGCGTGGGGCTGGGCGGTTGGCACCGCCGTGCTCTGGGGCCTCTCGTACTACTTCTGGCGCCGCCTGCAGGCCATGCCGGCGAGCGTCTGAGCGCCGTGGCGAAGAAGACGGCGAAGCCGGCCCTCCTCGCCGGCGGCAACCCCCAGATTGCGATGGCCGAAGGCGACGCCCCGGTGCAGGCCTACATCGCGGCGATGCCGGGCTGGAAGCGCGACGTCGGGCGCCGCCTCGACGCGCTGATCGCGCGCACCGTTCCCGGCGTGCACAAGGCGGTCAAATGGAACTCGCCGTTTTACGGCGTCGAGGGCCGGGGCTGGTTCCTCAACGTCCATTGCTTCACGAACTACGTCAAGGTGGCGTTCTTCCGCGGCACGTCGCTGCGTCCTCTCCCGCCGGGAGAGTCCAGGCACAAAGAAGTACGCTACCTCGACATTCGTGAGGACGACCAGTTCGACGAAGCTCAGTTCGCCGTCTGGGTGAAGCAAGCCAGCCGATTGCCCGGCGAAAAAATGTGAGGCTGCACGCGCCGGGCGTGGCTAGCGGGTGTGCGGGACCCAGTTCACGCGCGTGCCGTAATCGAGCGACCCGTACCAGCTGCCGCGTCCTTGCGGCGTGAGGTCGAGCATGTTGTAGACCGGCTGCAGCAGGTCGATCCCGCGTTCGTTCATGTCCTCGTCGAGCCACGGGTGCGTCGTGTAGAAATGGCGCAGCGTGCCTGCCGCGTCGCGGTTGAAGACGGTCAGGGTCGAATCCTGGCGACCCTCGGCGTCCTCGCTCCGCAAGTCGTACTTGAATGTGCTGTCGCCGGCGCTCAACAGCCGCAGGTTGCGCCAGCCGCGTCCCCGCGCATAGGCGCGGAGCGTCGGCACGTCGGCGGCGGCGACGATCGCGAGGTCGACGGTCTGCGCGAGATGCGGAGCGACGCCGTTGAACGCGTCGAGCCACATCGTGCACATCGGGCAGGCCGTCGTGTTTCGTTTACCGAACATGAAGTGGTAGACGATGAGCGCTCGCCCCGGACCGCTGAACAGCTCGCTGAGGCGCACTGAGGAGATCGGGTTGTCGGAACCATCGAGGTCCCGGGGGCCCTCCTGGAATACGTAGTCCGCCACCTCGGCGCCGGTCGGCAGCGCCCTGCGGAGCGCCGCAACGCGCTCGATGTGCCGGAACATCTCCATTTCGGCCAATCGCAGCTCTTCCCGCTTCTGCAGGTATTCACGCGGCTCGTTCGCGAGGCGCGTGTGACGGAGCACGCCGTCGGTTTTTTCGCGATCGACGTGCTTCGGGCCGCTGGTGATCGGGTGCGGGTGCGTGGTGGTGCTCATGCTCGTCGCTCCTTCTTTACCCTTCGCGCTTCATCCGCTCCTGGCGCGCGCGTTCAGCGGCGCTTGGTGAATCGAGCGCGGTGTCGCCGATCCTGATCTCGCCGGCCCGCTCGTAGTGCGCGATCATGAGCTCGGTGCTCGAGACCCGCGATCGCGTCAGCTTGTAGCTGTGCGGCGCTGAGCCATCCACGAACAGCTTCTTGCCGCCGCCGAGCACGATCGGCACGGTGAAGATGCTGATCGCGTCAACCAGGTCGTTCGCGAGCAGCGCGTGCACCAGTTCGGTGCTGCCCTGGGTGACGAGGTTCGGGCCGTCTTCCTGCCGCAAACGCTTCACGTCGCCGATGTCTCGCAGCAGCACCGAGCCCTGCCAGCTCGTATCGACGTCGCCCGAGCGCGAGACCACGTACTTTTTGATGTCCTTGAACAGCTTCGCGATGCCGCCATGTGGGGCGGTTTCGTCATAGTAGGGCCAGTATGCGGCGAAGATTTCATAGGTCTTGCGACCGAGCAGAAGATCGAACTTCTCCTTGAAGACGCGGTCGATCTCTTCGCCAAACACCTGATCGAAATAGGGCATCACCCAGCCGCCGAACTTGAAACCCTTGGTGGGGTCCTCCCACGGCCCACCAGGCGCTTGCATGATTCCATCCATGGAAACCTGGGCGCCGACGGTAATCTTCCGCATAGGTGACTGTATCGGAGCTGACGTGCCCGAGGCTTTGCAGGCCAGACCGTCGGATGACGCAGGCCTGCTGCCAAGTCAGACGCGGCTACAAGTTCGACGCCACCACCTCGCGCCTCGCCGCTTCCTGCGGCGACCGCCAGAAATCCATCGTCGACACCCGGTGCACGCAGCCGACCGTGCAGAACGGCGCGCACGACTTCGCGGTCGAGAACTCGCGGCGGATGTCGTCGACGGTGTAGGTGGCCAGCGGCACGGCGGGGTAGCCGCGCTGCTGCGAGCAGTAGTGGACCAGCCCGTCCTCGCAGATATAGAGGTAGCGCGCCCCGGCGCGGCAGCGCCACTCGTTCGGCTTGCCGTCGGCGAGGTTGTCCTGGAAGCTGCGGATGCCGGAGTACAGGTTCTGCAACACCTGCCCGGCGCGATTGATCTCGTTCGACACGTCGTCGAACACCCGGCGCTCGGCCGGGCCGAGCGGCTTCAGGCGGCCGCTGCCGTCGTGGATGATGCCGATGGAGGTCGAGAAGCCGAGCGCGCGGGCGCGCCGGTTGATGGCGCGCGCGTCCTCCGGGTTCTTGATCCCGCCGCCCAGCACCGAGTTGATGTTGACGTCGAAGCCGGCGTAGTCGCGCAGGTGCTGCAGCTTGCGGTCGAGCAGGCGCAGGCTCTTCTTCGACACTTCGTCCGGCTCGACGTTGTCAATGCTGATCTGCAGGAAATCGAGCCCGGCCGCGTTCAGTTCCTGGATCCGCTTCGGGACGAGGAAGTAGCCGTTGGTGATCAGGCCGGCCATCATGCCGCGTGCGCGGATGTGACGGATGAGATCGTCGAGATCGGGATGCAGCATCGGCTCGCCGCCGCTGAAGGCGACCACCGAAGTGCCGAGCTCGGCGAGCTTGTCGATGCGCCCTTTCATCACCGCGGTGGGGATCGGCGGCGACACCTTGTCGTACTCGTTGCAGTAGCCGCAGTCGATGTTGCAGCGGCGGATGGGGATGATCTGCACGAGCAGCGGGTGCGCCGTATGGACGAGCCCGCGGGCGAACTCCCGCAGGGAGCGCGCTTTACGGCTGACTATCGAGAAGGGCAAGACGCGCAGGATTATAGCATCAGGCCGCTGACGGCTCGATTGGCCGCAGCCGCCGCAACTGATGGCCGACCTGCAGCGAGCGATTGAAGATCGATCCCACAGGGATGACGCCGAACAGCTGGTGGCGCGCCACCGCGGCGAGGCCGGCCGAGGCGATGCAGCCGCAGTTGCTGCAATCGGGGTTGCCGCCGAACTGGCACGGCGAGATCGGCGTCTTGAAGTCGGCGGAAATCGTCGTCGTGGTGCGCGCGAAGATGCACTCGGCCGGCGAATCCGGCGGGTTGGCGTACACCTCGATCAGCCCCTTGGGCAGCGCGAGCTTCGGGTAGCGCTGGCGCAGCGCCAGCAGATCGTTGACGGCCTGCTGGCGGTCGATCGGCCGCAGGCGCTCGTCGGAGACCTCGCCGACCTGCGGGGTGTACAGGCTCATCCAGATCTTCTCGACCTCCGGCTGCGCCGACCAGATCTTGAGAAAGTCGTCGAGGTACCCGGGACGGTTCACCTGCTGGCGCGTGATGGTGCAGTGGACGGTGATGCTGTGCCCGGCAATGTGCTTGAGGATGCGGTCGTAGGTCGCCGGCGTGCGCCGCGCGTCGTGCTCGGGCTGCAGGCCGTCGATCGAGACCACCAGCGAGAGGCGCTTGATGGTGTGCCAGGCGGCCGGGATCTCGCGCACGGCGCTGGTCACCAGCTGCACGTGGAGGCCGCGCGCGGATAGAATCGGCAGCAGCGTGTTCAGCTCCTTGTATCGGACCAGCGGCTCGCCGCCGACGATCGAGACGTGGAGCGGGCGCAGGCGATCGACGAGGGCGATGACGCCGTCGATGAGCTCCTGGCCCTTGAAGTCGCGCACCTGACGCAGCGTGACGTCGCCGCCGAGATGATCGTCGCCGTAGGCGTAGCAGCCGGGGCAGCGAAGCGGACACTCTTTGGTGATTTCGATCGAGAGGGCGGGCACGTAGCCGGTGAGGATGCGGCCCCACGCGGGTAAGACGACATGCAGCGCTTGCATCGCTTCACTATATATCAGCTCTCAGAGGATTCCCGTAAAGGCTGACGGGGAGATGCACATGAAGAGACGCACGCTGCTCCAGCGCGCCGCCGCCATCGTCGCGATGGTGCCCTTCGATCGGATCAGGGTGTTCGCGCAGCCGCGCGAGCTGACGCCGGAGGCAATCGCCACGCTGCACGCGATCGCTGCGACGGTGCTGCCGGCGTCGCTCGGCGCCGCGAAGATCCGCGACGTGGCCGACAAGTTCGTCGGCTGGACGCGCGGCTATCGCGAAGGCGTCGCGTTGTCGCACGGGTACGGCCATCCGCGGCTGGTCAAGTCGGGCGCGTCGCCGGTGCCGCTCTTCATTCGTCAGCTCGCCGCGCTCGACGCCCAGGTGCGCACTCGCGGCGCGCAGTGGCAGGCGCTCGACCTCGAGGCGCGGCGGGCGATCGTCGACGCGGCGCTCGTCGACGCCGGCGTCCGCGCGCTGCCGCCGCGGCCGACGGGCCAGCACGTCGTCGCCGATCTGATGGCGTTCTATTTCCGCAGCAGCGAGGCCAACGACCTCGCCTACCGCGCGCTGATCAACCGCGAGGTGTGCCGCCCGATCGCGATCACCACGCGCAAGCCGGCGCCGCTCTAGCGAGAACGCCATGGCGACACACGAAACCGACGTCTGCATCATCGGCGGCGGCATCACCTCGGCGATGCTGGCCGAGCGCCTCGCCGAGCTGCGTCCCGGCATCCGCATCATCGTCGTCGAGGCGGGCCGATCGATCTTCGACACCCGCAACCGCGGCCGCTATCGCGAGCGGGCGATGCTCTATGGCGAGCATCCCTGGCCCGGGGACTACATCGAAGATCAGCAGGCCGACGGCATCATCTCGATGACGATGGCGGTGGGCGGCCTCGCGCTGCACTGGGGCGGCGCATGCAACCGCTTTTCGGAGGAGGACCTGCGGCTGAAGTCGATGTACGGGCTCGCCAGCGACTGGCCGATCGAGTGGCGCGAGCTCGAGCGCTACTACTGCGAGGCCGAGCGGCGGCTGAACGTCAGCGGCGAGCCCAGCCCCCACCCAGAGGATCGGCGGTCGGAGCCGTACCCGCAGGGGCCGATTCCGCTGTCGTACAACCTGCAGATCCTCAAGGCGTGGGCCGAACAGAGCGGGCTGAAGTTCTCGCCGCTGCCGATGGCGCGCAACCTGACGCCGTTCGGCGGCCGCGACGGCTGTTGCGTCTACGACACCTGCGGCGAAGTGTGCCCGTCGGGCGCGCGCTATTCGCCCGACTTCACGTTCCGCCAGCTGATGGCGCCGAAGAAGATCGAGCTGCACGACCAGACGCTCGTCCGGCGGCTCGTCCTCGACGACCGGCGGCCGACGATCGCCGCCGCGCGGGCGGTGCACCAGGATCGCCCGAACGAACCGATCGAGTACCGCGCGAAGACTTTCGTCGTCGCGTCGGGCTACTGCTGGAGCTCGCACCTGCTGCTGCTCTCGACCAGCCCGCGTTTCCCCAACGGCCTGGCGAACAGCTCCGGCCTGGTCGGTCGCTACATGAACGGCCACCGCTTCATGCAGGCGACGGCGAACATCGACGATCAGACCTTCCCCGGCCAGAACATGACCCACAGCCTCATCTCGCGCGAGTTCTTCCGCTGTCCGACCGACAAGCCGTTCGTGCGCCACGACACGCGCGTGTGGGAGAGCTCGGCCGGACGCGAGCCGCGGCTGCGGACGCCGGACGGGAAGCTGTTGCTGGGCGATGAGCTCCTGAACGACTGGCGCTCGCGCACGAAGGGAAGCTCGGTGCGGCTCCGCGCTTACATCGACGTCCACCCGTCAGCCGACAGCCGGCTGACGCTCGACGCGTCGAAGAAGAACCGCCACGGCGATCCGATGCCGAAGATCGAGCACCGCTTCGACGAGGCGACGCTGGCGCGCAAGGCGGCGACCGAAGCGCACATCGCCGGCGTGTTCGAGCGCCTCGCGAAAGCCAGCAACGGCCGCATTGTGGCAACCAGCCAGGGGGACTATCTCGATCACCCCGCCGGCGGCTGCCGCATGGGCACCGATCCGGCAACGAGCGTATGCGACAGCTACGGCCGCACGCACGATCACCAGAATCTGTTCGTCGTCGGCGCGCCGACGATGCCGACTGGCGGGTGCACGAACGGGACGTTGACGTTCGTCGCCCTGACGCTCCGCTCGGCGCAAGCGATCGCGGGCGCCTCGCCCGTGTAGGGGAGGGGCCGACCAAGGTCGGCCCCTACGGGTGTTCAAAATTCGACGATTACAACCGTAGGGGCGGAGCTTGCTCCGCCCGAACCCCCAGCCCCAGCCTCCAGCCCCTACTTCACCGCGGTGAACATGATCTCGACGTTCGCGTCAGCTCCCATCAGGCCGGTGCCGACCGTCGCCCGCGCTGGAAAATCCTTGGCAAAGGTCTCGCGGTACGAGGCGTTCATGTCCGGGAACTTGCTCATATCCGTCAGATAGACGACGCCGTCGACGACGTGCGACCAGTCGTAACCGGCGGCTTTGAGCGTCCGCTCGGCGCGGGCGAGCACTTCCTTGGTCTGCGCCTTCACGTCACCCTTGTTGCTGTCGGTGTTGCCGGTCAGGCCGGCGATGTAGAGGCGCCGGCCAACCTGAATCGCCGAGCTCAGGTTCGCGTTCGGCCGGCCGGGCGTGCCGTCGGCGTTCGGCGTCGTGATCGCCTTGCGCCCCGGATCCTTCACCGCCACCATCGTGATCTCGACCAGATAGTCGGGATTGGTCAGGCCGGCCTTCACCGTCGCGCGCGCCGGCGGGTTGCTGGGGAAGTAGGTGCGATACGCGCCGTTCATCTCCTGGAACTTCGTGTCGTCGGTGAGGTAGACGCGCGATGACACGACGTCGGCGAAGCTCATCCCCGCCTGCTTGAGGATCGCGGCGCCGTTGTCGAGCACGGTCTTGGTCTGCGTCGGGACATCGCCTTTGACGTTGGTGTTGTCCTTGCCGTTGCGGCTGACCAGCCCCGAGAGGAACAGCGTGTTGCCGCTCTTGATGCCGTAGCTGTACGGGCTCGGAGACTTGATCCAGTCGCCCGGGTGGACGACGACGCGCTCGCCGCCATTGGGCACCGCGACCATCGAGATCTCGATCAGGCCGTCGGGGTTGGCGAGCGGCTGCGTGACGACGACCGTCGTCCGGGCCGGCGGATCCTTCTGCCAGTGCGTCGAGTAGACCTCGTTCATCGCCGCGAAGTCGCTGGCGTTGCGCAGGTAGACGAGCACGCTGGCGGCGTTCGCCAGGCTCGAGCCGCCCGCCTTGAGCGTGTTGCTGATGTTCTCGAGCGTCTGCTTCGTCTGCGCCTTGATGTCGCCCTTGGCGATGGCGCCGTTGGCGCCGGTGCCGAGCATGCCGGCGACGTAGATCAGGCCGTCGGCTTTCACCGCCGGGCTGAACGGCAGGTTCGGGTTCGCGCCGGTGGTGATGATCTGCTTCGATGAGGACTGGGCAAAGGCCATGGTGACAGCCGCGAACGCAAGCGCAAGCACGGTGAAGAGGCGCATACAAGCTCCTTGAGAAGCAGCCATTCTAGATCGCAGCCGCCGGCCGGCGCAGCACCTTGGGGTAATCTTATTCGGAATGATCGAGAAGCGGCGGTCGAAGATCCAGGGGTGGGGCGTCTACGCGACGAAACCGATTCCGAAGAACAAGCGCGTCATCGACTACGCCGGCGAGAAAATCTCCAACCAGGAGAGCCTGAAGCGCGAGGCGCGCTACATCAAGACGGGGCACATCTGGTGCTTCAAGCTGACCAACCGCACGGTCATCGACGCCGGCGTCGGCGGCAACGTCGCCCGCTTCATCAACCACTCCTGCACGCCGAACTGCTACGTCCACATCCAGGACGGGATCATCTGGATTCGCGCCGCCCGCAACATCCGCCGGGGTGAAGAGCTGACCTACCACTACAACACCGATGGGGAAGGCCTCA
>Ga0111538_10005748_pt1 | contig 16894 bp, 11 predicted proteins | sample SoiMethybrSBSTD1_FD_79669 | JGI IMG/M metagenome (GOLD analysis project Ga0111538, IMG submission 79669) | Bulk soil microbial communities from a Populus tree surrounding site in Tennessee, USA - Soil MetaG P. TD hybrid SBSTD1 (version 2)... | ecosystem: Environmental > Terrestrial > Soil >...
ACCTCGGGGAAAACTACCTTCTTCAGCGCTTCGAAGGTTTGAGGATCGCGGAAGAACCCCGTAACGTGGATCAAAATATCATGGTAGAGGTGTCCCACCTCTGCGGAGTTGTGTTGCAAATAGTGGACGTAGTCTGCAACTCTTTCGATTTTGTTAAGGACCATACGGCGTTTGATGCGGCGATTGATGGTGGCGTGTTTGTAGTAAGTGAAGTCCACACCACTTACGGACCGCAGGAGGAAGAACACCTTATTGAGTTGTTCCTCGGCTTCAGGGTGCTCCGCTGCCGTGGCAGCTTTCGAATAGATGACGTAGGGATGTCTCCCGATCTTCGCGAGCTCCGAAGCGATTTGCTCCGCTGACAGCACGAAGTCTACCACGCCCGCTGAGATCGCGGCGCGCGGCATGCCGTCGTACTTGGCGTTCTTCGGGTCCTGCGCCAGCGTGATGCCACCTTCCGCCTTGATGCTCTTCAAACCAATCGCCCCATCCGATGCAGTTCCCGACAGGATGACTCCAATGGCGCGCCCCTTCTGTTCCTCGGCGAGCGATCGAAAGAAAAAATCGATCGGCAAGTCCTGGGTGCGAGACTCGGAACGTGGGACGAGGTGCAGGACCCGATTCAATATGCCCATGTTGGTATTGGGTGGAATCACATAGACGTGATTCGGTTGCACCCTCATGCCATCCCGGACCTCACTCACGCGCATCTTGCTGGCCCCTCGCAGAAGCTCCGTGAGCATGCTCTCGTGCTTGGGCGACAGATGTTGGACGAGCACGAAGGCCATTCCCGTATCCGGCGGTAAAGCTTTCAGCACCTGCGTGAAAGCTTCCAGACCCCCTGCGGAAGCACCGATGCCCACGATGGGAAAGGGCTTCGGTACGGTGCCGTCCTCAGGTATCGCAACTTGCGAGTCCGACTCCAGTACCTGGATTCGAGCAGGCGAGGGGGCCTTGTTTTTGGCAATGCTGGACCGCGTGCGACGCGAGGTTGGCCGCTTCTTGCTCATGCCTGACCGAGCTCCTGGTGGGGCACCGCCCGGGGGGAATCTCTAGCCTAAGGGGACGATAACACGGGCAAAAGACCTCAACAAGGAACGGGCGACAATAGATACAGCGCTTAGATGCCCGGCCTCCGTGTCCGCGTCCTCACCGAAATCACGTGGCCGACAATGCCTGCTCGCGAAGCGGCTCCTCGCGAAAGTTCACCACGACGACGCGTGCGAGGCCCTGGGCAGCGGCGGGGAAGTGCGGATCGACGAAGCCTCGGCGAGCAGCTTCCTCCATCGAGAGCCCGTCCTCGAGGCTCACCGATTTGAGCAAGATCACCTCCGGGGCGCCCAGCTCGCTCGCCATGCGCGCCGCGATCGAATCGCTCGTCACTCTCCAGCGGCGCGGGAGAGGCTCTCGCGAATGACCGTCCACGTCCCGAATGAAGCGGTGCGCATCGTAGAGCGGAATTTTCTTCCGGCCCCACACGCGGGGCAGATCGTGGCGCGACTCCACGCGTTCGAGGATGGGAGCCGCCCGCTCGAGGACCATGGCGGTGATCGTGAGCGCCTGGAGCGCGATCCAATGCGATGCCTCCTCGCCGAGGGCGTAGGCTCGGTCCCACTTGCGGATCTGCTCGACGACGTCGCCGCCCCCTACGAGGACGACGGGGCACGGGCGTGAGAAATCCGCCAGGAAGTTCTCGAGGCGCGCGGGCAGGTCGGGCAGGTCGAGTAAACTGCCTCCGACCTTGACCACGCACGAAGGCTTCATGCCGGGATCATCTCCCCGCCCGAGCAATCATTGCAAGGGCCACGGCAGGGGCCGCGGTGGATGCATCTCGCCCCAGCTTCTCGCCGAGCGAAATGATCTCGAGGCAATCGCTGGACGCTCCATTTTCCGTGAACGCGTCGAAGGCCGCCCTCCTCGCGAGGAACTCGCCGGCGCCGGAGACGACGACCCTTTGCGGCTGGAAGTGTGCCGCTTCCGAAACTCTCCGCAGCGCACGCTCGATTTGGCCCTCTTGCGCCGCAGCGACGTAGCGGGCAGCGCGAAGCGCCGCGGCTTCGTCGAATTGCGACACATCGACGCACAACATCCGGGCCAGCCGCGCGCGCGCATACTCCCGGGTGGCGGGGCGTCCGTCCGCAGTGCTCCGATCCTCAGGGGCCTCGTCGAGGTCGCGGAGAAGCATGTGCACGTCGCGCGTCGTAGCAAAGTGCTCCGCGGCAACGGGGCACAGAAGGTCTCGCAGCGGCAGGGCCTGGACGACTGCGGCGACGGGAGTGCGCTCGACGCCGGTGTAGACGAGCTCGCCCGACAGCAGCCTCGAGGAGTCATCCAGGCCACGAGGGAGGGGCCTACCGTCCTGGAGTAGAACGATGTCAGTCGTCGTGGATCCGACGTCCACCAGAAGCGCAGGGCCCCGTGGGGCATAGGATGCGGCGAGCTGCGCAAGGGCAAGCCAATTCGCGGCGGCGGCGGGAAGAGGATCTTGGATCGCCTCCTCGATGGGCACGAGCCGGCCGTCCGTCCTCCAGACGAGGACGATTGCCTGGCTGCAGGTGGGCGGTATCGCCGATCGCAAGCTCTCGAGGATGTGCACGACGCCTTCTTGCTTCGTCGGATAGCAGTCGCAGAGCTCACCCGTCATGGTGATGGCGAGGATATCGAAAGGGGCGAGCCGCTCCGCGATGAGCCGGCCGAGCTCGTAAGTCAGGCGGCCCGGGTCGCGCCATAGCTCGAACGGCCGCGTCAACGCAGGTCCGTCGGGGCTCGCCGCTTTCAGGTTCGCGCCGCCAACGTCGAGCGCGGCGACGCGGGGCTGCGATGGATGCTTCACGTCGCCGGCTCCCTTCGTTCTCTACGCTCTTCGGAATCTTCGAAGCTCGTGCCTCCATCGGGCGTGAAGCGCACGCGGCCGGCTCTCCAGACGGGGTCCGCCGGATGCTCTCCGTGCAGGATGCGGATCCAGTGCTCGGCGAGATTCGAAAGCGACAGGGCTCGCAGGCCGACGTAGGACGTCGTGAGCCGTGGATTCACCTCGACGACGAGGTCCCGCGGAGGATCGGCGCCGCTCACGTCGAGCATCAGGTCCACGCCAGCGAACCCGAGGAGCCTCGGGCAGGAGCCGAGAGCACGCAGAGCCAGCCTCCGCGCTCTTCGCTCGAGAGGAGCCGGAAGCGGGAGCACGCCGCCCGCGTAGGCGAAGTTGCCGTCGCCGGCAATGAGCTGCTCTCCGGCGCGAAGAACAAGGGTCCCGCGGGGCCCGACCATGGCGAGCGCGCTCGCTGGCAGGCCTGCGTGGTACGGAGTTGCAATCAACTCGGCTCGTTCGAGAGTCGGCGCCTGCGCGGCGGTATCGGCGGCGGACCGCAGCAGAATCAAGCCGGATGAGCCCGCCCCGAAGCGAGGTTTGACGACGCAGGGATAGCCGAAAGAAGGCGTGACGCCCTGCTGGAAGGGCTCCGCGGCCAGGCAGGGCACGCTCCGGCTGCCGAGACGCTCCGGGAGCCGCAGTTTATCCGCCGCCTCCTCGACGCCTGCGGGGTCCGTCCCCAGAATCCGGCCGCCGGCCTCGAGGACCATCCGACTCACGCTCGCGAGGGCGCCGTCCAGCTCGGGAGCGATGAGCAGGACGCCGTCCACGTCGGCGGAGAGCGCCGCCAGCAGTTGCGCGGCGCTGCTGTCCTCCAACGGCTCGGCTCCTGAGTCGTGCGCGACATGCGCGGGCACCTCGCTCAGGTCCCACGCCGCTCGAACGCGCGGCTCGAGGATCGTGGCCGCCGAGAGGCCTGGCACTCTCGCGATGTCGGTGCAGACGGCGCGCAGCATGGCCAACCCTTCGCGGGAAAGCGCCGGAGGGATCGGCCGGCCTGCGAAACCGCCGCCGTTCACGTGCTCGTATACGAGGATCCGCACGGCGGGGGATTATAGTCGCGGCCGAAGGAGTCCCGTGCTTCTTCGCGGGCATCTTCCTTGCGCGGCTGGCGCGACGGAACGGTAACAATCGCGTCCCGCATGAGGCGCTCATCGCAGCTCCGGCGCCCCGCCAGTTCTCGCAGGCCCACACGATCTCGAGCGCAGGCTCTCGACGGCGGAAGCCGCGTGGCCCGCACGCTCGCACGGCGCGGCGTGAGCTTCCTCTTCACCCTTTGTGGGGGCCACATCTCGCCGATCCTGGTCGGCGTCCAGCGTGCAGGGATCCGCGTCATCGACGTGCGAGATGAGGCCACGGCCGTCTTCGCCGCGGATGCGGTCTCGCGCATCACGGGCCGGCCGGGCGTCGCCGCGGTGACCGCCGGGCCTGGCCTCACGAACTCCATCACCGCGCTGAAGAATGCGCAGCTCGCACAGTCCCCTCTCGTGCTCCTCGGCGGTGCAACCGCTACGCTCCTCAAAGGCCGTGGGGCCCTCCAGGACATCGACCAGCAAGCGCTCCTGAGGCCCCACGTGAAGTGGTTCCGCACTGCCCGGCGCGTACGGGACGTCGAGCCGCTCCTCGAGGAGGCTTTCGAAGCGGCACAGCGGAGCGTTCCCGGCCCGGTCTTCCTCGAGCTGCCCGTCGACCTGCTCTACCCCGAGCCCGTGGTCCGGTCGCTTTACGGACTCGGGCCCGCGCAACCAGCTGCCGGCGGGCAGCCGGCGGACGTCGCACGCCTCGAGCGTCACCTCGAGCGGCTCTTCGACGTGCACGGTCGCCAGAAGACCGCCGCTCGGCCCCAGCGGCGAAGCGTTGGAGCTGCCCGCGATTCGTGGCAGAGCGGTCCGGCGGCACGTTACGTTCAGCGGGCGGCGAAACTTATCGGGGCGGCAGAGCGCCCGCTCCTTCTCGCTGGCAGCGCCGGGGCGTCGCAGCCCGCCAAGATCGCCGGCGTCGTGCAGGCGCTCGAGGCGCTCCAGCTCCCGTCGTACCTGTCGGGCATGGCGCGTGGCCTTCTCGGCAGAGAGCATCCTCTTCTGTTCCGCCACCGGCGCCGCGAGGCCATGCGCGAGGCCGACGTCGTGATCCTGGCCGGCGTGCCGTGCGACTTCCGCCTCGACTACGGCCGTAGCATCGCGCGCGAAGCCGCGGTCATCTCGATCCAGGCGTCCGCTGCCGACGTTGCAAGGAACAGGAAGCCAACCGTGGGAGTGCGCGGTGGCGTCGCAGGATTCTTGGCGGCTCTCGCGCGAGCGCTGCGGAATGCTCGACCGCCCGACCGCTCGGCTTGGTTTGATGCACTGCGCGCGCGCGACGCGGACCGGGAACGCGAGATCGAGGCGCTGGCTCGGGAGGTGTCCCCGCCGATCCATCCCATACTCCTCTGCAGGGCGATCGACGCGGCCCTCGACGATGACAGCATCCTTGTTGCCGACGGAGGCGACTTCGTGGCAACGGCCTCGTACGTCACGCGCCCGCGAGGGCCGCTTTCGTGGCTTGACCCGGGGCCCTTCGGAACGCTCGGCGTGGGCGCGGGATTCGCTCTCGGGGCCAAGCTCTGTCGCCCCGGCGCTGAGGTTTGGCTCATCTACGGCGATGGTTCCGCGGGGTTCAGCATCATGGAAATGGACACGCTGGCGCGCCACGGGGTGGGAGTCATAGCGGTCGTCGGGAATGATGCGGCCTGGATGCAAATTGCCCGCGATCAGACCGCCATCCTGGGCGACGATGTCGGCACCGTGCTCGCGAGGAGCGATTACCACGCCGTGGCGCAGGCCTGGGGAGGACGGGGCTTGCTGCTCGACGATCCGGCCCGAATGCGGTCCGTGCTCCACGAGGCGAAGATGATCGCGCGAAGCGGCGTGCCGGTCGTCATCAACGCGCACCTCGGCCGCTCGGAGTTCCGCAAAGGCTCCGTTTCCCTGTGAAAGTCCAAGGGGCCGAGAAAGCGCGAGCGCTGCGACCGAGCCGACCATCCGCTGCTCCTGCCTTGAATAAAATTTTGTTAATCCGCCGATAGAGACAAGGCATGCGCATCAAGGTGTGGCTGTATCTCTACGTGGGCCTTGCGGGGGCTCTGGGCGTAACGACTTGCCTCGTGAGCCTGTACTCCATCAGCAACATGAACAAGATCGTGCGCGCTCACTTCGACAGCGCCGTGCTCATGCACGAGGCCCGCGAAGCTGCGCTGGGCACGCAAGTGCATCTGCTCCAGCAAGTGCGGGAGTGGAACAACATCCTGCTGCGCGGTTACGACGAGCCGTCCTACGACCGCCACTTGAAGAGCTTCTTCGAGGAGGAGAAGGCGGTGGACGACTCTCTCGCGAAGCTGCGGGGAATCCTGCTCGAGGCTAGGCTCGCGCCGCAAAGGACGGACAACGCCGCCAAGTTTCACTCGGAGCTAGGTCTCAAGTTCCGCGAGGGGCTGAAAGCCTTCGACGAGGCCGGCCGCGAGCATTTCAACGTGGATCAGCAGCTCAAGGAAATCGATCGCGGCCTCACATCGGAGATCGAAGGCATCGTCGCCGAAATGCTCAACCAGGCGGAGGTGGCGATCTCCGAGGTGCGCTCCCTCTCCTCGCAGGCATTCACGGATCACGCCAGCACTGCAGTGGCTATCACCGGCGCCGGCATCGGCTTCGCCGCCGTACTTGGGCTCGTCTTCCTCGTCGGCGTGCGCTCCAACATCAACGCGCTGCTGAAGCAGACGCACAGCCTGGCGGCCGCCGTGGGCGCCGGCAACCTCGAAGTCCGCGGCGATCCCACGATCATCAACGATGATTTCCGTGCGGTCATCGAAGGCATGAACAGCATTATCAATGCGTTCTCGAACGTCCCGGCGATCCAGGACAGCGCGAAAGCCCTCGCGAGCTCGTCCGCCGAGCTGATGACCGTAAGCCAGCAGCTGTCGGCGTCCGCGGAGGAGACGGCTTCTCAGAGCAGCGTCGTGTCCGTCGCGAGCGAGCAAGTGAGCAAGAACGTTCAGATGCTAGCCGCGCAGGCAGAACAGCTCGGCGCCAGCATCAAGGAAATCGCGCGCAACGCCAGTGAAGCGGCCAGGATCGCGACGACGGGCGTCAAAGTCGCGGAGATGACGAATGAGTGCGTCTCGGAGCTCGGCCTGAGCAGCGGCGACATCGGCAACATCGTCAAAGTGATCACTTCGGTCGCCGAGCAGACGAACCTGCTCGCTCTGAACGCCACGATCGAGGCGGCCCGCGCGGGGGAGGCCGGAAGAGGTTTTGCAGTCGTCGCCACCGAGGTCAAGGACCTCGCCAAGGAGACAGCGAAGGCCACGGACGAGATCTGGCGCAAAGTCGACACCATTCAGGGACAGACTCGGCGTGCTGTCGAGGCGATCTCGCAGATCAACGACATCATCCATCAGATCAACGATATCCAGGCGGCGATCGCGAGCGCCGTCGAGGAGCAGAGCGTGACGACGGGCGAGATCGGCCGGAACGTAGCGGAGCTCGCAGCGGGCAGCGCGGAGATCTCCAATAACTTCACCGTCGTCGCGAGCACGGCGAAGGGGGCTGCTGCAGGCGCGAGCGAAACGCAGCGCACCGCGTCGGAGCTCGCCAAGATGGCCGCTCAGCTCGAGCTGCTGCTCGGCGAGAAGCGCAAGTCCGTACTTGCCTGACCTCGAAAGATCTGTCCGGCCCACGGGACTCGAGTAGAATCGCCCGCCGCTCTCGACCGTCGTAGCACGGGCTCGAGGCATCCCCCCTCCCGCTGCCCAATGCGCATCTACCCCGTGATCGACTTGCTTGGAGGGGTCGTCGTGCGCGGCGTCGGCGGTGACCGCGACAACTACCGCCCCATCCAGAGCCGGATCGCGCCGTCATCCGCTCCGATCGACGTCGCGCGTGCCTTTCGCGAGCAACTGGGGCTCGCGCAGCTCTATGTAGCGGACCTCGACGCGATCCAGGGCGGGGCGCCGTCGAGCGAGGCGGTCGCGAGCCTCGCGAAGGACGGCTTCCGCCTCCTCGTGGACCGCGGCGTTCGCTCCGCGGCAGAAGCCCGGGCAGCGCTTCAAACCGGGGCGAGCGACGTGGTCGCCGCGCTGGAGACACTCCCGGATCCCGGCGCGCTCTCCGATGTGCTTGCGGCCTGCGGCGCGGACCGCGTCGTCTTCAGCCTCGACATGAAGGATGGCAAGCACCTCGGCGACGGCCGCGGCTGGCCTCAAGCCGACCCCTGGGACGTGGCGCAAACGGCCTGGCAACTCGGCGTCCGCCGCATGCTCATCCTAGACTTGCGCGCGGTCGGTCGAGGCGGCGGCCCGGCTCATCTCGATTTTCTGCGACGGCTGGCACGCGACCTGGATGGTCTCGAGGTCCTCACCGGCGGCGGCGTCCGGTCGGTGGAGGATCTGTCGAAGCTTGCGGAAGCGGGTGTGGATGGTGTCCTCGTCGCGTCCGCACTGCACGACGGCGCGATAACGCGAAGTGGAATTCTCGGAATCAGCTCGTAGGCTCGTGCCGATACTCTGAGCGCAATGAACACGCTGACATCCCGGGTGATCACGAGCCTCTGGTTCGTTTTTACGAACATAGCGGCGAAGTTCCTGATCCACTTCGGGCGGATGGTCATCCTCTGGAGAATCCTGAACCGCGCCGAGTTCGGCTTGAACGGCATGGCGTGGACCGCCATCAACTTGGCGACGCTGCTGCAGGACATGGGCTTCTCCCAGGAGCTCATCCGGCGCAAGCACGACCTGGCCGCCGCGATCAGCGTGACCTGGTATGCGAACGTGGCGATCCGCCTCGTGATCTATGCAGCGATCTACTTCGCAGCGCCGCTCATCGCCATCGCTTTCAAGGAACCGGCGGTAGTGACGGTGCTCCGCGTGGCCGGCCTCTGCATTATCCTGGGCGCGTTCGGCAGCGCGAACGAAGCCATCCTGCGCAAGGAGTTCAAATTCCGCCTCCTGACGATCATCGACGGCCTCGAGATGCTGATCCAGGCGACGGCCCAGATCCTGCTGGCGCTGCTCGGGTACGGCGTGTGGAGCCTCGTCTACGGCTCGATCATCTGCACCGTGGCGAGGTCGGTTCTCCTCTGGTGGCTCTCACCCATCCGCGTCGGCCGTTTCGACACCCGCGTCGCGTGGGAGATGTTCCACTTCGGCAAGCACATGACGATCTCGACGATCGGCCTGTCCCTCATCAAGAACATGGACTACTTCTTTGTCGGCCGCTACCTCGGCAAGGAGGCCCTCGGCGTCTACACGCTCGGCTTCAAGATGTCGGATTTCATTGCCGTCAACGTCATCCGGAGCCTGGGCTCGGTCCTCTACCCCGCCTACTCCGAGGCCGCTTCGGACCGCGACCGGCTGCGGGGGGCGTGGCTGCGGTCCGTGCGCTTCTCGATGCTCTTCGTCCTGCCCATGGGCGTCGGCCTGATGCTCTTCTGCGGCGAGATCATCCGCACTTTCTACGAGAACCAGGAAGTGATCATCGTTCCCATGGCGATTCTCATCGTCTGGTCTCTCCTCCGGGGCATCGGCTCGCCCACGGGAGACCTGGCGAAAGCGATCGGCAAGCCGGCGATCCTCACGCGCGCCGTTCTCTGGCACGCTGTGATCATGGCGCCGGCGCTTTACGTGGTGACCGGCCTCCTCCATCTCGAGCTCGAAGGTGCGCTCATCGCAGTGAGCTCGGTCGTGGCGGCGGCGCCGTTCGCTGGGCTGCTCGTCTGCCTCATCGGGACGTCGAAAGAAGTGCGATTCACCACGAAGCAGGTGTTCGGCGCTCTGCTGCCGTCGTTCGCTTCCGGTGCCTGCATGGTGGCTGGCACGCTGGTGTCAAAGCTCGTGCTCGGGCTCATCTGGCCGTCCGTCCCTCCCGCGGCGATGCTGTGCATCGTCGGACCGCTTTCCGCCATCTTCTACGCGCTCGCGCTGCTGCGGCTTTTCCCGGCGACTGCCACTGAGCTTCGCCAACTCCTCGAGCGCAGAAAGTCAGGCCGGAAGGCCGCGGACACCAAAGCGGCCACGCCAGTCGGCTGATCGCGCGCCGCGGGCTGGAGCGTCGGCTCGCGCAGGGTGTAGGATGGCGAACTTAGGAGCGCACTACTTTCGATGTCCGCCCGTCGCGTCGACTCCCGGGGCGCTGCCCGCGCCGCGGTGCTTATCCACCTCGCGCTCGCGCCGTTCCTTGTGGGCGGTGAGCCGCGCTACCCCGACCACTCGAAGCTTCTCGTCGTGCGGGATGCCGGCGGGGCGGAGCGGCCGGTGGCTTCCGCCCGCGACTGGGCCGAGCGCCGCGCGCACATCGTCCTGGGTATGGAGGACGCCATGGGTCCGTTCCGTGAGGAGGGCCGGCCGCCCACTCCGGCGCAGGTGCCTCTCGATCTCGTGATCGAGTCCGAGGAAAACCTCGAGCGAGTCGTCCGGAAGCGCGTGACCTTCATCGCGGAGCCTGACGACAGAGTGCCCGCTTACCTCCTCGTGCCGCGCGGCCTCGCGGCCAAGGCGCCGGCCGTTCTCTGCCTGCACCAGACGACTTCGATCGGCAAAGGGGAGCCTGCGGGCGTCGGCGGAAAGCCGAGCCTGCACTACGCGCTTCACCTCGCCGAGCGCGGCTATGTCACGCTCGCGCCCGACTATCCCAACTTCGGCGATCATCCTTTCGACACGTACGGCAAGGGGTACCGGTCCGGCTGCATGAAAGCGATTCGCGACAACGTCCGCGCGATCGACCTGCTCCAGTCGCTGCCCGAGGTGGACCCCGAGCGCATCGGCTGCATGGGGCATTCGCTCGGCGGCCACAACACGCTCTTCACCGCCGTGTTCGACGACAGGATCCGCGTGCTTGTCTCGAATTGCGGGTTCAACGCGTTCGAGTATTACTACGGCGGCGACATCAAAGGGTGGTCTTCGAAGACTTACATGCCCAAGATCCCGTCGTACGGCGGCTGGCGGAACATGCCGTTCGATTTCCATGAGGTCGTGGCGGCATTGGCGCCCCGCCCATTCCTCGCCATCGCTCCGCTCCACGATGCGAATTTCGAAGTGAAAGGGGTCTGCGAGGCGATCGCGGCGGCCCGCGGAGTCTACCGGCTGCTCGAGGCCGAGACTCACTTGGCCGCGGTGCACCCGGACTGCGAGCACGACTTCCCGCCGGCGTCGCGCGAACGAGCTTACGCCTGGTTCGACCAATGGCTGCGGCGGTCCGGCGAGCCCCACGGGCCGGAGCGGGTCAAGCCGGAGAGCAAATAGAGAGCTGGATCCAGCCGATGAGGACCTCGCTCCGGTCCTGCTCGGGCGCGTCGCGAGCGGGGCGCGATGCGGCAGGCTTCGGTCGGCGAGGGATGCGGAACACCCCTCTCCGATGCCGCTCGAGTGCGCGGCGTTACTCCTCGATCCGGTAGAGGCACTTTCGGGTCCTCAGGAAGAGCGACTTCCCCGCGGCCGCCGGGGAAGCCATGAAGCCGCTCTCGAGCTCGTTCGTGGCCAGGACCTCGTAGCTTCGGCCTGCGCGAAGCACGATCGTTTTGCCCTCCTCGCTGAAGAGGTAGACGCGGCCCGCGCCGTGAATCGGCGACGCGGTGAAACGTCCTCCGACCCGCGTCTGCCACACCTGCTTGCCCGTGCGCGCCTCGATGCAGCTCGCCACGCCGCTGTCGCTCGAGAGGAAAATGAGCTCGCCGGCGAGAACGGGCGAAGGCTTGAGGGGGACTGCCTGGTTGCACTTCCACTCCGTGCCGCTCGCGGGGACTTCCCCCTGGCTCTGCATCGACACCGCCCAGAGGTCTGCTTTGCCAAAACCCGTGTTGATGAAAGCGAGGCCCAGGCCCGCCACGGGCATCGCGGCGTTCGAGTAGCCGTCGTAGCGGATGCGCCAGAGCTCTTTCCCTGTCAGCGGATCGTAAGAGTAAGCCGCTTTCGCGCTCGAGCTCAGGAGCTGCTCGACCCCGTTGTGCGCCGCGACGAGCGGAGTGGTGTAGGCTTTCCGCAAATCGCCGTCGAGGTCGCCCCACGGATAGGAGCGATCCGTTTTCCAGACGGTCGCGCCCGTCTTGCGGTCGAGCGCGCAAAGGTACTGCACATCGAAACCGTCCATCGTCAGGATGAGAAAGTCGCGCCAGAGGATAGGAGACGAGCCCGGCCCGCGGAAGTGGCGGCAGGGCAAGTCGCGCCGTTCCCAGACCTTGGCGCTCGTCCGCGAATCGAGGCACACCGTCCCATAGCTGCCGAAGTGGATGTACACCCGGTCCTTCTCGATCGCGGGGGACGGGGAGGCATAGCAGTTGACGTCGTTGCCGAGCGGCTCCGGCGCCTCGTTGTGGAAAAGCTTCAGATCCTGAAGGACCTTCCCGGTCGCGCGGTCGACGCAGATCGCGAACATCTCGCGGCCGTCTTCCGTCGCGGTCGTCAGCCAGACCTGGTCTCCCCAGACGACGGGAGTCGACCAGCCTCGATCGTGAATCGCGGCCTTCCAGACGACGTTTTTGCTCTCGCTCCACGTGAGCGGCAGCTCCGCCGCGTCGACCGTGCCGTCTCCCCGCGGCCCCCGAAAAGAAGGCCAGTCCGGCGAGCCAAGGCAGGCGGCGGCAAGGAAAAGGATGAGCGCGGAGCCGGCGGCCGCGCGGCGGTGCGTGTTCATGCTCGGAGAACTCTAAACGGTGGGGGAAAGGCGGCTCAAGAGAAAGCAGCCGGCGAAGCCGTACGGCTCGATCCCCCCGCAGACGCCCGTTGCGCGCCGCGCCGGGCCGCGCTGGCAACGCGCTCGCGTTCGCAGTATGTTGAGCGCCGTTCGATGACGCCGCTCAGGGCGGCGCCGAGGCGATATCGCCCGAGTGGTGGCAGGCATTCCGCCGGTTTCTTGCATGAGCAATCCGTCTCTCGACATCGAGACCACGCTGCGTCTCGTGCGCGGTGCGAAGAGCGGAGACCGAAAGTCCCTCGAGGACCTCTTCGCGCGCTATTTGCCGAAAGTTCGGCGGATCGTTGCGCTGCGGCTGGGCTGCACGCTCCGAGACTTCGCCGCCTACGAGGACATGGTGCAGGAAGGGCTCCTCCGCGCGTTCGAGAAGCTCGAGCAGTTCCAGGAGCTGAGCGAGGGTGGGTTTTATAACTGGATTTCTACGTGCGTCGCGAGCGCCATGAACCTCCGGTTCCGAAAGCAGGATGCCGCGAAGCGAGGCGGGGGGCGAGAGAAGCCGTTTGCGGATTACGGTGAGGACGGGCTGGCCGATTCCATCCTCGCAGGCACGGGGCCGGGGCCTCGCACCCGTGCGAGCCAACAGGAGCTCCAGGAAAAGCTCGAAGCGGCGCTCCTCAGCCTGAAAACGCATCACCGGGAGGTCATCATCCTCCGGCATCTCTGCGGGATGCAGTCGGACGAGATCGCCTGCACGCTCGGCTTCGCGAGCGCGGCCACGGCGCGCAAAGTCATCGAGCGAGCGGTCGCCGAGCTGCGCCGGAAGCTCGGGCCGGAGGTCCTGGATACACCATGATCTCTGCTCCGTGGACCTCTCGCAGGCGGGCATGAAGGAGGCCGGACCCCCGCCGAGGCGAGTCGATGCACCCGACGGAGAGCCGCAGGGCGATCCGCGCGCGCCGGGCCACGTCGAGGCCCTTTTTGCCGAGTACGTCCGCTCGGGCGACGGGCGTCCCGACTTCGACAGCTTTGTCCGTCGCCACGAGCCGGACGCCGATGCCCTCCGCGCGCTGCACTCGCTCTGGCTTGCCGGTGGAGGAGAGGGGGCAGGGACAAGCGACAGCACCGCGACGTGTGATCCCCTGGGCGATCAGCTCCGCGAGCTCGCCGGCGGCGCGGGCGCGCTACCGGCCGACGGTATCCCCGGCTTCCAGCTGCTCGATGTCCTGGGCGAAGGCGGCTTCGGCCGGGTCTACCGCGCCGCTCAAGAGCGACCCATCCGCAGAATCGTCGCGATCAAGGTCGTGAAGCTGGGAATGGACACGCGCGAAGTCGTGGCACGCTTCGAGGCCGAGCGGCAGGCTCTCGCCCTCATGAACCACCCCGCGATCGCGCGCGTCTATGCGGCGGGAGCGACGGAGCGCGGGCGTCCGTACTTCGTGATGGAATACATTCAGGGCGAGCCCATCACGGCCTACTGCGAGAAGCACGGCCTCGGCCTCGAGGAGCGGCTCCGTATTTTCCTCACCGTCTGTGATGCCGTGCACCACGCGCACGAGAAAGCCGTGATCCATCGGGACCTGAAGCCTTCGAACGTGCTCGTCACCCTCGAAGGAGGGCATCCCGAACCGAAAGTCATCGACTTCGGGATCGCGAAAGCCGCGGGCGCCGAGCTGACCGAGCGCACGCTCGAGACGCGGGTCGGCGAAGTGATCGGTACGCCCGCCTACATGAGTCCGGAGCAGGCGGACGTCTCGCGGACCGATGTCGACACACGCAGCGACATCTACTCGCTGGGAGTGCTCCTTTATGAGCTGCTCGTCCGGGCGCCGCCTTTCGAACGCGCCGAGTTCCGCCAGAAAAGCGTCGAGTCCATCGCGGCGTTCCTGCGCGAGGCCGACCCGCCGCGGCCATCCGCGCGCCTGGCAGCGCTCGCGATCGCAAACGACGGGCTGGGCGCGGGGCAGCGCCGTACGCTCCACGTCGAAGCCCGCCAGCTTCGAGGCGACCTCGACTGGATCATCTTGAAAGCGATGGCGAAAGACCGGGAGGCCCGCTACCGCTCGGTGTCCGAGCTGGCGGCGGACATCCGCCGCCACCTGCAGCACGAGCCGGTCCTCGCCGGGCCGCCGCTCGTGTCGTACCGCCTTCGCAAGCATCTGCGGAAGCACCGCACCGCGTGGTGCGTCGCTGCAGCGCTCCTCGTCGTGGCACTCGGCGTCAGCGGGGTGTTCATCTACCGCGCAGAACGCACCTACCAGGCCAATCTCGCCGCGGCGTTCGACGCCGTGGCGGATGCGCGCCTCGAAGACGCCAAGAACTCTCTGGCCTGGCTCCTGCAAGGCCACTACGGCCGGCGCGACGTACGCTCTCTCGAGCGAGCCGTCGCCGAGCTCGAAGCAAGGCTGCGCTCAGAGGACAGCGCGCGCCAGCTGCAGAGCGCGCTCGAGGATTGGAAGAAGCAGGTCGCCGCCCGCGATGAGGCTGCGCGCCTCGAGGAAGCGTGGCAGGAGGCGAGAGCGCAGGCGCCGAGCTATGCGCCGGAGTCAGCGCGTGGGGAGGAGTTCGAGATTCACGACCGGCTGCAGGCAGCGCAGCGCAGCATGCAGGATTACTACGACTCCGCGCTGTCCTCGTTCCAGCGCGCCGTGGAGCTCGCCCCGCGAGGCTCTGCGGCCGAAACTGCCGCACGGGCGGCTTTCGCCGGCAGCTACCTCGGCATGCGGTCGGTGGCGGAGGGCACCGGAGGAGTGAGCTTCGGCGCCGAGTTTTTTCTCCGTCGTGCCGAGGAGGTCGACCCGACCATCGTCCCGCGGCGCGACGGGCTGCTTCGCGTCACGACGCAGCCTCCGGGCGCGGAAGTCTATTGCTTCCGCTACGCCGAGCACGAGAAACGGCTCCTGCCTCTGCCGTTCGATCCGCGGGCCGCGCGGGAGGGCATCGAGCGCGGTTTCGTCCGCGGGCCCGAGCTGGTCGTCGCGGAAGTGCTCGACGAGCAACTTTCTCCGCTTCGCCCAGGCGACGTGCTGCGAGCTGCCGGCACGAAGCCGCTCCGAGTCGCCGGCGACCTGGTCCGGGCGCTCCTCGCGAGCGATTCCGCCGCCGGCGTGATCTCGATCGACGTGGAGCGCGGTGGGGAGGGTACGACCCTCGGCGTTCCGTTGCAGAGCAAGGGCGGCGCCACGAGCGGCGAGCGGGCCGCAGAGTCGAGCGCGCCGAGCGCGTTGCAAATCCGGAACGCGCTGGGAATCGTCCTCGAAGGCTATCCCTTGCGCGTCGACCCCCGGGCGCGGCTCGGCGTCACTTCCGCCGGCGCAACCCTCGACGTCCCGCTGCCAGGAGGGAGCTACCTGCTCGTGCTGCGCCGGGAGGGTTTCGCGGAGACGCGCTGCCCGGTCGTCATCGCAGGCGACGGCGCCGCCTGCTCCGTCCGGCTCCTCGCCTCGACGGACGTGCCCGCCGGGTTCATCCACGTGCCCGCGGGGCACTACACGCGCGGCGCGGACCCCCAGGCGTTCCAGGCGCTGCCTTTCGAGCGCGTGGACGTCCCGGATTTTCTCATCGGCCGATACGAGGTGACGTTCGACGAGTACCTCGAGTACTTGAACGATCCTGCGTCCGGCGTAGACGCGAACGGCGAGGTGCTGCCCACGCAGGATGCCGCGAAAAAACGCTTCCTGGCCGTCGTGGCAGCGCGCAAGGATGCGAACGAGAGGATCTCGGTGCTCCCTCGGCGCAGCGCGAGCGAGGCCGTCGTCGAGCGGCAGCCCGATGCGCGCTGGAGCCTCGTGCTGGGCGCGGTGCGCAGCGGCCGCTGTCCAGTCTTCGGCGTTTCACGCTTCGCGGCCGAGGAGTACGCGAGCTGGCTCACGAAGCGGCGTGCGACGGGGGCCATCGCTGCGTACCGACTGCCGGCGGACGACGAGTGGGAAAAAGCCGCACGCGGAGTCGATCGGCGACGTTTCGTCTGGGGAGACTACCCTCTCGTCAGCTTCGCGTGGGTGTTCGCCGGGATTCCGCAGCGCGAAAAGTACGTCGAAGTGGTCGGGTACGCGCCCTTCGACGAGAGTGTCTACGGCGTGCGCGACATGACTGGCTCGGTCAGCGAGCACGCCCTGGGGCGGCCACTCGCCCGCTACTCCTTCTCTTCGACGCGCGGCGGAAATTGGGACAGCGTGGACGAGTACTACAGCCGCGCGGCCACACGGAACGGCCTGCTGCCCTGGAGCTTCGCGCGGGGGACGGGCTTTCGCCTCGTCGCGGAGCTGCGCGCGGCGGAAAAATAGACGGACCGAGCGCGAATTCTGCTGGTGCCGCGAGGGCTCCGGCTCACGATCTCGTTCAGGGGCAGGCGCCGTAGCTGGCGCAGTCC
>Ga0111538_10005750_pt1 | contig 16889 bp, 7 predicted proteins | sample SoiMethybrSBSTD1_FD_79669 | JGI IMG/M metagenome (GOLD analysis project Ga0111538, IMG submission 79669) | Bulk soil microbial communities from a Populus tree surrounding site in Tennessee, USA - Soil MetaG P. TD hybrid SBSTD1 (version 2)... | ecosystem: Environmental > Terrestrial > Soil > Tree...
TCGGTGCCGGGATAGCTGCTCCAGGCCACCACGAAGTCGCCGTTCGGCCCCGCCGCCACGTCCGAGAAAGACTGGCTGCCCGTGGTGTAGGCGTTGGCCACGAACTCGGCACCCAGCGGGACGCCCCGCCGGCTCACGGTCCGGCCGGCGATGTCGAAGCCCGAGCCATCCGGATCCCCCGACCACCAGACGGCGACGAAGTTGCCGCGCCCGTCCGCGGCCACGGTGGGCACCATCTGGAAGCCGGTAGTGAACTCGTTGAGGCGGAACTCCGCACCCACCGGCGCGCCCGAGGCGGCGAAGGCCCGGGCCAGGATGTCCGTATCCTGGGTCCACGCCAGCAGGAAATCGCCGCGGGCGTTCATGGCCACAGACGGGAACACGGCGTAGCCCGTGGACGAGTTGACCACGAACTCGGCGCCCACCCGGACGCCCGCGCGGTCGAACCGCTGGGCCCGGACGCCGCCGCCATCCGCGATGCTCCAGGCGACCACGAAGTTGCCGTGCGCGTCGCGCCCGACCGACGAGTTGTACTGCGCGCCGGTGGTGTAGGTATTGACCCGGAACTCACCGCCCGCGCGCGTCTGCGCCGAGGCGGCGCCGGCCAGCGCGCAGAACGCGGCCACGGCCCCTGTGAGGGATCGCGTCTGGGATCGCATCCAACCCTCCGTTCTCACGGCGTTCCCGGGTTGAGACGCAGCGGGAGCGCGAAAGGACGGACGGGATGGGCAGGTTCACGTGGACGTGGACGGCCGTCGGCTACGGCCCGTACAGCGTCAGCCCGAAGGTCGTCGTCAGGAACACGGCCATCTGCTCGCGCGTGACCACCTGCTGCGGGCAGAAGTTCCCGCCGCCGCAGCCGCTGGTGATCCCCCGCCGGGCCACCTCCTCGATCCAGCGGCAGAAGGGCGACGCCGCCGGCACGTCGGCGAACATCGGGGTCGTGCAGAGGGGCGGGCTCAGGAAGGGATCCAGCGTGCGCAGGAGGAACACCGCCATCTGCTCGCGGGTCACGGACGCCCGCGGGCAGTAGTTCCGGCCGCCGCACCCGCTGGTGACGCCGCGCCGCGCCAGCTCCTCCACGAACGGGCAGAAAGGCGACGCGGCCGGCACGTCGTCGAAGACCGGCGTGCCGCAGGCCGGGGGCGCGTAGCCGGGCCCCTCGGCCGAGAGGAGCAGGAACACCGCCATCTGGTCGCGCGTGGCCGCCTGGCGGGGGCAATAGAAATCGCCGCCGCAGCCGGTCGTCACGCCGGCGTGCAGCACGGTCTCGACGAAGCGCGAGAACGGGCTGGCCTCCGCCACGTCGATGAAGCTGCCGCCCACGTGCAGGCTCCAGGCCTGGAGCTGCCCCTGCTCGACGGGGGTGACGGTCTCGCTGAACGACGCGTGCAGGTGGCCGGCCGGCCGGGCGCCGGCCAGGCTGCCCGTGAAGCAGGTGGTGCAGGCGCCCACCGCTCCGTCGGCCACCGTGCCGTAGCTGGCCTGCGCCGAAAGCGTGAGCGTGAGGCCGGAGGGCGCGGCCGCCCGCGACGACGCGGCCCCGAACGACTGGGCGGCGCCGCTCACGTTGCGCCAGCGCGTACGCAGGGTGAAGGTATCGCCGGGATCCAGCACGCCGTTGGCGCCGTCCTCCACCTCCAGGCCCGCCGGACGGAGGCCGCCGAAGCGCTGCGCGTAGACGTCGGCCGCGTCGGCCTGGCCCAGGCTGGTCCAGGCCACGACGAAGTTCCCCACCGCGTCGCTGCCCAGCACGGGACGGTATTGCTGGCCGGCGCTGAAGGTGTTGACGCCGAACTCGGGACCCAGCGGCGCGCCAAGGGCGTCGAAGCGCCGGGCCCGCACGTCGTAGTCGGACTGGCCGCCCGGGTTGCTCATCCAGGCGACGACGAAGCGGCCGGCGGCGTCGAACGCCGTGACCGGATACGTCGACACGCCCTGGGTGTCGACCCTGAACGGCGGGCCCAGCGGCGCCCCGTTCGCGTCGAAGCGGCGCACGAAGGCGCCGATGTCCTGCGGGGTGTAGGCGACCCTGGCCCAGGACACCACGAAGGTGCCGTCGGGGGCCACCTTCACCCTGGTTCCGGCCAGGAGCTCGCCGGTCGCCTCGTTGACCCGGAACTCGGCGCCCACCGCGCGGCCCTCACGGTCGAACCGGCGCGCGAAGGCACCGATGTCGCCGGTCGCGTTGTAGCCCTGGTACAGGGCCACGAAGCTGCCGTCCGGCGCCATGGAGATGGACGGCTCCACCTGGAAGCCGATCGTCGTCTCGCTGATCGGGAAATCGCCGCCCTGGGCCACGCCCTGCGCGCTGAAGCGCCGGGCCCTCACGTCGAGGTCGAGGTCGAAGCTCAGCGCGGTCCACGCCACCACGAACGCGCCCCCGGGCGCCACGGACAGGTCTTCCACGCCCTCGTACCCGGACACGTCGCCGTTCACGATGAAGTCGGGTCCCTGGGCCGCCCCCTGCCGGTCGAAGCGCCGGGCCACGACGTCGAGCCCGTAACCGCCCGTATAGACCCCGCTCCAGGCCACCACGAAGTTCCCCCGCCGATCGCCGGCCAGGTTGAGGTAGTAGCGGCTGGGCACGGAGCCGCCCAGGGAGTTGACCTGGAAGTTCCCGCCCAGCGGCGTCCCGCGCGCGTCGTAGCGCTGCGCGCGGACGTCGTTGTACCCGTACACGCCGTCCACCCACGCCACGACGAAGTCGCCGGCCGGCGCGGCCGCCACCTCGACGCCGTATTGATAGGCGGGGGCCGCGCTGTTCACGCGGAACTCGGGCCCGGCCTTGGCCTGCCCCAACACGGGGGATCCCACGAGGAGGACGGCGAGCGGCAGCGCCGGGGAGGGAAGGCGCATGAGGGAGCCTCCTGCCGCAGGATTGTACGCCCACCCCCGCCCACGTGAACGTGAACGTGAACGTGCCCGTCCCCGTCCGTGCCGCTAGCCTACGGCCCGTAGAGCCTCAAGCCGAACGTCTCTGTGAGAAACGCCGCCATCTGCTCCCGCGTCACCGCCGGCTGCGGACAGTAGTTCCCTCCCCCACACCCCGCCGTGATGCCGCGCCGGACCAGCTCCTCGATCCAGCGACAGTAGGGCGAAGACGCCGGCACGTCGCCGAACACGGGAGCGCCGCACGCCGGCGGGCTCAGCGCGGGGTCGAGCGTGCGGAGGAGGAAGACCGCCATCTGCTCGCGGCTCACGGCGGCTTGCGGACAGAAGTTGCCGCCCCCGCAACCCGTGGTCACACCGCGCCGGGCCAGCTCCTCCACGAACGGGCAGAAAGGCGACGAGGAGGGCACGTCGGCAAAGACCGGCGCTCCACACGGGGCCGGCGCGTAGCCGGCCCCCTCCGCCGAGAGGAGCAGGAACACGGCCATCTGCTCACGCGCCGTCGAGGCCGCCGGGCAAAAGCGGTCTCCGCCGCAGCCGGCGGTGACTCCCCGGTGCAAGAGGGTCTCGACGAAGCGGTACGATCCGGTGCGCGGCACGTCGACGAAGCTGTCGCCGATGTGCACCCGCCACTGCTGGAGCTGGCCCTGCACCGCGGGAACGATCGTCTCGTTGAAGCGGATGTCCTGGTGGCCAGGCGGCCGCACGCCAAGGAGCCTTCCGCCGAAGCACGAGCCGGAACATGTGCCGTACCCGCCGTCGGCCACCGTCCTGTAGTCGGCCAGCGGCGAAAGCGTGAGCCCGAGCCCGGGCGGAAGCTGCACGGCCGACGCGGCGCCCTGGAAGGCCTGGGCCGCGCCGCTCACGTTGCGCCACTGCGTGCGGAGGAAGAAGAAGTCCGGCACCTCCAGGACGCCGTTGGCTCCATCCACCACCTCATTGGCCACCGGCAGCAGGCCGCCGAAGCGCTGGGCGTAGGCGTCGGCTCCGTCGTCCGTGACGGCGCTGCTCCAGACCACGACGAAGTTCCCCACCGCGTCGCTGGCCACGGCCGGGAGGTACTGCGTGCCCGTGGTGGAGGTGTTGACGAGGAACTCCGCACCCAGCGGAACGCCCTGGGCGTCGAAGCGCCGGGCGTGGATGTCGTAGGAGTAGCCGTCGGGGCTCCCAGCCCAGGCCACCACGAAGCGCCCGCTGCCGTCGAAGGCCGTGGCCGGGTAGAACGAGACGCCCGGGGCGTTCACCCTGAACTGCGGTCCGAAAGGCGACCCGGAGGCGTCGAAGCGCCGGACGAACACCGGGACGTCGGCCGGAGGCGTGAACGCTCCGGTCCACGAGACGATGAACGTGTGGTCCGGCGCCACCCTGACCAGCGGCTGGCCCACCAGGTCGGTCGGGGAGCCGGTGACCCGGAACTCGGCGCCCTGCGGCCGGGCCTGGTCGTCGAAGCGGAGCCCGAACAGACCCCGCTCGCCCTGCGCGTTGTAGCCCACGTAGGTGGCCACGAAGCTCCCGTCGTCCGCGATCCCCACCGACGGGAGGAACTGGCTGCCGGTGGTGGCCGCGCTGAGCACGAACTCGTCACCGCGCGCGGCGCCGCCGGCGGCGAAGCGCCGGGCCGCCACGTCGAAGTTGAAGTCCGGACGCAGCTCGCCCCACGACACCACGAACTTCCCCCCGGGCGCCATGGCGAGGTCGCTCGCCCCTTCCGCGCCGGACGTGTAGGTGTTCACCAGGAACTCGGCGCCGAGGGGCCTCGCCTCGCGGTCGAAGCGCCGGCCGAGGACATCGAGCCCATAGCTGTCCGGGTAGAGACCGCCCCAGGCGACGACGAAGTTGCCGTTCCGGTCCGCGGCGATCTTCAGGTAGTAGCGGCCGCCGGCCTCGCCTGTGTGTGAGTTGACCTGGAAGTTCCCGCCCAGCGGCGTCCCGCGCGCATCGTAGCGCTGGGCGCGCACGTCGCCGTAGCCGCCGTACTGGTCCACCCAGGTGACTACGAAACCGCCCGCGGCCGCGGCCGCGGCCTTCGCTCCGTATTGAAAGCCCGTGGTGGCCTCGTTCACGCGGAACTCGGGCCCGGCCTTGGCCTGCCCGAACACGGGGGAACCCACGAGGAGGACGGCGAGCGGCAGCGCCGGGGAGGGAAGGCGCATGAGGGAGCCTCCTGCGGACGGATTGTACGCCCACGCACGTTCACGTGAACGTGAACGTGCCCGTCCCCGGTGCCCGTCCCCGGTCCTACGGCCCGTACAACGTCAACCCGAACGTCGTGCTGAGGAACACCGCCATCTGCTCCCGCGTGACGGACGCCTGCGGGCAGAAGTTCCCGCCACCACAGCCGGTGGTGATCCCCCGCCGGGCCATCTCCTCGACCCACCGGCAGAAAGGCGACGACGCGGGCACGTCGCCGAACAAGGGTGTGGTGCAGGCGGGCGGATCCAGCGCGGGATCCAGGGTGCGCAGGACGAACACCGCCATCTGCTCGCGGCTCACGGCCTGCGCCGGGCAGAAGTTGCCGTCGCCGCACCCCCCGGCCACGCCACGGCGGGCCAGCTCCTCGATCCAGCGGCAGAAGGGCGACGCGGCCGGCACGTCGCCGAAGGCCGGCGTCGTACACGCCGGCGGCTGGTAGCCGGGGCCCTCCTTGGACACGAGCACGAAGACCGCCATCTGCTCGCGCGCGGTGGCGGCGGCCGGGCAGAACGTGCCGGCCCCGCACCCGCTGGTGATGCCGTGGTGCAGGAGCGTCTCCGCGAAGCGGTAGAACGGGCTCGGGGCCGGAACGTCGGCGAAGCTGCCGCCCACGTGCAGCCTCCACGCCTTCTGCAGGCCAAGGGCGGACGGGGTCAGGGACTCGGCCATGGAGGAGTCCACGTGCGTGGCCGGACGCGGGCCCGCGAAAGACACGCGGAGCGTGTAGCAGTCGGTGCACGTCCGGGTGGCGCCGTTGGGGATGCCGCCGTAGACCGCCGCCGCGTCCTCGATGGTGTAGGTGCCTCCCGCCGGCCCCGCGAAGGACGCGAGCATTCCGCTCGAGGTCACCGCGGCCCCGGTCTGGTTCTGCCACGACGGAGCCACGGCCGCCGATTCACCCGGATCGAGCACCCCGTTGCCGGCCGCGTCCACGGTGGCGGCGATCGGGAAGAGGCCGCCCAGGCGCTGCGCGTAGAGCCCCTCGCCGCTGCCGTCCTGGTCGCGGCTCTGCCACACGACGATCGCGTTGCCCTGCGCGTCCTGCGCCACGGAGGGCAGCGTCTGGTAGCCGGCGATCGTCGTGTTGACCTGGAAGGGCGCGCCCGGGCTGCCGCCCGGCAGGGCGCGGATGAAGATGCCGGAGCGGTGGCCGTCGCTTTCGCCCGTGGGCGGCGGGCATTGGGCGGGCGGCGGGGACGGCGGGACGCTGAAGCACCCGTTCACCTGGGGGTGGCTCGTGTAGGCCATCAGCAGGCCGCCGCCCGGGTTGGCCGCGATCGCCGGCTGCCAGCGCGCGTCGGCTCCCGGGCCCGCGGAGGCCACGGTGGTGCGTGTCCCCGGCGTTCCGTCGCCGTCGTGGGCGATCACCTGGGACCCCACGTCGAAGGACTGGGCTCCGAACTTGCCCCCGATGCCGGTCGCCTCGTAGAGGCTCAGGACGTATTCACCCAGCGGCTGCGGGGCCAGGCCGAGGTATTCGCGGCGGTTGTACGGCATGCCCAGCGGGGGCTCCGGGATCTGCACCTCGGTGTCCAGGGGCACGAACGAAGGGTCGAGGATCCGGCTCGCGGCGTGCGGCAGCTCCGAGAGTGAGGTCTCGTTGAGCCAGGCCGCCGCCCAGCGCCCGTCGTCGAGAGCGGCGACGACGGGGCGCTTCTGGCTCAACGCCGCGGTGGCCGAGAGCCTCACGTCGTCCGTGAGAGGCAGGCCGCTGGCCGTGAAGAGCCGGCCGTACACGCCCCACTCGTCGCCATCCTGGCCGAGGCTCTGCCACACGACGGCCACACCTCCCGGCCCGGCGGCCACACGAGGGGTGATCTGGCGGCTGGTGGTGTGGACGTTCACCTGGAACGCGGCGCCCAACGGACCGAGGCTGGGGCTGACCCGCCGCGCGAAGATGCCGGCTGCGTCGCCGTCGGGCGCCGACCACACGACCGTGAAGCGCCCGGCCGCATCGACGGCCGCCACCGGCTGCACGCCGGCCGGGTAGATGCCGTCTTCGCTCAACGGCGCGATCACGAACTCGGGACCGAGCGGCGCACCCGAGCGGTCGAAGCCCCGCCCATGGATGCCGAAATCATCGCCCAGGGCGCCTTCCCAGACCACGAGGGTGGCGCTCCCGTCCGGGGTCATCACGGCCGTGGAATTGCGTTGGTCGCCGGCCGTGGTGGTGTTCACCTGGAACTCGCCGCCGGCCTTCGTGGTCGACTGGGCCAGCACGGGAACGGCCAGCAGGCTCAGGGCGGTCAGGACAACAGGGATCGTCACGCGCATCAGGGCACCTCTCGCCCCTTATGTGCGAACGGCCCCAATGGTTACAGGCGCGCGCCCGGGAGCGGTTTCAGGAGCCGCACGTGAGGAAAGAGGCGCGCCGCCCACGTTCCATGAAAATCGGCTCGACTACCGCTTGCGCAGCCGCCGGGAGATCGGCTCGAACACCGCGTTCGGCCCGCGCGGGAGCGGATAGGGCTTTCCCTGTGCCACCGCATCCCAGTAGGCCCAGGGGACCTTGGCCGCGCCCAGCTCGTAGTCCATCCCGTCCCAGGCATCCTCCCGGAAGGCGTAGAACGCCCAGTGCAGGCCGTCGTCTTCAAGGGCCGTGAGCACGTCCTCGAGGTAGCGCGGGCAATCGGCCCACCGGCGCATGCAGCCGAACTCGCCGGCCACGATGCGGCTGACGGGAACGCCCTGGCGGCGCGCCCAGTCCACCGGTTGGTGCGTGAAGGTCCCGACGCGGGCCGCGTCCCAGCGCGATGCGGCGTCCGCGTAGGGGACGCGTCCGGGATAGCGGTACGGCCGCTTCCGCTTGACGTTGGGGGCGCCGGTGGCCGACCACGGCTCGTACATGTGGAAGGCGTAGAGCACGCGCCCGTCGTCGAGCGGCGCGGGCCAGTAGTCGAAGGCAAACGCCGAGGCGTACCAGCCGGGCTCCACCATGATCGGCGTCAGCGGATCCACCGCGCGGATCGCCGCCGTCAACGAGGCGTAGAACGCCGGCAGGTCGCGGGCGGTACCGGAGATCTTCGCCTGCCAGGCCCGGGCGACATCCGGCCGCGCCCCTTCGGCGAGCCCGCCCTTGCGCTCCGGGACCGGCTCGTTGATCAGGTCGTAGGCCGCCACGGCCGGGTGATCCTTCAGCGCGGCCGCCAGGTCGCGCCAGAACGCCGCCGACTCCCGCCAGTACTTCTTGTCACTCCACAGCCGGTCGTCGAACGGGTCGTCGCTCTCGCGCTTGGCGCGGGCGCCGGGCAGCGACAGCGGCACGATCACGACCTTGAGCCCGGCCGCGTGCGCCCGATCGAGGGTGGCGCGCAAGGTGGCGAGATCGGCCGCCACCAGGGACTCGTATTCGTCCGCGCTGCCGAGCAGGAAATCGCGCTCCCGCGACGGCCACTTGCCGAAGGCGAGCCGCACCCAGGTGGCGCCCACGCCGCGCAAGGCCGTGAAATAGGCGGCATCGGGCGGCGCCCGGTTGAAGCTGTTGGCGCCGCGCTGCGGCGTGTTCCAGAACTCGAGCAGGTCGGCGGCGCGGGCGCCGGGAGCCGCCAGCAGCGCGGCGCCGACCATCGTGAGCGCTCGATGCCGCATCCGGCGGATCATACCCGGCAACGCCGCACGTGGACGTGGACGGAGGCGCTACCGGCTCAGGGTCCGTACAGCGTCAAACCGAAGGTCGTGGTGAGGAACGCGGCCATCTCCTCACGCGTGACCGCCTGCGCGGGGCAGTAGTTCCCTCCCCCACAGCCAGCCGTGACGCCCCGCCGGACCAGCTCCTCGATCCAACGGCAGAAAGGCGACGCCGCGGGCACGTCGCCGAACACCGTCGTCGTGCAGGCCGGCGGGTTCAGCGCGGGATCCAGTGTGCGCAGGAGGAACACCGCCATCTGCTCGCGGCTGACCGCCGCGCCGGGGCAGAAGTTGCGTCCGCCACACCCGCTGCTGACGCCGCGGCGGGCCAGCTCCTCGATCCATGAGCAGTAGGGGTTCGAGGCCGGCACGTCCCCGTAGCGGGGCGCAGTGCAGAAGCGGGGCCTGTAGCCCGTTTCCTCCCGGGCCGTGAGCACGAACGACGCCATCTGCTCGCGCGTGACGGGCGCGCGGGGGCAGAAGACGCTCCCGTCGCCGCAGCCCGCGGTCACACCGCGGTGGAGCAACGTCTCCGCGAAGCGGTAGAACGGGCTGCCCCGTGGGACGTCGCCGAAGCTGTCGCCCACGTGCACGGACCAGTCGTAGTGGCTGCCGTCGAGGTCCGCGATCGCCTCCGACGCCGTGACGTCCCAGTGCCGTACCGGGCGCGACGGCGCCGACACGCCGATCGCGTAGCAGTCGCCGCAGGGCCGCGTCGCGCCCGCGGGCACGGTGCCGTAGTCGCCCGTGCCGTCGGCTATCGTGTTGAAGCCGCCCGGTCCGCGGAGCGCGGTCAACGATCCCGCCAAGGCCTCTGCGGTGTCGTTGTTGTTCTGCCACGACGGCCGCAGCGCCACCGTTTCTCCGGGTTCCAGCACCTGGTTGCCGTCCGAAGAGCCGCCGGCGGACGTGTCGACGGCGAGCGCGGGCGCGCCCAGGCGGCCGATGCGCTGCCCGTGGATCTCGAAGTCGCTCGCTCCCCAGACCACCACCAGGCGGCCGCCGGCGTCGGAGGCGACTTCCGGCTTCGGATCGAGCATGGGGATGGGATCGCCGAGCTTCAGCGGTGGCCCCTGCGGCACGCCGTCGAGGTCGAAGCGGCCCAGCCGCACTCCGACCGAGCGATTCGGCGGAACGGTATACCTCCAGGCGGTGACGAGCTGGCCCAGGCTGGAGGTGAGCGTGGCCGGAGCCCAGGTCAGCTCGTCCGGCGGGAAGAAATGCAATACGCGGCCGGGGCCCAGAGCCGTGCCCCCCGCGTCGAAGCGCCGCATGCGCACCGCCGCTTGCTGGCCGCGATCGTCGAGCCAGGCGACGGTGAACGAGCCGCCCGGCCTCGTGACCATCACCGGCCCGCGCTGGTGGTGCGGCGTGGCCCCGTCGATCGGGAAGTCCGCGCCCCTCCTCATCCCCGTGGCGGAGAGCCGCTGCCCGTTCTGCACGTAATTGCCGTCGCCCTTTCTTTCGCCCCAGACCACCACCAGCTCGCCGTCGTCTTTGAACGCGGCGCCGGGCATGTACTGGAACCCCGTGGTGCGCGGGCTCACGACGAACTCGGCGCCCCTGCGCCCCCCTCCGGCGTCGAAGGACTGGCCGGTGACGATCGTGCTGAGCCCGTCGAGTTGCACCCACATCACGTCGAACTCGCCGGCCGCGTTCACCGCCACCACGGGGCCAATCCCCCACACGTCGGTCTGGTCAGAGTTGACGCGGAAGGCGGGGCCGGCCACCCCCGCGCCGTCGAACAGGCGCGCAAACGTCGCCACGGCGTACCGATCGGGCTCGTACTCCTCCCAGGCCACCACGAAGCCGCCGCCGGGCAGCGTCGCCAGGTCCAGATGGAGCACACCGCCCGGACCTGTGCCCGACACCACGAGCTCGCTGCCCAGGCGCACGCCGTAGCGGTTGTACCGCTGCACGAGCTCCCGGCTCTCTCCGGTGCCCAGGCTCCACTCATGCCAGGCGACGACGAAATCGCCACCGGGATGGGACGCGACCTGTGCGTAGTGGGCGTAGAACCCGTTGTACGGGTGGACGGTGAACTGGGGCCCGGCCGGGGTCTGGGCCAGCGCCGGAGCGGCAAGGAGGAGAAAGGCGGCGGTTGCGCGCATGGTCAGCCTCCTGCCGTGGGATTCTACGCCCTCCGTAACGCTTGCCGTTGGCCTCCTACGGCCCGTACAGCGTCAACCCGAACGTCGTCGTGAGAAAGACGGCCATCTGCTCGCGCGTCACCGCCTGCGCGGGGCAGTAATTCCCTCCTCCGCAGCCGGCCGTGACGCCGCGCCGCACCAGCTCCTCGATCCAGCGGCAGAAGCCGGAGGATGCCGGCACGTCGCCGAAGACGGGCGTGGTGCAGGCCTGCGGGCTCAGCGTGGGATCGAGCGTGCGCAGGAGGAACACCGCCATCTGCTCGCGGGTGACCGGATCGGCCGGGCAGAAGCGCCCGCCGCCGCACCCGTTCGTGACGCCGCGGCGCACCAGCTCCTCGACCCAGCGACAGGAGGGCGACGCCGCCGGCACGTCGCTGAAGACGGGCGTGGTGCAGGCGGGGGGCGCGTATCCCGTGCCCTCCTTCGCCGCCAGCACGAACACCGCCATCTGCTCGCGGCTGATGGAGGCGCCCGGGCAGAACTGCGGCCCGCCGCACCCGCCGGTGATGCCGCGGTGCAAAAGCGTCTCCACGAAGCGGGAGTAGGGGCTCGCGGCCGGTACGTCCACGAAGCTGCCGCCCACGTGCAGCGCCCAGCCCTGCGCCTGCCCCTGCTCGACGGGCTGGATGGTCTCGCGGAACGAGGCATCCACGTGGCCCGCGGGGCGGGTCCCGCTCAGCAGGGCCGTGAAGCACGTCGTGCACGTGCCCTCGGCACCGTCGGCCACCCTGCCGTAGGCCGCCTGGGGCGACACGGCCAGCGTGAGCCCCGCCGGCGCGGCCGCGTGGGAGGACGCTCCCGTGAACGTCTGGGCCGCGCCGTTCACGTTGCGCCAGCGGGTGCGCAGGACGGCGCTCTCGGACACGTCCAGCACGCCGTTGCCCCCGTCGTCCACCGCCAGCGCCGCCGGCAACAGCCCACCGAAGCGCTGCGCGTAGAGGTCCTTGCCTTGCCCCTGGCCCTCGCTGGTCCAGACCACGACGAAGTTGCCGACCGCGTCGCTCGCCACCGCCGGCCGGTACTGCTTCCCGGTGGTGTAGGTGTTGACGTGGAACTCCGGCCCCAGGGGAACGCCCTGGGCGTCGAAGCGCCGCGCCCGCACCTCGTAGCCGGAGAGGCCACTCACGTTGTGCGTCCAGGTCACGACGAAGCGCCCGCTGGCGTCGAATGCGGTCCGCGGAAAGGCAGCCAGGCCGCCCGAGTCGACGCGGAGCTCCGGCCCCAGGGCGGTGCCGTCGGCGTCGAAGCGGCGCACGAACGCGCCTCGGTCGAATGGGTCGTCGGCGGACTGTGCCCACGAGACCACAAACGTCCGGTCGGGCGCCATCCGCAGCTCCGGCTGGAAAACCATCCCGGAGGAGGACGTGTTCACACGGAACTCGCTGCCCAGCACGTCGCCGAGGCGGCCGTACCGTCGCGCGAAGAGACCAAAGTCGCCCGCTTCGCCGTAGCCCTCGTAGGTGGCGACGAAGCTGCCGTCGTCGGTCATGCCGACGGACGGGAAGGCCTGGAAGCTGGTCGTGACCGCGTTGATGAGGAACTCGTCCCCCTGGCCCATGCCCCGAGCGTCGTACCGGCGGGCAAGCGCGTCGAAGCCCTGGCTGTTCGCCATCCAGGCGACGACGAACTCCCCTCCCGGCGCCATGGCCAGGTCATTCGGCCACTGGAGGCCCGAGGTGGCGGTGTTCACGAGGAACTCCCGCCCTAGCGCACGGCCCTCGCGATCGAATCGCCGCGCCACCACGTCCCCGTAGCCGGTCTGATACAAGCCGCCGACCCAGACCACGACGAAGTCGCCCTTCCGGTCCGCGTCCACGCTGAGGTAGTAGCCGCCGCCGGCATTGGGGTGGGAATTGAGCTGGAAGGCTGCTCCCTGCGCGGCGCCCCGCGCGTCGAAGCGCTGGGCGAAGACACCCCGAGTCGGGTATGAATCGCTCCACACCACCACGAAATCCCCGCCGGCCTGCGCCGCCAGGTCCAGTCCGTACTGGTCGCCCGCCGTTCTGGTGTTCGCTCGGAATTCTGAGCCCGCCTTGACCTGGGCCTGCCCGGGCACCGCCACGGCGAGAGCCAGGACGAGAAGGACCGCTGAGCGCATCGAGCCTCCCTTGATGACCGAAGAAGATGGGTCGGCCACGCCTCCCGGTCCCAGGGGTTTCCCAAGCGAACCCCAAAGAATCGCCAATGACCTTCGCGGCCCGGATGCCGCCGGCCTCTCAGGGCCCGTACAGGCTCAGCCCGAACGTCGTGGTCAAGAACACGGCCATCTGCTCGCGCGTCACGGAGCTGGCCGGGCAGTAGTTCCCGCCCCCGCAGCCGGCCGTGACGCCGCGGCGCACCAGCTCCTCGATCCACTTGCAGAAGGGCGACGAGGCAGGCACATCGCCGAACACCGGCGTCGTGCACGCCGGCGGGTTCAGCGCGGGATCGAGCGTGCGCAGGAGGAACACCGCCATCTGCTCGCGGCTGACCGCCGCGCCGGGGCAGAAGTTGGGTCCGCCGCAGCCGCTGCTGACGCCGCGGCGGGCCAGCTCCTCGATCCAGGGGCAGTACGGGCTGGAGGCCGGCACGTCGTCGAACACCGGCGTGGTGCAGGCGGGCGGCACGTAGCCCGCCGTCTCCTTGGACCGCAGCACGAACACGGACATCTGCTCGCGGCTGACCGCGTCCGTGCGGCAGTAGGTCGTGGCGCCGCAGCCGGCCGTGACGCCGCGGTGGAGCAGCGTCTCGATGAAGCGGAGGAAGGGGCTGGCGGCCGGCACGTCGGCGAAGCTGCCGCCCACGTGCACGAACCAGAGCTTCAGGGACTGGTCTCCCGCGGCCACCGTCTCCTGGCCGGTGGCGTCCCAGTGGACGGACGGCCGCTGCGTGGCCATCACGCGCACGGCGTAGCAGTCCGTGCAGGACGCGGTCTCGCCGCCGCCCACCGTGCCATAGCTGCCGAGCGGGTCTTCCGTCACGTACGTGGCTCCGGGAGGCCCGCCGAACCCCAGCGTCCCCGTCATCGACAAGGGCTGGCCGCTGTTGTTGCGCCAGGCCGGCCGGACGTCCGCGATCTCGCCGACCTCCAGGACGCCGTTGCCGTTGGACGCCGCTCCGGCCACGGTGTCCACGCGCAGCGCCATCGGGTCGAAGGGCCGGTCGAAGGCGGCGTAGCGCCGGCCGTAGATCGAGCTGGGACTGAGGGGCGACGTGCCGGCGCTGCTCCAGGCCACGAAGAGGTGCCCCGCCGGCGTGGCGGCGAGGCCCGGATTGAACTGTTCTCCCTGGTCGTTCTGGTTGGCCTGCACGCTGGGCCCGTTCGGTGTTCCGTCGGGATGGAAGCGGCGGAGCAGCACGTCCAGGAGGCGGGCCCCGTCCCGTCGCAGCGTCCAGGACACGGCAAAGCCGCCGCTGGCGTCCATGGTGAGCGCCATCGGCGTCAGCCAGTTCGCGCCGTCGTCCAGCACCAGGACCGGAGTGGACGGGGTGCCGTCGGCCTGGAACTTGCGGCCCGCGAACAGGTGGTCGGTCCCCAGGGTGCGGTCGAGCCACGCCACCACGAAATCGCCCTGCGGAGAACGCGCCAGCTCGGGCATGCTCCGTCCGGCGGTGGCCACCTGGACGCGCTCGCCCAGGGGAGTGCCATCGGCGGCGAAGCGGCGCAGCGCGATCCCTTCGCCGGCCGGCGAGTTGTCCTGCCAGGCCACGACGAAGTTGCCCGCACCGTCCATCGCCACCGCGGGCACGTCGACGGTGGACGTGGGCGCGCTGACGGCGAGCTCCGCGCCCCGGCGCACACCCTGCGCGTCGAAACGCTGGGCCCAGATCACCCTCTCGCCGCCGGCCGGCCCGCCCGCCCAGACCACGACGAAGTTGCCGGCGGCGTCGGCGGCGATCCCGGGCGGGCTGCCCCCCGTGGTGGTGGACGAGTTGACGACGAGCTCGGGTGTGATCGGCGTCCCGTCCCAGGTGTAGCGGCGGGCGCCCACGTTGAAGGCCGAGCCGGTCTCGGGCTGCCACCACGCGATCGTGAAGCCGTCCGCGTCGGCCGCCACCTCGGGGGACCGAATCTGGCCGGTGGTGTACGCGCTGACCTGGAACTCGCCCCCGACGCGCGCTCCCTGTGCGTCGAAGCGCCGCCCGCCCACGCCGACGCGCGTGCCCGAGAAGTTGGACCACCCCCACACGATCACGAAGCGCCCGTCGGGCGCCGCGCCCACCGCCGAATGGCTGTGCCTTTCGTCCAGGGTCGCCGTGCTGACCGGGAACTCATTTCCGGCCGGGACCTGGGCCCGGACCGGGCTGACCGCAACGGCGACCAGGAGAAGGGCGCCGGCGAGTCTCAATCGTGCTCCCATGCGAGCCTCCGCGGGGGGAGCATGCGCCAGGATCCCTGGAAGGTGAAGCGAAAAACGTCCCCGCCCCCGCCCTACGGCCCGTACAGCGTGAGCCCGAATGTCGTGCTGAGGAACGCCGCCATCTGCTCCCGCGTGACCGCCTGCGTGGGGCAGTAGTTCCCTCCCCCGCAGCCGGCGGTGACGCCGCGCCGCACGAGCTCCTCGATCCACCGGCAGAAGGGCGACGACGCGGGCACGTCGCCGAAGACGGGCGTGGTGCAGGCCGGTGGATTCAGCGCGGGATCCAGCGTGCGCAGGAGGAACACCGCCATCTGCTCACGGGTCACGGGATCGCCGGGGCAGTACCTCCCGTTGCCGCAGCCGCCGGTGCCGCCACGGCGGGCCAGCTCCTCGATGAAGCGGCAGAAGGGCGACGAGGCGGGGACGTCCGTGAAGAGCAGGGACCCGGCTTCGCAGGACCGCGGCCGGTAGCCCGGCTCTTCCCTGGCGGCCAGGAGGAAGGGCGCCATCTCCTCGCGCGTGACCGCCTGCGCGGGACAGAAGCGGAGGCCGTCCTGGCAGCCCGCCGTGACGTTGTGGTGCAGGATCGTCTCCACCGAGCGGTAGAAGGGCGAGCTGCGCGGCACGTCGGTGAAGCTGTCGCCCACGTGCACCGGCCAGTACACGAGCTCGGCCTCCGGCCCCATCGCTTCCCCGGCCCGCGCGTCCCAGTGCGTCAGGGGCCGGCTGGGCTCCTTGATGAGGCTGATGAGATAGGGGCTCGTGGGACGCCGGGTCTCGCCCGGAGCCAGCAGGCCGTAGTTCACGATGTCCATGAGGACGCTGTATCCGCCGCCGGGCGGGCCGGTGAGCTCGAAGAGCCAGCCGCCGAGGGGGCGGACGGCGTCGCCGTTGTTCCGCCACGCCGGCTCGAAGTACACCACTTCGCCCGGCTCCAGGACGCCGTTGCCGTCCGATGGGTTGTCGGGGGTGCTATCCACGAACAGCGCCTGCTGGCCCATGCGGCCGAAGCGCTGGGCGCGCACGGCCTGGTGGTTGCTCCAGACCGCCACCACGTTGCCGGCGGCGTCCGAGGAGAGGGAGGGAAAGTCGTGCTGGCCGGGCGCCTGGCCGAGCTCGAACACGGGCCCCCGCGGCGCGCCCGTCTCGTCGAAGCGGCGCAGGCGGATCCCCGCACCGGCACGGTTGTAGGTCCAGGCCGTGACCAGCTCGTCCCGGCTGTAGACCACGTTGCCGCCGAAGAAGGTGTAGGGGTCGAAGGCCGGATGGATGTGCAGGACGTGGTCGGGTCCGAGCGCCGTGCCGTCCGCGGCGAAGGAGCGCCCGCGGCGGTAGGATTCGGGGTTGTCCGCGCTGAAGTTATCCAGCCACGTCACCGAAAAGCGGCTGCCGCTCGCCATGGCCAGCGCCGGCGCTCCCTGCCCTCGCGATGGGTTGCTGACGACCTCGAACTCCGCGCCGTTCGGCGCTCCGGTGGAGCCGGTGTAGCGGCGGCCCAGGATGCGGTAGGGCCCCGGGGGCGGCGTGTCGGACCAGACGGCGACGAAATCGCCGTTGTCCTGGAAGCGGACCGTCGGCGAAAACTGGGCGTTGCCCGGCCCGCCCACCGCAAACTCCGCGCCCAGGCGCGTACCGGCGGCGGCGAACCGCTGGCCGAGCACGCTGAAGCTGCCGGCGTCGCTGCGCA
>Ga0111538_10005752_pt1 | contig 16886 bp, 18 predicted proteins | sample SoiMethybrSBSTD1_FD_79669 | JGI IMG/M metagenome (GOLD analysis project Ga0111538, IMG submission 79669) | Bulk soil microbial communities from a Populus tree surrounding site in Tennessee, USA - Soil MetaG P. TD hybrid SBSTD1 (version 2)... | ecosystem: Environmental > Terrestrial > Soil >...
ACCATCGCTTCGAGGTCGCGGTTGGTGGCGGCGATGAGCCGCACGTCGACGCGCTGACTGTGCGTACCGCCAAGACGCTCGAACTCCCGCTCCTGGATCGCGCGCAGGAGCTTCGGCTGCAGCTCCACGGGAATGTCGCCGACCTCGTCCAGGAACAGCGTCCCGCCGTCAGCGTCGCGAAACAACCCGGCATAGGGCATGGTGGCGCCGGTGAACGCGCCCCGCACGCGTCCGAACAGTTCACTCTCGAGGATCTCGGCGGGTACGGCGGCGCAGTTGACTGCGACGAAGGGCCCGTCGCGCCGCTGGCTGCGCTGATGAATCGCCCGCGCCATGAGCTCCTTGCCGGTCCCGCTCTCCCCGGTGATGAGCACGGTGGCGTCGGACGCCGCCATCCGCGAGAGCTGCGCGGTCACGTGGCTGATGCTGGGGCTGGATCCGACGATTTCCGGAAATCCTTCGGGCTCTTGCGATGCGGATTCGAGCCGCCGCACCCGGCGCTCGCCGCGGGCGCTCAACGCGCGCTCGACGGTCTTGCCGAGCTCGCTCAGGTCGAACGGCTTGGTCAAAAAGTCGTGGGCTCCGGCCCGGATTGCGTCGACCGCAACGTCAGTGCTGCCGAAAGCGGTGATCATGACCACCGGGACATCCGGATGATTGCGCACGACGTGCGCGCAGAACTCGGCGCCGCCCACCCTCGGCATCATCACGTCGCTCAGAATCAGGTCGATGTCCCTGGCCTCGAGCGAGCGAATTGCTTCTTCGGCGGACGCACAGGATTCGACTTCGTAGCCCGACTCCGCAAGCACGGTCCCCAGCACTTCTCGAGTGTCGAAGTCGTCGTCGACTATGAGGATGAGCGTCATTCGGGAACCGGAAGCTGAAGCCGGCCTTTTAATTGTACATCGCGTTGCTCGGCTTTGCCTAACGCGCCGGGCCACGAACGCCCAACACCAGTCCGCGGTGGCTCTCGTAGCATTTTGCCACGAAAATCCCTACAAAAGCGCGTCCCCAATCGCCTCTAGTGGTTTGTGAGACCCGCGATGTTAAGGTCGTAGGATCGGGTGCGGGTCGGCCCACCCCGATCAGGCTCATGCGCAGCGATTTTAGATCCCCAGGCTACGAGCGTGGTTCGAGTCTCGTGGACGTGCTGGACCGCGTCCTCGACAAGGGCCTGGTCGTGGCTGGAGACATCAAGATCTCGCTCGCCGACGTCGAGCTTCTCACGATCAGAATTCGCTTGATCGTCTGCTCGATCGACAAGGCGCAAGAGATGGGCCTCGACTGGTGGAAATACGACAAGCACCTTGCTCCGGGGCGCGCGCTCGCGGCAGAAAATGCCGAGCTCCGGAGCCAGATCCGCGCGCTCGAGCGGCAAGTGGCGGCGCTCGGTTCGGGCCGCACGAGCGCGGCGCGGTCGCTGCGGCGGCCGCGCGCTCGAGTGCCCAAGGCCGTGACCACGCGAAGGGAGTGAGGCATGCCCGTTGAACGGAGTACCGGCGGAACGAGCCTGATCGACGTGCTCGATCGGGTGCTCGACAAGGGCATCGTGATCGACGCCTGGGTTCGCGTCTCGCTGGTCGGTATCGACCTTCTGACGGTCGAGGCGCGGGTAGTGGTCGCTTCGATCGACACTTACATCAAGTACTCGGAGGCAGTGAGCCAGGTGCCGACGGTCTCCAAACCGGTCGGGCGCAAGGACTACGAGGACCTGTTGGCCGAAAACACCGCGTTGCGCGCGCGGCTCGAGGAGCAGCCGGTGAAGGCTCGCGCCCGTAAGAGCCGCCGCAAGGAGCTGGCCTGAGCGGTTTTCGAGCCGGCGAACGCCATGGGACGATCGGTCGTCACGCGCCTCTCTCTCACTTCCAAATCGGAAGCGAAGCTCTCGTTGCTCGAAGCCTTGCTCGGCAGCGACGAGCCCGCAGAATGCGCGGAACGGGGCGTCGATTGGCTGGTCGAGCACGGCGGTGCCGAGGAGGTCTTGTGCCTCCAGGTCGGCGCGAAGGACCCGCGGCTGGTCGGCTTGGCCGCAGCCGGTCTCCGCAACACGCACTACGAGCTTCCCGAGATCGACCTCGAGCGCCCCGACAACCCGTTCACGGCCGCAATCCTGGGTCGCCAGGTGGTGGTGTTCGAGCAAACACGCGACTGGCGCCGCCGCTTCGGCCGCCTGCCGCTGTCGGCAGAGACGCTGCTCTTGGTTCCATTGTTCGGCGAGCGCACGGACGAGCTGCCGATCGGCGCGCTGCTGGTCGCACCGGTGGCGGCCAAGGTCGCCAACGAGGCGCGCTGGATCGCGGAGGCGCTGGGAAAAAAGCTCGCGAGCTTGCGGCGTTTCGAGGCGCTCTCGGATGCCGAGCGCCGGTTGTCGAACCAGAACGCAGAGCTCCAGCACATCGTCAACGCCGTCAGCGATCCGTTGCTGCTGACGGACGCGGAGGGGCGGATGATCGTGGCCAACAGCCGCGCCGAGACGCTGTTCGCCGCCCTCGACGGTGAAAGTGACGGCCGGCGCCGCGCGATCGCACTCAACAACATGCTGTTCTCCGCCGCGCTCGCCCAGGTCGCGCTGAGCGGCAAGGAGATCCACCGGCGCGAGTTGCCGCTGGTCGATCCGAGCGAGGGCTCGGACCTCTTGTTCGAGATGATCGCCAGCGTCGCGGCCGGCGCCCGCGAAAACCCCGCCCTGGTCTGCGTGCTGCGCAACGTCACCGATCTGCGGGCAGCCACCGAGGAGCTGGAGTCGAACCTGCACAAGCTCCGCGCCGCGGAAGCCAACGTGCGAAGAGACCGCGACCGGCTCGAGCTGGTGATCGACTCCGTCGCCGATCCGATCCTGGTCACCGACCCGGCAGGCAACATCGTGCTGATGAATACCCCTGCCGAGCGGCTGTTCACCCTGCGCGCGGGCGCGAATCAGGACGCGCAGCGGGCGGTGCGCGCCAACGACGCGCAGTTCTCGTCGTTCGTCTCCAATCTGTTCTTCGCCGCGGCGCCGCGCTGGTCGGCCGAGTTCAGCCTGGTCGATCCGATCAGCGGCGAGACCACGCCGGTGGAAGGCGTGGCGGGCCGCATCAGCACCGAGCAGGGGGAGCTCACCGCGATCGTCACGATTTTGCACGACCGGCGGGAAGCGATCGAAAAAGCCCGCCTCTACGAGCAGCTCAAGCTCGCCTCGAGCGGGCTCGAGCGCAAGGTCGCCGAAGCGACGCGCGAGCTGGTCTGGCAAAACGAGCTCTTGCAGCGCCAGCATCTCGCGCTCGAACAGGCCAGCAAGCTGAAATCGCAGTTTCTGGCCAACGTGTCGCACGAGTTTAGGACTCCGCTCAACGCGATCCTCGGGTACACGAGCATGCTGCTCCAGAGCATCGGCGGCCCGCTCACTGCCCATCAGCGCAAGAACCTGGAACGCGTCGATTCCAACGGCCGCCACCTGCTCGCGATCATCAACGACATTCTCGACATCTCGAAGATCGAGGCCGGGCGCTCCAGCGTCGAGAACGGCGATTTCGACGTGCACGAGCTGGTGACGGAAGTGATCGCCGAGCTGGAACCTTTGATTTCGCGCTCGCGGCTCGAAGTCGGATCCGAGATCGAGGCGAGCGTGACCACGGTCCGGAGCGATCGCAAGAAGGTCAAACAGATCGTTTTGAACCTGATGAGCAACGCGCTCAAGTTCACCGCGCAAGGTTCGATCCGGATCGCCGCGCTTGCCGGGCCGGGCAACGGCCTGACGATAGCGGTCTTCGACACCGGAATCGGGATCGCGCCCGAGCACCACTCCAAGATCTTCGAGGATTTCCGCCAGGTCGACAGCTCCCCCACCCGTGAATACGGCGGCACCGGGCTCGGTCTGGCAATCTGCCGGCGCCTGGCAGGACTGATCGGAGCCAAGCTGTCCGTCGAAAGCGCACTCGGGGTGGGCTCCTGTTTCAAGCTCGAGCTGCCACGGAGCGTTCCGTGAGCCGCGAGAAGGTCCTGGTGCTGGTCGTCGACGACTTCGCTGACAATCGCGAAATGTACGCCGAATACCTGCGCTTCAAGGGCTTCGACGCGGCGGAAGCAGCCACCGGCCACGAAGCGGTAGAGCTCGCGAATTCATTGCTACCGGACGTGATCTGTATGGATCTGTCGCTGCCCGGCATGGACGGCTGGGAAGCCACGCGGCGCTTGAAAGCCGACGATCGCACGCGCCACATCCCGATCGTCGTGGTCACGGGGCACGCCTTCGACGGTGACGGCCAGAGCGCGCTCGAAGCCGGCGGCGATCGTTTCTTGACCAAGCCCTGCTTGCCCGAAGAGCTGCTGTCGAGCATCGAGTCGTTGCTCGCGCGAGGCCAGCCGTGAAGCCGAAAGCATCCGGCCGCTCGCGCGGCAAGCCGGCCACTCAATCGCGGGCGCGCAGCGTGAAAGCGAAGAAGAAGCCCGCGCGTGCGGGCGCCGCGCGGGCCGGTGCTCCCAAGCCGGACAGCGAAGCGATCGCCAAGCTGCCGCGTTCGCTGCCGCCGCCGATCGCCAACCCTCGCGTCGAGCAGCGCTCCGAGGAGCCGGAGGAGGGGCGCGCTCGCATCTCGTCGAACCCCGAGCTGCGGAGGAAATACGTCTACTGCATCATCGCCGCCAAGGAGCCGCTCGATTTCCCCGTGCTCGGGATCGGCGACGCGCCGGGCGAAGTCCACACCGTGAACTACAAATCGATCGCCGCAGTCGTTTCCGACACGCTGCTCGAGGTCCACGAGCCGACCCGCGAAAATGTGCTGGCGCACGAGCGCGTCAACGAGGCGGTGATGGCGACGCACACCGTAATTCCGATGTCGTTCGGAACCGTGTTCAAGACGCGCGAGGACATCCTCGAGCTTTTGCGCTCCGCCTACGACGCGTTCCAGGACGTGCTGGTGAAGATGAACGACAAGTTCGAGTTCGGACTCAAGGTCTTGTGGGACCGCGACGTGATCATCCGCGAAATAGAATCCGAGGACGACGACGTCCGGCGCCTGAAGAACGAGATCATGACGCAGAAGGGCTCGACCTACTTCGGGCGCATGCAGTACGGCCGGCTGGTCGATGCCGCGCTGCAGACCCGCTCCGAGCGCTACGTCGCCGACATCTTCGAGCAGCTGGAACGGGTCTCGGTCGCCGCTCGCGCCAACAAGCCGATCGGCGACAAGATGATCATGAACGCGGCGTTTCTGGTGCTGAGAAACGGGGAACGCGCGTTCGAGGCGGCGATCAAGGCGATCGGCGCCAAGTACGACCAGTTGACCTTCAAGTTCACCGGGCCGTGGCCCCCCTACAATTTCGTCAACATTCGTCTGAAACTCGAACGCGTGGCGGATCCCGGATGATCATCCTCGACCGCTTGCTGGTGGGCGGGCTCGGCTTCGTGCTCGACAAGATCGCGCGCGCGGTCGACGCCGAGCTCGACGACGCCGAGCACCTGCACGACGAGCTGCTCGCCGCGCAAATGCGGCTCGAGCTCGGCGAAATCGACGAGTCCGAGTTCGCGCGGCTCGAAGCGGACGTACTCGCGCGCTTGCGTGCCGTGCGCCGGCGCCAACGGCCGGGCCACTCCGACGCCGTTCGCGTCACCGGCGTCGAGGTCGAGAGCGCCGGCAAACGCGAGCGCTGATTGTTTCGGTTTTTCGCGGGCAAAGGCGGCGTCGGTAAGACGACGTGTGCCGCCGCGACCGCGCTCGCCAGCGCCGAGCGCGGAGCCAGAGTGCTGGTGGTCTCGACGGACCCCGCGCACTCACTGGGCGACGCGCTCTCCACCGAGCTTTCGGCGCGCGCCACCCGCATTCCGACGCGCCGCGGCCAGCTCTACGCGGCGGAGCTCGACGCCGATCGGGCGCTCGAGCGCTGGCTCGACGAGCGCCGGGACGCGCTCGAGCTGGTCGCCGAGCGCGGCACCTACCTGGACGCCGACGACATCGAACGGCTGTTCGCGCTTTCGCTGCCGGGCGCCGACGAACTGGTCGGCTTGCTCGAGCTCGTGGCGCTGGCCGCCCAGCGCCGCTACGGCGACGTGATCGTCGACACCGCGCCGACGGGGCACACACTGCGCCTGCTCTCGATGCCGGACACGCTGCGCCGCTTCGCCGAGGTGCTCGACGACATGCAGGCCAAACACCGCATGATCGCGGCAAGGCTCGGCGGCCGCTATCGGCCGGACGCCGCGGATCGCGTGATCGAAGGCATCTTCGCCCAGGGCTCTATGCTGAAGGAGCTGCTTCGCGATCCGGAGCGCACGCGCTTTTCGTGGGTGGTCAATCCGGAGCTCGTCGCCGTGGAAGAGTCGGCGGACGGCGTCGGGGCGCTCGAGCGCGCCGGGATCGGGGTCAGCGAGCTGATCGTCAATCGCGTGCTCGAGCCGCTGCCCGACGCGTGTCCGAGCTGTCGCGAGCGCACGTTCGCCGAGGCCCAGGCGATCCAGGCGCTCCAGCGGGCGCTGCCCGGCAAGCAACTGCGGGTACTCCCCGCGCAGGCGGACGAGCCGACCGGCCTCGCTGGCTTGCGCCGCATCGGCCGGGCGCTGAGCGCCGAGACGGCGCTGCCACGGGTGGCCGGCCGCGCACCGCGCAGGGCGACTGCGCCACGCAAGGCGGCGGACGCGAAGATCCTCGAGCGGCTGATCGGGCACCGCACTCGGCTCGTGCTGGTGGGCGGCAAGGGCGGCGTCGGCAAGACCACGTGCGCGGCGGCGCTGGCGCTACGGATCCTGGAGCGCCGTCCGCGCGCGCGCGTGCTGCTGCTTTCGAGCGACCCGGCGCACTCGCTCGGCGATGTGCTGGCGCAGAAGCTCGACGACAAGCAGCGCCGCGTCAAAAGCGGATCGGGCCAGCTGTTCGCGCGCGAGCTCGACGCCGACGCCCAGTTCGCGCTGCTGAGGGAGCGCTATCAGCGGGGCATCGAGGCCGTGTTCGCCGCGCTCACCCGCGGTTCGCGCTTCGATCTGGCTTTCGATCGCGCGGTGATGGAGGACTTGATCGAGCTCGCGCCGCCCGGGCTGGACGAGCTGTTCGCGATCCTCGCGGTGGTCGAGGCGCTGTTCGGTGCCGCTCGACCGCGCTTCGACCTCGTGGTCGTGGACACGGCTCCCACCGGTCATGCGCTGCGGCTGTTGGCGATGCCGGAGACGGCGCTCCAGTGGATTCACGCGATGCTCGCGATTCAACTCAAGTACCGCGAGCTGATCGGCCTGGGACAGCTGGCGCGGGACCTGCTCGATGCGGCGCAGCGACTCAAGCGCTTGAGCGAGCTCTTGCAGGACGGGACCCTGACGCGCTTCGTCGCGGTCGCGCGGCCCGCCGAGCTGCCGCTGCGCGAGACCCGCCGTCTGGTCCGCGAGCTTTCCCGACTGAAAATCGAGGTCGCGGGCCTGATTGCCAATCACGTTTGGCACGGTTCCTGCTCCCGCTGCCAGCGGCGCATCGCCGTCGAATCGCGAAAGATCGGCGCGCTGCGCAAGCTGGCCGGCCAGAAGCCGCTGGTGCTCGCGCCCGCGGATCCGCGCCCGCCCCGGGGTGCCGCGAGCCTACTAGACTGGAGTCGGCGCTGGAAAAGCTGAGGGACGATGAACGCAGCACGCAAGAAGCCGACACGCGGGCCGGTCCAGGCGCAGACGGCGTCTGCCACCTACGTCTACTGCGTGGCTCGCGCCAAGAGCTTGCGCTTGCCGGCACGCGCGCCGCGCTTGCCCGAAGCCGGGAAGCCGCGCGCGATCGAGCTCGGAGGCGACTTGTGGTTGGTCGTGTGTGACGTCCCGCTCGAGCACTACGATCAAAAGCCGCTCGAGCGCGGGCTGCGCGATCTGGACTGGGTGTCGCGCTGCGCGCTCGCTCATCAGGGAGTGATGGCCGAGCTGTCGCGGTCGAGCACGGTCGCACCGATGAAGCTCTTCACGCTTTTTGCGAGCGAACAGCGGGCCAGAGATCATCTGCGACGGATTCGCCCGCGGGTCGAAAAGCTGCTCGATCGCGTGGCTGGTCACCAGGAATGGGGCGTGCGCTTGCGCTTCGACGCCAAGAAAATGCGCGATCGACTCGATGCCCGGAGCCGCAAGCGCGGCGGACCGCAGACCGGTCGCGGCTTCTTGGCGCTCAAGCACGCGCAGAAACACGCCAGCGAGCGGCTGGTCGTCGACGCCGTCGCCGACGGCGAGCGGCTGTTCAGCGAGCTCGGCCGCGAAGTCGCCGATGCACGCCGTCGCCCGCTCGCACAGAAGGAGGCGAGCAGCGGCGTCCTGCTCGACGCCGCGTTCCTGGTCCGAGCGACGGCGGTCCGCGACTTCAAGCGGCGCGTGACCAGTGCCGCGGAACGCCTACGCGAACGGGGCATCGCCGTCGCGCTCACCGGGCCGTGGCCGGCCTACAGCTTTTTGAAGAAGCCCGCTCGTGCCCGCTGAGCGCCGGCGCGCAGCGAAACGGCGACGTGCCCGCACAAAAGCGTCGGTGCGGCGCGCGATCCACGTCGCCGAGATCGTCGATCAGACGGAAGCCTCGCTGCTCGACCTGGTCGACAACCTGTTGAACCGCGGCGTGATGATCTCGGGCGAGGTCGTGCTCGGCGTGGCCAACGTCGATCTGGTTTACGTGCGCCTGATGGCCCTGCTCTGCGCCGCGGACCGCTTGCTTCCGGAGCGCGAAGGCTGATGCTGTACGTCTACGCCCTGCTCGACCGGCCGCCAGCGCGCAAGCTCGGCCGCGGCATTCTGGACGCGCCGGTGCGCGCCGTGGGCAAACGGGCGCCGTTCGCGATCGTCAGCGCGATTTCAGGCGCGCCGGATCCGGACGCCGCCCGCCTGCGCGCTCACGATCGCGTCGTGCGCCGCGCGGCCGCCGGCAGCGCGGCGATCCTGCCGGCGCGCTTCGGCTGTGTGGTCGAGCATGACGAGGAACTCTTGCAGCTCCTGCTCGCGCGGCGATCCGAGCTAAGCGCCGCGCTCGAGCGCGTTCGCGATCGCGAACAGATGATCTTGCGCTTCTTTCAGCGCGTGCCACGGGAGTTGCCTCGACCCCCAGTGCGCGGCAAGGGCGGCGCGGGCACGAAGTACCTCGAGCGGCGGCTGGCCGCGGCACGCCGCACGCGAGCAGTGTTGAAACCCGTGCTCGCCGCGGTGGCCGGACTGGTGAAAAGCGAGCACATCGAGCTCGCGGACGCGGGTCCCGGTGACGGCTCGCCGCAGCTCCTGGCGAGTGTCTATCACCTGGTGCCGCGCGGCGCGGCGCGCGCCTACGCGGCAGCCGTCACGCGCGGGCTCCGCGGCAGCAAAGGCCTCCGAACCTGGCTCAGCGGCCCATGTCCGCCGTACGCGTTCGCCGCGGAGCAGCTGCCGTGAAGCGCCGCACGCGACGCACTCTGAAAGTCGCGCGCCTGCCGCGCGCCGAGCTCAAGGCGCTGCGCAGCGAGCTCGGCAAACAGCGCCGCTCGGCACTCCCCGCACGCTGGAACGCCGACCCGCGCGACGTGCAGCGCTCGGTGGCGCGGCTGGTGCTCGCGCTGGTCGAGTTCGTGCGAAAGCTGCTGGAGCGCCAGGCGATCCGGCGCATGGAGGCCGGCACCCTGAGCGACGCCGAGATCGAATCGGTGGGGCTCTCACTGATGCGCCTCGAACGCACGGTGGCGCAGATCGCCCGACGCTTCGGCCTGAGCCCCGACGACCTGAATCTGGACCTCGGACCGATCGGACGCCTGTCGTGAAACCGGCGGCGGAGCGCTTCGGCGTTCGCCGCCTGATCGCCGGCGGAATCGCCGTCGCGATCCTGCTCGCCGCGATCGTGCTCGTTCCTTACCTCTTGTACCGGCGCGGCAAGGCGGTCCAGGACCGGCTCCAGGAACGCGTCGACTTCATCGACATTTCCCTGGAGCGCGCCGGCAGTGCGATGGCGCACCGGGAACGCCATCTGCGCTTGTTTCTCCTGACCCGAAAAATCGAGCATTGGACGGAGGTCCAGCACTCGGCGCCGCGCGTGCTTTCGCTCCTGGACGAGGCGAGCCGGCACGTGCCCGATGACCGCCCCGAGTGGAGCTCGACCCTCGGGGAGCTGCGCGAGCTTGCCACCCAGTGGGAACGCGCGGCAGCGAGTCTCGCGCAATCGCCACGCGCCGTCGTCGAGGGCGACGTCATGCTCGAGGAGGCGCGCGGGCGGCCCGGACCGATCTACCAACGCTACCGCGACGCGTCGTCCAAACTCGGCGACAAGATCCACCTGGAACGCCTGGCGCTGCAGGATCAGAACGCGCGGCTCGACCTGGTACGTACCCTGGTCCCGGTGCCGCTCGCGCTGATCGCGCTGTTCGTGATCGGGTACGTCGTGAGCCTGTCCTCGCGCGTGGAGAACTTGCTCAAAACGGCCGCCGAGCAGCGCCAGCGCCTGGCGGCAATCCTCGAACAGATGGCCGACCCGGTCCTGGTCGCGGACGCGACGCAGCAGCTGGTACTGGCAAACGGAGCTGCCCAGAAACTGCTGGGCGTTCAGGCCGCGGACCCGCTCGAGCAGCTGCTCGCGTCGCGCACGCTGCATGCGTCGTCGAAACCGATTCAGCGATCGGAGCTGCCGCTGGTCCAGGCGTTGAACGGCCACACCGTGCGCGGGATGGAGCTCGTGATCTTGCGCGACAGCTCGATGCGCCAGGTCAGCGCGAGCGCATCACCGATCATCGACGATCGCGGGGAGCGTGTGGGCGCGGTCATGGTGTTGCGCGATCTGACCGACCGCATTCGCTACGAGCGGGCGCGGCTCAAGGCCGAAAAGCTGGGGGCGATCGCCACCATGGCCGAACGCATTGCTCACGACTTCGGCAACTACCTGGAGGCGGCCGCTGCCGCGACGGTCATGGTCGAGCACAGCGCCGCCCGCGACGACACGGAGCGCCACCGCTGGACCGCCATCATCCGGGATACCGTGGAAGGAGCCCGGGTCGTGCTCGAATCGTTGCGCTCGCTGGCCTTCACCGGCGCCAAGCGCCCGACGCTGGTCGAATGCAACGTCGACGAGATGTTGAGCCGCGCGGTGGAGCTCGCGAGGCTCGCGCGGCCCGAGCTGGCGCGCCAGGTGGAGATCACCGAGCAGCGCTCCGAGGTACGCCCGATTCGCGCCAGCATGACCGAGCTCTTGCGGAGCCTGGTCAACATCCTGGTCAACGCCTTCGATGCCATGCCGAACGGCGGCACGTTGAGCGTCAGCCTCCATGAACACGACGACCACGTAGTAATCGTCATCGCCGACACCGGAATCGGCATTCACCCCGAGAACCTGGACCGAGTCTTCGAGCTATACTTCACCACCAAGTCGGAGCGCGGATCGGGCATCGGTTTGACGGCAGCACGTGAGGTGGTTCACATGCACGGCGGTTCGATTTCGCTGGAGAGCCAGGTCGGCAAGGGGTCGGCATTCACGGTGCGATTGCCGATCGACCTCGGCCGGGAGCCCAATTCCGAGGCGCAAATCCTGGCTCTGGGTACGAAACTTGCTGCGGGAGAGCGGGAACTTGGGAAGCGGCAGGATTGATCGAGGGGAAATGGTGGCCAAGCGCGTCCTCCTCGTCGACGACAATCGATACATCCGCCAAACCCTGCCCTACGTGCTGAAGGAGGAAGGCTACGAGGTCGAGGTCGCCACCAACGGCGAAGAAGCGTTCAAGATAGCCTGCCGCGATCCGGTCGACCTCGTGCTCACCGACATTTCGATGCCCGAAGTCGACGGCATCGAGTTGATTCGCTTGATCCGCCAGGACCCGTTTCTGCGAGCCCTGCCGGTGATCGCGATGACGGCGTTCGGCACGCAGCGCTGCGCCGACGCTCGCGACGCGGGGGCGACCGTGTGCCTGGAGAAACCGCTGCGCCACGCGGAGCTCGTGTCGCTGCTCGGCCGCCTGACGCGGGCGAACTGAGTTCCCCGGCCCGCGGGTCGGCGTTGGGTGTTGCGCCGGGGACGAATGCAACGACGTTGCTCATCGCCCCATGGCTTGGGGTAGCGAGCCGCTCGCTCGATCACCCATAGCGGATTGTGCTCGGGCTTGAGGCGAACGCCGCCGATCGATCGGCTACGGCACGAAAGCTGCTCGAGTCTTTCGACGCGTGAAAAGGCGTGAGGAGGCCCCCGCTATGCAATCATCCGTGTTCGAGTCAGACCACCAAGGAACGCCACCCGAAGAGCCGTTCCCCTCGAGCCCGAGCGGCACCGAACCGGCCGCCTCGCAGGGTCATCTGGCCGTGGCGCTCGCTCTGCACGGACCCCTTTACGCGATCATCACCGCCGCGAGCACGCTCCATCGGCGGCTCGGCGAAGCTCCGAACCTGGACGAGCTGACGAGAGTCCAGCAGGAAGCCGGGGGGCGCATGCTGCGCGTCCTCGACAACTTGGTCGACATGTGGGGCCCGCTCCGCCCCTGGCTCGAGCCGACGCCGATCGGGGTCGTGCTTTCGAGCGCCCTCGCCAACGTGCGGCTGACGCTCGGTTTGCGCGACCGCAATCGCAGCGTGGCCCTGTATCTGCCGTCGCCGGCGCCGGTCGTGCTCGCCGACCCTGTCCTGCTCTCGCATGCGCTGATCAACGTGTTCGCCAACGCCTTCGATCACGGAGACCCCCATGGCAGGATCGAAGCGTCGGTCGAACGTTGCCGGGGCTCGCAAGTGCGGATCAACATCGTCAACGACGGTCCGGTGATCCCGAACCACTACCTCGAGCGAGTTTTCGAACCGTTTTTCACCACCCGGCACGCGACAGCCGGACTCGGGCTCTCGGCCACGCGCCGCCTGGTCAACGCGATGCAGGGCAACATCTCCCTCGAGTGCTCGCGCCAGGGCGTGCGCATCTCGCTGTTCTTCGACGACGCCGAAGCGTCGTGCCGCTCGGGCGTCTTCCCCGCGGCCCCAACGGTAGGCGACTGACGAACGCGACTAGCAGACGCGAGCGAAGCGAGCCCGCGCGCAGGCGCAGCCTCGCAGCGTTGGGGGTTTTCGGGGGCTTGCCCCCGAGGAGGACTACGGCGGGGGTGGGCGGGCGGGAATGTTACTGACAGGCGCCCTGACAACTCTGTAGGGCGCTGCGGCACGCTTCCGGATCGGGCGGCTGGGGGAAGCCGCCGCCGGCGGTCTTCGGAGTCATGCAGGTCATGAACGCCGACTGGCACTTGGCGAAGCAGGACTTGTCCTCGGTCTTTTCGTCGTCCTTCTTCTTGTCGTCTTTCTTCTTGCTGCTGCTACCCGACCCGGTGCCGGTGCCGGTGCCCGAACCCTGGTTCGCGGGCGGCGGCGGGCTCGAGGTCACAGCCGGGGGGGTGTCGGTGGCCTGACCGACCGGCGCGAGCTCCGTGGCCGAAGGCGCAGTGGTGGGCGTAGTCAGCGGGTCCGGCGCGGGGGTATCACTCCGGTCGCGTTTGCACCCAGCGCCCAGGCCCAGCACCAAAAGCGCGCCCAATCCGAGGCCAACTGCCCGAAATCCCCTGCTCCTCTGCCTCATTCTCCGCATGGCCTAGCTTTCCTCCACCTCCGATCAGAAAGCAACCGGCTCCCTTGGTTCCGCCACTCACTCGAGGTCGCGCGCCGCGATGCGGGCCGCGTTGAAGCCGCACATCCCGTGCACCCCCGCCCCCGGGTGCGCGTAGCTCGAGCACAAGTAGAGTCGCCGCACCGGCATGCGGTAACGAAAATAAGGGAATACGGGCCGGAACAGCAGCTGCCGGTGCCAGGCGTTCGAGCCGCCCCCGAGGTCGCCACCGACCAGATTCTCGTCCATGGCCTCGAGGTCAGGGGGCGCCGCGACGTGGCGCCCGAGAACCAAAGCCCGGAATCCAGGCGCAAGCTGCTCGATACGCTGCTCGATGCGATCAGCGAACTGTTCCTTGTGCTCCTCCCAGCCGCCCTCTGGGCGCGACGGGACCCGCGAATAGCAATACAGCGTGTGACAGCCGCTCGGCGCTCGGGAAGCGTCCGCCAGGCTCTGCTGCCCGATGACCAGATAGGGCCGCTCCGGAAGCAGCCCGCTCCGGACCTCGGCGGTGAAGCGCGAGAGATCGTCCAGGCTCTCGGCCGCGTGAACCACGGCGCTGCGCCGCGCCGGTTCGACCGACCAGGGCACGGCCTCGCGCAGCGCCCAATCGACTTTGAACGTGCCCCAGCCGTAGGGGAAGCGCTCCATCCGCCGCACCACTCGCGACGGAACCTGCCCGCGCTCGACCAGATCGAGCAGCAGTCGGGGCGCCGCGGTGTCCGCCAGGACCGCCCGCTCGGCGCGAATGTCCTCCCCGCTGCTCAGGCGTACGCCGTGCGCCTCGCCCGATCTTACGATCACGCCCGTCACGCGAGCGCCGAGCCGGAGCCGGCCCCCGTTTCGCTCGAGCACGGTGAGCAGCGCGTTGGTGATCGACTGGGCGCCGCCGCGCGGGACCGCGTAGCCGCCGGTGGTCGCAGTCAAACCGAGGACGTAGCTGAGACCCGCTCCGAACCAGTCGTCCGGCCCGACGTCCACGTGGAGACCGAGGCTCGGCAGCACTCGGCGCGCGGCTTCGCTCTCGAACAGCCGGGTCGCCAGGCGACGGCCGGAAGCGGCGAACATCCAGGCGATGCGGAACAGGTTTCCGATCCCGAGCTTGAGCAGCGGGCCGACTGCCGGAAACGGCTGGAGCAGCGCATCCAGCAAGTGCCGTTCATGCTCGGCGTGCCAGGTGGCGAGCTTGCGCCAGGTCTCGCCGTCGCGCTCGGCGCCGAAGTGACGGCTGGCGAGCAGCGCGTCGCGCGCGATGCAGGCGTAGCTGCCGTCGAGGGCGGGGTGACAGCTTTCGAACTCCGCATTCGACCAGCGCAGGCCGACCGACTCCAGATCGAGCTCGCGGAAGGCGGGGCTCGACTTACCGAAGGGGAAGAAACCGGCTCCGACGTCGTGAACGAAGCCCGGCCTGGTGCACTCCTCCGACCCCAGGGCACCTCCCGGCCGCCGCGGGTGCGCCTCCAGGACCAGCACGCGAAAGCCGCGCAGGGCAAGGACACAGGCCGCGACCAGTCCATTTGGACCGGACCCGATCACGATCACGTCCGGATCCTGAGACGTCACGTGGCTCCCACTCTAACAGAAGACGACGTGGGGCTTTCCATCGCAGAACGGGCCTGCTAGTTTGCGCTCGTTGATCGCGGTTGGCGTTGATCCTGGCACGCGGCGTCTCGGCTGGGGCGTCGTCGCGCGCTCGGGCCGCGAGATGCGTCACATCGCTCACGGCGTGATCACGCTCGACGCGCGCGAGCCGCTCGCGGAACGGCTCCGGCAGCTCGAGATCGAGCTCGGGCGCGTGCTCGAAGCACATCGCCCCGACGTCGGCTCCGTCGAGACGCTGTTTTTCCACAAGGACGCACAGGCAGCGGCGAAGCTCGGGCACGCCCGCGGCGTCGTGCTGCTGAGCCTCGCGCGCGCCGGAATCGCAGTCGCCGAATACGCGCCTGCGCGGGTGAAGCGCGCCATCGCCGGCCACGGACAGGCCGACAAGCGCCAGGTCGCTGCGATGATCCGCGCACTGCTCCGCCTCGACCAGCTGCCGGCGCTGGACGCTTCCGACGCGCTGGCACTGGCGGTGACCCACCTGCGGCTGGGGCCCGCGCTCGAAAAAGCCGCAGCGTCCTCCAAGCTGACCCCGGCCCTGCTCGCCGCGCTGAGCCGCGGGCGCCGGCGGCGCCCCAGCCGCCGTGGCCTACGGATAGCTCCGCGCGTTCCTGCGGGCTGAGACAGGCAATCGCCGCCCGGCAAGGGATCGTTAAACGCTCGGAACCCGGGAAAAATGCCGCCTCTACCGGGCGAATCTTTCGGGCGGCTCGCGCGTCCTACGAGACGTGGCTAAAACTCGATCAGCCACGTATCGCGTGTCAGCTCGAGCAGCTCGCACCCGTTACATTCCCAGGACCTGAACCACGATGAAACTCCGCCGTCCTTTTGCGCTCCCCTTGCTGTTCGCGACCGCGATGCTTTCCGCCTTCATCGGCACCGACGCCGGTGCCCAGGCGAAGCCGCCACCCGCCAAGCCCGCGCCTGCCCCGGCGAAGCCGGCCGCTCCTCCCAAGCCGGCTGGCGATACGAGCGCCAACGACGTGGCCGATCGGGTGCAAGGCTTTTACGACAAGACCAAGACCTTCAAGGCCGGCTTCGATCAGGTCTACTCGCTCAAGGCCTACAGCAAGCAGAAGAAGAGCAACGGGTCGGTGATCTTCGAGAAGCCCGGCAAGATGAGCTGGCGCTACACGACCAACGGCAACCGCGTCGTCTCCGATGGCAAGGTGATCAAGGTCTACGAAAAAGAGAACAAGCAGATGTACGAGTCGCCGCTCGACAAGAGCCAGTACCCCGCGGCGCTCTCGTTTTTGGTCGGCGGCGGCAACCTGCGCAAATCCTTCACCCTGTCGAAACTCGACCCGAAGGCTGCGAACTTCGAGGGCGGTTACGTGCTCGTCGGCATTCCGAAGGAAGCGACGCCCGCCTACCAAAAGATCCTGCTCTACGTCGACGCCTCGACTTATCAGGTGCGCCGTGTGCTCATGTTCGACGCCCAGGGCAACCGGAACCGCTTCGACTTCAAGGCGCCCGAAGTGAACAAGAAGGCGCCGCCCGGCGAGTTCGAGTTCAAGCCCCCGCCCGGCACCCAGATCATCAAGTCGTAGCTCACGCGGTTTCTCCGTTTCGGTCCATCGTCGAGCGCTTGGTTGTCGAGTGCTACGGGCCACCGAGCGACGGTTCGGAAGCCCAGCTGCGGGGGTGAAGACCCCGCTCTGTTGATGCCAGAGCGACGTGATGGGCGTCGCGGTCTCGACGCTGGGTCGATAGTTTGCTCAGGAACTGCTGGGGAAATGCTCAGGAACTGCTGAGGAACTGCTCAGGGAGCCCTGAAGCCAGGTCGGCGTAGGC